>Ga0268298_10005872_pt1 | contig 11344 bp, 11 predicted proteins | sample WWTPWeurt_MetaG_FD_194462 | JGI IMG/M metagenome (GOLD analysis project Ga0268298, IMG submission 194462) | Activated sludge microbial communities from WWTP in Nijmegen, Gelderland, Netherland - WWTP Weurt | ecosystem: Engineered > WWTP > Aerobic digester > Activated sludge | place... | reverse complement strand
ACGAGCCCCCACGTGGGCGTGCAGCAGCGGCGCGATCCCCTGCAGGATCGCGAGCAGCAGCAACAGCGCGAGGGCCGGTCTACGGGCGGTCATGGAGGGCGCAGACTAGCACAGGCCGGCGCACCCCCCGGACCGACCCGGGCGCCGAGCGCGCCGAGTTCGCAGGCGCCGGGGCACGACGGCCCCCCGGCCCCTCGGACCCGCCGCTATTCCGGCTTGAGGTCCAGGTCGCGCGCGAGGCGCGTGTTCGCGACGATCTCGCGCTCGACCTGCTGCACGAAGGCCTCCCCGCAACTCGCGTGAGGCTCCAGGCCGGCCCCGGCGAGGCGCTCGCGCACGGCCGACGACGCGCCGAAGGCCTGTGCCTGCGCCTCGAGCGCCTGCAGCACCGGCGCCGGCACGCCCGCGGGCGCGAGCAGCCCGTACCAGGTGTCGACGACGTAGCCCGGCGTCCCGGCCTCGGCGAAGGTCGGCACCTCGGGCAGCAGGCCGGAACGGCGCGACGACGCGACCGCGAGCGCGGTCAGCTTGCCCGCGCGGATCTGCGGCAGCACCGAGCCGACCGTCGCCATGAACGCGTCGACCTGCCCGCCCATGAGGTCGGTCACCGCGGGCGCCGCGCCCTTGTACGGCACGTGAACCATCCGCGTCGCGGTCAGCTTCATGAACGACTCGGTCGCCAGGTGCGGCGAGCTTCCTGCGCCGGGGCTCGCGAAGGTCACCGCGCCGGGTCTGGCGCGCACCCGCGCGAGGAACTCGGGCACCGTCTTCACCGGCAGCGACGGGCCCACGACCAGCACGGTCGCGCTCGACGCCAGCGTGCACACGGGCCGGAACGACCTCGCGGCGTCGAACCTCACGCGCCCGGCGTACAGCGCCGGGATCATCGTGTGATTGGTCGCGGCGGCCAGCAGCGTGTAGCCGTCGGGCTTCGCGGCGGCGACCGCCTCGGCCGCGAGCACCGTGTTCGCGCCGGGCTTGTTCTCGACGACGAAGGGCTGCGCGGTGCCCTTCGCCGCCTGCTCGGCGAACGCGCGCGCGACGAGGTCGGTGGGGCCGCCGGCGGAGAAGCCGACGACGACCTTGACCGGGTGGTCCGGGTAGCCCGGCGCCGCCGTGGCGAGCGTGGCGGCGAACGACACGGCGGCGAACGCCGCGGCGGATTTCTTCATGGATTCCTCCCCTCCGGTCGGGCGAGCCCGAGGCCCGCGACGTCGAGATCGGCGCACAGGATGCTGCCGGTCGCGGATTCGGTGCAGTAGAGCGTGCGGCGCTGCGGGCCGCCGAACGCCACGTTGGTGAGCGACGTGCCCGCCGCCGACACGAGCACGGTGACCGGCTCGGCACGCGCATCGAGCACCCACACGTAGCCCAGCCCCGGGTTCGCGACGATCACGCGCCCCTGCACGTCCACCGCGAGGCCGTCGGGCCCGCTCGGGCCGTACGACGTGAAGAACGCGCTCACCTTGCTGACGCTGCCGTCGTTCTGCAGGGGCACCCGCCAGACGGCGTTGCCGCGCGTGACGCCGACGTAGAGCACGCGCTCGTCGGGCGACAGCGCGACGCCGTTCGGGCTCGGCACGTTGCCCAGCAGCAGGTCCAGCCGGCCCGACGGATGCAGGCGATAGACGCGCCCCGTCGGGTCGTGCAGCCCGCTCTGGCCCTGGTCGGTGAAGTACAGGCTGCCGGCGGAATCGAAGATCAGGTCGTTCAGGCCCTTGAAGCTCTCCGTGTTTCGATGCGTGAGGTACGGCCGAACGGCGCCGGAGCGCGTGTCGCAGACCATCAGCCCGCGGCGATAGTCGGTGATCAGCAGCTCGGTCTCGTTCAGGAACTTCATCCCGTTGGGCCAGCCGTCGTACTCGGCGACGAGCGACCAGGAGCCCGCCGGGTCGATCCTGAACACGCGCCCGAACGGGATGTCGCACACGAACAGGTTGCCGTCCGCGTCGAAGACCGGCCCTTCGAGGAAGGAGTCGGTCGGGAGGCCGGCGCGGTTCGCCGCCCCCCAGTCGCTGCGCACGCCGGTGCGCCGGAACACGTCGGGAAGACGCGTGAAGATCCGCGTTTCGCGAACCTCGGGAGGCTTCAGGAAGAACACGGCGACGCTATTCCCGCTCGAACTTCGTGTTCGACGCGATCCGCCCCCAGAAGGCGGTGCGCTCCGCGAGCGCCCTCGCGAAGGTCGCGCCGTCCCAGTGGCCGGGCTCGGCGCCGATCGACTCCGCGTAATCCTTCACGTCCTTCGCGGCCATCGCGCGGGCGATCTCGGCCTGCAGCTTCGCGAGCACGTCGGCGGGCGTGCCCTTCGGTGCCCACAGGCCGGTGAAGTTGACGATCGACAGGCCCTTGACGCCGGCCTCGGCAAGCGTGGGCACGTCCGGCAATGCCGCGGACCGGTGGTCGCCGGTGACCGCGAGCAGGCGCATCTTGCCGCCCCTGACCTGCGACATGACCCCCGGCGTGGACGCGAGCTGGAAGTCGATCGTGCCGCTCAGCACGCCGATCGTGGCCTCGCCCGCGCCCTTGTACGGCACGTGCATGAAGTTCGCGCCCGCCGCGATGCCGAGCGCCTCGGTCGAGAAGTGCGGCATCGAGCCGGCCCCGCCGGTGCCGTACGTGATCGTCTGCGGCGCGGCCTTCGCCGCCGCGATCAGGTCGGCGAGCGTGCGGTACTTCGAGTCCGCCTTGACCGCGACCGTCATCGGCGCGAACACGTACGCGCCGACCGGCACGAGGTCCTTCGCCGGGTCGAACTTCAGGCTCTTGAAGATGTGCGGCAGCAGCGAGTACGTGGTGTCGTTGGCCACCAGCGTGTAGCCGTCGGCGGGCGCGTTCACGACCGACATGATGCCGATCGTCCCGGTCGCGCCCGGCTTGTTCTCGACGAAGAACGCCTGCCCGGTCTGCTCCTGCAGCTTCGCGGCCATCTTGCGCGTGACCATGTCGACCGCGCCGCCGGGCGGGTACGGTACGACGATGCGCACGGGCTTGGAGGGATACCCCTGGGCGTGGACGGCCGCGGTGGCCGAGAGCGCGAACGCGAAGATCGAGAGTGCGCGCAGTGCGAAGTTCATGATCGGTCTCCCTGATTACGTCGTCGAACGACGACTCATTCGGACTTGATGCCGGCGGCCCGGACGACCTCGGACCATCGGGCCGTCTCGCTTCGGACGAATCCGGCGAGCTGTTCCGCGCTCGGCGCCGCCGCGATCGCCCCCGATTCGGCGAAGCGCTGGCGGACGACCGGTCGGGCCAGCACTTCGCGAAGTTCGGCCTCCAGCCGCGCGACGATCTCGTGCGGCACGCCGATCGGCGCGAACAGCGCGTTCCACTCGTAGGCGCTGAAGCCCGGCAGCCCGGATTCGGCGACGGTCGGAACGTCGGCGAACGCCTCGACGCGGCGGTCGAACGCGGTCGCGATCGCGCGAAGACGTCCGGCCTTCACCAGGGGGCCGCTGGTCGTCACGGCGCTGAACATCGTCGTCACCCGCCCGCCGACGAGGTCCGTCATCGCCGGCGCGCCTCCCTTGTAGGGAACGTGCGTCAGCGCGAGATGAAAGCCGCGCGCGAACAATTCCCCCGTCAGGTGCGCCGCGCTGCCGTTGCCGGCCGAGGCGAACGTGACGCGCGACGGCTCGGCGCGCGCGGCACGAACGAGGTCGGCGACCGAGCGGATCGGAGAGTCGGCGGCGACGACCAGCATCGTGGGGATCCTGGCGACCATGCCGATGGGCGCGAAGTCCTTCGCGTAGTCGAACCCGAGCCTGGGCATCAGGCTCGGATTTACCGTGAACGACGTCGCGTCGTAGAGCAGTGTGTAGCCGTCGGACGCACTCTTCGCGACCGCCTGCGCTCCGATCGTCCCCCCGGCTCCGGGCCGGTTGTCGACCACCACCTGCTGTCCCAGACGGGTCGACAGTTCGGCCGCGATCACGCGCGCCAGGCTGTCGGCGGTGCCGCCGGCCGCGTAGGGAACGACCAGCCGAACCGGGCGGTCGGGCCACGCCGCGTGCGCACCGGGCACCGCGAAGAGCACGAGGGTCGAAACGAGGAATCGGGCGAGGCGGGTCTTCATCGGGGCTTCCTGGTACGGCGAACTTTCGGGACTTTCACGGCACACGATCAGTCGATGCGGATTCGCGCGGAGCGGATCACCTTGCCCCAGCGCTCGGAGTCCTCTCGCTGCCGCTGTGCGAGCTCGTCCGGCGATCCGGCGACGACGACGACGCCGAGGCTCTCGAGGCTGGCCGCGATCGACGGGTCGCGCAGGGCGCGCGTGATCTCGCGATGAAGGCGATCGACGATCGCGTGAGGCGTGCCCGCCGGCGCGTAGACCGCCTGCCACTGCTCGACGACGAAATCGCGGATGCCGGCCTCGGCCATCGTCGGCACCTTCGGCAGGCCGCGAAGCCGCGCCGAGGACGTCACGGCCAGCGCCTTGAGCCTGCCGGCCTGCACGAGCGGCAGGATCGCCGTGACCGGCGCGAACATGAAGTGGGCCTGCCCGCTCATCACGTCCTGCACCGCGGGCGAGTCGCCCTTGTACGCGACGTGGACTGCGTCGACGCCGAGCTGCTGCTTCAGCAGTTCGCCCTGCATCTGCAGGATCGTGCCGTTGCCGCCGGACGCGAAGGTCAGCGTCCCGGGCGCGGCACGCAGGGCGGCGACGAGATCCTGGACCGAGGCGATGCCGGACGCCGCGCCGACGACCAGCACGTGCGGGACCGTTCCCACCAGCGAGACCGGCTCGTACGCGCGCGCCGCGTCGTAGGGCAGCTTCGTCATCAGGTGCGGGACGATCGCCTGCGGACCGATCGAGGTGCCGAGCAGCGTGTAACCGTCGGCCGCAGCCCGCGCGACCAGCGCGCCGCCGATCGTGCCGGTCGCGCCGGCCTTGTTCTCGACGATCACCGGTGAGCCGAGCACCGCGCTCAGGCGCTGCGCGATCGCGCGGCCCAGGATGTCGGTCGTGCCGCCGGGGGGATACGGCACCACGTAGGTGATCGGCTTCGACGGCCAGGCGGACTGGGCGAAGGCCGGAGAACCGGCCAGGCAGGCGAGCGTCGCCGCGAGGCCGAGCACGAACTTCACGCAATGGTTCACAGATCGTCTCCGGGCGCGTCACCGCGCGGGAAGTCGTAGAGCCGGGCGGGGTTGTCGACGAGCACGCGTGCGAAGGTCGCGTCGTCGCCAGTCCACTCTCGCAGGAGCCCGAGGAGCATCGCGTCGTCGGGCATCTCGGCCAGCCCCGCGCTCGCGGTCGGGTGCGGCCAGTCGCTGCCCCAGACCATCCGCTCGGGCGCGGCGGCGAGGTGCACGCGCGCGAGCGAGTCAGCGTCCGGCGAGCGACCGCCGCGGGCATCCGCCGCGAGGTACGCGCCGGAGAGCTTGACCCACGCGCGACCGGCGTCGACCAGGCGCCGGATCACGGCGTGCCCCGGGTGCGCCAGGCCCGGTACCGGCAGGCGGCCGAGATGGTCGAACACGATCTGCACCGGCAGCCGCGCGAGCGTGGGCTCGAGGTGCACGAGATCGTCGGCGCGCGCGAGCAGCTGCAGGTGCCAGCCGAGCGAAGCGACCCGACGCGCGAGCGGCTCGAGCGCTTCGATCGGTGTCGCGTCGCCGAGCGTCTGGTTGAAGCGGATGCCGCGCACGCCGTCGTCGTGCAGCGAGCGAAGTTCCCGATCGGTCACCGACGGGCCGACGACGGCGACCCCGCGCGCACACGCACCGAGCTCCGCGAGCCCGTCGACGAGGCTCGCGTTGTCGGTTCCGTAGGTCGACGGCGTCACGAGCACGACCCGCTCGAGCCCGAGGCGACGCTGCATCGCCCGGAGCATCGGCACGGTCGCGTCGGGCGGTGTCAGCCGCGCACCCGGCACGCTCGGGTAGCGCGCGCCGTAGACGTGCACGTGGCAGTCGCACGCGCGCGGCGGAACGGCCCGAACCGGCGCGCCTGGCATGCGGATCTCAGCGGGCGGTGGCTTCGTGCGCGAGCACCGCGAGCACGTTCTTCGCGGCCGCGACGCCCATGTTCACGTACGCGTCGCTCGTCACGCCGCCGACGTGCGGGCTGAGGATGAAGCCCGGCACGCCCTGGAACGGATGCCCGGGCTCCATCGGCTCGACCGCGAAGCTGTCGAGCCCGGCGCAGGCCACCTGCCCCGAGCGGACCGCGTCGAGCAGCGCCGCCTCGTCGACCAGGCCGCCGCGGGCGGTGTTCACGAGGATCACGCCCCGCCTGCAGCGCGCGAGCGTCGTCGCGTCGAGCATCTTCGCGTTGTCCGCGGTCAGCGGGCAGTGCAACGAGATCGCGTCGGCGTCGCGCCAGATTCGTTCCAGCTCGACCAGCTCGACGCCCTCGGGCGCGCGCGCGACGAACGGGTCGAACGCGATCACGCGCATCTGCATCGCGCTCGCCATCCGGGCGACACGCGCGCCGATCGCGCCCAGGCCGACCAGGCCGATCGTGCGGCCGCCGAGCTCGAGGCTCTTGTGGGTCGCCTTGTCCCAGTGTCCGTCGTGCATCCTGCCGTTGAGCTGGGGCACCGACTTCGCGCACGCGAGCAGCAGCGCCAGCGCGTGCTCGGCGACTGCCGTGGCATTGGCGCCGGCCGCCGCGACCACTTCGACGCCGGCCTTCGCGGCCGCCGCCTTGTCGATCGTGTCGGTGCCGCTGCCGTGCTTGGAGATCACGCGCAGCGACGGCGCGGCGGCGATCGCGTCCGCGCCGAAGCGGCCGTAGCGCACGATCGCCGCGATCGGGTCGTGCTCCCGGCAGGCCGCGACCACGCCCTCGGGCGTCGGCGCCTTCCCCGTGTAGACGACTTCGAAGCCGGCCAGCAGCGCGAGCGCCTGCGGCGCGAGGTCCGCGCCGGTCACGAGGATGCGCGGGCTGCGGTTCACAGTGTCTCTCCGGCGCCGATCACCCCCGCCGCCCGCAGCGCGCCGTCGAGCCAGCCGGGACGCAACTGCTGGCCGCTGCGGATGTCCGAGATGCGACGCGTCTCGGCGGCCACCTTCTCCTCGGCGAGCGCGAGCATCGCCGCCGCCTTGCCGCGCTCGATCACGGTCACGCCGTCGGCGTCGCCGACGACCAGGTCGCCGGGCGACACCGGCACGCCGCCGACGCCGACCGGGTGGTTGAGCCGGCCCGGGACCGACTTGGTCGGCCCGTTGGGATTCAAGCCCGCCGCGAACACGGGGAAGCCGAGCGCGCGGATCGCCTCGCTGTCGCGCGCGGCGCCGTCGAGCACGACGCCGGCGAGCCCGAGCGCGACCGCCTGCTGGCACATGATCTCGCCCATCAGCGCGCTCGACACGTCGCCCTTGCCGTCGACGACGATCACGTCGCCGGGCCTGGCCAGCGCGAGCGCCGCGTGGATCATCAGGTTGTCGCCGGGGCGGACCTCGACCGTGAACGCGGCGCCGCACACCCGCATCGAGGGATCGAGCGGTGCGATGCGGCCGCTCAGCGCGCCGCGACGGCCGGCGACGTCGGCGAGGATCGACGAAGGGAACTTCGCGGCCTGCGCGACCACGTCGGGCGACACACGCTCGAAGTCGCGGATCACGTCGGGCAGGACGGTGCTTGAACTCAATTCGGGCTCCTGGTCGTTCGTATCGGCGGCGCGCGGCGCCGGGGTCACTCGATGCGGATCTGCGCGTCGTGGATGACCTTGCGCCAGCGCGCGTAGTCGTCGCGCATCAGCGCGGCGAACTGCTCGGGCGTGCTGCCGAGGGCGTCGGCCCCCTCGTCGTCGAGGCGCTTGCGCACGTCGGGCGAGGCGAGCGTCCGGTTGATCTCCGAGTTCAGCAGCGCGACGACCTCCTTCGGCGTTCCCGTGCGAGCGAGCACGCCGAACCAGGTGGTCGCGTCGAATCCGGCGTAGCCCGACTCGCCGACCGTGGGGACGTTCGGCAGGTCCCCGACACGCTTGGGCGACGTCACCGCGAGCGCGCGCAGCTTGCCGGACCGGATCTGTCCGAGCGCGGTGGGAACCGACGACATGTAGACCTGCACCGCACCGCCGATCAGGTCGGTCAGCGCCTGGTTGGCGCCCTTGTACGGGACGTGCGTGAACTTGACGGACGCGGCGCGCTGGAAGAGCTCGCCGGTCAGGTGAGCGACGGTGCCGTTTCCAGGCGACGCGAAGTTGATCGCCCCCGGCTTCGCCTTCGCCGCCGAGACCAGGTCCGCGATCGACTTCAGCGGCGAGTCTGCGGCGACCACGATCGCGAGCGGCGCCACCGCGACCAGCGACACCGGCACGAGGTCCTTGAAGGGGTCGTACGGCAGCTTCGGGTACAGCGTCGGATTGATCGCGAGGTTGCTGGTCTGTCCCAGCACCAGCGTGTAGCCGTCGGCGGGCGCCTTCGCGACCGCGTCGACGCCGATGTTGCCGCCGGCCCCCGGGCGGTTGTCGACCGCCAGCGTCCAGCCCAGCCGTGCGCTGAGCTTCGTCGCGAGCTCGCGGCCGATGATGTCGGTGCCGCCGCCCGGCGGAAACGGGATCACCAGCCGGATCGGCCGGGCCGGCCAGGTCTGCGCGCCCGCGACCACGCTCGCGACGAGCGTCGCGGCGCCAATCAGCATTCGGAAAGCCTTGCCCAAGCCTGTCTCCCCAGCAGTTCGCAGCCGTGCGCCGGCTGCGGTGTTTCTCTCGGCACGTGATCCGGCGAAGTATCGGCGCGTCGAATGACGTGGTCTAATTGATTATTCATGCAAATCGATCAACGGAGCTTTTGCAATGGACCTGCGCGACCTGCGCTACTTCGAGACGATCGCGACGCTCGAGCACGTCGGCCGCGCCGCGACGCGCCTGCACCGCACGCAACCGGCGCTCACCAGCGCGGTCCGCCGGCTCGAAGACGAGTGCGGCGCACCGCTCTTCGAGCGGCGCGGGCGCGGAATCCGCCTCACCGCGACCGGGCAGGTGCTGCTGCGCTGGGCGCAGCGCGTTCGCATCGACGTCGACGACGCACTGCGCGAGATGGCGGAGATCGAGCGCGGGCTGTCCGGGGTCGTTCGCGTCGGCGTCGTGCCGACCGCCGCGCAGTTCCTGCTGCCGCCGGCGACCAAGCGGCTGCTCGTCGAGGCACCCGGTGCCCTGCTCAAGACGACGGTCGCGCTGGTCGACGTGCTGCGCCCGATGCTCCAGGCCGGCGAACTCGACCTGATGATCGCGACCGAGACCGCCCCGGTCGCGGGCTTCGAGTCGACGCTGCTGACCGAGGACGCGATCGTCGTCGCCGCGCACGCGGACCACGAGGTGCTCCGCGGTCGGCCGACGATGCGCACGCTGGGCAACTACCGCTGGGTCCTGCAGCCTCCCGGCGCACCGACGCGCGACTGGCTCGATCACACCTTCGATCGCTATCGGCTGCCCCGACCGCACGTGCAGGTCGAGAGCAGCATGCTGCTGACGCTTCCGGCCCTGATCGCCGACACCGGACTGCTCAGCTTCCTGTCCCGGCACCACGTCGCGACCCGGGGCCGGCACAATCCGCTGCGCGAGGTGCCGCTGCGGCAGACGACGATGATGCGGCGCATCGTCGCCAGTCACCGAACGCGCGGCTACGTGTCGCCGCTGGCGCGCCGGCTGGTGGAACTGCTCTCGGAGTCGGTGCGTTAGCCTTCGGTCTCGGCGGCCGCCGGCTCGCGGCGGAGAGGGGGCCGTCGGGCCCGCGTCCCTCAGTACGCGATCGTCACCACCCGTTCCTCGGTCATCTCGCGGATCGCCCGCGACGGGCCCTCGAAACCGTGCCCGCTGTGCTTGACGCCGCCGAACGGCATGACGTCGACGCGCGCGCTCGACGCCTCGTTGATGTGGATGCCGCCGAAGTCGAGCGCCTTCGCCGCGGCGAACGCGGTGTGCAGGCTCGACGTGAACACGCCGACCGCGAGGCCGAAGGGCTGATCGTTCGCCATCTCGAAGGCCTTCGCGACGTCGTCGAACTCGATGATCGAGAACACCGGCGCGAAGATCTCCTCGCACACCACGCGCATCGCCGGCGTCACGCCGCGCAGGATCGTCGGTGCCATCACGCTGCCGTCGAGCGTTCCCCCGACGAGGACCTCGGCGCCCTGCGCGCGCGCCTCCCGAACCCAGCCGAACGCGCGCTCCGCGTGCGCCCGGCTGATCATCGGGCCGACCACGGTGCCCGCGGCCTCGGGGTCGCCGTAAGGGACCTTGCGCGTGGCCGCGACCACCGCCTCCGTGAACGTCGCCGCGATGCGCGCGTCGACGAAGAGCTTCTGGACCGACGTGCAGACCTGCCCCGCCTTGCGAAAGCCCGCGCCGACGATCTTCGGCACCGCGCGCGCGGGGTCGGCGTCGTGGCACACGATGGTGCTCGCGATGCTGCCCAGTTCGAGCTGCGTGCCGCGCAGCCCCGCCGCGCGCTGGATCGCCATGCCCACCGGCGTGCTGCCGGTGAACGTGTAGTACGCGATGCGCGGATCGTCGAGCAGGCGCTGCCCGACCTCCTCGCCCGTGCCGTTGACCAGCGCCAGCAGGCCCGCCGGCAGCCCCGCGTCGAGGAGCGCACGGCACAGCTCGACCGCCGTCGCGGGGGTGATGCCCGAAGGCTTGAGGACGACCGCATTGCCGCCCGCGAGCGCCGGCGCGAGCTTGTGCGCCACCGTGTTGAGCGGCGAATTGAACGGCGTGATCGCGCACACCACGCCGCGCGGCACGCGGATCGTGAACCCCATGCGGTCCTTCAGGCCGGGCGCGGCCGACATCGGCACGAGCTCGCCCTCGAGCCGCTTGGCCTCCTCGGCCGACAGCCGCAGCGTCTCGACGCAACGGCGCACCTCGTTGTCGCCGTCGGCCGCGGTGAATCCCGCCTCGGCGGTCATCAGCCGCTCGAGCATCGCCTTGCGCGACGCGACGATGTCGGCGGCCTTCGTCAGGATCGCCGCGCGCTCGGACGCGAGCAGGCGGTGCGCGCGAAACCCGGCGAGCGCGCCGGCCACCGCGTCGTCGACCTGTGCCGCCGACGCGACGCCGACCTCCGCGTACGGCTGGTCGCGGAACTTCTCGCGCAGCACCTGAGATCGCGCGCCCTCCACCCACTGGCCGCCGATCAGCAACGGATAGCGTTCCATCAGTTTCCCCCTCCCCTTTGCACCGCTCGCGTCGGCCGAAGCACGTCGACACCGTTCCGAACTCGCCGTCGTCCGTGACGACCGTGTCGCCGCGGGAGACGCCGATCGGGCGCACGAACGCCCCCGACGGCGCCACCCCGGCGGCGGCACGCGACGCGCGTGCGCCCGGCCCGCTCGGGGCGCGCGGCCGCTTCCTCGAGATGTGCGGGCGCAAGGGGCGTGCTCACG
>Ga0268298_10005871_pt1 | contig 11345 bp, 8 predicted proteins | sample WWTPWeurt_MetaG_FD_194462 | JGI IMG/M metagenome (GOLD analysis project Ga0268298, IMG submission 194462) | Activated sludge microbial communities from WWTP in Nijmegen, Gelderland, Netherland - WWTP Weurt | ecosystem: Engineered > WWTP > Aerobic digester > Activated sludge | place: Netherlands... | reverse complement strand
AAATGGCGCGGGCGGGGCGGGGCGGGCGGGGCGCCCTGCATCGGCGGGATGCTGGCCTTCTGGCCGCCTTCCCTGCTGATCATTATCCCGGTGGGCGGGTTTATCCTGTACTTCATCGGGTATGCCTCGGTTGGAACCTTGAGCGCGGCAGTGATGGCCGCTCTGATCCTGGGCTGGCGGGCGGCAGCCGGGATTTCAGCCTGGGAGTATCTTGTCTATGGAATCGGATCGATTGTGCTGCTGGGCTGGGCACTGCGGCCGAATTTAATCCGCCTGGTCCAGGGCACGGAACGCATCGTCGGGTTCCGGGTACGCAAATCGAAATCCTGATCATTGAATGGAGAGAGCATGAGCGATATTCTTTTCGGCATTGCAGCGGTTGCGCTCGGGTACGCCCTGGGTGCGATTCCGTCTGGATACCTGGCACTGCGTTTTATCAAGAAGGAAGACATCACCAAAATCGGCAGCGGCCGGACCGGAGGGACGAATGCACTGCGGGCTGGCGGGTTTGGGATTGGGCTGCTGACTTCCCTGCTGGATATTTTAAAAGGCTCGCTGGCAGTGCTGGCAGCCCGCGCACTCGTCCCGCAGAATATCTGGGTGCATGTGCTGGCAGGGGCTGCCTCGGTCTTTGGGCATAACTGGTCGATCTGGCTGTACCTGATGGCAGGCAAGATATCGGCCGGGGCAGGCACCGGCCCGAACATCGGTGCGGCGGCGGTATTTTGGCCGCCAGCCTTGCTGATCATGGTGCCGGTGGTGGCGTTTTTTGTGCTGATTGTGGGCTACGGGTCTGTGGCATCCCTGGTAGCAGCCCTGGGGCTGCCGGTCATCTTTTTCTTCCGCTACCTGTGGGCTGGCGAACCCTGGGCCTACATTGCCTACGGGATTATCACAACGGTCTTTGTGGCCTGGGCGCTGCGGCCCAACATTCAGCGCCTGCTGAACGGCACCGAACGCCGGGTAGGCGTCTTCGCCAAGAAGAAAGAATAACAAAAATCGGGCGCTGTGCGCCCGATTTTTATTTATTCTTCATCTTCGATTTCGTCGTAATCGTCCTCGTCATCCTCTTCGGTGCGGATGCGGGGCTGGCCAAAGGTCTGGGTATAGAGGGCGCGCAGATTGCGCCGGTGCAGGTCGCCTGCCAGGCCGCCGATGATCACCCGGCTTTTGCCGCAGGATTCGATATCCACTTCGGTCAGATATTCCAGGGGATATTTGCGCTTGTTGGCGGCCCGAATCGCTTTGCGGATGGCGGCAAGATAAGCCAGGTTGTCTTTGACGGCGTTGTCAATTTCACCGCGCAGCACAATATCGCCGTGGCCCTGGATCACATTTTCCAGCCCCATCTTGGCGATCTTTTTGAGCGAAGAGACAGCATCCTCCACATCCCCGCCGACCACATAAGGCAGGGGCATGAAGGCATCACCGGCGAACAGGATGCGGTCTTCCTCCACCAGCACGCCGATGTTGTCCGGGCAGGGGCCGGGCAGCGGCATCAGGGTCAGGGTCTTTTTGCCCACCCGCAGGCTGAGGTTGTTTTCGTCAAACGTCAGGTGCGGCGGGACAAGCTTCACCTGGCGAAAAGCAGGGGTCTGGACAGCGGCCTGGCGCAGGGCAGCCGGGGCGTCTTTGACCAGCTTTTCACGGCACAGGGTGTGCCCGATGACCGTCGAGCCGGGGAAAAAGCAGTTGCCCCAGGCATGGTCAGCGTGATGGTGGGTGTTGACCACATAGCGCACCGGAACAGAAAGTTCTTGCTCGATAAAATTGCGGACTTCGATGGACTCTTCGGGTAAAGCCAGGGTGTCAATCATCACGGCCCAGTTGGGGCCAATAATTGCGCCTGCCGTGACCTGAGCGTACACATCGCTTTGGAACCAAAAAACATTGTCAGCGACTCGTTCGCGTTGGATCATAAGTTGGGTTTATCTTTCTACAGCCAGGAGATCTATTCAATGGATGCCGCCTGAGGATCACAGCTACCCTGCAAACGAGCTTTCCGAATGAGTAATAGAATAGCACAAACGAACCCTTAAAGTCAAGAAAATTTAAGGTTGGGTTTTGATATATCAGGGGCAAAAATTAAGTTGTCATTTTTGCCCCTGATTGGTTGGCTTATCGTTTCACCAATGGAACAAAAACTTGTTTAGGCAAGGTTGTACCAGGCCAAAAGCCGCTTTCCAGCTTGTAAGCACCACCCGCTGTCTGCCCGACAACAGCCTGCCCGATGGCGCCGTTTAGTTCAAAGTTTTGGCCTGTGCTGATCTGCCCGCTGCCACTCGCGACCTTATACCAGTCGAGCGAATAACTGCCCGCAGCTGCCTGGGCGGAGCCTTCTTGCGGGAATAAACTGATGTATATGCCCATACTTTTGCCCGCTGCTGCGCTGCCAAGCGCCAGGGCAAGACCACAAAAAAATGCAAGATAAAATCGATTGTTCTTCATATGAATCTCAACCTATGCTTATTTCGGGATCTCTAAAGCGCTGACGAAAAACAGGTCAGTGGCATCGGTTGATGTTCCAGTTGAAGCTTGCAAGCTAATGGTATGGGTGCCAGCCACGAGCCCTTTGATAATTACATTTCCGGTCACAAATGATAAATGCATCAAGGCGTTATTTGCATAAACCCCCGTGCTGGCAACCTCGCTCGAATCGAGCAGAACCCTCATCCCTATCCATTTCCCGGCTGTGGCGGAGTAGCCTGAACCCGAAAAGAAAAGCATCAAATCGCCGCCGCCTGTGCTGACATACCCTGGTTTGGTTATCGGAAGAGGCCCATATTGCTGAACCCAGCTTTCAATCCAAAAAGCAGCGCTGGTAATTTTATCTGTAACCACGAGGTCCGTTACTCGAACAGCACCATCAAAATCGCCGGCATAACCTGCTCCACCTGATTTGGCGTAAACGGCGGTACCGGTTGTGGTGTCCGCCCACAGACCACGGCCTTCTCCAGACTGAACAAAAATACCCGTCGGAGTTCCTGGAATTGATACAGCTGTAGAACTGCCGGCGACTACTTTTAAACCAACGGGGCGGTTATTCACGGCCGTAGATGCAAAAATACTGAAGGCAGGGTTGTTAAGTTCCGAGCCATCTGCCTGCAGTGCCCCAAAAGGTGCCAGACCGGATGCCAGCGGTGCCGCATTAAGGGCCTGACGGGGAGAAAGAAGCGTATAAAGTCCGGTGACACTGGGACAGCGCACCTTAATTTCAATCCAAAGCGCCTGGCCGGAGAATACAGATGTACCAAATTCAGAGCCTGAATTGAGGACAGCATTAAATAGCCCGTTGCTAACTTGAACCGCTGGAATGCTTTGTGTTATTCCAACCTGCTGCCCCGCTGCAAGGTCATTCCAAAGGAGGAATTGGAAATCACAAATGGCCGTTACGGGCTGTCCAAACTGGCGCAGCACGCCCTGGTATGTGAAAGAATGACCTGTTGGCGAGGCAGATGGCGCCGATACAAAAGTTTGAAGGTTGCTTATCGAATCTGTCTCCAGTGTTCTCGACTGGAAGTCTGGCTGGGCCGCTACTGACTGAGCTGTTGCACTGGAGGGCTGAATTAATACAGCCAGTGCAAAACCACAGATAATTCCGACCAGTGTGAATAAGACCACCCAATGTCCATTTTGTTTATCCATTTAAAACTCCCATGAAATAATTTAGGCTCTCCCAATATATTCATTATGCGCTTTTTTATTGAAAGAGTCAATTTTCTGTAAAAGCAAAAATTGGGGCTCCAAGAGCGGTCAGGCCGCCTTTGAAACCCCAACACGTCAAACAACTGGGAGTATTACGGACGTGATTCTATGAATCGAAACCCAATCCCAGCTTATCCAACGTTTGCAGCCAGAGGTTGCGGCGGCCTTCGTTCTGGTCGGCCTGGTCGAGGGCCCGGCGGGTCAGGTTGACCACCAGCGAGCGGAATGGCTCAGGGGGGAAGGGAATTGGTTTGGAGCGCACCATTTGCAGGCGGGTGCGCTGTGTGTCTTTCTTGTCCAGCAGGTCGAGGAGGACCTGGGCGCCAAAGCGGGAGGCGCCCACCCCCAGCCCGGTGAAACCGACCGCATAGGCGGTGCGCCCGGCGTGAACGGTGCCCCAGAAAGCGTTGAAACGGGATGAGGTGTCGATCGCCCCGCCCCAGGCGTGGCTGAAGCGCAGGCCCTGAAGCTGGGGGAAGGTGTGGAAGAAGTGCTCGGCCAGGCGGCCAAACGATTCAGAATTGGTTTCGTACTGAGCGCCAAAACCGTTGTTCGGATAGTAGACCGCATCATAACCACCCCACAGGATGCGGCCATCGGCGGTGATGCGGTAATAGTGGAACTGATTGGCGCAGTCGCTGATGCCCTGGCGGCCCTGCCAGCCAACCGCGGCGAGCTGGTCTGCCGAGAGCGGCTCGGTCATCAGGACATAGTCATAGACCGGGACAATGTAATATTTGAGGCGCTTGAGCAGGGGCGGATAGGCGTTGGTCGCCAGGGCCACCTTTGGGGAGCGCACGCTGCCGAAGGCTGTGCGAGCCAGCACGCCCTGGGGCTGCTCTTCCATCCGGGTGACAGACGTATTCTCGAACAGGCGGACCCCAAGCTGAAGGCAAGCCCGGCGCAGGCCCCAGGCCAGGCGGGCCGGGTCGGTCATGGCTACGCCCTGGCGGTTGTACAGCCCGCCCAGGTAGGTGGGCGAGTTGACCAGGCTGCGCACGGCCTGGGCGTCGAGCCACTCGGCTTCATCACCATAGGGCCGGGCATGCTGGATGGCGTCCTGCAGGCCGCCCACCTGGTAGGGCTCGGTAGCCACCACCAGTTCGCCGCTGCGCTGAAAATCACAGTCGATGGCATAGCGGCGCACGGCGGCATCGATCTCCTCCAGGTTGGCCTGCCCGAGGGCCTGGAGGGTTTTCATTTCATTGGGCCAGCGTGAGAGGCCGTTCTCAAACCCGTGGGTCAGCGAGGCAGCCACAAAGCCGCCGTTGCGCCCGCTGGCGCCCTGGGCGACCTGGCTGCCTTCGAGCAAAACCACATCCAGGCCGGGGTTGGCCTCCTTGGCCAGCAGCGCCGTCCAAAGGCCGGTGAAGCCGCCCCCCACCACCAGCAGATCGGCAGTGATGGCCTGGGTGAGGGCGGGCGCCGGATCGGGGCGCAGGGGGCTGTCCAGCCAGAATGGGCGCGGGGCGGCCTGGGCCAGAGAGACAAGGGTGCTCGGCTGCGGGTGCTTGGCGAAGGGCATAGGAGTTGCTCCGGATGAAATAAATTTTAGAAAATGGAGGTTATTGGTTGCGAACGTATTCCCTGAACCGGATTATACCTTAACAATTTTTCGAAGGAGGTGCTCTTTAAATTTTGCCACGCAAAAGAGACCTCGCTCCTGGTTGAAGGCGCAGCTCACCTCGCGGGAAGCCGCTGCATCTTTGTACACCCAAACTGGGTTACAATAACGTCAGTTCGGGCTAAGAGATTTTTGGGTGTTTTATTGGTGGCTGCGCCATCAATAAAACACCCAAAATAACCTCTTTTCGACCTAACCCGAACTGGGGTTAAAATATTCGCAGGAGAAAAAAGCATGCCAATTATCACCTTAACCACCGACTTTGGTATTCAGGACGGCTTCGTGGGCGTGATGAAGGGGATTATTCTGGGAATTGCGCCTGAGGTCCAGATTGTGGACCTCAGCCACCAGATTGCACCCCAGAATGTGCTCCAGGGAGCGCGCCTGCTGCGCCGGCATACGCGCTACTTCCCGGCGGGCACGGTGCATATTGGCGTGGTGGACCCGGGGGTGGGCACCGCCCGCCGGGCAATGGCGGCCCGGATTGGGAACCAGCGCTATGTCGGACCAGACAATGGGCTGTTTGGCCCGCTGATCCAGGATGGCCGGGCAGCCGGCGATCCGGTGGAGATCGTCCACCTGAACAACCCGGCATACTGGCTGAAAAGCGTCAGCCGCACGTTTCACGGCCGCGACCTGTTTGCCCCGGTGGGGGCGCACCTGGCAGCCGGCGTGGCGCTGCAGGCCCTGGGAACCCCGCTGGAAGACCCCGTGCTGCCAGACCTGCCTGCCCCGGTCCAAACCGGGCAGGGCTGGCGGGCGCAGATCACCGGGGTGGATGTCTTTGGCAACCTGGCAACCAGCCTGCCCGCCGATTTGCTGCCGGGAAGCACGCTGGTGGAAAGCAGCCTCAAGGTACAATTGAAGGGTGTGGAGATCAGCGGCCTGGCTGCCTCTTACGGCGCCCGCCCGATGGGTGAGCTGATCGCCCTGATCGACAGCGAGGGTTACCTGGAGGTGGCGGTTGTCAACGGCAGCGCTGCCCTGCGGCTGGGGGCGGCTGTAGGGGATGAGGTGTTGGTGTTGGTTTAGGCAAAAAGGAACCCTTATGTCTCAGTCTATCAACTTTCAATCTGATCTAAGAATTTCGCCCCGGATCGTAAGTATTGGACTTGCGATATTGGGGTTTATTACCTTGCTCTGGGCTGTCGTCCAACCTGCCCTGGAAACACAAATTTTGTTGGACAGCCAGGCTGTCGTACTTTTTCTTTCAGCCTGGGTTTCCTGGAAATTAATTGATCGTCAGCCCAAGATAGGTTGTTGGGTTACGATAATCATGACAATTACAGCTATTCTCTTCATGACAACCTGGTTGGAGCCACAACTGCCATGGGTTTTACTCTTCATTCCTGTTGCTCTGGCCGCCGGGATGATCAATCATAATGCATCTGGCCTGGTAGCACTGGGCGTAACAGGTTTGCTATTCACCCTGGCATGGACATCACCTGACACCAATCCAACCATTGTGATCCTGTCTCTCGTTCAGATTTGGGGCATATGGGCGCTTATGGGGACAATCTATCGCCCAATTCAACAGGTTGTCGTTTGGACTGAGGGGCAATATCATGCTGCCCAATCTGTACTGGAGGAAACCCGAAATCGGCGTTCTGAGTATGAGCAGACACTGCAAGACCTGGCAGAGGCCAATCGGCAACTGCGCGGCCTCAACGCCCTGGCACAAAATCTGCGGCGCAAGGAAGAAGAAGCTCGCGCTGCCAAAGACCAGTTCGTTGCCAATGTCAGCCATGAGCTGCGCACGCCCTTGAATATGATCACCGGATACACAGAATTGATCCTGCAGTCTCCAAATATGTATGGCAAGAAAATCCCTGGAGCCCTGTTGGCAGATCTGGAAGTAATCCAGCGGAATGCGGAACATCTGTCGCACCTGGTGGATGACGTGCTCGATTTGAGCCAGGTGGAAGCAGGCCAAATGGCTCTAACAAAAGAATATGTGGATTTCCGCGAGGTAATTGGGTTTTCCATGGCAACGGTACAGCCATTGTACAAAATCAAGGGATTGCAATTGGGAGCTGACCTGCCAACTGAACCTTTGGTGACTTTTTGTGACCGGACCAGAATGCAGGAGGTGCTGCTCAACTTGTTGAGTAACGCTGGCCGATTCACTGAAAAAGGCGGTGTCCAAATTCGTGCCTGGCGACAGCAGAATGATCTGTTTGTTTCGATCAGTGACACCGGACTGGGAATTTCCCCAGGCGATTTACAGCGGCTTTTCACACCATTTGAGCAGTTAGACGGCACGATTCGCCAACGCTTTGGTGGGACAGGGCTCGGATTGGTGATCAGCAAGCGTTTCGTCGAAATGCACAATGGAAAAATTTGGGTTGAAAGCAGCAAGGGAACTGGCACCACATTCTACTTCAGCATACCTTTACCGCTGCCAGACATAAACCCAGTCTCCGCCGGCCGGTGGTTCAACCCACACCTTCTCAATGAGCCCAAAATTCACCTGCCTCAGGTGGCTGCCCTTCCCCTCAGCCCGCGCTTTGTCGTTATCGATGCCAACAATACTTTACCCCGTTTGCTGCAGCGCTACATGAGTAAAGTGCAGGTGGTTTTCGTTAAAACTTTTGAAGAGGCGAGCGTTGAATTGGAAAGAGAAGCAACCCATATGCTCCTCTTCAACGGCCCTATTGAGAGTCTGGATGTACAGAAAATGCCCGAATTGGAAAAAGATACACCGGTCATCGCCTGCCAGATGCCAGGCGATGCCGACCAGGCTCAAGCGATTGGTGTGGCTGGCATCCTTACAAAACCAGTTACACGTCCTCGTCTTTTGGAGATGCTTGCAGGATTAGGGATCCATGCAGGCACGATATTAATTGTTGATAACGATCCCGATGCACTCCAGCTTTTCACCCGCATGTTGACTACATCTGACCTGACCTATCGTGTGATGGCGGCTCGCGATGGGCAAGAAGCCCTGGACTTGCTTCAGGATGTGCGCCCGGCTGTCATACTGCTCGACTTAGTCATGCCAAACTTAAGCGGATTTCAATTTCTGGATATCCGATCCGGGCAGTCGTGGGAGGATATTCCGATCATTATCGTTTCTGCTCGCGACACTGCCGGCCATCCCATCGTCAGCAATGGTCTATGGATCACACAAAAGGATGGTTTTTCTGCCAGTCAGTTGTTGAATTGCATTCAGGCAATCAGCCAGACCCTGGCAATGACTGGCTCAGCAAACGATCCAGAACTGCAATCAAGGCCGGGCGGCTGATCGGTTTTTTGATAAACTCCGCAGCGCCTAAAGCCAATGCCAGGCTCGCCTGAGGCAGGATCGAACAGACAACAACCGGGATATTCTGAGTCTGAGGGTGCAGGCGAAGTTGTCCCAAAACCTGCCACCCGTCCGATTCAGGCATCATCACATCCAGGAATATGACGCCTGGGGAAATGTCTTGGGCCTGTACAAATCCATCACCTGGGGTATTGGCTCCTGCAAAGCAATAGCGGCTTCCCTCTAGGTAGTGGCGGTACAGGCGCAGTGTGTCATCATGATCGTCAATAAATAAAATGGTGATCTGCTCTTGTAAATTAAATTCAACCCTCAACAAAACCCGGATATCCAATCCATCAGGCAATTTATCAAAATGCAGCGAGCAATTTGATATCCGGATCAGTGCATCTGCAGGCTGAAGACGATCAAGCGAAAGGACAGGTGCAGGCTGGTCATTCCCTGGCACTGCTTCCAAAATAACACCACCGGCATCTTTCAGGAAAGAGTAGCTCAGGCGTAAGCTGCCGCCACGAGTGTATTCCATTAACTGGTTAATCAGCATCAATAGACCCTGACGCAGCAGGGATCTTCGAGCGAATGGTTTTTGTGAAATTTCTATGGTTTGAGCTTCAAATGCTTTTTCAAAATTCACTTTGCACACTTTCGCTACTGGCCGCAGCGTATCATTGACGTCCTCAAGCAGGCTGGCAATATCTGTCGCCTGGATTGGATCCCCATCAACGAGGGCTGCAAAATTCTCAAGATTTGCCTGAGGTTCGATTACCGACTGCGGAACAGATTGTGTGGTCTGGACAACCGGATCATTGATCGAGGGGATTACGGAAGCATTCGCTTTTTTTTCAAGACCCGTTGTGCGCCACAAATAATCTCCCAATACATCAATAGCAATTTTTTCCTCTCGCTGCATCTGCCGGTCCCCAATCCCAATATTTTGGGCTGCTTTGTGTTGAGGAAACTGTAATGTATAGCGTTGGTGAAGCACATGATAAACCCGCCAGGATTTTAATCCCTGCGGCTCATCCTGCTCCGGGCGGAGCTGATCAATCGCCTCATTCAGCCGGCGCCGTAATGCCGCTGCGACGCCTCCATTTTTGTCGATTTCCAACCAGTCGATCAGCGGGCTGTTGAGGAGCACAGATGGATCATACAATGCTTTCAATGCCTTGCGCAGGTGGAAGATGAACTGATCTTTTGAAAGGGTTATGGGCATGGTTAATGTCGGGTAGATGTCGGAAGGATGGCGAACACAAATCGGTCTATTTGTTATTATATTAACATTGTACCATCCAAATAATCTAGGGAAGTTCACCCCCAGTTTATTGAGGAGGTATTCATATCATTATATCCCCATAAATATCAAATCAAAAATCTTGGAGGTGTACTTTACCGAATTTCCACGACCACCCACTCGTCTTAATCAGAATATACTAAAATGAATGAAGGAGAAAAGAAATGTCAATTCGGAAAGCATTCCAAGCCATTAGTCTGCTGATTGTAATCGCTATGTTGATGGCGTCTTGCGCTCAGGCGACTCCGCAAACCGTTATCATCACTCAGGAAGTCGTGAGAGAAGTTACGAAAGTAGTTGAAGGTCAGACAGTTGTTGAAAAAATTACTGAAGTCGTAAATCAAGTTGTCACAGCGACTCCTGCCCCAACTGAAAATCCTTATGATGAAAACGCCAAGATTAAAGTATGGGTTGATGCAGAGCGAGCCAAACAGGTCAATGCATTTATTGCAAAATATCCAGAAAAAGGTAAGCTCATCGAAATTGTAAATGACTCGTTGGGTGCTGTTGTCCAACAAAAACTGCAGTTGTATAACAATGTCGGCGGTGGTTGGCCAGATGTAATCTTTGAAGACCCTTCAACCTGGCACACGGTGAACACCGTGGCGTATGATTTTTTCCCAGCCGACCTTTCTCCGTGGATCCCTCAAGAAACGCTTGACCAGTTTTACCCAGGGGCTAACGATGCGTGCAAAACTGTTGATGGAAAATTGATTTGCCTGCGCAATGATATCGCGCCCAACATGATGTACTACAATGTCCCACTTTTCCAGGAATTTGGATATGAAGTGCCCAAGACCTGGGAAGAGTATGAAGCCTTAGCAGTTAAGGTGGCTAAAGACCATCCCGGATATACTTTGGGTGAATTAGATGGTTGGGAACCTGCCTTATTGTGGTACCGTGTAGCCGAATGCCCACTCCTGGAACCGGTTTCTCCATCAAAGTTTCGGGTTAATTTCTTACACCCCAACTGCACTCGCGTTAGTGAGATGCTCGATCGTGTCAATGCATTGGGTGTGCTTGATCGCCAGGGCATTTGGAGCGCTCAGTACGGTCAAATCTGGAAGGATAACAAATGGCTGATCCATTTTAGTCCATCGTGGTTCCCGGATTTCGTTATCAAAGGTGCTTATCTCGATCCCACAGTCGAAAAGTACCTGGGGACCGTGGGCATTGCCCCTATTCCCAATTGGGCAGATCAGCCAAAACATGTCACCAGTAATGTTGGCGGCGGATCGTATGCAATGTCCCGGCATACAAAAAATCCAAAATTAGCTGCAGAACTGATCTTGTTTTGCTCCACCGATCCGGATGTAGGCAAATCTCAAGCGGCAACCCCAGCTTATAAGCCAAGCGCACAATTATGGGGTGCCGGATTGACTACCAGAGTTCCATTGTTAGCGTCGAATCCTGATCCCTGGATGGCAATCGATCAGTCAGCCGGCGAAATGTGGGGTGGTATT
>Ga0268298_10005869_pt1 | contig 11346 bp, 7 predicted proteins | sample WWTPWeurt_MetaG_FD_194462 | JGI IMG/M metagenome (GOLD analysis project Ga0268298, IMG submission 194462) | Activated sludge microbial communities from WWTP in Nijmegen, Gelderland, Netherland - WWTP Weurt | ecosystem: Engineered > WWTP > Aerobic digester > Activated sludge | place: Netherlands... | reverse complement strand
CAACTGCTTTGGGAGCAGTGGGTCGGATGTTCGAATCATCTCACCCCGACCATCTTCAAGACCTCTCCCGCTGCCCGTAGCTCAACTGGATAGAGCAGCTGCCTTCTAAGCAGCAGGTCGGGGGTTCTTATTGACGGTCTTTCTAGTTGCGCATTAGGATGACCCGCGATTTCGCCGCGCGGCGGTAGCTCAACCGGATAGAGCACCAGCCTTCTAAGCTGGGGGTTACGGGTTCGATTCCTGTCCGCCGCGCCAAGGTAAACACCCAGTAGATGTGTTGGCTTGGCGCGACGTCAGCATGTGCGACAAGTCGCACTTAATGTGCAACAGGATTGCGCATTTGGAGCCCCTCCAATAGACTGATTTTCAGTTGCATATTGGGAGGGTTGTTGAAGAACGTCTCGCTCATTGATGTCGAGGTCGACGGCCGCAAGTCCTTCGGGCTGCTCGACCCGGATGGTCGGCGTATCGCTGCTTTCGACGCCTTCGCGAACAGTCTCCTTCGCCGCCCTCTCAACACGCGGATTGCGTACTGCCGAAATCTCGCCAAATTCTTTGACTACCTCATCGAGGCGACAAGGTATTTGGTGCCCGCTGCGTCTGCCTTGACGCGAGACGACCTCATCAACGTGCTCGCGGCGTATCGCGAGTACCTCGTGTATGGCGGCAGTTCCGGAAATCAACTCGCTCGGCAGGTGAACTTGACGCTGCCGTCGCCCATGGTCACGGGCGCAAGCTGCGAAATCATGCACGCGCCGCTGCGTCGTTTCATCGAGCTGTCGGAGTCTCTTCGAAAGCACCTTGACGAACTGGCTCGCCACGGCCTCCTGACGTCGGCCGTCGACCCCATTCCTCTCTTACCCAACGTTAAGGCGCGGCAAGTCAAGCGGCACCAATCAACGGCGCTCCTGGCCAACTCCATGATTGCGGGCGTGATTTCTGGCGGGCCGAAGCTGCTGAAGGAGGCAGCGCTGCCCAGCGTCGGCGGCGCTGCGCCCTACGACGAGAAGCGCGCGTTTCCCTTCGATGCCGCGGTACCGCTCATCAACGCCATGCCTTCATGGCGAGACAAGGCTCTGTACAGCTTCTGCGCGGCATCCGGATGTCGCATCAGCGAAGCGTTGCAACTGCTGTGGGCGGACATTCGCTCTGCGGACGGCACGGTCAAGCTGGTCGACCCCACCCGCCGAGCCAACGACCAAAGCTATCTGGCGCTTGAGCCGCGCGAGCGCGACAAGCTGGTGTGGAAAGGTCGCGCGACACAGGCGACTCTGCTCATCGAGCCGTTTGCCTCGATGTTCTTCGAGGCCTTGGAACAATACATGCGACTCGAGTACACGCCCCACGGGCTACACCAGTTCGTCTTTCAACACCGGCGAAAGGGCATGGAGGGCAGACCCTACTTCCTGAGCGCAGCCAGCTCGCGGAATGAGGTGTTCCAGACGGCGATTGCAGCCTGCATCGCAGGGGAGGACGACAGACATGGCTTGGGCGTGCACTCGCTTCGGCACATGTACGGCACTTACCTGCTGAACTACTTCCCTCGCGCGGACGGGTCCTACGGCCTGCCCATCGGACTCGTCAAGCAGCTCATGGGTCACAAGAGCGTGACCTCCACCGAGCGATATGCCCGTCACGACGTCGACCTCCTGCAGGCTGAGCTCGCGTTCGCGAACGCCATGGTGTTCGGCAGCGGCGCGGTCAAGTCGCTCAACCAGATGAAGCGCGACGCGCTGCAAGCGAAGCTATCTGCGGTCGAGCTTGCCATCGAGGAAGAAGACGCCGTCAAGGCACTGTCGATGAGGAGGGCGTCATGATTAACGTCACCACGGGGGAGCTCGTATTCAATGTGACCGGAGCGGAGCTCGACCGGAAGGTGCGTTCAGCACTCGATGAGGCCGCAACCGCGCTGGTTCGCCTCTATGACGCCGAGTCTGTTGACTTGGCCTCGGTCACCACAAAGACCCACACCCGGTTGGCCTACGTCAAGTACGTACGCCTTTGCACCCTCGTCAAACGAGGCGTGAAGTTCGATGAGCCTTACGTCCGGGAAGCATTCAAGGCAAACAGTTCCAGGCACGGCCCGCTGACCGAGGACACGTTTTACAGGTTGACGCTTGCTGAGCCAAGCGGTCCCCACGCGTATCGGCCAAGCTACCGAGCGACCGTTCAGTTCGGCCTCGGCTTCTTTCTCCTTGCCTTGCACAGTTCGGGCGCGGTAACGCTGCCCTTCGCATTCAACTGGCCGTTCCCTAAGCGCGAAGACAAGACTCGTGTCGAGGTTGCGCCATTCATCGGCTCTGAGTTAGTCAAACTCATGCGCTCTGTCGGTGACGAGGACTCACCACACGCCGAGGCGCTGGAGTCGGTGACGACGCATGAAAGTCGGCGGACGTGGTTCCTGTCTAACGGCACCAAGGTGATGCTCGCCCTTGGATGGAATCGACCGGAAGACGCCAACCTCGATGACCTGCTTCGTTTGAAGGAGGCCAACGACGCAACAAACTTCAGCCGCTGCGGCCGCGCAATGGGCTACCGAGCGCTCGTCGATGTGCTCGAGCGGCGGTATGGAGAGAAGGTGGCCGTGTCAGTCCGCGCATGGGATGAGGCGCTGCGTGCAGTCGAGCGGCGCGACGGGAAAACAAGCCGCCTACTTGGCAGCCAAGAGCGACAGAACGGTGCTATTGAGGCATTCTCAATGCGTCCATCCGACGCATTCCCTGAGCGGCTCAGTAGGCTCGGCTCTCTGCCTGGCCTTGCTGACGACTTCGTCGCAATGCGAGCGACGTGGCTCGAACTCCAGGCGGCCTACCTCAGGAAGCTTCGGCTGGAAAGCCCAAAGGACCACTTCAGAGCCCTTGGCTACCTGAACCTTTACCTGTTCTTCTATCTGCCGTACTGGTTCGACGAGCACCGCGACACTAGGCTCAAGTTCCCTTCGAAGCCAAACGAGTTGCTTACCGGAGTGTTCGTATCGCGTTTGGTCAATCAGGACTTTGCTGTCCCCTTGACCTACCTGGAGTTCCTCGAGAAGTACGGGCAGCATCATGGCTGGGCACCGATGTCCAGATACATCGCCTTGAAGGCGCTGGAGCAGTTCTTCGACTTCCTGGAAAGGAACGCCAAGGAGCTGCCCGGCTGCGACGGCTTTGTTCAGCCGCTCGCCAAGCACGACTTCCCTGCGGTGGCGCGCTCCGGCGGCACGAACAAGCGTCCGGTTCCTCGCCGGCTGTTCGCGTTCTATGTTGCATACGTCGAAGCTCTCATCGGCTACACCCATGTGGTCCTTGAGCGTGTTCTCGCGGGAGATATTGCGGGGGATGACCTCGCCATCTTCGCCGCAAAGCGAAACGTCATTGACACCGTACGAGCCGCTGGGCTTGTTGGCTACGTCCCGATGGTGTTCTTCCGTGGCAAGGCGCACAAGCTGCAGTTCATTCCGAACTGCATGGACCTTGAGACCTTCAAGCTCAAGGACGGGCGAACTCTAAGAATTCCTCAGCCACACGGCCTCCATCACGTTCTGGTCGCCGTCTACACGGGCATTCGGAACCAGCACATTCAGTGGCTGGACGCCCGGACGTTCGACTCGAAGGTGCATCCCGACGATGTCGAGATGACCAAGCTGCTGGTCAACACCGACAAGGTCAAGACGAAGTCCTGGCTCCCCCACGTCAACATGCGGGTGATTGAGGTTCTGCGCGAACAGCTTCGCTGGCGCAATCTGATTGACCTACCGGGCTTCAACCAAGACGTCTTGTACGAACGCAACCCCAAGACGAAATGGCCTCCCATTCATCCGCTGTTCGCAGTCGAAGAGGATGGCTACCCGCACCCAGACAGCCGATACGCCGCGGTCTGGAGCAGCATCCTCATGGGCGTTCAGGGCATGCTTTCCGAGCTCGACTGCGGTCGGGTTCAGCCCCTTTTCGACCTGTTGCCCACCGACGTCCCGTACGACGCATCTGACCGGCGCGCGCTCCTGGACCGGCACAGCAACTCGCCGGAGCGAAGAATCGTCTTGCAACCCAAGAGCGACATCACGCCGCACAGCGCACGCGTTGGAGTTGTCTCGCACCTCATCACGGTTCTCCCGGCCGACCTCATCGGGAAGTACGTGACGGGCCAGAACGTGGGCGTCGTTTACCACTACGTCCACATCGACGAGGACGACATGCGTGCTGCACAGGACCAGCAAGCCGTGTCTCTTCAGGTTCGCGCATACGGAAAGGAGTTCGACGCGTTGGTGGCGAATCCTCAGCGACCGAACCCTCACTTCATCAAAGCCGATGGCGTGAACTCCAACTTCTCCCGAGCCATGCAGCAGGACATGGACGAGGCCATCGTCTCCTACGGTTGCGTGACCCTCTCGCTCCGAGAAGTCGGCAAGAACGGCATCGACGTCCTACGGGAGACTCGAGGAGCCAACGCCGCATTCAACAAGACGGAGGTCTGCCCTTTCGGCAATCAATGCCCGCCTGACGTGCTGAAGGACCTCCGCGGCATCGGTCGATGTGGAATGTGTCCCTATGCCGTCCGCAGCATCGACCACCTGCCTGCAGTGGTAGCGAAGGTGAAGCAGGTGGCCGAACAGCTCGAGGCCGTTGAGCAACAGCTTGATGTGGACGATGCCGAACAACGCTTCACAGAGGCAGAGCAGCAGCAGTTGGAAGCGGAGCGGCAGCGCATCGGAGACGAACTGGCGGCCTGGAAGCTCGTCAGTGAGGTTCTTGAAGTGCAGCGCCGCCTCATCGAGTCCGGTCAGGACTCGCGCCGTTGGGTGGTAGCCAAGCCGGAAATCATCGAGCAGGCTTTGCGGCGAATTGCCGTGCCAACAGACGATACCGCCTATGTGCTGGCGCGCCTCGCCGAGAGCGTGGCCTATCCGACGTTCGACAGCCCCGAGATAAAGGCACGCTTCGACCTGCTTCGCCGCCAGTTGCTAGCGAATGTCGGCAACATTCGCGCGGCCCTTACGTCCGCTCAGCCACCCGATGTCGCCGCTCAATGCGCAGGGTTGCTCAGGACAGTGGTCGACGCAAACGGCCTCGATTACGGCCGTCTCGTGGCGTTGTTGACAACGGACAAGCACCTGCAAGCCCTGCCACAACCGCAGGCCACCTTGCTGCTGGAGGGCGTGTGACATGACAGGCAAGAACCCCTTCGCGGGATGGCAGCAGGCCAAGCAGGAGCGCAGAGAGGCGTTGGTTCGCGAGTTCCTGGCTTACATGAAGAAGAAGCGTATGCGCTGCGAGTACATCACTGACCTCGCGGACATGGTGGCCAAGCACATCGGCGAGCAGGAGGGCACGAGCTGCAACCGAGCGACCCTGCTACGCAACAAGCGCTACAAGGCTCTGCTGCTGTCCTACATGGCTCATAGCCTGGCCGAAGGAACTGATGCCATCGACCGCCGCAGCCTGAAGGACCCCAAGGCAGGGGCGCTCGTCCTCGCCGCCGAGGTTGGCGCGGAGAACTTGCGACGCGAGGTGGTCCGTCTGAAGGCCTACATTTCCGAGCTGGAGGCCGCCAAGACCAAGCCTGTGCCACGCAAGGCCAGCAAGACTTCCAGCGATGAAGCCGTCGACGACCTGAGGCGGCGCCACGTGCTGACCTGTCAGGCCTTGTTGGCGGTGCTCAAGCACTTCGATGGGCTGCTACGCGCCGATGCGGACGCCAAGCGCGTCATGGACGCCAGCGCTCGGCCGCACAAGGTCGTTGTGGACGAGAAGCTGGCCACGCCGTTCTTCGAGTGGATGCACCTCAACCGCGAAGTCGGAGGGGCGGCATGAGCGCGAAGAACGGCAAGCAGATTGGCCTGGAGCATCTGGCGACCCTTGACGGCTACCTGTCGAAGGGTGGTCAGCTGCCGGTATCGACCAAGGACGGTACGTTGAATTTGGCCGAGTTGGCCAGGGCGACCGGAATTCCGAAGAGCAGCTTCTACCAGAACCCGAAGGTTAAGGAGCGGCTGGAGGCTGCTCGGACAGCGCAGAGGTTGTCCCGGCAGGGCGAACGACAAGCGCCGGAGAGTGACGATGTGTCATCGACAGCCGCCGCCAAGGCCTCGAGCGCCAGCGGCGCGACAGTGCTGCTGGAGCGACGACTGCATCGACTGGAGCAACAGAACGCGGCGCTTGTCGCGGAGAACTACGAGCTGCGCCGGCAGCTCAAGGAACTGCGGCTCCAGCTGGGCCGTGAGGACATGACCATTGAGACCGGACGGCGGGTGGTCCCGCCCCCGACAGGCGCATGACCGCGGAGGTCGCAATCGAGCGGCACCGGCTCTCGGTGCGCAAGGTGCTCAGCACCTTGGGCAGCGGCGCAGCCATCTTCAGCGGCATCACCGAGGAGGGCCGCAGCCTCCGGGTGATTGCTGCGCCGAGAGCTCTCGCCCGCCTGCCAATGCCCGGCGAGGCGTGGTCTGTGACTGGCGAGATGCGTGTCAGTCCAAAGTACGGCCCGCAGCTGCATGCTGCTGCCGGCCGGTACGAGCTGCCGCGGGGAAAGCTCATCGTCCAATACCTGACGAACCATCCCGACTTCGTCGGCATCGGCGAAGCAAAGGCGCAGCGCCTTTGGGCGCAGTTCGGCGAGGGCCTGGCACCCACCCTTGCCTCGGGCGACATTGACGCGCTGGAGGCCGTTTTGACGCGCTCTGCGGCCACTCGCCTCGTGGAGGCCTGGGCCGGAAAGCGGGTCGAGGCCGAAACGGTCGACTTTCTGGATGCCCACGGACTGGACTGGAAGCTGGTTTCCAAGCTGCTGCGGGTCTGGGGAGACCGGGCCGTCGACGTGCTGCGAACCAACCCCTACCACCTTCTCGCCTTCGCGCCGTGGCCGCAGGTAGATGCGGCGGCCACGAAGCTCGGCATTGAACCGGAGGACGGCCGGAGGCTGGTCGGCGCCGTGGAAGCGGCCCTGTACGAGCGCCTCCAGCAGGCACACACACTGACCAGTCACACTGTTCTCGTCGACCGTGTCGCCCGCCACATGAGCCGCGCCGCGGCGGTGCGGGCGATAAGCCTGGCCGTCGAGGAAGGCGCTGCGTGCGGGAATGAGGATGTCGGATACCAAGCCTTCGGTGCTGCCGCGCTGGAGACGGGGATAGCCCACCGCATCCGAGCGATGCTTGCTGGCGAGCTTCCGGAGCAGGACACCTTGTTCCCCGTCGAGCGGAGCAGCGACTGGGCACAGCCTCACATCGCACACGTGGAGGCCACCCAAGGCTTCGTGCTTAATGCCGAGCAACGGCTTGCAGTGGTCATGCCGTTCGAGCACAGCTTCAGCGTCTTGACGGGCGGTGCCGGCGTTGGCAAGACGACGGTCTTGCGTGCAGTCATCGAGCTTGCCCACCGCCAGAACCTGGCCGTGGTGCAGATGGCCCTGGCCGGCCGCGCTGCGCAGCGCATGGCCCAGGCCACCGGCCAGCCAGCGATGACCATCGCCAAGTTCCTGGCGGCGACTCGCGCCGGAAAGCTTGAGGTTCTGCCAGACACGCTGGTTGTTGTGGACGAGGCCTCCATGCTGGACTTGCCCACGCTGTACCGCATCCTCATGCATCTCCCAGATGGTGTTCGTATGCTGCTCGTGGGCGACCCCGCTCAGCTGCCACCCATCGGCTTCGGCCTCGCGTTCCACCGCCTGGTTGGCAGCCCGCGTGTGCCTCAGGCCCATCTGTCGACCGTTCACCGACAGGCCGCGTCCTCTGGCATTCCAGCCGTCGCCACCGATGTCCGCGAGCACCGCGTACCGACGTTCGTTCCGTTCGCTGGACGACACAGCGGCGTCAGCTTCATCGAATGCCCCGCCGATGCGGTCATGCAGCAGCTGCGCGAATTGCAGCGGCTCTGGCACGGGGATGACTGGCAGGTCTTGTCAGCCGTGAAGGGTGGACGCGCCGGCATCCGGAACATCAATGAGAGCGCCCACGCTGAAACTTGCGAGCGTGCCGACGCGGGTATCGGACAGTTCATCGCCGGCGAGCCAGTCATTCACCTTGTCAACGACTACGAACGAGGCCTGATGAACGGCGCACTCGGCCGCGTCATAGCTTCATCCGACGACGGCTGTCTGGAGCTGGAGTTCGACGGTGAGCGGCACACCTTCTCTGCGGGTGAGCTGGTGGACAGGGTCGACCTCGCGTATGCCATCAGCGTGCACAAGAGCCAAGGTTCGCAGTTCCGCCGGGTTGCGGTGGTCATCGGGAAGAGCCGACTTCTGGACCATGCGCTCATCTACACGGCGCTGACGCGTGGTATGGAGCAGGTGGTGTTCCTCGGCGACCGCGAAGCGTTCGAACGGGCTGTCGTCGCGCCACCTCTGGCGCAGAGCCGTTGCGTCGCGTTCTCTGTCTAGGCCTTGGCATGTTTCCTGTCAAAGCCAACTTGGGTCTATGCAGACAACGAGCGCCGCCCGAAGGCCATCTGTGCTTGCCCCTGGGCCGTGCAGCGGCCCAGGGGTGAGGCGGTAGCAGCCGGCCCGGTAGGGCTTCGCGCGCAGCGCGAACTGCGTAGCCCGCCGAACACATGGCCTGAGCCTCCGCCTTGAAAGTGCAGTGCTGCTCTCGCCGCGACTACGAGAGGCTCATCGCGTTAGTGGTCGCGACTAAACTGGAAGCGCAGCACTTCGAGAAGTGATTTGAGGAGCGAAACTTGACGTCCTGGTTCTGCCGTCTGCTTGCCGCACCACTACTTTTGGTCATTGCGATGAATACGGCCGCGGCGGGCATGGTGGACGGAACCTCAGCATTCCTGAAGGGAGACTACGCAGCTGCGCTGCAGGCGTTTCTCGTTGAGGCAAGGCGGGGTGATATTCAAGCCCAAGTCATTGTGGGCGATATGTATCACCGAGGGCAGGGTATCCAGCGGGACGAAGAGCAGGCTGTCTATTGGTACAGAAGGGCCGCTGACGCCGGGTCTGTGGAAGCCTGCTCGAAGCTGGCCTCAATGTACCTTCGCGGGGAGGGCGTGGCGAAGGATGGTCAACAAGCCGCAGATTGGTATCGGAAGGCCGCCGAGCGCGGTGGCTACCTGGCCGACTACATGCTTGGTTGGCTGTACTTCAAAGGTGAGGCGGTACCCAAGAATCCGCGAGAGGCGTATTTCTGGTTGCTTGTCTACACGCGCGGTAAGGCAGATGCGACAGTGGCCGAGTGGCTCAGAAGTCTGGAGTTGGAACTCTCACCTCAGGAGCAGAGCGAAGCCCGAGTCGCGTCCGAGGCTTGGCGCCCTAAGGTTGCTGCGAGCAGGGGCGAGCCACCGATGGCGATAGCGCCAGCCAACCCGAAGCAGGCGCCGCTTCCAGTGCCGGCGCCAGCGCCGCGCAAGCTGATGCGTTCGACTGGTTCAGGCTTCTTTGTTTCAGCGGACCGGCTCGTGACGAACCACCACGTAGCCGGCGACTGCGCCCGTATTCGAGTCGCAGGACAGCAAGAGGCGCGACTGGTTAGTAGCGACGCTCGGAACGATTTGGCGCTTGTGGCCGTGCCCCCTACGTCGCGTGGTGCCGCGCAATTGCGCGCGGGGCGGGTCAACTTGGGCGAACCGGCAACAGTGATTGGATTCCCGCTGAGTGGGCTGCTGTCGGGCATAAACGTCACGACCGGCATCGTGAGCAGTCTCTCTGGAATCGGTGGCGATTCGCGTCTTCTGCAAGTCACCGCGCCCGTTCAGCCTGGTAATAGCGGGGGCCCTTTGCTTGACGCCACTGGTCGCGTCATGGGAGTCGTTGTAAGCAAGCTCGACACGCTCGCCGTTGCGGAGGCTACCGGAGACATTCCGCAGAACGTGAACTTCGCCATCGCCGTGAGCTCGCTGACGGCTTTCTTGGAGGCGCAAGGTGTCGCCTTCCGCTCCTCTTCAGGCGGCGCTGCACTCTCAACGCAAGAGATTGCGAGGCGCGGTCAATCGTTCACGGTGCTCGTAGAGTGCTGGAAGTGATGGTTGCTGGACCCAGAGAAGCCCAAGCTTACGTGAGGTGATGTGTGACCATCTTCCAACCTGTCGAACTGTGGAACGCGGTCGAGTCCGCGGTGGCGCAGATAGGAGTGACAGAGTTTGTCACCCGCAACTCGCAGAAGCGTCTTCGCGAGAAGTGGTGTGCCGCGCGGTTTGGGATGGCCTACGACCGGAACATTGGGCCATGCCAGGTCGAGATTGAGGACGTTGACAGAGGCGAGCCGTACGACTTCCATCTCCTTGCGCTAGAGCAGAGGCTGCTCTTTCAGATTGCCGAGGTGCTAGCGCCGGGGCGCCACCGTCACGACGAATATCGGCAGTTGGAGATGGCCGAAATTGAGGCGCGCAATCGCAGTGACACGGGTGACGCGAGTCGGGCCGCCAGTGAAGTCAGAGATGCCATCAAGCGGAAAGCGCTTCGCTATGCAGCTGATGAGCGTAAGAGCATGCACCTGCTGCTCTATCTCAATCTTGGTGCAGATACGGTTAGCTGGGCTGGTTTGTCGCTTGCGGTCGAAGAGGACGCCAAAGCGTTTGCGTCGGTCTGGGCACTCACCCACGAGTTGGTCAGCTGCCTCTATGGTGGCAACACCTGGCATGGCAAGGTTGGGTGGAAGCCAATCGAAGCGATGAGTTCTAAGGGGAACCCATAATATGCAATCAGTCGCACGCTACGAAATGCGTGGCCCTACCCAGGAGTCCTCAGTCACTCACACGCCCAACTCCATCCCTTTTATCCTCATATAAGGGTTCGAGTCCCTCCGGGCGCACGTCACGCCGGGCGCGATCGTCATCTCACGCGGATCGTCGTCAGCGCCTCGCCCTGCGGATCGACCACGTGCACCGCGCAGGCGATGCAGGGGTCGAAGCTGTGCACCGTGCGCTGGATCTCCAGCGGCTGCTTCGGGTCGTGCAGCCGGTGGCGGTCCATCAGCGCGGCTTCGTAGGCACCCGGCTGGCCGTTGGCATCGCGCGGGCCGGCGTTCCAGGTGCTCGGCACGACGGCCTGGTAGTTGTCGATCAGGCCGTCCTTGATGACCACGTAGTGGCACAGCGCGCCGCGCGGCGCTTCCATGAAGCCCACGCCCTTCGATTCGCGCGGCCAGCTGGAGGGCTCCCACAGCGCCTTGTTGTGCACGGCCAGATCGCCGGCCTTGATGTTGGCCATCAGCTGATCGAGCCAGCCCAGCATCTGGTCGGCGAACACCTTCGATTCGATCGCGCGCGCGGCCGTGCGGCCGAGCGTGGAGAAGATCGCGGTCAGCGGTAGGTCCAGCGTCTTGAGCGCCTGATCGGCCAGCGCCTTGGTTTGCTCGTGGCCCGTGGCGTAGAGCATGGCCAGGCGTGCCAGCGGGCCCACCTCCACCGCCTTGCCGCGCCAGCGCGG
>Ga0268298_10005868_pt1 | contig 11348 bp, 20 predicted proteins | sample WWTPWeurt_MetaG_FD_194462 | JGI IMG/M metagenome (GOLD analysis project Ga0268298, IMG submission 194462) | Activated sludge microbial communities from WWTP in Nijmegen, Gelderland, Netherland - WWTP Weurt | ecosystem: Engineered > WWTP > Aerobic digester > Activated sludge | place... | reverse complement strand
CCAGTTTGATACAGAGAAGGTTATGAGCAAAACAGATATTGCTAATCTCTTCCTTGCTTCTACTAATATAGCACTAACAGTGAACTATAATAAACAAGTAAAGGAAGAAGATGTTAAAAAGCAACTGTATGCACTTTACCCCAATAAAGGTGGTAAGATTTTAAGTGAGGCAGATTTTAAGAAGAAGATTGCTTCTGCAATAAGTGATGCCCTTGTAGGTGAGGAAAGAACAATGGTTGGAAGACATTATGGAAGTCAGGATGAATTCGGAAGAGTTCGTTTTATTGATATGGAAGAAACAAGAGATACATCTAAAGATTATGATACACGTCAGAGGTTAGTAGACCCACGTACTATTAACTGGTTGATTCTCAAAGGAGTTAAGTATAAGGTAAAATAGATTTGGTAATTTACTACATATTAGTTATCTTTATAGACCTAAGTGCCCCTTTTACGGGGCCTCGGCCACAATGAAGTGGCAATCTAAAAAAAGATAATATGGCAGTAAAAGGTAAACAAAAAGAACAATCAAAGGATTTTGTAAAGAAACTGTATGTAGGACTCACAACTGTAAAGGTTGTAGCAGTCAATCCCTCAAGAGAGGAAGTTAACAAATTAGTTGGTAAAGAAGATTCTCCCGAAGACAAAGAGATTGTGTATCTCGGAGAAGACCAAGAAGGAAATGCAAGAATCAGGCTATCTTTCTGGTTAAGAGATACTAAATCACATGAACTGTTTATTCATTCTTTCAATCTCACAGATAAAGAGAGAAGAAATAAACTGAACAATAAGGTTCAGCTTATCAATAGTACTTGTGGAACAACATGGGTTCCTGTTGATGAGAATGGTAAGGTAGATGAATCTGCTATACCTGAATGGTTTGTTAATTTCACAGATAGAGAGAACCAAAATCTTGGTCCTAAGAAGTGGAGAAAAGCACTTTCTGGTGAAGAAGAATTGGGAACTCTGCTGAGAAGCTGGCTTGGAAAACTTAACTTTATGGATGCTGAAACAGAGGTACTGGTTGATACCAAGAAATTGTTTAAGCAGAACTATAAAGAGTTGAGAGAGCTTATTTCTCTTGATGAGAATGAAGAATTCACAGGAGAGGGATACGATACTCCATTTGTTGCACTATTTGGTGTAAGAACTGATACTGAGGATTCAACTAAAAAGTATCAGCAAGTATGGGGTAAAGGATTCCTTGCTGAAAGCTTTATGAAGTATATCAATAACGGAGGTGAGAATGGACCAAAATTCAGCTCTGAATATACTAAGAAAGTGTGGAAGAAGTTCAAGGATGAAGTTGTTGGAGAATATGGCTTTGATGGCTTTACTGAATTGGTTCCTTTAAGGGAATATGATGAAAGTAAAGATATCTCAGGAGGTATTAATACTGGAAAGGAAGTACCTGCTCCGACATCAAGTGATTACTAATCATTACCTTAGCTAAACAGAAGGAGAGTACAGAAATGTGCTCTCCTTTTTTTGTTTTAAAAATTATTTAATCTTAAAATTATTCGTTATGTGTTTTGATGTAACAAATCCAAAAAGAAAGAAAGCAAGATATGATATAATCTGCTTTAAGCTTGTAGATGATGACTCTACTATTCCGGTAGCTAAATCCCCAATTCAAGGTTTTAAATGGACTGCAGGTGAAGAATATGAATGTGAATTAGATATACCCACATATAATGAAATACACCAAGGGTTTCATGCATGTAAAACAATAAGGGGATGTAGAAATCTCCAAAGACAATGGGGTGACGGAGATGATTTGAGTTATAACATTGGTATATTTGTAATCCCTAAGGGTGCAGAATATTATGAGAATGATACTCAATATGTCTCTAACAAGATGAAGATGCTTATTGGTGATTATAGATATGCTAAACAAATAGCTAAGGCGTTAACTATAAAATAAAAATACTATGTGTTTTATAAGAAAACCTTACGATAAAGTACGTGCAAATATTGCAAAAGAAGATATATTTGCATATAAATGGTTGAAGAGAGATAGAAAGTTAAAAACACTTAAATCTCCATATGAGGGTTTCCAATGGAAGCAAGGTGAGGTATATACAGAGAAACGATTTAGTGAAGAAGTAGCTGATAGAGAATCGAATATCTATCGTGGTTTCCATTCACTACTATCTATAAAACATGCTACTGTATTTGCACAAGTATCTATTTCATTAAGAAACTGCCACTTATATAAAGTATGTATACCTAAAGGTTCATTATACTATATTAATGATTCACAAATAGTATCTAATAAATGTTATCTTGTTAATGATAAGGCAGTCAGGATAAGAAAGAAATAAAATATTATCATATGATTAAGGGAAAGGCTAAACATACTCTAACAAAAGAAGCAATTCTGGAGAGAATATCTACTTATGATATCTACCGTTTCTATCAGGGCCCATTTACTATAAATAGACCTTGTGTAAATAGACATCGTGGAGAGAAAGACCCCTCCCTTATCATAGGTAATAAGGTTAGTAACGACTTGACACACAAGGACTTTGGTGACTATAGTTGGAGAGGTGATGCATTTGCATTTGTTAAGAAGATACATAATTGTGATTTTCAGACAGCTCTTCGTATTATAGATAGGGATTTTGGGTTGGGACTATGCTCTGGTATAAAAACAGATAGGAAACCAGAAGTTATTATCTGGGACGAACCCAAAATAGAAGTTAAGAAACCACCTCTTATTCAGGTTGTGTACTACTCAAAGATGTCCAAGAGAGCACTCGATTACTGGGCTAAATTTGGGCAAGGAGAAGACGATTTAAGGAGGGAGAAAATCTACCAGCCAAAAGAGATATGGAGAAACAGAAAAAGAATTCCTATAGGTGATTTACTCACCTTTGCTTATCATTATGAGGATATAGATAAATGGAAGATATATCGTCCATTTGCCCCTAAGAAGACAGAGACTACCTCTATAAACCAATGGAAATGGGACAGCAATGTTCCATTTGACTATGTAGATAACTTACAGGGAATTCATCCCTCTTGTGATAGGGTATATATGACCAAATCCAAGAAGGATAGAATGGTTCTGATGACTGCCTTACAGACTAACTGTATAGCAGACGTTCAGGCAGAGGACCCTGCATGTATATCTTCGGAGGTTTTAGATTTGTATGCTGCTGTTGAGAATAGGTATATTATATCTGATAATGATAAGAAGGGTAAAGAATTTAGCTGGTGGCTCACAAAACACCATGGATTTAAGCATGTAAACGTCCCCGATAAGTATCTATCTGAGGAACCTAAGTGTACAGACTTTGCTGACCTTTGCTATCATCATGGTATGGAGGCAGTTATTAATCACTTTAAAAGAAAGAAGTTAATATGATTGACCCTAAGTATTTACAATTTGGGAAGAATGTAGCAGAAAGAGTACATAAGTACTCTGAGAAACTCTATATGGCATTTTGTGAACTACCCACTCACGCAGGCGATGGATGGGTTTTACGGCTTCATTATAAAGATAAGATTCTTGATGTAGGTAAGACTGGATATAAGAGGAGACCTTATACTGTCTCTATTCAAAACTTTTATGTCTGAAGTATATCAGGATATAAGTAGAACTACTGGTGGCTACAAGCCAGAAAATTGGAGGATTGCACAGGGAAAGTGCAAGGAAGTTGTCGAAGAGATAATAAAAAATAACATCATAAAATTATACACATATGAAATTTTTTGAATTTTCACAAAACAATAGTGGTGGGTCATTTCATGTAGATGAACATGTAACACACCGTGTTCTTATTGAGGCAGACACAGAGGAGGAAGCAATTCGTAAAGGTGAAGAATTGGGGATGTATTGGAACGGTTGTGAGAATGGAATTGACTGTCCTTGTTGTGGTGATAGATGGAGTACTCCATGGGGAGAAAAAATATTTCCATTTACTTTTGGTACATTTTCAAAGCAGGAAGCTAAAGAAGTTGCTGAGAAATATAAGTTTGAGATTAGTAAATCTGATAAAAGATATGGAAGAAATAAATATGATGTGATTATATCTACTCCTGAAGGTTATGCTCAGCTTTTAGCGGATAAGTATGGTTGGACAAAACCTGATTGCTATATTTATTATAAATCAGGAGAAAAAGTTTCTATTACAGGAAGAGTTTTTAAAAATGGAGCGTAAATCCCATTGGTCTTTAGTCAATGGGTAGTTCACGAGAACATTCTATGTATCAATGATGGAGGTACCACATTGTGACCAAGCTGGTGATAATATGATACCTGTTCCCGGATGTACACAAGGAGGATTTATACCACACTTTATAAACTAATAACTATGACACTAGATAAAAAGATTGGAGAGGTTGCTAACCTACTTGGTTTTGAGGTAGAGTCTCAGCAATGGTTAAAAGATGGTGGCTGGATGCGGTTGAGACATGTGAAGGCTACTCAGGAAAGAGAATGGGCTCTTATCATTTATAAAGAAGATGGATGGGAGGGAGCTGTTGCGAAGATGGGAGAAATGCTACTGAAAGTAGGACAATTAATCAAAATTCAACAAATAAACTCAATTGTATGATAACTTGGAACACTAATGTTTTTCTCAAAAACAAAGTAAAAACCGTTGCTGAATCAAAGCTCAACTCAAAAACAAAGGGAGAAAATCCCACCAGAGAAAACTATAAACCATCTATTTTGGAAATGAGTATTTCACAAATTAAAAAATATTGCAATGAAAAGAGTAACTCCTGAAGATATAAAAGTAGAAGATATTACTAATAAGGATATTTTTGTATTTGGTAGTAATGAAAATGGAATTCATGGTGCTGGTGCTGCCCGTTTTGCCATGGATAATTTTGGAGCAAGATTATGGCAAGGTTTCGGAAGGAGTGGTAACTCCTTTGCTATACCCACTAAAGATTGGGATATTATAACACTTGATTTACAGACAATTAAGTTTTATGTGGATAGATTTATTGAATATGCAGAAGGTCTCCTGAAAAATGAACACCTTAAGGAGGCAAAGTTGTTTGTTACTAAAATAGGATGTGGACTGGCAGGATATACTGCTGAGCAAATTGCTCCACTATTTAGTAAGTGCATTGATATGGAGAATGTATATCTACCACAGGAATTTATCGATATTATTAACTCTAAAATCGAGGAAAATGTGCTTAACAATACAGAAATCGTTTAGTACACGACAGCAAGCAAGAGATTTTCTTAAAAATCCCAGTATCTTAGATAAAGATATGATTGTATATAAGGTACTTCTTACTAATAATTGTTCCCCATATCGAGGTATGTATTATGAAAAAGGGATGCATTATTACAGAGAAGGTAAAAACATATTTACATCCAAAATACATAAATATCCATGTAATGTTTGGAACCTACAAATACATGAAGGATTACATGCATTTACAGACTTACAAACGGCTCAATCTCTTGCCTATAGAAATGATAAGAAGGTTGTAAAAATGGTAATTCCAAAAGGCTCTAGATACTTTAGAGATGATTGGAGAAAGGAAATTGTTGCTGACAATTTAATATGGTATTGACATGACAGAAAGACTTGATTTTAATAGTTTTGCAGGGAAATTTGGACAGTGGGCAGATAAATTCAAGCCCTTCATAGAGGGGAAGGAGATGTGGGATATTATGCAGAAGATAAAGGCTGATAGCTTGAAGGAAACAATTGTTCCGGCAAGTACTGATACCTTTAGAGCTTTTGCTACCACATCTCCTTCCGGTTTGAAGGTTGTATTTTATTTGATGGACCCATATCCCAGAAGATATAGTAATGGTAAATTTCAGGCTACTGGAATTGCCATGGACTGTAGTAATAGTCCTGATGGTAAATTACAACCTTCTCTTATTCAGTGGTATGATGCCATAAGTAGGAGTGAGGAAAGGAAGGTAGAATATAGTCCATCTTTAGAATACCTTCATCAGCAAGGAGTTATGCTACTGAATACAGACTTAACCTGCAAGTTAAATAAGACCCAATCTCATGAAGGATTGTGGGAACCATTCCAGAAGTATTTTTTGGAGGAGGTTGTTGGAAGCGATACAGGAATAATCTATGTGCTATGTGGAAAGGCATCTCTTAAAATGGAGAGATACATTAATCCTTTCTGTAAGATATTCAAGTTATCACATCCAGCAGCAGCTGCTCATAGTAATACTGAATGGGATGACAAAGGAGTATTCAAGATGATTAATAAAATCCTTGGAGAAAATAATGGATACAATATTTGCTGGGATAAAAGCAAATGGGATGAAGTAAACGAATCACCCTTTTAAATAAATAAATAATATGAATAGTGCAGAATTAATGGCCCAAGCAAAAGCCTTGGAGAAGAAAGAAAAATACGAAGCTGAAACAAGAGAAATGAATCAGCTAATAGAACAATATGTTGGTAAGTGTTTTGGTACATCTAAGTTCCGTCAGAAATCGAAAGTATCATATCATAGAGCAATCTATATTGAAAAGATTGAGAGGTATGAAGAACATAAGCATGCTACTGCTGAGGGAACTATAGTTTGTAGTTATCAGTGTATATATGTATCAAAGGGTCCAGATTGGAAGAATAAAAAGAATACCAACATTAACTATACTGTGGGAAATTACACTCAACATCTGAATTCAGGAGGGCATAATATGTTCTACTATATGCATAATCTTATTGATAGAATGAAAGAGATTCCTTATAATACATTTCTTGAGTTGTTTCTAGCTGGGGAAAGTGCTAATCAAGTAATCGAAGATGCCTTTTCTGGAAATTTGAAGTTGGAAATAGAGAAAACCATGGGAGATTCGTCAGAGCAATCAAGGCTTGAAGAGAGTTGTAAGATTGCAGGTGTAGAGTTGATTGACTTAGAGAAGCACTTACCACTTCTTAATGTTATAAGGTACTCAGAACTTCCCGGATATATGGAAGACAGGTTTCTAATAAAAAGTTTAGCTAAGGTAGCTTTGGAAACTCAAATTAAGCTAAATCAAGCTAAGATGTCTGATAGATGGTGTGACCACAGGAGATATCAATCTTTTGAAAGAGAAAACGAAGTTATATCCTCTTATATTAGAAAACTAAAACTATGACAACTAAACAATTGAGAAAGAGAGCAATTAAAAGAGTACCTTGGCACTTTTGGTTCTGTATCGGATGGTGGAGATATCTCTTAGATAGTAAAACAAAGCGTGCTAGTTACGCTACTTGGTGGCATCGGTTCTGGTGCCGTGCAGCAGGTCATCCCGAAGGCCCTTGGTGGTATAGTTGGGGAAATGAACCTGATATGACATGTAAAGGTTGTGGTGATGAACTTTAATTATAATTATATGGAAAAATTACAAAAGATTATAAGAACTATCGACTATACTTTAGAAACTGGAAATCCTGATTTCTATGAGTGTAATGAAGAAGATGTCAAAGAGTTTCTAGATATATCTGTAGACGCATATGCACTTATTCAATGGCCTGAGTCTCAGGAGTATATGGAAAAAGAATGGTTTGATGATGAAGCTATTCTTGCATTAGGTTCAGAAGATAAAACTGGAGGAAGTGCTTATTTTATACCAATTAAATATTTGATATGAGATTTATATTGAAAGTAAAAGATAAAGGGTCCAATGTAAAGGGCCCTCGTTATATCCATACAGTTGAGGATGATACTGGAAAAGTTCATGCTACAAGAAAATCAATGAACAGAAAGTATGTAGCATGTTTGTTAAAGCCGTTTAAAAATGGAGAATACGTAGCAGAAATGTACTTTGGGAGACCAGATTTGGTAGGCAGAGGATGGAACAGTACATATTTTAAATGGCTAAATAAGAATAACATTCCTCACTATGTAGTATATACTAAAGAGGTTATTGAGCAATTAGTTAGACGTGCATATGATGATATATGTATACAAGCTGCTGTAAATGAGGCAGATAAGCATGCTACTGTAATTAATAAGTACTGTAGTGGTTGTGATAACTATTACCCTGCTTTTAAGGATGAAGAATTTTGTCTTATTTGTGGAGGTGCTCATACCAAAAGAAAAGACCCAGATTTGTTAATACCTCTAGAAAATAAAGAGTAATGGAATATTTTACATCAGACTGGCATTTAGGCCACGCCAACATAATCAAATATGATAAACGTCCATTCAATACTATAAAGGAAATGGATGAAACAATTATTAAGAATGTAGTTGGACAACTACAAAAAGGGGATGATTTATATTATCTTGGAGATTTCTCCTTAACAAAGAGTCAAAATGAGATGGAAGGACATATGATAGCTTTAAGTTTGACTGGAGCAAATCTGTACTTTATTAAGGGAAATCATGATAAAAAGGACACAATAAAGCTCTACCAGAAGTATGGTACATACTTAGGAGAGCAGAGAATGATAAGTGTTCCTGACAATGATGCAAGAGACGGTCATCAAAATATAGTTCTTAATCACTATGCTATGAGAGTGTGGGACAGAAGTCACCATGGAACATGGCATTTATATGGACATTCTCATCATACATTGCCTGAATTAAGTGATAGTCTATCATTTGATGTGGGTATAAATGGATGGGATTATCAACTCATTAGCTATCAACAAGTTAAGGAGAAAATGTCTAAGAAGACACATAAACCTATTGACCATCACGGAAAAACTGGAAGACTATGATAAATCCTGAAAAGCAAAGAATTGAGATAAAGTTAAAACTCTGGGAAACTCCGGGGTTTTTTCAATTTATAGATGACCTATCTAAATATGTAGATATTGTAGATTTGAGCACATCTATTGATGCAATTAAGAGAAATTACATATCTCGATTAAAGGAAATTGATGAGAGTAATTCTAAATTTAAACAGGGAAAATTACCGTTATGAAATATTGTAAAGAACTAAAGGCAGGAGACCTTGTGTTTGTATCATATACTAATTTACTGTTACCTGCTATCTTTTTGGATGTTGGACTTAGGGGAAATCCAAGATTTTATTTATTAGTAAAAGCTAGGGTAGAATATTTCAGACAACATGGTAGTGTATATCGAGATTATATTACCAGAAAGTCTTGGGGAAAATCTATAGTAAAAGTTCGTCCTGAAGATGTAGATGACTCCATAAGAGATATGTATGAAGAATTTATTAATTTGTTACGGGAAAAAGGTAAACTATGATTATACAGGAACAAACAAAAGATGTAGTAGTTATTGGGGAAGATACCTCAAAGAGAGCCAAGATAAGTCAAGATAAGTTGGCAAAGCTGCAGTACCTATTAACCAAGGGTTTATATAAAGACCCTATAACAGCAGTAATAGCAGAATGGACAAATAATGGTATAGATAGTGTTGTTCAGGCTGGTAAAAACCCAATAGAGAATCCTGTACTTATAAAGATTGAGAAGAATACGACAGGTCAGTATGTATTCTCTGTTGAGGATAAGGGTGTTGGATTAGATGATAGGGATTTCGAGGACATCTGTATGAACTATCTGGAGAGTACAAAGGAGAGTGATAATGATACTATTGGTCATTTCGGTAAACCTATGCCGACTTGGGGAGTAATCCCCTCGATTAAACTGGAAGAATTTTTGGAAATCTAAATTAAATTTCATATATTTATATCCTAAACACAAGTAACATGGGATATAAGTATAAGATAGATGAGATGTATTTTGATAATATAGACACAGAGTATAAAGCTTATATATTAGGTTTTATATATGCTGATGGTTCTATAATACAACCTAAGGGAAATAGAAAAATGAACCTTAGAATAGCTATTCAGGAGGAAGATGGATATATATTACAAAAGTTTGCAGATGAAGCTGCAGGTGGACAAATTAAAATTATGAATCCTCCTGCTGTTCAAAAGAGAGGTTGGAAGAAAAGAGTAATAGTATCTATTGTTTCTGATAAATTATGCAATAGACTGATTGAATTAGGATGTTGTCCTAATAAAAGCAAGGTTGGAATAAAGTTTCCTATACTTGATAATCAGTTAATTAGACATTTTATTAGAGGTTTTTTAGATGGTGATGGTTGTATTAATCAAAAAAAGGTCTCTTATAAATACATAAGAAAAACAAATAGCTTTAGAAAAAAATCTCATCATCAAAGATATCAGATGAGAATGGCATTTACATCAACAGATTTAAAGTTTTTAGAGCAAATAATAGCTCAAATGAAGATTAAAAACTGTAGATATGTAAGTGTTGTCAGAAAGCAAATTGTTTATACTGTGTGGATTGAAACTGTAGATAGTTTTGAAACTGCAGTAAAGTATTTATATGAAGACAGTACATATTATCTTGTAAGGAAGTTTAACAAGACAATCAAAAGCCGAGCCTTAGGGAAGACTGAGGAAGGTTTAGAGACTAAGGACACTACGGTGAGCCTACAGCCTCCAGCCCCTATTTTATAGGGTGATGATATAGTCCGACACTTTGGGAAACCAAAGATAACATATTCCGATAGGAATGAAGAGCTTTTTGAGCTTAGAGAGGTCTGCTACCTTTATCTGTAGAAAAAATGGAGTAGAGAGAAAGTATATAGTATATGAGGGTGAGGAGTTTGTAAACTTTGATTTGGTATACTCCAATCCTACTGATGAAGAAGATGGAGTAAAAGCAGAATTAGTAATAAACGGATGGTCTGAGGGTACATCATTCAAAGATAAGGCAATACAAAAGTTAGCATATTATGATACAGCTGTTCTTATTATAGATAATAAAATCATAGAGAACAAGATTTACAGAAGTGAAAATTTCCAGTGGTCTTCTCTTAATAAGAATTCTATATTACATATATGTTTAAAGGATGTTTACTACACGATAGACTGGGAAGCACTTGGTATAAGTCCTATATCTATTCCATTAGGAATAAGAATTGGTTTGGATGAGGGAATAACACCTACTCCTTCCAGAGAGAGTTATATTACTAATGAGAAGACTAAGAATCTGATTCTCAGTAAGATATCAGATATTGCTCAATTTTTTGTAGAGAAGTATAACTCTACGATAAAGGAGTTTGATACTTTTCTTGATGCATATCCTCATTTAGGAATAAGTTCCTATAATGTAGTATTAGAAGGTAATACGTTCAATATCAATCCTTTATTGAAGTACTCTAAAGTTCCAGTAGTTACCCCTAAAGTAAAAGGTATTACTATAATGAATCCTGTGGTATACAAGAACTTAAAGGATGAGTTGTTAAAAGAATATTCTGTGGCTGCATATACTGACATATATGGGGTAACAAGAAGTTCTATAAAGAGATATTATCTTGACCCTGCACGTCATGTTATGGAAAAGAAGAAGGTAGTACTTGTTAGCTCACCATTTGCTGGAAATGTTAAGGAATTCCTAAAGGG
>Ga0268298_10005867_pt1 | contig 11349 bp, 12 predicted proteins | sample WWTPWeurt_MetaG_FD_194462 | JGI IMG/M metagenome (GOLD analysis project Ga0268298, IMG submission 194462) | Activated sludge microbial communities from WWTP in Nijmegen, Gelderland, Netherland - WWTP Weurt | ecosystem: Engineered > WWTP > Aerobic digester > Activated sludge | place... | reverse complement strand
TCATACAACTGCTGTAAAAACCAGAGGTCTGTGATTAAATCCTGGTAAATAACCACCAGAAGACCTGTTTGGGTACTGAGCTTAAAATAGACTCGCCACACCCTGCTTTGCCACCATTCCACATCCACGCGCCATTGGCGAATCAGCATATCTACCTCATGCGCCTGCCCCTTCCAGGTAAATAGGACAGGCTCTCCCTGAACACCCCTTTGCACCTCAATCGCGACACCCTCGCGCCAGAAATAGGCAGTCATAACACGGGGGAATACCAGACAAAACGACGCTCTGGGAGTGGATGGTTGGGGGTAACCAGTTGGGCTTGATAGGTATAGCGGGCATAACGAGTAAGCAGAACAAGAGGTGAAACAGGCTTCCTGGTGACTGGATTGGAGAAAAGCGTTAACTGTTCGACCTGGGCGGGCACTAAATCAGCCAGGGTGATAGAGAGCCGGGCCAGAGGGGCTAACAGTTGGCCTGGAGCCAGCAGGTCTAGCAACATCTGGCATAAAGGCGTTTCATCCCACACCGGCTGGCGTAAGGCCAGTTCCCGTTCCTTTCGCTCGCCCTCAATGGTTTCCCACAAGACACGAACCGTTTGGGTCATCTGGATGGCCGCATGGAGTCCAGCTGACAACTTCCCTGTCATATCAGCCACGACCGCCCGCAGGCTCAAGAGGTTATCCAGTGGGTCAGGAAAAAGGCGGTTGACGCTTAAGGTGTTCTCGACTGTGTGTGGGTGAATGGGGGTGGTGTCTTTCCCTTCAGCCAGACGGTAAAGGGGCACAATAACCGGCCCAAACCGGTCTTGTAGGGCTGAGAGAGGGATAGCCGTTAGTTGTCCCAGCGTTTGAATCCCCAGTTGCTGGAGCGAGCGGCGCAGTTTGGCTTCCAGGGGTAGGAACTGGAGCGAACGGTGAGCCAGGAACTCTTTCTCGTTACCCTTCCCAATGGGTAACAGGTGACCGGGGTGACTGAGCGCGGCCGCGACCTGGGCCGTCCAACCTTGCTCGGCCAGGCCAATCGCCGCTTCAAAGCCGGTGGCCTGGCGCACGGTACGACCCATGTGTTGGGCCAACGGAATGACTTCACGCTTCGGCAGAGAACCCATGTCCAGCCAGTAAACAGCCGGTAGGCGGTGTGCCCAGGCCGGGCCGGTGGCGGGGTCAACGTTTGGTCCTTGCCACCAGGCTCTTTGTTCAACCCTATTGGCAAAGTCCGTGAGGCAATCGTGAACCTCAGCTGACGCGGCCGCGTAGCGTGGTGGTGTGGCCTCCATAAAGGTGGCCGAGGGAAAAAGCAAATGAGCCTGGCGTAGGGCCATCCCCGGCCGGATACCCTGCCAGGCGGCTTCCTGGGAAAAGCCGTAGAGCGGGTCGCGCGCCCAGGGCTGACCGCCAAGCACCAGGGGGCGTGCGATGAGCCTGGTATTGGCCCGGCGTTCGACGCCAGCGGCAAAATAAGACAGGCACACACAGGCGATCATGAACCGTCTCCTTGCATCGTGCCGTTAAAGGTCACGGCAATGACCGCTGATTTGCCGGTCTGGGCCAATTTGTTTTTGACCACCATCACCCGCGACTGGTAACCTTTAATGTCGTGATGGTGGTAGAGCCATTTCTCTTTCTGCACCCACAAACGGACGCTCGCCAGTTCGTGCAATACATAACCGGAAGGGTAACAGGCCCGCAGGTCGTGGCCGGGTTCGTGGAGGGGGGTTAAAGCCAGCAGAACACAGGAAGAGCGGCGTAAGGCGGTCTGCAAACGGGAGAAGGTCTGGCGGGCGTCAGTAAGAAAACCAGGTTGGGCCAGGGCTTCAAGAGGGACATTCAGCACAATCCCCCCCACCCCACCATCCAGCACCAGGTCGTGAAGGATCGTCCAGGTCAGGGCATAAGGTGCGGGTCGGACGACCCATAGTGTTTCCAGGTTCAGGCCACAGCGCACGGCATAATCGGGGTTGAAGGTAGCGGCTAAATCGAGGTAAACGACCTGCTCCCCACTCTGCTGGATGGTCGTGAGAATTTTCAAAGCCAGGGTCACAATGCCTGAAGTGGGGTTGCCTACAATCTCCGTTAGATGCCCACGGGGAATACCACCTATGCCCAACGCTCCATCTAAAGGGGGAAAGGTCGTGGTAACAACGGGAGTGGTTTCGGCCAATCGCCGGGCCGGTTGCACCAGGCGGCGGCCGAGGGTGGCATTGAGGCCCGCAATGACCTGCTCTGCCCGGCGTTTATGGTCTTCCTCGCTCATGCTTCTGCTCTTGCTCTGCCCAACACTGCGAGGGTTTAGAGGGTAGGGATGTCAATAGAACTTTAGTTCTATCAGGGGCGGATTGTAACACCGTGACGCGGCCGCGATGGGGAAAGGAGCGTGAACAAGCCGTTAAAAATGAAATAAGGGCTATAATTACGCGCCGGGAGCTAAAAACTGAGCCAAGAAAGAATCCTATGCGAAGAAATGAAGCATTGATCCAACGAATCAAACAAGCTACCTTAGACTGGGCACGGGCTGAATATAATGTCCAAGATGTTGTCTTGGGGGTAGTAGAAGCGGATGAGGATGAATTAGAGCGTTGGCTGGTGGATTTTGCTGTCCCCACCGTCCCCTACTGGCAGGTAGCTGAGGTTTGGATAGAAGAAGGTGAGATCGTCAGCGTGAACGATTTAGGCGAGGGTGTTCCGCCTGAAGGCATCGCCGGGCCATGGACAACCAACTGAAACGCAAACGACGATCAGGCTATTCCCCTTCCCTCTCGCGGCCGCGTTAGCCCAACGATCTAAAAAGTCCAGCCTGGTACTGTTCCTGGCGAATTGCCTTGTAACTGCTCACTCTAAAGCGTCGAGACAGTTCGGCGCAAATTGTGGGGTGGACGTAACGTCCACCCCTTTTGCTTTGATAAGATTCGATACTGATTGTGATCAATCACTGGCTCTATCTGATGAAAACCTTTTACCGGCCCACGATTGTTACAAAGAGTCTGGGGATATTGGCGGTAATCCGACGATACCGATCTGTCAGCCACTTCATCGGCTAGTTAAACCTGCTGGCTGGGAATTGTTTATAGCGGGTGATACCAAACTCACGGTATAGTTGTCCATAAATCGCTAAATATTCGCTTTTTTCGTGCGTTTCTCTATCTCTGTGGCAAGAGTTCTGATCATCCGGCTAATTCCCATGGAGTAACAAATCTTCCTGAGTCGCCCAACGTTGCTTCGATCTCATCCAGTCGCTGTCCATGGTCTGCAAGTTGCGCTGTATGGGTTTGCTGTTGGACTGCCAATAAAAGATGTTGCCGGGCTATTGCCATGATGACGGCAATCTTAATAAGCTGGATCCGCTGGTGCATCACTAGCCAATAGACCTTCAAAGTCCGAATTGGAAGTCAGCCGCTTATCCTGAAAAGCCTCAGCCAGGACTTTATAACATTCCCGCTGGTAGCGGAGCACTCGTTCCCGAAGTTCTGGCTTGACTCGGTCCGCGTTTAGACCGAATAAGAATCCGCTGATGTAATCCAGGGGCAGACACACCATTGATTGCATCCCACGACGTATTGACGTTACGTCATTAAGTTCTTCTGCTGTCCTTTTGGGGGGGGAAGTGCGTAACATGTTTCTGGTTACTTTGAGGCTCTAGCAAGGCAAAATGTTTGATCTCAACGGTGACCCGTTTTCCTTTTCGTCTAAATGTTGCCAATTGGCAACATCAGGTTTTCTTGATGAACGCGCAGTACCTATAAAGGCAATTTCACACCATTTATCCCTTCGTATTGTATTTCTTACTTTCGTTTTGCTCCGGGAAAATGTCAATGGTATCATCCAGATACCTGGTAAGTTTCAGCAAAATACCTGAAAGGTATCACCTTGCTTTAAGTGCATGGGAAGGGGTAAGAAATGGCTTTTACACTACGTTTTGACCCAACCACAATTAAAGAGCTGGATGAGATGGCCGAACGACATGGCATGAACCGGAAGGAGATACTGACGCACATGGTCAACCAGGCCCTACAGCAAGGCATTATCCCCCGTAAGCCGGGAGAAGGATTAGCCTTTAGTTCCAATGGGGGCAGCGGTTTACTGGCTATCATTGGTAATGATGTAATCCTGGCCGCCAATAATCTGACGGCAGACGAAACAGAAATTGTGAAACAGGCCCAGCGTCTGGCCCAACATAAACACTGGGGGGCGGCCAAACTATGGCTGACTCAAGCCGGTTTTACCGTGACGTTTAAATGATGACCCCTCTTGTCGCTTGGAGGTATCTGATGGCTATCAATGTTGCTGTTTGGAATGCAAAAGGTGGAGTCGGTAAATCAACCGTTGCCTATAATTTTGCCGCCATTGCGGCACGCGCGCTGACACCACGGAATACTCAAGGTAAACCCATCACATCGAGAGTTCTCTTGGTGGATGTGGATTATCAGGGCAGTGCTACGGGGGTGCTTTTAGGGCAGGAAATTGTCTTTTCAGAGCGCGATTCCGGGAAACCTACATTACTTGATGCCCTTGAAGGCAAGGTCAAAGCGTTAAGTCAGGCTACGTACCGTATTGAGTTACCGGAAAGAGAGAACTGCCCTCCCGCCGTTTTGGATGTGGTACCGTCCCGGTTCGATATGATTCATCTGGATACCATCCTCAACCAGCCGAGAGGATTGTTTGCACTGAAGAAGCTACTGGCACAGGTTGAAAACAATTACAGTCTTATCATTGTTGATTGCCCGGCCAACCTCGGCGGGTTCGTTAACAATGCGTTGGTGGCCTGCCCTAATCTGGTCGTGCCGGTCATGCCGGGACGTTTTGAGTTGGTGGCTCTCAACACACTGATGACGGTAATAGATACCTTACGTGAGACAGGCATGGCGCCCGATTTACAAATCGTGGCTTACCAACCCATCCGTATGACCAACAATAACATTAGCCGCGACACTCTGGAAGGGTTAACCTCTCAGTATAACGGACATGTGTTACCACCCATCAGCCAGTTACAGGTTGTACAATGGGCGCAAGTGGCACAACAAGACATTTTGACACACGCCGGGGCAGAAGATAAATCAGCCCGCCAGTTTGTAAAGGCAACCAATGAACTGCTGAAGATTCTAGGTCTACGCAAAGGGGGTCGTAAATGAGTCGAAAGAAGATGACACTAAACGTGGCCGATCTCACAGGAGTGAATAAAAGCCGTCAAGGTGGGACGTTAAATCCAGCCCTGTTAAGTATTGTTAATGGTGAAACACAGGATGTCCCCGCTATCTTGCGCGATCTCTTCACGATCTTGCCTGATCCCAACCAACCCCGGCAGTTAATGAGTTCCGAACTGGTGAACCGGTTATGGGACGGAGACACTCCCCAGCAAGTGCTCATGGACTGGTTAGTTGAGGCCCAATCGCCGGACGCCAGCCCGGCCTTACGGAAAGCAGCCACCAGCCTCATAGGCTTGGCGGAACGTATTTCTGAAAACAGCCTTCTGCACCCGATTGCCGTCCGGCCAATGGATTTACTTGAAGAGCGGCCCAATGGCGTCACCCACATGATTGTAGCCGGGGAACGACGCTGGTGGGCCCATGTCTACCTGCATAACCAGGGACATCCGATTCTGGGACAGAATAGTGCAGACCAGATCAAGGCCGTAGACGTACCACCGGAACTCAATATTCGAGTGGCCCAGGTCGTTGAAAATACGATGCGCGATGATTTGAATGTTTGGGAACGGGCTATGGCCCTGAAAGCGATTAAGGATGAGCTGGCGAGTCTCAACGGTAAATCAACCTGGACGGAAGTAGAGAAAATGTTGGGGATGGATCACGTCTACCGAACCCGCATCACCAACACTCTGGAATTATCGCCGGAAGCGATTAGCTATATCCGGTGGTACGATCTGACCGAAAGTGCCGTGCGTCCCGTTACCGAGAAGTTACGCCCGCATCCCCAATTACAACCGGTAGCCCTACACAAGCTGGCAGAGTGGCAAGAAGCTGGCGAAGGTGCCAGCAACTCGCGCCTGGCTTTATTTATTGATGGGTTACTTAAACGGCCTAAGAGCAAAACAACTCCTGGAGGCGATGATGGAGTTCATCTGGCGCATACCACGTTTCGACGAATGAGTGGAGCGGTCAAAATGCTCCGTAAATTGGACAAAAAAGGGCTACGCTATTTGCGCGAAACGGTGAGCCAGGACGAGAAAGCTCGTCAGCAGCTCGTTGAGCTACGGGATCAGTTGAATCAGATCCTTGACTGAACAAATGTTAGAGATAAGGCAATTCCAACTCCACACAACGCACCTGTAAAATGGAACCTGCTTGAATCAGAAAGGGCTTGTAGCCTGATAAGTCAGGGAGATACGTGGTTTTTTCAAAATAGGGTGTTGGACAAAAGGGGATACAAGAAGAGAAGAAGCCATATAACCCGAAAATGTTGCCAATTGGCAACATTTTTGAACGCGATCACAGGGGCAGGAATGATACATGCTTGAATAAGATCCTGAGAAAACCCATATCCATCACCTCTATTGTTCGCCCCCAATTCGGGCAGATGTCGTAGATACCTCTCTCAAAAGAGATACTAAAGGCTTCTCGTGCTCTTTATAGAGGTTAGTATGTCTAACACATATAAAGCCAGTCACTGACCAGGTTACTCATGAGGCGTTTCCAATGATGATGCAAAGGATGCTTAAACACCTGTGGAATAAAACACTTTGTCATTAAAGTAACTACACCCAGCATCAGGAAGCATCTCCTGAGTAGCCCCCTTTCAAAGGAGTGATTTAGGGGGTTCATACGTGTTACACGTATGAACCCCCCTCAGAAACGCATCAGACGAATTGCCAGTAGTCAAAAGGCACGACCAAAAGATGGTATGAAATACACTGCCATCGCACAAGAGTCAACAAGCCGCGCTTTTTCGTGGTATGCGGTACAGATAATACCGCACGCTCATACATGGGAACACCGCCCCCAGCACCCAATCAGTCACGATAACGTGATAGTGGAACACCCAAAACGAGGCAAAAATGTCCAATACAAAAGTTATGAAGCCCGTGTCCAGTAAACAAATCCTATTCTACGACGATGAACTAACTGCGGTCATCATCGAAACGGAAACGGGGCATACTACCTATGTCCCAGTTAAACCCATCGTGGATTATCTGGGACTGGCCTGGACCGGTCAACAACAACGCATTCAACGAGATCCGATTCTCTCAGAGGTTGCTCTTATTGTCCGTATCGAATCGGAAAACATGGTACAGATAGGGGGTAACCCTAATGTCCTCTGCCTGCCATTGGATTTCATCAACGGCTTTTTATTCGGCATTCAAGTCGGCCGAGTCAAATCGGAACTGCAAGACAAGGTATTACGTTACCAGCGTGAGTGTTATCGTGTTCTGGCGGCCGCGTTTGTCGAAGAACAAGCTCTTCCCACACGTGCCGCTGATACCGCTACGGTAGCCGCTTTACAGCAAATCAGAGAGACAGCTTTGGCTGTGGCTCGCATGGCCGAAGAACATATACAGATCATCGCCCACCAGAATGAATTAGCAAGCCGGATTGACAAAGCGACCCTAATTGTGGGCGAACACGGACGACGCATCAGCCAACTAGAAGGGCAACTGGGACCCCGTCAGGCTATCACGGACGAACAGGCCACTGATATTGCTGAAAAAGTGAAAGCATTGGCCATGTCCCTAACGGAAAAAGATAGCTCTAAAAATCAGTTTCAAAGTATTTTTGCTGAACTATATCGTCGTTTCCGGGTCAGCAGTTACAAGGTCATCCGCCAGTCACAATACCACCTGGTGATGGATTTTCTGGATGAATGGGCAGAAACAGTGGCTAAGGCAAAGAAATCGGCTTAGTGTTGCCGTTTTTCAGGTTGGAGCCATATCCCATTGTGTCAATATAGAGTGAGACACTCTACGCCTCGAATTTAGTGTAGAATGCGAGGCCCAAGAGGAAAAAACATGACACAAAAACAGCCCCAAAACGTGCGTAGTAACGGGTCAACCGTCCCCCAACCACCGCACCCCGAAGTCGTCCCCCAGGCTCAACGGCGCATCTTCACCGCCAGGTACAAACTGTGGGTTCTGGAAGAAGCTGACAAATGCCGCGACCAACCGGGGCAAATCGGTGCGCTGCTGAGACGGGAAGGGTTGTACTCATCGCATCTCACGACATGGCGACGACAACGAGAAGCCGGTCAACTCATCGGCCTGACACCGCAGAAGCGCGGCCGCAAAGTAGACGAAGAAGCCGTGGAAATGCGCCGCTTACGGCAAGAAATCCAACGGCTGGAAGGACAGGTGGCCCAGGCCGAGTTAATCATTGAGGCCCAAAAAAAACTCTCGGAAATCTTGGGTCTCACCCTGAACCAGGAGAGAGGCAAGCCCAGATGAGAGACATCGTCCAGACCTTAGCCCAGCAGGTAGGTACGAATCAAGCCTGTGAGCTATTAGCCTACCCCCGGAGCAGTTACTACCGACAACAACGACCTTCCATGCTCCAGGTTCAGGCCGAGAATAGCTTGCAGACCCCATCGCCCAGAGCCTTGTCGGCGGCCGAACAGGAAAAAGTGCGCCAGACCCTCAACAGCGAACGGTTTGTAGACTGCTCGCCGCGCCAGGTTTATGGCACCCTGTTGGATGAAGCCGAATATCTTTGCTCGGTCAGCACCATGTACCGCATCTTGCAGACCAACGACGAAGTGCGCGAACGGCGCCACCAGAAACGACATCCCACCTACACCAAACCTGAGCTGGTCGCCACCCGACCCAACCAGGTCTGGACCTGGGACATTACCAAATTACGTGGCCCGGTCACGCACACCTACTACTATCTCTATACCATTCTGGACATTTTCAGCCGCTATGTTGTCGGCTACATGGTCGCTGAATGGGAACTGGCCTCTTTAGCCAAACAACTGGTGGCCGATAGCTGTGCCAAACAAGGCATTGTCCCTGACCAACTGATTCTACATGCGGATCGAGGCAGTTCTATGACGAGCAAAACGCTGGCCCTCTTGTTGGCCGACCTGGGTGTAGGCAAAAGTCATTCCCGGCCCTCTGTTTCCAATGACAATCCTTATTCAGAAGCACAGTTCAAAACGATGAAGTATCGCCCTGATTATCCGCGCCAGTTTGGTAGTCTGGTAGATGCACGAGCCTGGGCCCACCCTTTCTTTACCTGGTACAACACCGAGCACCGGCACACCGGTTTGGGCCTAATGACCCCGGCCACCGTTCACTATGGCCGGGCTGATGACCTGACCGTTAAAAGGCAGGAACTGTTGGCCCTGGCTTATGCCCGACATCCCGAACGATTTGTTAAGGGGCTACCCAAACCGCCTTACCTGCCTGAAGCGGTCTGGATAAACCCCCCCCAAGTCAACGAAGTTAAGGAAGGGGTGGAGTGACCGTCGTCGTAGGGGCTGTGGAATTGTGGCTAACTGGGCTGTTTCAGTTAGCCACAATTCCAGCAACCCGTGAGCGACTGATTGTTCACTAATTTATCAATTTTGGTGTCTCAAAATCATTGACACATTCCGTATCCGGGAAATGCCGACCATTCAAGGTTACCGGTTGCCCTGGCCCGTGGCTTCGTTCTGCCTTTTGTCGTCTCTCCAACAAAAAGTCTCATATCGTATTTCGGCATGGTTCAAGTTAGCCTTACAGACCTGTAGGGCGATTTTGTAAATCGTCCACTGGGCGATTTACAAAATCGCCCTACAAAGTGTCAAGCTAACTTCCTGGATTTTTGAATCCATACCCGTATTTCAATTGCAGAAGGAATCTGCTGCGGCCGCAAATTGGCTGGCTGTTACGGGTTTGGGGTGATGGTTGTGTAGGATACCGTAGTTTTTGAGAAAAACCTCTGCTTCAAAACGGCCCTTATCCCACAATTTTTGGTTAACCCGCATTTTCGATGAAGGCTGAGGGGACATCCCGATACTGGCCCTGCCTGGATCATCGAAATCGCGGAAGAACCAAAAACTGTGGGGTCCTACAAGGGCGGTTGATCTTGAAAACGATATAGCTTCAAACGCGGCCGCAATCTGTCATAGGACTTAACCCACTGGACACATCAGCAGGGTAGGGGGAACAAGATGCTACTTCGACAGGAGCAATGGGGAAAAACCTGCTTCTAAGTCAGAACCCGATCAGGAAAATGCCTCAACGTTGTTTGGCCAGGTAGTTCAACTCTTTGTACAAGTGAAACGCCTGAATGAGTTTGGGCGCATATTCGTACTGTGTGCCGATAAAATCAGGGCTGATTTGATACGCTTCTTCCATTGCCTGGGCTATCTGCACGGTAAACGGTGGATCAAGTTGACTGAAGGCTAATTGTCCAATGGTGAAAATATCAACTTGCGTGGGTACGCTTGCGGGGAAAGGCATGGGTCTCACCTGTCACGCTTTAGATTCAGGATGGTTTTGGAAATTACAAAAGGGCCAAACGGCTTATGAGGAGTGTAATTATCCTTCAGGGGTCAAGAAAGGCAACCAGAGGTAGCCAGCCCGTCTCGATACCGGAAACGGACGTTTGTGGATCATTTAGACCCGGAGTTCATGCTGGCTCCAGGCGGAAGAGTTTCACCCTTCACCCACACTTGCATCTGCGACTCGCCCCTGTTAGCCCACAACGCATAGGGGATAAAAGTCACGGGTTGACCATGGTCGGTGCGGCCGCGTAACACTACTGTTCCCCCCAACAGTTCCGGCTCCCTTTCGGGAGTGAGCGCGGCCGCGTCCACTCTCGCCATCAACACATCAATCTCTGAGTTGTCCACACTCTCTAGACAATACACGAGTGGCCCCCGTGTAAAGGCCACCTTACCCTCATACCCTGGCATCCGGGGGTGAGGCTGGCGGGCGACGATGGGCAGGTTGAGGGTGAGGGTAATGGTGTCCCCAGGATGCCAGGTGCGGCGCAGAGAAAGGAACCGGCTCTGGTGAGGGTCATACCCTTGTGCCGGTCGCTCAGGAAGTGGGGGAATAGGGGGCAATAGGGCCATCTCCCTTTCATTGACCCACACCCAGGCAGAACCGATCCATGAAGGAATCCGCAGGTGAACCGCAAACTCAGTCGGGGTAGTGGGTTCTAGCTGGATGCGGATATTGCCCCCATAAGGCAAGGCAGAGTTCATCACCCAGCGTGTGGGGGTGGCAAGTTCAACGGTTCCCTGACTACCTATGTATTGATGAAACCAGAGATTATCAGCATCATAACTCACCAGATAACGCCCCAAGCTGGCCCAGGTGCGGGACAAATTCGAGGGACAGCAGGGCACAGCAAACCAGGGACGCCGGGTGATGCCGCCGCGACAGGTGAGGGGGTTGTTGTAGAGATAGGTTTCGCCTGTC
>Ga0268298_10005866_pt1 | contig 11349 bp, 7 predicted proteins | sample WWTPWeurt_MetaG_FD_194462 | JGI IMG/M metagenome (GOLD analysis project Ga0268298, IMG submission 194462) | Activated sludge microbial communities from WWTP in Nijmegen, Gelderland, Netherland - WWTP Weurt | ecosystem: Engineered > WWTP > Aerobic digester > Activated sludge | place: Netherlands... | reverse complement strand
CAGCGTCGGGACTGCGTCCCCCAGCGGCGGCCGCAGCGTCGCGACTGCGTCCCCCAGCGGCGGCCGCAGCGTCGGGACTGCGTCCCCCAGCGGCGGCCGCAGCGTCGCGACTGCGTCCCCCAGCGGCGGCCACACGCGCGTTGGACTCCGCGCCCTGCGCGCTCGAATCGCTTCCATCCGTCGACTCAGGTGGACCGGACTTGGTGCGGATGCCGCTCGTCTCCCCCGGTTCTTCTGCGCTGTCATCGTGAGCCTGCCTATCGAGGGCGGCGCAGGGGGCTTTCGGCACGCTCATTTCGAGCCTCCGCCCCCGACGCTACGAGGCCACGTTTGTGTTTGCAAGTATCCGCCGAGCCGCCCATCCGGTAACGTTGAAGATTTGTACTACCCCGTCTCACCCTCGCGAGGCGCACGACGGGCAGGCATGTCACGTCTCTGTTTGAGACACCCGGACCCACGGAATCAGCGCGATCGAGGCTCGCTTCTCACTTCTTGAGCTTGCCGCTCTCGCGGAGCTTCGTAAGCTCCGAGTTTCCGCCGATCAGGGTGCCGTCCACGAACACCATCGGGAACGTGGGGAAGCCCGCCCAGATCTTGATCGCCAGGCGCTCGCGCCACTTCGAAAAGTAGCTGCCGTACTCGAGATACGTGAACGCGAGGCCGTCGCCCTCGAGCTGCTTGCGCGCCTTCTTCACGAACGGGTTCTGCGCCATTCCGACGACGACGATCGGATCGCGCGCGACGGCCGCCGCCACCTCGTCGATGATCTCGCGGTTGAAGCTCGCGACGACCTCGTGCGCTTCGGGGGACATCTTCTCAGCGGGGAGTGCAGGTCTTGCCATGGGCGCGACTTGTAACGCGGCGCGACGGCAGGGGAACCCCTTCGTTACGTTTCTTTACAACGATCCTGAACAGGGACGATGGGGCGAGGCCACTGGACGGCGACGGGCCGAAGAGCGGATCGTTGAAAAACTCCTCCGTGAACCTCCGTGACCTCCGCGGCTCCGTGGTGAAAAAGTCCCCAGAAATCGCTCGTACGATCAGCCGTAAGCCTCGTCCTGCTCGATGCGCGAGAGCACCCAGTCGAACTGGCCAGCCGTCACCTTCACTCGGCAAACGCCGCAGTTTCCGGCCATGTTGATCTGGAGCGGCGCGCCGCAGTTGGGGCAATTCTTGTCGGAGACGTCGCGCGTCGCCGCGCCGGTGCCGCGGATGAGCGTCCAGTACTCGGTGTATGCACGCTCGCGCGATCGGCTGCCGGACACGACCTTGCCGTCGTCGGTGATCGTGTAGTCGAGGCCCGTCGCGTGGACGCGCACCGTGATGGCGTCGTAGTAGCGATCGGACGTCACCGACGCGATCTCGATCCGCGTGATGCGCGCGCGCTCGGTGACGTTGCGCATGTGCGAGCGGCGGTAGGTCTCGATCCAGTACGAGAGCATCTGGAAGAGCTGGTCGCTCACGAAGGGGCGCGCGCGGCCCCACTCGAGCGTGGACCAGGAGACCTGCATCTCCGAGAAAATGAGGGCGATCCGGCGCGTGAAGCGCTCCCACGAGAAGGCGGGATCCTTGCGCGTGAGCATCTGGTAGCGCTGCTGTGCGTCGCCGTCGACGACGGTCGGCAGGCCGGTGCCCATCTCGGGCGTGTCGCCGGTGAGCTGCGGCGGACGAGGGTTTTTCTCGGAGACGGAGATGCCCTCGACCACCCAGTCGAGCGCGCCCGCGTCGATGACGGTGTTGCAGTAGGAGCACGTGTTGCCGCGCATCCCGTCGAGCGGCGCGCCACAGTTGGGGCAGCCGATCGTGCGCGCCGTCTCGGGCTTGCGCGAGCGCGCTGTCCTCGAGCGCGCGAGCGTCCAGCGCTCCACGACGTAATAGGCCTGCTCGCTCCCGCCTCGGACCTCGGTGTAGTTCGCCTCCATCTCGAGCATGCACTCGATCTTGTTCGCGGTCGCGTCGGTGGTCTTGTAGCGGAGCGCGCCGACGACGATGGAGTGCACGCGATCGAGGCCGGAGCCCTCGCTCTCGAGGTTGGAGAGGACGTTGGCCCGCAGGTAGGGCGTGAGCGTGCGGACCCGGCGGCTGCCGCGAGCCTCGTGCACCGCGGCGTAGAGGGCGTAGACGAAGTCTTCGAAGAGGATGAGGGAGAACTCGGGATCGGCCTGCGCGAGGGTCTGGAAGAGCTGCTTGCGGACCTGGCGCGAGGGGCGCAGGGCGTTCGGGCGGGGCGGCGAATAGCCTCCTCCGTAGGGCGTGCCGTAGCCGCGCGCGGCGGCGGAGGCGCCGGTGCTCGTGGTGTTCCACTCGACGAGCTGGCTCTTCTTCGATTTGGAGGCGTAGGCCCAGATGAGGATCCCGATGATGAGGATGTCGATCGGGATGCCGATGGCCGGGTACTCGATGGTGAGCTGCACGAGGAAGAAGACGATCTCGAAGATCGCGCCGCAGTCGCCGCCACCACCTCCTCCGCTGCCTCCTCCGCTGCTGCGCCCGCCTCCGCCGGGGCTCGAGCCTCCGCCGAAGCTGTTGCCCCCGCCGGGTCGCGCGATCGCGATCGCCGCAAAAAGAAGCACCAGAGCGCCGATCGCGAGGGCGATCCACGCGGCCTTGTGAGACGCCGAGGCGCGGCTTCGGAGAACGTTCCGGGATCCTCGGAGAACGTTCCCGGATCCCCGGAGAACGTTCCCGGATCCCCGGAGAACGTTCCCGGATCCTCGGAGCTCTGAGGTCGCGGGGGAGGTCGCCGCTCGGCGAGAGAGCGCCTTGGTGAGCGCGGCCCAACGTGCCTTTCGAGGGCTCATTCGGCCACCTCGTCGGGCAGCTCGTTCACGTCGTCCGCGGCGCGCGGCAGCGCGGTGGACAGCGGCGTCGCGAGGGCGCGGAGCTTCTCCGCGAAGCGATCGAAGACGGGCGCGGGCCGCAGCGAGCCGCGGAGCGCGGTGACGGCCTTCTTCCAGTCTTCGCCGAGGGCCTCCATGTCGACGCCCACGTCGGCGACGATCTCGACCTCACGCTCGAACAGCGCGACGAAGACGAGCACGCCCGTGCGACCGGTCGTCCGGCTCACGCCGAGGTCCACGAAGGCGGCGCGCGCGGCCGACTGAACCGCGGCGCGCCGCTGCGATGGGAGCGTGAACGTGCGGCGGATCGGGGCGATCTGCGAAGTGACGGCGGCGCCGAAGATGAACGCCGCGACGACGCCGCCGGGGAAGGCGAGGAGCCGGAACTCGCGCTCGACGAAGAGCATGACGAGCAGCACGACGACCGACAGGACGAAGCCGGCGAGGTAGTCCGCGGCGCGGTAGTCGCCGGCTGCACGGCGCAGCGCGACGACGATCTCGGCGGACGTGACGGACTCGATGTCGGCCACCGCCTTTCGTGTCTCGCTCTTTGCGCGATCTTCGTAGAACGACGATTCGGACATGGCGAGATCCGCCTACCACGGCGAGGGCGGGGGAGAGGGGGATTTGAGGTATTTCTGAGGACTTTTTCACCACGGAGGCACGGAGGTCACGGAGGTTTCACGGAGGATTTTTCAACGACGAGAGGCCCGTCGCCGTCGCCGTCGCGTTGCCGTCGCGTTGCCGCTACAGTCGCCGTCGCCGTCGCCGTCGCGTTGCGGCTACCGTCGCCGTCGCCGTCGCCGTCGCGTTGCGGCTACCGTCGCCGTCGCGTTGCCGTCGCGTTGCCGCTACCGTCGCCGTCAGTGGCGTCGCCGTCGCCGTCGCTGTCCAGGGATCTGGGACAAAGAAAATCTCCGTGCCCTCCGTGCCCTCCTGTGGCTCCGTGGTGAAAAAAAGCCCCTTTCAGTCCCGCCAGCTCTGCAGAATACGCATGTAGTTGGCGCGCTCGAAAGCGGCCGGGTCCGGGCACCGCGCGAGGTTCATGCTGCCCCGGAGCTGATCCAGCGACTCGTACTCGTGCTGCTCGAGCCACCGGCCGACCTCTTCGCGCACCGTCGCGATGCGGAACGGGCCGTGGTGCAAGAGCGCCGAGACCATCTGTACGACAGTCGCGCCCGCCATGAGGGCCTTGATCGCGTCCAGCGTGGTGTGGACGCCGCCCGAGCAGGCGAGGCTCACTGGCGAGCCGCCCGAGAGCACAGCGAGCCACCGGAGCCGCAGGAGCAGCTCGTGCGAGTCCGACAAGACGAGCCGCGGGACCGCCTCGAGGGCCTCGGGATCGATGTCGGGCTGGTAGAAGCGATTGAACAGCACGAGGCCCGAAGCGCCCGCCCGCTCGAGCCTGCGAGCCAGGTGCGCCATCGCCGAGTGGAAGGGCGAGAGCTTCACCGCGACGGGGAGCTGGATGCTCTTCTTGAGCTCGGTCACGATGTTCACGATGCGGCTGTCGACGTGATCCGGGGTCTCCTCCGGGTCGGTCGCGACGTGATAGACGTTGAGCTCCAGCGCGTCGGCGCCCGCCTGCTGGATGAGCCCGGCGTACGACAGCCACCCTTCGGAGGTGGTGCCGTTGAGCGACGCGATGACTGGCACCTTGACGGCCGCCTTGACCTTGCGAATCTGCTCCAGGTACTCGACGGGCCCCACGTGGAACTCGTCGGGCTTGGGCAGGAAGGTGTTGGCCTCGGCGAAGTTCTGCTGAGACTCGATGTCTTCGAGGGTGCGGGCCTTCTCGCGGGTGATCTGCTCCTCGAAGAGGGACCGCAGGACGATCGCCGAGGCGCCGGCGTCCTCGACGCGCTTGACGTGGTCGAGGTCGTCGGCCAGCGGGGAGGCCCCGGGCATGAACGGGTGGGCCAGGTCGAGGCCCAGGTAGCGCGTGCGCAGGTCCATGTCAGTGCTCCTTCGTCGGGTTTTGCTGAGCGCCGGCGGGCGTCATGGCTTTGGCAAGGTTCTCGTACGTGGCCCAGCGCACGTGGATGTCGGCTTGCGCGGAGTCCGAGAGCTCCTTGAAGCGCGTGGGGTCCTGTTGCTCCACCATGCGGAAGCGCGTCTCGTTCCTGGAGAAGTCGACCAGCTTGCCCTTGGGAGCGTTGGAGTCCATCTTGAGCGGGCTCTCGCCCTGCGCGACGCGCCTCGGGTCGAATCGATAGAGCGGCCAGTAGCCCGTCTCCACCGCTCTCTTCTGCTGCGCGAGCCCTTGGGCCATGTCGTAGCCGTGGGCGATGCAGTGCGAATACGCGATGATCAGGGACGGCCCGGGGTACGAGTCCGCCTCCTGGAACGCCTTCACCGTCTGCACGTCCTTGGCGCCGAAGGCGATTCGGGCGACGTAGACGTTGCCATAGGCCATCGCGAGCATGCCGAGGTCCTTCTTCTGCGCGGCCTTTCCGCTGACGGCGAACTTGGCCGCGGCGCCCTTGGGGGTGGCCTTGGACTGCTGTCCGCCGGTGTTGGAGTAGACCTCGGTGTCGAGGACGAGGAGGTTCACGTCCTTGCCGGAGGCGATGACGTGGTCGACGCCGCCGAAGCCGATGTCATAGGCCCAGCCGTCGCCGCCGACGATCCAGACGCTCTTCTTGACGAGGTAGTCGGCGACGCCCGCGAGCCACTTGGCCCTCGGATCGTCGCTCCCGGCGAGCTTGTCCTTGAGCAGGCGGATGCGCTCGCGCTGGGCCTCGACGCCGGCCTCGTCGGACATGTCGGCCGCGAGGATGGCCGCGCACAGCTCGTCACCGACGAGCGTCCCGAAGGTGGCGAGGAGCTCGCGCGCCTGCTCTCCGTGCTTGTCGACGGCGAGGCGCATGCCGAGCCCGAACTCGGCGTTGTCCTCGAACAGGGAGTTTGCCCAGGCGGGGCCGCGCCCGTCCTTGTTGGTGGTGTAGGGGGTCGTCGGCAGGTTGCCGCCGTAGATGGACGAGCAGCCCGTCGCGTTGGCGATGATGGATCGGTCGCCGAAGAGCTGCGTCGCCAGCTTGATGTAGGGGGTCTCGCCGCAGCCGGAGCAGGCGCCCGAATACTCGAAGAGCGGCTCGAAGAACTGCACGCCCTTGACGTCCAGGGCCACCCGCGTGCGCTTCGCCTCGGGGAGATCCAGGAAGAAGCCGTAGTTGTCGCGCTCGGGGGCGCGGAGCGGGGCCTGCGGGGCCATCTCCAGGGACTTGTGCCGCGGATTGGCCTTGTCCTTGGCCGGGCAGACCTCGACGCACAGGGTGCAGCCCGTGCAGTCCTCCGGCGCGACCTGGACGGTGTAGGCGTCGCCCTTGAACTCGTTGCCCTTGTAGGGCATGGACTTGAACGTCTCGGGCTTGTCCTTGAGGCTCTCTTGGTCGTAGACCTTGACGCGGATGGCGGCGTGCGGGCACACCATCGCGCACTTGTTGCATTGAATGCAGATCTTCTCGTCCCAGACGGGGATGTCGAGCGCGATGTTGCGCTTCTCCCACTTGGCTGTCCCGACGGGCCACGTGCCGTCGACGGGGAAGGCGCTGACGGGGAGCAGATCGCCCTTGTTCGCGAGCATCATGGCGCTCACGCGCTGCACGAAGTCGGGGGCCTTCTCCGAGACGATGGGGGGCCGCGCCCGCGTGGCCGTGACGCGGCCGGGGACGGGCACCTGGAACATGAAGTCGAGGGCCGCGTCCACCGCCGCGAAGTTCTTCTTCACGACCTCGGGGCCCTTGTTCTTGTAGGTCTTTTCAATGGCGTGCTTGATGTAGCCGATGGCCTCTTCGCGGGGGAAGATCTTCGCGAGCGCGAAGAAGCACGTCTGCATCAGGGTGTTGATGCGGCCGCCCATGCCGACCGACTTGGCCACCGAGACAGCGTCGATCGTGTAGATCTCGATCTTCTTCTCGAGGACCGTCTCCTGCACCTCCTTGGGGAGCGCGTCCCACACCTGATCGGGCGGGAGAGGCGCGTTGAGGAGGAGCGTCGTGCCGACCATCGCGTGCTCCAGGACGTCATAGCGCTCCAGGAAGCTCCATTGGTGAACGGCGATGAAGCCGGCCCGCTGGACGAGGTAGGCCGATTGAATGGGGCGGGGGCCGAAGCGCAGGTACGAGATGGTGATCGCGCCCGACTTCTTGGAGTCGTAGACGAAGTAGCCCTGCGCGTAGCGCTCTGTCTCCTCGCCGATGATCTTGATCGAGTTCTTGTTCGCGCCGACGGTGCCGTCCGCGCCGAGGCCCCAGAACACGGCGCGGACGACGTCGTCCGGCTCGATGTCAAAGGTGGTGTCGAAGGGCAGGCTGAGGTGCGTGACGTCGTCCCGGATGCCGACGGTGAAGTGGCGCCGAGGCTTGTCCGACTTGAGGTCGTCGTAGACGGCCTTGACCATGGCCGGGGTGAACTCCTTGGAGGAGAGGCCGTATCGACCGCCGGTGACGCGCGGGACGGGGCCTGTCCACAGTCCGGATTCGGAGGCCTCCACGAAGGCGGTCACGACGTCCTGGTAGAGCGGCTCGCCGATGGCGCCGGGCTCCTTGGTGCGGTCGAGGACGGCGATGGACTTCACTGTCTTGGGGAGGGAGGCCACGAAGTCGGCGAGGGAGAAGGGTCGGAAGAGGCGGACCTTGACGAGGCCCAGCTTCTCGCCGCGCGCGTTGAGGTGATCGATCGTCTCGTGGGCTGTCTCGCCGCCGGAGCCCATCATCACGATGACGCGGTCGGCCTCGGGGTGGCCGGCGTAGTCGAAGAGCTTGTATTTGCGGCCTGTGCGCTCCCCGATCTTGTCCATCGCGTCGCGGACGATGTCGGCGCACGCGTCGTAATACAGGTTGCCCGCCTCGCGCGCCTGGAAGAAGGTGTCCGGGTTCTGCGCCGTGCCGCGGAGGACAGGGTGATCCGGGGTGAGCGCGCGCGCGCGGTGCTCGTAGATGGGCTTTTCGTCGATGAGCGCCGCGAGGTCGTCGTCGCCCAGCGTCATGATCTTCGCGACCTCGTGGGAGGTGCGGAATCCATCGAAGAAGTGGAGGAAGGGGATGCGCGACTTGAGGGTGGCCATGTGCGCGACGGCCGCGAGATCGTGGGCCTCCTGCACGGAGCCCGAGGCGAGCATCGCGAAGCCCGTCATGCGACAGGCCATCACGTCCGACTGATCGCCGAAGATCGAGAGCGCGTGAGTCGCGACGGTGCGCGCCGACACGTGCATGCAGAAGGGCGTCAATTCGCCCGCGATCTTGAACATGTTGGGGATCATCAGGAGGAGCCCCTGCGACGCGGTGAACGTCGTGGCGAGCGCGCCCGCCTGAAGGGCCCCGTGCACGGCTCCGGCGGCGCCGGCCTCCGATTGCATCTCGGTGACGTTGGGCACCGTGCCCCAGAGGTTCTTGCGGTGCGCCGCCGCCCATTCGTCGCTGAGCTCTCCCATCGAGGAAGAGGGGGTGATCGGGTAGATCGCGATCACTTCGCTCAGGCGATACGCGACGTCGGCGACGGCGGTGTTGCCGTCCAGTGTGACGAGTCTTCCGGCCATGGGCGGGCCCGTGTGCAAGGCCCGCGCCGTGGGGAGATTTCCGCGCGGGGAGCCCCCTGGTGGTGCAAAATCCGCGTAGCCGCCCCCCGCTGAGCGCGCCGTACGAAGAAGGCGCGCGGCGCGCCGTACGAAGGAGGCGCGCCCATCCCCATCCCCCCATTCCCTTTTCGTGACACCTCAACTCGCCTCCGAGGAGACCGATGGCGTCGGAGCAGCCCGGCGGGATCGCCTTGCGGGAGAGGCATTTTCCGCCGCCGTGCTGCTCGATCGACAGCTCCCGCGCATCGACGCGCAGGACTTGCGATCGACGAACGCGCGGCCGCCGCTGGGGGACGGAGTCCCGACGCTGCGCGCGCCGAAGGAACCCGGCCACGCTCGCGATCTTGAGCGCGCAGAGGAGGCTCGACTGGCTCCGTGGTGAAGAGGCTTCCTCAGATCCCCTGTGCGCAGTCGAGGCGGGCGAGCGCGACGGAGCCCTGATCGTTCGAGGCTGTCCACGAGAGGAGGAGGTGCTGGCCGTCCGCCGAGCCGAGGAGCCGGAGATCGCCCGAAAACCACGCGTCGTTCGTGGGGATCGAGGTGGCCGGACCCGGCGTGCCGTCGGCGTGCACAAGCTGAATCACGATGAGCGGCGCCGAGGGATCGATGCTGTCAATCCAGGCGATCGCGAGATCCTCCCCCATGGCCGCCGCCGCGACCTCCGACGGGATGAAGCTTATCATGCCCAGATTCAGGATCTCGTCGCCGAACGCATACTGCCCCTTGGGATCCACGCGGAAGCCCTGGATGGGCGGGGGCACCTCGGCGGTGGCGCCGTCATACTGGTAGACCACCCAGGCACCGAAAGGGGCGGGCGTGACGGCGAGGTGCACGAGCGCCTCCCCCTGGACACCGTCGTGACGGACGCCCTCGGAGTGCTGGAGCAGGCTGAGGTCCGGCGGGGAGTCGTAGCGCTCCACGGCGACGCGAGAGCCTGGTTGTGCGGGGTTGATCGGACAGGTTGTATTCTCGTCGCTGGGGATGGCGAAGGCGGCGAGGAAGGCTTGACCCAAGGGGATGGCGCCGCCTTTGACGAGGCCCGTGGTGCAGACGAGGGGCTGCTCTGTCTGGGGGAGGTTGTTCGGCTGGTAGCTCGCGACGGAGAGGACGTCGTATTCGCCGGAGTCGTTGGAGAAGGCCCAGAAGTAGCGGTCCTGGACGGCTGTCGCGAAGAGGGCGTGATCGCCGTCGCTGAAGGGCGCGCCGGCGGTGACGACGACAGGGAAGAGGCTCGTGAACAGGGTGGAGCTGCCGAACGGGTGCGCGCTGACGAGGACAGGGCCGTTCGGACCAGGGCCCATCTCGTAGTCTCCGACGTTGAAGTCGAGCTGCGTGGGGCCGGCGTGGGAAGGGGGCCAGTCGCCGAAGGCGTCGACGCGATCGAGGACGACCTGGTAATTGGGGTCATCCAGGATAGCCACCCTGGCCGCGAGGGCGACGTCGTCTTGCGGCGGAATAAGTGTTGTGCGCGGCTTGGAGACGACGCCGGAGGTCGGAGGGAGGACGGAGGTCGGCCGAACGAGGAGGCTCTGGCACGTGAAGGGCGCCGACGTGGTGGTGATGGTCGTCGTGGTGGTGGTCGTGCCGCCGGAGCTCGTGGCCCCTCCGGTGGCGCCTGCGCCCCCGGAGCCGCCTGTCTCGACGGGGGGAGCGTCGGGCAGGTTGGAGCGCGAGCCGCAGCCGATCGCGAGGGCGAAGGTGAGGCCCGCAAAGGAGGCCCGACGAAGAAAGAGCGAGGTCATCGCGGCCAGTCTACACCAGTCCCAAGGCCCGCGGACGCCCTCGGATCTGGCCCGGATCGGCTCGCTGATCAGAACGTGGAAGCGATGGACACGCCGGCTCCGTGAGCGCCTGCCTGGATGCGCACGGTGGGCACGAGCGCCGCGGAAGGCACCTCGGGGCGCGTGAGGAACGAGTACGTCGCGAGGCCCAGGAACAGCACGCCCACGCCGAGCGACACATCGGCGATGACGTAGTCGCGCTTCACCTCGTCGACACGCGAAGGCGCGCACGCGGGCTTGCAGGCTTCGAGCTCGGAGCGCGCGGCGTCGCCGAGGAGCCCGAACGTCGCGAACGCGCCGACGCCGGCCAGGCCGATCGCCGTGAACGCGATGGCCCCCGCCGGGATGGGCCGGATGGGCGGCGCCTCGCTCTTGAGGAGCATGGTGGGGGTGAGCGCGAGGAGGATGGCCACGTTCTTCTCGCCTGCGCGGACCTTCACCGCTTGCTCCGACGGCTCGTGACCGTCCGCCTCGGCGCGGAGCAGGTGCGCCCCGGGATCGAGCTCCAGCACGCCTCCGGGCGGGGGCGCCGCGACCGATTGGCCGTCGACGAAGAGCTTCACCGCGGTGAGCGACTTGGCATCGGTGGCCGTGACACGGACAGCGAGCGTCGGGATCGCCGCGCTCACCTGATCGAGCCAGGGCGCGCAGTCGCGGCGCAGCACGGGGGGGCACGAGGTGGCCGCGCACACCTGGAAGCTGCTCCTCGCGGCGAGCAGCTCGCCGTCCTTGCGGCGGACCTGGCCTTCTTTGTAGGCCGCGACGCACTGGGCCTTGGACTGCGCCGCTGCGACGGACGGCGCCATCGACGGAGACAGCGAGAGCGCGAAGAGGCAGAGAGTCCTCGCGACGAAGCGCCGTCGGCTCCGGAGGATTCGCCCGCTCACAGGCACTCCGGCTTGGGTGTTCGGATGCCGTCGGCGTCGACGGTGTAGGGCGGCGTGCAATCGGGGCCTCGGGGTTTGCGGGGTCTGCCGGCGGTCCCGGGCGGCGCGCGGGGGCTCGTCGGGGCGGCGCTCGCTGGGGTCCCGCTGCTGGAGGAGCTGGCGAGAGGCTCGGCGCTCGTGGCGGAGACGGCGTTCGTCGTGGTCGCGGGGCTCTCCACGCTCGTCGCGACGCTCGGTGGGGGGAGGTCCGATCCTCGCGCGGC
>Ga0268298_10005865_pt1 | contig 11349 bp, 2 predicted proteins | sample WWTPWeurt_MetaG_FD_194462 | JGI IMG/M metagenome (GOLD analysis project Ga0268298, IMG submission 194462) | Activated sludge microbial communities from WWTP in Nijmegen, Gelderland, Netherland - WWTP Weurt | ecosystem: Engineered > WWTP > Aerobic digester > Activated sludge | place: Netherlands... | reverse complement strand
CCGGGCGGCCTGACAGCCTCGCTCGTGTCCGGCCTGGGGATCGAGCGGGCCAAGGGCCTCGCCTCCCTGGAGCGCGTGGATGCCGAGCGCAAGGATGCCCGCAAGATGCAGCTCATCAGTGGTGGTTCGGGCCAGGGAGAGGGCGCCGCGCGCGGCCTGAACTCGGCCCTCAGCGACTCCCATGGCTTCTATTCTGGGCTTGCCCGGAACTATGGAAGCCTTGCGGCCTCCGGGATGCAGGCCTTCGGCCAGAACATGAAGGACCTCGGCAGTTCCTTCGCAACAGCCTACAAGGGATAGGGGGAGATCATGCCTGCTGGATTCATGGGCATCGCGCTTGGCCATGGGCTCTCCCAGGGCCTCGCCGGTTGGAAGGCTGGCACCAAGGAGCGCGAGGACGACGAGCGCATGGCGGCCGAGGAGGCCGCGTACGCCGAGCACCTGAACGGCTTTCTGGGCCAGGACATCGGCAAGCTCCGCAGCGCCTACGACGAGATCGCGGTCATCAAGCGCCCCGAGTCCAAGGTGACGGGCCTCGGCGCGGATCCCGCCAATCCCGATGGGCCGCTTGTGCAGACCCAGCGCGGCATCATCCCTGAACCCCTGATCGCCCCTGGAACCCCTGGGGCGCCCGTGGCTGGCGGTGGTGCTGGCCTCGCTGGTGCGCCCGCTCCGGCCGCCAACACCGGGGCCACCGCGGTTACGGCCCACAAGATGGACGCCCACATCACGAAGACCCAGGAGCTTCAGGAGCAGCTGCGGCTGGCCATGGCCAAGGCGCCCGGCAAGCCCGGAAGCAAGGAGTACAACCGCTACGCCACCCGCGTCTTCAAGGCCTACGAGAAGAAGATCGACAAGAACCTGGAAGAAGTGAAGCCCATGCTGGAGCAGGCGGGCCTCGCCAAGGGCACCCAGATCCTCAACGAGAGCCTGCGCCTGGTGATGGGTGGCAAGTCCAACGAGGCGGCCGAACTCATGGAGGCCAACGGCCAGGATGGCACCCTCTTCCGTGGGGCCCGGCTGGACGGCATGGACCTGGTGCTGGCCCAGGCCGACGAGGACGGGGTTCCCATGCGGGTTCCCCTCCCGACCGTCCTGGCCACCAACGGCACCCTGACCGGCAAGGACGCCATGAGTCTCTGGGGCCAGCTCTACAAGACCAGCGACACGAACCGGAGCCGGGAACGGAACACCGACAAGCGCGTAGCTGGCAAGCTCGAAGGCGACAAGATCCGGGCCGACTCCATGATTGAGGGTTCGAAGATCCGGGCCGGAGCCACGGTTAAGGCCGCTGGGATCGATGCTGGCGCCAAGGTCACGGTAGCCAGGGACAACAACAGCACGAAGAAGGACATCGCCAAGGGGAGCCTGGAGGGCAAAACCGAGCAGCAGCAGCGGTCCCTGGTGGAGAACGCGATCCGAAGCGTCGGGTCCAAGAACCAGCAGGAGAAGATCCTGGCGGCCCAGAACGCCATCGACATCATCCTGAGTGCCTCACCCGCCATCCAGCAGGAGAAAGCCAAGGCCCTCGGTGTGCTGCGCGGGATCGTGAGTGGCGGTAACCCCTCCGGCGGCATCGCCCCCGCGCCGGCCGCCGCAGCCGCACCCAAAGCGCAGGCCGCCGCGCCCAAGCCTGAGACGGTCAAGGAAGCGAAGAACAAGACGAAGTTCATCGAATAAGGAGCAGGCACCATGAGCAACCCGTTTCAGTTTGATCAAACTCACGGGGCGCTGAAGACGGTGGGCATGGAGAACCCCTATGGGTTCAAGACCACGACCTTCAAGCGCGCCATCGACGGGGCCTACTACCTCGACGGAACCAAGAACCCCGACTACGAGAAGGCGCCGGGCTGGTATGTCCTCGACGAGAACGGGGACTTCAAGATGGCTCCCAGTCATCTTTCCTTCAAGGGTGACATCGAGCCCGAGGGCATGGGCCAGCACCAGACCTTCCGGCGGAAGTCGGACGGGGCCACCTTCCTCACCCCCGAGATGGCCAATGTGGCCAAGCCCGGGTACTACAAGAACGGCGACATGGGCTGGCAGGATGTGGAGGATCCGGGCTACCTGCGGCGCATGGCCTCTTCGCTCAAGCAGGGCGTCACCGGCATCGCCAAGACCATCGGCGAATCCGTCTCTAAGCCGCTCGATGCAGAAATGGCGCGGCTCAAGCAGAACCCCTCCGACCTGCTGACCTCTCAGGCCCGGCTGGGCTACGGCCTACTGAAGGGCACGGCCGGGAAGCTGGGCGGCGGGCTGGCGGGCGGGGCTCAGTATCTCGCGGGTGCCGCCACGGGCAGCGAGGCGATGAAGCAGGCCGGCCGCGACACCTTCGAGACGAAGATGTTCACGGGCGACAGCCTGGACGCCGCCGACGCCAAGCTCAACAAGGAGCGGTTCGAGAAGCAGGCGGGCGACCTGCAGTACCAGCTGCAGACCGAGGTGGCCAAGGGCGAACTGGCGGACTCCAAGAAGATCCGACGCCTGGGCCAGCAGATCAACGACATCCTCGAGCTGGCCCACAGCTCCGAGGCAGACCGGAACGCCCTCATGGCCAACCGGGACGACAAGGACCTCATGAAGGGGGCCGGGGAACTCGGTGAGAATGTCGGCGGCATGGCCACTGACCTCGCCCTCATGGAGGCGACGGGCGGCCTGGCGCCGACCTCGCTGGGCCTGAAGAATGTGTCCCTGCTGGCCAAGCTGGCGGGCACCCCCGGGAAGTCCGGCGCCATCGCGCGCTGGACTCTGGAGACCCTGAAGAACCACGAGGCCGGCCTGCTGGCGCGAACCACCGCCAAGGGCATCCAGGCCGGGGCCATGAACGCTGGCGTGGCACCCCTGGAGGTGCAGAGCCGCCTGGAGCAGGGCCAGGGCCTGGGCGACGCCCTGAAGGAAACCGCCATCGGGCAGGTCAAGGCCCTCCCCACCACGACCGCGATGCTCTCTGAGCGCGTGGCCCGGGTCACGAAGCCGTTGGATCAGGCGTCCTACCTGGGCGCGACGGGCAACCTCTTGAGTCGCACAGCCTCGCTGGCGACCATCAACACGGCCGCCGATATGGTCTTCGGGGCCGACCCCGAGGCTGGCAAGAACCTGGCGGAGCACATCAAGGGACTCATCGCCATGGAGGGCATCGGCAACATCGGCGGCGTCCGCCGGGCCAAGCTGGCCACCGCGAACTGGGAGCCCTTCATCAAGACGCTGGAATCCATCAAGGAGGCCGGCGGCGACGGCAAGCAGCTCATCCTCGACCGCTGGAAGAACGGCACCCCCGAGGACCGGGCCATCCTCCAGGAAGCCATCGGCGCCATGGCCGGAGGCTCCGCTGATGTCTTCGGCGGGGAGAACGGCCTGACCAAGATGGGTGAGGTCAAGGGCGTCATGGAGCGCAAGCGCGCGGGCAAGGCCGCCGCCGGGGCCCTCGAGTCCCTGGTGGGCGCGAAGGATGCTCTTGAGTCCGAGAAGACCAAGGCTCCCGCCGCAAAGGCCCATCCGAAGGCCGCCCCTTCCGCTGTGAAGTCGTCGGCCGCCGTGGTCCCAGAATCAAAAACCAAGGCCAGGGCCTCCCTGGGCGGACTGGTGGAGGATCCCGAGCCGCCGATCCAGGCCAAGAAGACGGCGACCGCGGCCGCACCCCCGGCCCACGACATCGCCGACCTCGTTCCCGAGGCTAGCCCGGACCGTGCCGGGATGATTGTGGGACGACCCGGACAGGGCGCCGATCTTCAGGAAGGCCTGAATCGATCCACCATCAAGGCCCTGAACCATCCCCAGGCTCTTGACGAACTGGAAGGTCGGTTCAAGGAGATCCAGAAGACCGACCCGGCCCAGGCCATGGCCCTGCGCCAGCTGATCGTGAAGGTTCGCCGCGCCGGCGGGAGCGAGACCCAGCACCGCGAGGTCACGCCCGACCAGTTGGGCCGGGCCCTGACCCCCGAGCAGCGCCGAGACCTGGCCTCCCTGCCCGACGCGCCGAAGTCCACCCTCCCTCAGAACGAGAAGGAGGCCTTCGTCCGCAACCTGAAGGATCCCCAGGTCCGCACCCTCATGGACAAGACGATCCCGGACATGGTGGATCACCACACCGGAGAGATCGCGCGCCTAAACGCGGAGATCGGCAAGCTCCCGGCTGGCGACAAGAAGGCCGCGAAGCTGCGCGCCGACATCGCCGACCACCGGCACAACCTGAATGTGCTGGCCCAGCTGCAGCACGGCATGGTGAACCCGGAGGAGGCCTGGAAGAACCTGAACGACTGGCAGACCCCCCTGCTGGGCAAGCCCGGCGAGAACGGCGGCATCCTGGGCGCCATGCTCCAGAAGGTCGGGCTGGACAAGCCGACCCGTGGGGGCGGCGGGCTGGCGGAACTGCGGCGGAGCCTCAACGACGAGCAGGTCGCGGCCCTCGACAAGCGCCTGGAGGAACTCCACAGCTACCCGACCCGGGCCATGGACCTGATCCGCGAGATGGCCATGGAGGGGCACGACGCCCCCGTGAACGCGACGGCCGCGGTGAAGGCCCGGATCCAGAACAACGAGAGCAAGGCCAAGGTCATGACCGCCGAGAGCCCGGCCGGCGCGAAGCTGTCCCGGCAGGTCTTCGAGCTGCACGAGGAGGTCAAGCGGCTGAAGGGCCTGCTGGCGGAGGGGCTCCCACCCACGGCTGGCAGCACCCAGGCGGCCCGCCGGATCCTGTCGAACAGGACCCGTGGCACCAACCGCGAGGTCCTGGGCCCTGACCTCAAGGAAGCCGCCGATGTGAACCCTGTCGCGCGCACCGCCAAGAATGGCAGCGCCCGCCTGGACCTGGGCGGCACCGAGTCGGCTGGCGAAAGCTGGGATCCCAAGGTCCGTCAGGCCAAGCGCGGCCGGAAGGTGGGCACTCCCCTGGCCACTCCCGACGAGGTGGCTGCGCACCACACCCAGACCGCCATGTCGAAGGAGGCGGCCCAGAAGCTCTGGGAACACGACCGGGCCAGGATGGGCAGCAACGGCGCGGGCACCGGCCTCCGCTGGCGCTGGAAGATGGGCAAGGACGGTTTCATGGTTCCCTCCGAGCCGCTCATCGCGGCTGGGCGTGTGGCTGATGCGGCCCAGGTCCGCGAGGCTCCGAGCGAGGCGCACCCCACGGGCAAGTCCCAGACGGTGGCGGCCGAGATCCAGCACCACGACCTCCAGGGTTTCCGGGAGGGGCTGAAGAAGGCGGCGGGCCACCTGGGCATCCCCGAGGAACAGCTTGGCCTGCCCGAGCTGACCTCCGTGCACAGCCAGGAGAAGGGCAACCCCTTCAAGCGCTATCAGGTGGGCCCCGAGCCCGCGCCGACGGTGCTGGGAAAGCCTGGCCCCGAGGGCCTCCAGCGCCACGCCGCGACCCAGCGTATCCGTGACATCGTTGGAGCCACAAACCAAGAGGCTGTGGAGCGCGGTCGAAGGTTCGGTGAGAAGAAAGAACCCAAGCCCTTCCTGCCCAAGCCTCTCCATCCCGAGGACGAGGCGCCGGCCTCCGTGCGCTCCGCGGTCTCCCGTGCCGGGAAGTACGCCCTGCACCTGGATCCTTCGAAGCCCGACCTCTTCGACCGCCTAAAGCTCCAGGGGATGCTTCCCGAGGAGGGCAAGCCTGCCAAGCCGGGCCAGCTCACTCCCGAGCAGTACCAGGCCCTGTTCGACTTCATGCACCCCGAGAGTGTCTTCGAGGATCCGGGCCAGTTCAACGAGACCGATACCTGGCGCAAGGGCAAGGCTGGCCAGAAGATGGCCGATGGCACCACGGCCACCGGCATCAAGAAGGCGGCCGGGGTTTACGACGACGCCCGGGATCTCGCCGTCACCGAAGAGGAGCGCGCCGCGGAGCGGTTCCATAACCGCGACTTCCGCATCAAGGGCACCCACGAGAACGAGATGGATCTCTCCCAGCTGAAGGGGGAGCAGCGCGCGGCCTGGGCCAAGAACGCCCAGGAGAACGCGCCCCTCATCGCCGACCTCGTAAAAAAGGGAATCATTGCACCGGAAGAGACTTCCATTGGTTCTGAGGAGTTCCGTGAGGCCTATCAGGCCGACCTGGATGGCTCCCAGACGAAGGCTGGGAAGCGGCTGTACCAGGAGCACATGTTCAACCAGGCGGCCGACCGGCTGCAGACCAACCTGGGCGAACTGAACCCGGAGACCACGGGTGCCACCGAGGCCAGCGACAAGGCGACCCAGGCTTTCCACAAGGCCCTGGCCGACCTCCGCGACCACGACATCTTCCGGCGGCCCAAGCTGGCCGAGACGAAGGTCGATCCCAAGACGGGCAAGGCCTTCACCGTGGACACCCCGGAGAAGGATGCCTCGTACGAGGGCGCCCTGGGCGACCGCGGCCTGATGAAGAAGTCCCAGCTCACGGGCTTCGGCTCCAACCCCGAGACCATGGACAGTCGGGCCCGGGTGATGACCTCCCTGGCTCTGGAAGAGGCCGCCAACAGCATCGCCCACGACAACACCATCCCTGTCGAGCTTCGCCAGCAGATCCACGACAAGCTCATGGAGCAGGCCAGCATCGAGGCCCACGAGGGCGACATGGCCCTCTTCCGGCAGATCCGCGACCGCGCCGAGAACTACTGGGGCGCCATGACCGACCCCAACGGCCGGGTGATGTCCCCCGAGGATCGGGCGGCCTTCACCAACAAGGACCTGTGGGAGCGGGAGCAGCAGCGGCAGGCGGCGTTCTCCGACAAGCCGCGCACCGAGGACGAGTCCCAGATCGCAGCCCAGCAGGTCCAAGAGGGCGTCGAGCGGCCGGTGGTGGACTACACGAAGGGAGAGCGGCCCCTGGACCTCGCGGCCGAGGGCCTGGGCCCCGACCCTGGCGACATCAACTCCCGTGGTCTGGAGCCCATCCAGGGCCTCCGGGCGAAGTCCTTGGCCGAGAACATGGCCAAGAGCTCCGGCCCCCGGCCGGATGCTGCGCGGAAGCCCATCGACAAGGCCGTCGGCGTCCTGGACGAGAGCATCGCCCCAAAGCTGGAGAAGGCCCGGCGGCTGGGCGTGGCGGCTGGACCCTATTCGGCTGAGGGTGAGGTTGAGCACAGCGCGGGCATGGCGGCCGGCGGTGGGAAGAAACTCCCGACAGAGCATCCCTTCGCCAATGGCGAGGGTGGTGAGGAGGCCCGGCGCCAGGTGGATCCGGTGATCCGCGCCTTCGGCGACAAGGTGATGAAGATTCTAGGTGCCACCGCGCCCGGGGTGCGCTCCGAGACCATCGTCAAGGCCCTGCGCGCCTCCAAGGATCCCGAGGACCAGCGCACGGTGAAGGACTACGACGAGACCATCGGGCAGGTCCAGAAGCGGTTCGGCAAGGGCTCCGAGGTAGAGGCCTTCCTGCGCCGCATGGACCCCCACGCCGTCGCCGAACTCACGATCCAGAACGGCAAGGGCGGGGATACCGTCGCCGACTACAACTTCAAGGACAACACCCTGCGGCTGCAGCAGGCCTTCCGCGACATGCTGAAGCAGGGCCGCTCCGGCGAGGCCCACGATGTCTTCTTCCACGAGATGGGCCACTGGATCAACGCCCACATGGATTCGGGCTTTCTGGCCCGCCAGCAGAATGAGTGGCTGAAGGCCCGGGTGGACGAGATGAAGGACAACCCCTTCTTCAACCGTCTGAGCATGGCCTCGGGCGATGAGCCGATGACCCCCTCGGGCCATCTTCCCCTGCGGCCCGGAATGGCGGATCGCTTCCTGAACGCCTTCCAGGCTGGCGGCCCTCTCGCCGAGAGCCTCAAGGCTCACGACATCACCGACAAGGCCCTGCGGAACGCCATCTACACCGACACGAAGGGCAACCAGTGGTTGGACTGGGGCAAGCTGGCCGACAAGAACCCGAAGGTGCAGGCCCTCTACCGGCTCATGAACATGGACGAGCACCTCGCCGAGTCCGTGCGCGGGCTGGTGAAGGGCTCCCGCATGGCTCAGAATGGCTCCTCCGCCCTGCCCCTTGAGCTTGATCCGGGCGGCCCGGACCACGCCCGCCGGCTGCAGGCGGCCGTGGACGACCACCACCTTGCCGCGACCCTGGGCGCACTCCAGGGTGAGGGGAGGCTCAACAAGGACATCCTCCGGATGGCCATGAGCGCCACGCGCCGAGTGCAGAACGGGGCGGCGCGAGAGCTTCGGACCACGGCCCAGAACACGAAGGACGGGAAGGCCCGGGGCCCAGCTGGCCTGGGCCAGATGGAGGCGGCCGGGATCCTGGGAGGGCTCCCGGGAAAAGTCTTGGGGGTGCTGGATGAGCTGCAGGATCAGGTGAGCAGGTCCACCGAGTCCGCCGCCCGGCGCCCCCTTGCCCCCGTCGTCGCCAAGATCGCCGGGGACGCCCTCTCCAGGATCTCCCGGCAGGCCTCTGGCCTCATGCTCTGGGACGACACGATGGATCAGGCCCTGCGCACCAAGGTCGAGGTGGGCTCCGAGCCCGCCCGGCAGATCGTCGGTGCCTGGCTCCGCCAGGAGCGGCCCCAGTCCCTCGCCAAGGCCGTCCAGCAAGCCGTGGTCCAGAACCTCCAGGCCGGGCAGGTCCACACCCTCCAGTCGGGCAAGAAGGTCCGGTCCTTCGATCAGGTGGTGAACGGGAAGCGCGTGTACGCCACCACAGACCTGCGCGGGAATGTCATCACCTGGCGCACCGAAGGCGAGATGGCCGTCTACGACTACATCGAGAGCAACGGCAAGCGGTCCCGCTCCGCGGTCTCCCAGGCCATGCAGCAGCAGCTTGATCCCTGGCTCCAGATGAAGAAGGAGCATGACGATCTGGTGTGGTCGATGCTCGAGGAGGCCTCGGGCCATGCCCCAGGCACCATGCCCGGCAAGGTGGAGGACTACCTTCCCCACCTCTACGGCACCCGCTACCGCATGTTCGGTTCCGGGGCGATGAACCCCCTGTTCCCGGATGCTGGGCACAGCCTCGTGGGCCTGAACCGGGCCCAGGAGCGCACCAGCCCCACCTACGCCGAGACCTGGCGGAATGTGGGCCTGCTGCCCCAGCACGACAACCCCGTGGACACGATGCTCCGGGGCCACCGGGACATGATCAAGATGATCGGCCTGCGCCGAGCCCTGACGAACCTGCTGGACAACAACCTCGCGGTCTTCGACCACAGCGGGAATGTGGACCACGCCAACTATGTCCGGCTGGACCTCGGGCCCCAGGGCTCTACCGCCATGACCCGGCTGGCCTTCCCCCAGGCCAAGCGCGGCGAGACGGTCGAGGGCACTCCAGAGGTCTTCGTCCACCGCGAGGTGGCGCCGGCGCTCCAGTCCTTCTACAAGGATGGGCTGGCCTCCAGCAAGCGGTGGGGCTACCTCTACCGGAACTTCATGACCCTCAACGGGGTCTTCGCTCCGGCCAAGCTCGGGCTCTCTGGCTTCCACCTGGGCACCGTGGGCAAGCTGGCCCTCGTGGAGGGGGTCCACCAGTCCTGGAATCTGTCGAAGCACCTCCAGGAACAGGGCGTCCCGCCCGCCGAGGCGCGGGCCCGGGCCCTGGAATCCCTGGGCCAGCGGCTCAATTTCCGCCGGATGCGGCTGCAGGGCCAGGAGCTCCGCAAGGTCTTCATCGAGCATGGCTCCAAGAGCATGGACGAAATCGAGGCCATCCCCGGCATGAGCGACCACGACAAGGCGGCCCTCGTCATGCTCCAGGTCGGCGGCTACGACGCCTATCTCAAGCCCCAGCTCTCCCGCCAGATGCTCGATGCCACCCTCGACAGCGTGGCGAACCTCATGGACGGGAAGGCCTCCGCGGCCCTGGGCACGGCCTGGCACGGCTACCGCGCCGGGCTCGAGTGGGCGACCGAGAAGATCATGTCCGATGCCGTGGCGCCCCTGAAGACGGCCCACCTCGTCGAGAACATGAAGAACCAACTGCGCGCCAAGTACGGCGAGGGGAATGGCTGGTTCGACGCCTTCAAGACCGACCTGATCCACACGAGGGACATGGGGCCCTATGCCAGCAACGAACTCCGAGAGGCGGCGCGGCAGCTGGTTTCTCACGCCGACAATGTGTTCGGGCTGGTGAACTACCGCAACCTCATCCAGGCGCCCGAGGTCCGCGACCTCATGAAGGCCTGGAACCTGTCCTACGGCTGGCGCATGGGCACCATGCGAGAGCTCGGCAAGGGGCTGGACCAGGGTCTCCAGGGCGTGTCCAACTTCGTCGAGGACAAGTCCGGGGTGAATCCCTACGGCGCGACCAAGCGGGTGCTGGGCGGCACGGGCATCCACGAGCCCGTGAAGGGGCGGGATCCCCTGGGTTTCATGGGCACCCACTTCGCCGTGAACGGGGTCATCAACGCCGCCCTGCTGGGCCTGCTGGCGGCCTATGGGAAGAACGTGTGGGGCTCCAAGGACAAGAAGGCGGAGGACGACGAGAACCCCCTCCAGACGGCCCGGCGCCACTTCGAAGACGCCATGTTCCCCAGCTTCTCGGGGCGCATCAACCACAACGGGCAGATGAACCGCATGGACCACGGCTACATCGGGGAGTGGTACGGGCTGGCCCGGGATCCCCTGAAGTGGGCCGAGGACCACGCCCAGGGCAACAGCACGGGCCTGGCCTTCCTCAAGGAGCAGCTGACCGGCCACAACGCCATCAACGAGGAGATCGGCAACGCCTCCCGCTTCCTGGGCACCGAACTCGGCGGCAAGGTCAACCGGGCGGTCGAGGGCCTGGGTGATGTGCCCAAGGCCATCGCCAAGCGGATCATCCATGTCCCCGAGTCCATGGTCCCCATCTCCGTCTCGACGGCCCAGCGGCTCAACGACGAGGGCGAGGGCGGGGTGGTGCAGACCATGGGCACGATGCTCGGCTTCCGCAAGGTCTCCGATCAGAAGGCCATGGGTGAGACCCATGCCGTCCTGAAGGGCAAGGAGGCCCAGGTCCGCATGGAGGGCACCGTGCGCAGCGTGGACAAGCAGGATCAGAAGCGCCTGGAGAACCAGGTGATGAGCACCGCCCTCAACCTCAAGAGCAAGGGCAACCTGCCGGGACAGGTCAGGAATGAGCTGAAGCGGCTGGTGGAGGCCGGGGTCTGGAAACCCGAGGATCTGGAGCGGAAGTTCACGAGCTACTTCAACACCGACGGCACCCCGCGCGGGCCCGAAGACCGCACCTGGCAGACGGGCAACATCCATGTGAAGACCGTGATGCTGGAGCACTCCCCGGTGAAGACGGTCAAGGCCCGCTGGAATGCCTACCGCGATCAGGCCCGCGCAAGCATGGGCCGCATGAAGCCTGAAGACGCCCGGCTGCTCACCCATCGGGTGAACCAGCTGGCCCAGAAGCACGGCCTGGAGGGCCTATGAACCAGACTTTCC
>Ga0268298_10005864_pt1 | contig 11351 bp, 10 predicted proteins | sample WWTPWeurt_MetaG_FD_194462 | JGI IMG/M metagenome (GOLD analysis project Ga0268298, IMG submission 194462) | Activated sludge microbial communities from WWTP in Nijmegen, Gelderland, Netherland - WWTP Weurt | ecosystem: Engineered > WWTP > Aerobic digester > Activated sludge | place... | reverse complement strand
GACCCCCCTTAATCCCCCCGGAGGACCGGGGGGAAATTCAGAACCCCCCTTGCTCCCCCCAAAGTTACGGACAACTTTGGGGGGAGGCCAGAATGCGGGCGGAACGCCTTCCGCCCCTACACTCCATATGACACATTACGTCGATACCAAAGACACCGGGTGCGGTGAGCTGATCATGGCTTTGCACAAGATTATTCAGCCGCTGGCGCCGGGTGACGTTGTGGACGTGCGGTCGGAAGACACGGGGGCGCGCGAAGATATTCCAAGTTGGTGCAATATGACCGGACATAAACTCCTCGCGGCACAGACGGGCGAGGAGGGAAATCACTACATCATCCAAAAGAAGGAGAGCTGATGGGAAAATTCATGGTGAGTTGTACTCACGCCAAGGACAACACGGACATGGCGACGGTCGCGTTCGTGGTGGCAAATGCGGCGGTGGCCTCGGGACAGGAGACGGTTGTGTTCCTGTCGATTGAAGGCGTCAGATTGTCACAGCCCGGTTATGCGGATGGAATTCACGAAGAGGGATTCGCTCCGCTGAAAGAGCTGATGGACAATTACATCGCGGCCGGTGGTCAGATCTGGCTGTGCAGCCCGTGTTTCAAGAAGCGCGGACTGAACGAGAACACGCTGACCGGCAACACTACCATTGTCGGTGGAGCAAAAGTCGTCGAGTTCCATATCACCGGCGGCACGAGTATTAGCTATTGACATGCCCACGGGCAACCCGTTGGGCTGCGCAGGGCAGCATGAGTACGTTGTCCTGCGATAGATTCTAAAATATGATATATGAAGTATGAGGTCGGAGTAGGTATGAGGTACGAGGTATGAACCCGGAGAAAGAAGAAGTCAAATTCCGGCCGGGTTGCGCTTCGCTTAATCCGACTCGGGGAACGATGAAAGCAATATGAGCGAGAGTCTCGAACAACTTGGGCAGGTCATTGCGACGCCGCATGTGTGCGACGGGGGGAACCTCGATTGCGGGTCGGGGCTGCTCCTGGTGATTCGCAAGGCGATGGAGCAGGTGCCGACGGGAGACGTGCTGGAGATCCGTTCGACGGAGCTATCTGTTTGCAATGATTTGCCGGCCTGGTGCCGGATGACGGAGAATCCCTATCTCGGTTGGAAGCAGGAAGACGCGACCAACCGTTTTTATGTACAGCGGGGCGGTGCCGCAGAAGACGTGAATGCCGAATTGGCGAAAGCGCGGGCTTACAGATTTCAAGCGCGCGTGCGGTGGAAAGGCGACACGACGGCGACGGTGTATGCGCGCAATCATAGTTTTCCGATCGGACAGCCGGCGAGTTTCGACGTGCAGGATGATGCACCGGGCGCGCTGGAGTATTTGCTCGGCGCACTGGGGGGATGTTTGGTGATGGGCTTGCAGATTCACGCGTCGCGGCAAGGGGTGAAGATCGAGCAGATTGAACTTGCGCTGAACGCGAAGCCGGATAATTTGCTGGTGTTTTTGGGGCTTGAAGACACGGGCCACGCAGGACTCGCGGAAATCAGCGGGACGGCCTATGTGGAGAGTGACGCGCCATTTTCTAAGATACAGGAGCTGTGGGAGCATACCGTGCGGGTCTCGCCGGTGACGAACACACTGCTGCGAGATGCAAAATTAACCTTACGGGTGAATGCACTTGACTGAACATAAACTGCCGAACTTGCCGACAACGGTTGTGGGGAGCCTGCCGCGACCGGAAGCAATGCGGGATGCCCTGAAGAAGCGGCGCAAAGGAAAGATTTCCGACGGGGAGTTTCAGACTATCTCCGATGATGCGGTGCGCGCGGCAATTGAGCTGCAGGAACGCGCGGGAATCGATATCATCTCGGATGGCGAGATGCGGCGCGAGAATTTCTATTCGTTCATCGCGGAGTGTGTGGACGGTATCAAGCTGCTCTCACTGGCTGATTTGCTGGATTATGTTGAAGACAAATCCGGGTTTGAGCGGCTGCTGCAGTCACTCGACGTGCCGGCATTCGCGATTCATAATCCCGTGGTCGAAGGAAAGCTGCGAGTGAAGAAGCCGCTCGCGCTCGATGAGTTTAATTACGCGCGCGGGTTAACGAATAGACCGATCAAGGTCGCGCTGCCGGGGCCGTATCTTCTGACGCGCTCGATGTGGGTGAAGAGTCTGTCCTACGAGACCTATCCGACGAAAGAGAGTCTGGGTGCGGACGTGGTGCAGATGCTCAGAAATGAGCTGATCCATTTGCGCGACGCGGGATGTTTCTTTGTGCAGTTTGACGAGCCGGTTCTGTCGGAAGTCGCCTTTGCCGGACCGCACGCGACGCATACATTTATGTGCGCGGCGCTCTCGGAGAAGGCATCGCCGGAACATGAGCTTGAGTTCGCAGTCGAGCTGCTCAATCAGGTGGTCGAAGGAATCGACGGCGTCAAGACCGGGCTGCATGTGTGCCGGGGAAATTGGAGCCGCAAGGACGACGTGCTGCTGGCCGGTGCCTACGATCCGCTGATTCCGTATTTCGCCAAGATGAAGGTGTCGCAGCTTGTTCTGGAATACGCCACAGATCGCGCGGGTCCGGTGGAGAGTTTGCTTGCATTGCCCGAGGACAAGGAGATCGGGCTGGGGGTGGTGAATCCGCGCACGAGCGAGATCGAGAGCGCGGAGTTTGTCGCAGCGAAAGTTGCGCCGCTGCTCAAGAAACGCGCGCCCGGTTCGATCTACTTGAATCCGGACTGCGGGTTTGGTACATTTTCGGATCGGCCCGTGAATGATTGGGAAACGGCGGAACGTAAGCTGAGTGCCTTGAGCGACGCGGCGCGCTTGATAGCGGGGAACGGTGCGGTTCGGTGATCGCTTGGCGTGTTGGTCTGCTCACTGCTTGACCCCCCTTAATCCCCCCGGAGGACCGGGGGGAAATTCAGAACCCCCCTTAGTCCCCCCAAAATCGCAGACGATTTTGGGGGGAGACCAGAAACAGACATCACCATGAAATTTTCAACGCTTTGTCTTCATGCGGGAGTGAGTCCCGATCCGGCGAACGGCGCGATTATGACGCCGATCTTTCAGACGTCAACGTATGTGCAGCCGGAACTCGGAGTCAACAAGGGCTACGAGTATTCGCGCACGGATAATCCGACGCGCGCGGCACTGCAGGAATCCATCGCGGCGCTCGAAGGCGGTAAGTTCGGGCTGTGCTTTTCGAGCGGCATGGGCGCGATTGATTGTCTGATTGCGACGCTGTCCGCCGGAGACCATGTGCTTTCCGGCGACGACGTGTATGGCGGCACGTTCCGCATCTTCAAGTACGTGCGTGAGAAGCAGGGGATCGCGTCGGATTTTATCGACCTGACGAATCTCGAATTGGTAGAGAAGAGCATCACACCGAAGACGAAGTGGATTTGGCTCGAGTCGCCGACGAATCCGCTGTTGAAATTGGTGGATATCGCCGCAATTGTGCAAATCGCCCATGCCAAGGGCGTGAAAGTCGCCGTGGACAATACGTTCGCGACGCCCTATTTCCAACGGCCCCTGTTGCTGGGTGCGGACTTGGTGATGCACAGTGTGACGAAATATCTGAACGGCCATAGCGACGTGGTGATGGGTTCGATTGTCACGAGTGACGAAGAGCTGTACCGTAATTTGAAATACATCCAGAATGCGTGCGGCGCCGTGCCGGGACCGATGGACTGTTTTCTGACGCTGCGCGGGATCAAGACGCTGGCTGTGAGGATGGAACGGCATCAGGCGAACGCGGCGATTCTGGCGAAAGACCTGGAGATGATGCCGCAGGTCAACTGGGTGCGCTATCCGGGATTGAAGTCGCATCCGCAGCAGGCGCTGGCGATGAAGCAGATGACCGGATTTGCAGGGATGATCAGCTTCGAGCTAAAGGGTGGGCTTGAGGCGGCACGGAAATTTGTCTCGGGTCTGCACCTGTTTGCGCTGGCGGAGTCGCTTGGCGGAGTAGAATCGCTGTGTGATCATCCGGCGATCATGACCCACGCAACGATTCCGCGGGAGCTGCGGGAAAAACTGGGCGTCACGGACGGGCTGATTCGGCTCTCGGTGGGGCTTGAGGATGTGGACGACTTGCGACAGGATTTGCAAAATGGCTTTGCAAAGTTGAAGTAGAGGTTGGAGTATCTTTTAACCGCCCGGCAGTTGCGGCTGACCGGGCGGTTTCTTGTCTGTGTGGTCTGTGCTTTGCTCTGACAACGGGCGATAGAGGCCGCATAGTTGGTTTGCGGCAACGCCTTTCCCCGAAACATACTGGAGCGCGAGGACGCACATGACCATTCTTTCTGTTGACGATTCGACGACGATCCGCCGGATTGTCAAGCGAAGCTGCGAAGAACTTGGCCACACGGTTTTGGAGGCGGCGGACGGTGCGACCGCGCTGACCATAATCGGGGAGAAGGTGAGCGAGATTTCGCTGGTGATCCTGGACTGGAACATGCCCGGTATGACGGGGCTTGAAGTATTGAAGAACATCAAGAGCAACCCGGCGACGAAGCAGTTGGTAGTCATGATGCTGACCAGCGAAGCGGACATGAATTTTGTCACGGACGCGCTGAAAGCCGGCGCACAGAACTATCTGACCAAGCCCTTTGATCAGAAGATGCTCGCCTTGAAGATTCAGGAGAGCATGTCGATGGTCGGAGCATAATATTACAACCTATCAGAGGGCAAATACATGAGCGCAGAAGTAGCATTGATAGGATTTCCAAGGCTGCAAGAGCAAATTGCCTCGCGGCTGCTGTCGGAGCACGATGTCAAGGTGCAGCGGGTCGAGTTCGACGAAGCGGCGGCGCGCCTGTCGATGTTCAATTTGGCACTGTTCTTCTGGCCTGACGGCGGCGAGGCCGCGGTGCAGCGGCTGAAGAGCATGCGGCCCAGTCCCGGCGAGAAGAGCTGTCCGATCTTGATTGTTACGAGCAATACGGGTCAGTACACGGCGCAGAAGGCGGTCGGCGAGCAGGCGGAAGATATTCTGTTGACGCCGCTGCAGCCGCATGACGTGTCGCAGAAACTGGCGAAGTACGCGGGGATCTCCAAGGGGAAGGAAACGGCGGCCGTGGACGCGGACTATATTAATCCGTTCGTCACGGGTACGGTGGACACGCTGAAGCAGATGGCGGGCATGACGTGCGAGCGCACGGGCTTGCGGCTGTCGAACGAGGCGACGTCACGCGGGTTCTACTCGGGGACGATCGGGCTATCGGGAAAGGCCGAGGGATTCGTGTCGGTGACCTTTTCCAAGGAACTCGCGACGACCGTGGTCTGCAAGATGTTGTCGATGACGCCGGAAGAGGTAACGGAAGAGGATATCCGGGATGGTGTCGGCGAACTCATGAATGTTGTGGCCGGAGCGGCGAAGGCGGAGCTGGTGAACACTGCTCATGCTTTCCAGATCTCGATTCCGCAGGTGTTCAGCGGCGGGCCGCATACCGTGGCTCAACCGCGCGGAATTCCGGTGTTTATCATTGAGTTTGCGGCTGACAAACAACCGTTTGACGTGATGGTGTGTCTGCGGAAAAAGCAATAGACTTGTTCGGAACAGGATGTATTGAAAGGCCGGGCCGAGAACCCCGGCCTTTTTGTTGGCCGCTTGCGGTTCCTTGATGGGATGATTACATTTGGGGATGAATGAATCGCGCGAGATGGCGAGCCGTGAACAGTAGACCGGAGCCGGCGTCGAGCGGAGGCACGGTGATCTATGTGCTCGGCAGCCTTGTCGAAGGCGTCGTCGCGATGGCCTTCACGATGGTGCTGGTGCGGCTGATCTCGGCGGACGATTTCGGGGCATGGCGGCAGTTCATGGTGGTGGGCAATATTGCGTGGAATATCGCAATTTTTGGGCTGCCGAGGAGCCTGATCTACTTCTACAGCATTGGCAAGGCCGAGGAGCAGGGGGCTATTGCGCGGCGGAGTCTGTGGCTGTGTTTGGGTTTCGGCGCCGTTGCGTCGGTCTTGTTCTATTTCGGCCTCGGAATCGCGGCGGTCCGTTTTGACAGTCCGGCGCTGGCCGAGGAGGCCTTCCTGTTCAGCAGCTTCCTGCTGCTATCGTTCCCCGCGTATATTTTCAATCCGCTGCTGCTATCGGCCAATCGGCGCACGCTGCTGGCAGGAACCAAGATTGCGTTGGCGTTGTTGCGACTTGCTGCGTTGGCAGCTTTGTTGTGGTTTGCAGCCGACTTGAAGACCCTCTTATGGGCTATGAACGGCTTCGCGCTGGTGCAGTTCATTGTGTTGGTAGTGGTCTATTTGCGTGTCGCGGGCCCGGCGCAGGTTCCGCTGACGAAGAACATCGGGGCACAGCTTGGGTATTCCGCTAATCTGACCGGGCAGACGATTGCGGGGCAGGTGGCTATAGAAACAGACAAGCTGGTTGTATCGGCGGCGTATACACCCGCGGAATTTGCGGCCTATTCGGTAGGCGCGCGGGAACTGCCGCTGATTCCGATGATTCCCTATAGTATCTCGGATTCGATCGCGCCGCACCTAAGCCGGTTGGGCGCGACGGAAAGCTATGTTGAGTTTCGCGAACTCTGGCACAAGTGGATTAAACGAACCGCGCTGCTGATCTATCCGGTGTTCGCGATGGTGCTCTTTCAGTCGAAAGAGATCGTGACGATTCTCTATACGGCGGACTATCTGGCGGGGGCGATTCCGCTGTTGATTATCGGCTGTTTGATTCCGATGCGCGTGACGTCATACTATCAGGTCTTACTCAACCTGAATGGCTCACGCGAGATTATGTATGCGTCGATTGCCACGCTCGGGCTGATTGCCGGGCTGAGCTTTCTATTCTTGCAGATGTTCGGGATATGGGGTCCGGCGCTGGGTGTGGCGATAGCCGAGTTTGTCGTAAACGGAGCTGTGCTGGCACAGATTGCGCATAAGACGAAGCTTTCGTTTGCAAGGGTGATGCCGTGGGGGTACTTGGCGAAGCTCCTGGGAATCGCAGTTGTCAGCGGAGCGGCGGCGCTTCCGGTGAATGAACTGTTGGGAGCCGCGCCGATGGTTTTGAGGTTTGGCACGTATTCGATAGTCTTGCTCTGTCTGTATGCGGCGTTGGCGCTCGTGTTCAGGATGGTGCCGCAAGAGGACCTTGCGGCAGTCAAGAGGTGGCCCGCTTGAAAGCGGGGCACAATGCGCTGCGCCAGCGTACCGCTGGACCTAATGCGCTTCGCTGGTAGCCTGGATGTTGGTGCCGGTGGCCGGGCAGGGTCCTTCAGCCGCAGCGGCTTCAGGATGACAGATTTATGGGCTGGGTTGGTGAAGCTTGGGTGTTTGACCCCCCTTTGTCCCCCCGGAGGACCGGGGGGAAATTCAGAACCCCCCTTTATCCCCCCAAAAGTTGCAGACAACTTTGGGGGGAGATCAGAATAGCAATGAGGTGATGAGTGGAAGTACCATCGTTTGATCGGCTGCAGGGTACGCGGCGGAATAGGAAGCTGCGGAACTATGCCGCAGTGTGCGCCGGTCTGTCGGGGATCGTCGCAGCGGTGCTCGCACTGGATCCCGTTGTCTCGAATCAGCAGTTGCAGGCCGTGCCGCTGTTGATCTTCAGTTTTGTGTGTTTTCTAAGCGCGGGGCTGTCTATCTACTTTCACATGAGGTTTGTCTCCCGTGACTAATTTGCGAGTTGGTGTTGTCGGCGCCGGATATCTGGGCACCATACATTGCCGCCTGCTCTCCGCCAATCAGGACGTGACGTGGACGGGTGTTTTTGATACGGATCGTGAAAAGGCGCAGTCCGTTGCCGAACAGTTTGGAGGCTTGGCCGCGCAGTCGCTCGAACAGGTGATTGCACAAAGCGATGCACTGTTGGTTGTGTCGGCAACATCATCGCACTATGCGGTGGCGAAGCAGGCGCTATCCGCAGGGAAACATGTTTTCCTCGAAAAGCCGATCACGACAACCGTGGCGGAAGGCGAAGAGTTGGTGAAGCTTGCGCGCGAGAAGAAGCTCGTGATTCAAGTGGGACACGTGGAGCGATTCAGCAAGGCGTTTCGCGCGCTGAGCGCCAACTATCCGCACCCAAAGTTCATCGAAGCACACCGGCTCGCGCAATTCAAACCGCGCGGGACGGACGTCGCCGTAGTGCTCGATCTGATGATTCATGATTTGGATTTGATTTTGAAACTGATGGGCGAATTTCCGACGCATATCGAGGCCTCGGGAGTCGCAGTTATCAGCGAAGCAGCGGATATTGCCAATGCGCGGCTGACTTTTCCATCGGGCGGAGTGGCGAATGTCACGGCCTCGCGGATCAGCGCAAACCCGATGCGCAAGCTTCGGATGTTTTCCGAAGACAGCTATATCTCACTCGATTTTGCCAAAGGCGAAGTGCAACAGTTCAGGCTGGCCCATTCCGATGAAGCGAATGAGCCGGGAACGATGCTTTTAGGCGAGATTGAAAAGGGAGCCGTAAAGCGCAAGATTCTCGTCGGCGCACCGACTGCGCCGGACGGCAATGCGATTGACATGGAGCAGAAGTCGTTCTTGGACGCAGTCCGCACAGGCACGGACGCACCCGTCACGGGCGAAGACGGACTGAACGCGCTACGTGTGGCCGTGCAGATTCTCGAGAAGATCGGGACAACGGAAGTGGCGACAGGACGGGACTAACCCACCAGCGCGGATGCTGGACCTGGTGCGCTGCGCTGATTGCTTTGGGAGTGGAGGACTCCTTGGCGAGGTCCTTCAGCCGAGGCGGCTTCAGGATGACAGCGCGGTAGATGTTGGATGTGACACGGGAATCCGCGGAGCCTGCGCGCTGCGCCAGTAGCGGTTGTTAGTGATTGCACGAATAAATGTGTTTTTGAGTGACAAACCCGCTTGACAAAGCGGGTTTTCTGTTGTAAAGTATTTGTATGCCTCGAAATTTGCTTCTTTGTTTTCAACAAAAAGAGGTGTGTCATGAAGTGGATGCTTTGCTTGACAACGTTGGCCCTCTGCGGCAGCCTGTGGGCGGAACCACAGCAATGGAATGAACTTGGTGAGCCGGTCGCGCTGTCGCGGCCCATCGCAACGAACTCCTCGGCGACGAACGCTGAGGGTTTTTCGCTTCTGGTCTGGGCACAATCACAAGGGCAACATCCGGTTGTTCTGGGTCAGATGATTGCGCCTGACGGCTCCCGCTTGTGGGAGCCAGAGGGACGGCTTTTGGCGACCGGATTGCGCTCGGCCGGTTACCCTAAGGTGACGGCTGTCGATGGCGGATGGGTCATCGCCTGGTATGATGCTGAGTATATCGAATGGTGCGACCGCCTGGATGGCGGCTGGTGTATTCGCACGGCCATTCACGCGACGAAAGTTGATAACGACGGCGCGCCGCTGTGGCCAAGCGGGCTGGTTGGTGTCGAGATTGATCCGATGCGCGACGTATATGAGTTGGAAAGTTTCTGGGTCTATCCGAGCGGCGGCGGCGCCATTGTGACGACACAGCCCGGCTACGGTGACGCTGTAACGGCGCGCGGAGTTTCCGCGACGGGCGAGCTGTGGGCAACTGCTCTCGAACTTGCACCGATGGTCTCGTGGTCCGGTTGGCAAACCGCTTCCGACGCGGCAGGCGGAGTCTTGGTTGCTTGGACAGACACTGGGACCAATGACTCGCTGATCTACGCGAATCGCATGTCAGCGGACGGTCAATTGCTGTGGGGCGATGAGGAAGGAACGTTGGTCGTGAATGCGCATGGAAACGTGCGCGATGTGTGGCTGGAGCCGGACGGAATAGGCGGCGCGTATTTGGTTTGGAGTCGGTTTGGGGGTGACAATTCGGCGCGACTGCAACGACTGGACCCGGACGGCGTGCCGATGCTTGCAGAAGCCGGCGTCCCCATGATCGTGAATGCGGCGGTCGTCTCGCTCGAACAGATCGCCGCCTCGATGGATAACGGGACGCCGGACGGAGTGCTGGGTATGTTTCTGCAGAATGACAGCAGTCTACCCGTGGTGCAGAAGCTGTCACCCGCAGGAAATATGCTGTGGGGCGACGAGAGCGGTATCGAGATCTGCGGGGACTTGGAGAACGTCTACATTGAGAATCTCGTGCTCGCCACGGATACGTACGGCGGCGCGCTGGTACAGTCGCGTTTGACAGATTTCGGCAGCAACAACTCCGGTGTTCATATGTCACGCATCGCGGCCTCCGGCGAGTTAGCGTGGGCTGAACCGTGCCCGGAGATCGGCACGGTCGGCGGTTATCAGAGCGAGCAGTTCGAGCCAACCGTACTGGGCATGATTGTGCGCGCAGGATGGTTCGAGTCGCAGGACAACGCCAGTTTCTATACCGTGCCGATTGACATAACGAACGGAGAGCCGCAAACAGAGCAAACTGCGGTCTTCAATTCGCCGATGGCGTCCATGCAGAACCCGCAAATCGTCAGACTCGCGAACGGCTCGACAGCGATGATTTGGGAGCAACATAACCTAAGCGGTTCTGTCGGAATGTTCCAAATCTTTGACGTCTTTGGTCAGCCGCTGCTTGCCGACGGAGGCCAGCCACTGGCGCGGAATCAGACTGATGCGCCGCTGCCGGTCACTGACATGGCAATCTGCGCCGACGGAAGCGGAGGATTCTTTGCGCTCTTGACAACGGACGTTGGACTGAGGACAGAAGTTCGCGCGCTGCACTATGACGGAGAGGGCGCGACCTATACGCAGCTCAGCGGTGTGACGCTGCGCGACGCAGTCGGCTATGACACTCAATATGGACTGCAATGTGTATCCGACGGCAATGGCGGCTGTTTTGCGAGTCTGAACGAGTACTCTGATCTGTTCAGCATTCGCAGCCTGACCATGCGTATCAACGAAACGTGCGATGCGTTGTGGCCGACTTTCGTGACGTTCGAAGCCAATAACGCCGACATCTATTCGCACGCGCTGCTGCCCGGCGCAAATCACAGCGCGTTGCTGATGACGGCGCACTATGTCAACTATCCGCAATATGAGATGGAGCTTCAGCAAATTGGTCCGGACGGTGTAATTCAGTGGACCACGACCGTGACCGATTCGGCATATTCTCCGTCCTATAAGTCGTCCGTTATTGCGGACGGACAAAACGGAGCGTATGTGATCTGGAACCTGGAACGGAGCGGAGGTTATGAGTTGCGCGCGCAGCATGTGACCGCCGAAGGCAGCGAACTGTGGCCGCATCCAGGGATTTTGCTGCGCAATGTCGCGTGGGGTGGACAGGTTTCCGCCGGATGCGATCCGGTTGGAAATCTGACGGTCGCATTCACAGTTGACTCGACGGTGTCGTGGCTTGCCGCACAACGGATCACTGCCGCAGGGGAATTGCTTTGGGGACCCGCCGGAAGATACATTCACCAAACGATGAATTCATACGGCAGTCCGATTGTTTCGACG
>Ga0268298_10005863_pt1 | contig 11351 bp, 8 predicted proteins | sample WWTPWeurt_MetaG_FD_194462 | JGI IMG/M metagenome (GOLD analysis project Ga0268298, IMG submission 194462) | Activated sludge microbial communities from WWTP in Nijmegen, Gelderland, Netherland - WWTP Weurt | ecosystem: Engineered > WWTP > Aerobic digester > Activated sludge | place: Netherlands... | reverse complement strand
AAAGTGGTCCAGCAGCTGCAGATCGTGCTGGGTAAGAGACAGTAACAGGTTTCAATCGAGAGCGGCAGCGATCGCAGGAATCACTTGCCGCATACGTTTGAGCTCTGAAACTTGGCGATCATGTCGTCGCAAAACTCGCGCACAGGCGCTCGCTTGCGGTGACTCCGGCAAAGAATGTGAGCGCCTTTCGTAGTAAAATTGTTCAGGATGAGAGTTTTCTGGCCAATGCGGCTGATCTGAAAGCTCGCACAGAAGATATTCGCACCCTTGCTTCTTCCATTCAGGAAGGCGGAGGCGCTCGCGCCAAAAAGTTGCACGAATCTAGAGGAAAGCTCTTTGTGCGGGATCGCATTCAGCTTCTGCTCGACCCTGGATCTCCCTTCCTCGAAACGGGGCTTTTTACCGCTCACCAGGCGTATGACTTCGATGTGCCGTCAGGCGGCATTGTAACTGGAATTGGCAGAATTGAAAACACTCTCTGCATGATTGTTGCCAATGATGCAACAGTCAAAGGTGGCACATACCTTCCTCTTACAGTCAAGAAGCATCTTCGCGCGCAGGAGATTGCTCTGGAGAATCGTCTTCCCTGCATTTACCTGGTGGATTCTGGAGGAGCGTTCCTGCCCATGCAGGATGAAGTATTTCCGGACAAGGAACACTTCGGACGAATCTTCTACAACCAGGCTGTGATGTCAGCACAGGGAATTCCGCAAATTGCAGTGGTGATGGGAAGCTGCACTGCGGGAGGCGCCTATATTCCGGCCATGTCGGAAGAGACAATCATTGTAAGAGGGAATGGAACGATCTTTCTGGGTGGTCCTCCTCTTGTAAAGGCCGCCACAGGAGAGGATGTCACCGCAGAAGATCTGGGCGGAGCTCACGTGCACACTCACAAGAGTGGTGTTGCAGATCACTTTGCTCAAAATGATGAGCACGCTCTTGAAATCACTCGCAGAATTGTAAAACATTTAAACTATCGTCCGGCTGCTTCTGCATTTGCGGCACGCTTCGCTGCGCGCTCTCCTATCTACGCTCCCGAAGAGATATACGGCATCATTCAAAAAGATCTGCGCAAACCATACGACATTCGCGAGATCATGGCGCGCATCGTAGATGGGTCAGAGTTTCATGAATTTAAAGAGAATTACGCGACTACGATTGTCACTGCATTCGCTCATGTGTTTGGATTTCCAGTTGGAATTGTTGCAAACAACGGAGTGCTGTTTTCAGAATCAGCCCTGAAGGCCGCTCATTTCATTGAGTTGTGTTCGCATCGTAAGATTCCTCTTCTATTTCTACAGAACATCACCGGCTTCATGGTCGGGCGCCAGTATGAGAATGCGGGCATTGCGCGCGATGGCGCCAAGATGGTGACTGCTGTATCCAATGCAAACGTGCCCAAGATTACGGTAGTGGTCGGCGGGTCGTATGGTGCCGGTAACTACGGCATGTGTGGTCGTGCGTATGGTCCCAGGTTTCTCTGGATGTGGCCCAATGCTCGCATCTCTGTGATGGGAGCAGAACAGGCGGCCAACGTACTACTCACCGTAAAGATGGAACAGATCGCGCGTGAGCGGGGCCAGGGTTTAAGCCAGGAAGAACAGATTGAATTCAAGAAACCCATTCTAGACGAATACGGTCACAAGTCCCATGCACTCTATTCGAGCGCACGTCTCTGGGACGATGGCATCATTGATCCTGCACGGACTCGCGAAGTAGTTGGTCTTTCTCTTGCAGCATGTACTGGCAGTCCAGTCGGCGAAGCACCTTCTTCCCTCTTTCGCATGTAATCCAGCCACCGACGCCCTGCCCACAAAGCAAAACAAAACACTTGCGCGCCTGCGTGCGCCTTCTTCTTTTTCCAGATGAAGTATCCTCACCTCCTTTCTCCGCTCGATCTGGGTTTCACTACTCTGCGAAATCGCGTATTGATGGGATCCATGCACACCGGTCTTGAGGATATGCCTGGCGGGTATGAACGCATGGCGGCTTTCTATGCTGAGCGAGCGGAAGGCGGAGTTGGTCTCATTGTTACGGGCGGGATTGCGCCCAATGAAGCGGGAAAAGTCAATCGCACCGGGAGCGTCCTCGTCAATGAGGAGGAGGCCAATCTTCATATCCCCGTGACGCGGGCCGTACATGAACATGGTGGTAAAATTGCCATGCAGATTCTGCACACCGGCAGATACGGATATCACGATAAAGCAGTCGGAGCATCTGAACTGCGCGCTCCTATCAATGTTGTTAAACCGCACAAGCTTTCGCATCAAGAAATTTTGTCCACGATAGACGACTTTGCGAGATGCACAGAACTCGCTCGACACGCAGGCTATGACGGAGTAGAGATCATGGGCTCCGAAGGCTACCTGATCAATCAATTCACCGCGAAGCGCACGAACAATCGCGATGACGACTGGGGAGGATCTCTTGAAAACAGGATGCGTTTTCCTCTCGAGATCATTCGCGCTGTGCGAAAGAGGGTAGGAAATGATTTCATCATCGTGTATCGCCTTTCCATGCTGGAGCTGGTGGAAGAAGGCGGAAATTTGGACGATGTGATTCGCCTTGCGAAGGAAGTGGAAGCAGCCGGCGTGAACATTCTAAACACAGGCATAGGCTGGCATGAAGCGCGAGTGCCGACCATTGCAATGATGGTTCCTAGAGCCGCATTCACATGGGTCACGAAGAATGTTCGTCAGCATGTGAAGATACCTTTGTGTACGTCCAATCGGATCAATACTCCGGAGATTGCGGAAGCCGTTCTTGCAAACGGGGATGCGGATATGGTATCCATGGCCAGGCCGTTGCTTGCGGATTCTCATTTTGTAAACAAAGCAGCCGCGGACAAGGCAGACGAAATCAACACATGCATTGCCTGCAATCAGGCATGCCTCGATCACATTTTTGTTGGAACGACCGCGAGCTGCCTCGTAAATCCAAGAGCTTGCAATGAAACAGAACTCAACTACATTCCTGCGACTAAGAAGAAGCGCATTGCAGTGATTGGTGCCGGGCCTGGTGGTATGTCCGCCGCGGCAGTGGCCGCGGAACGCGGACACAATGTAACGTTATACGACGCTGCTGGCGACATAGGCGGTCAGATTCACATTGCGCGCAGAATTCCGGGCAAAGAGGAATTCAATGAAACTCTCAGATACTTTCGCACAATCTTAAAAAAGTTCGGAGTTACACAGAAACTTTCTACTCGAGTTTCCGCTGCGGATTTGATCGCTGAGAAATATGATGAGGTCATCCTCGCGACTGGAATCAATCCGCGCAAACTCACGATTCCAGGATCGGATCGACCAAACGTGCTGAGTTATGTGGATGTAGTCCTGCACGGCAAAGCAGTCGGCAAGAGAGTGGCCGTGATTGGAGGCGGCGGCATTGGTTTTGATGTAACCATTTACCTCACTGAATCCGAATCTTCCGCAGATCGCAAGACTGCATTTCTCGTAGAATGGGGAATTGACCCATCGATCAAAGTTTCTGGAGGGCTACTCCCGGAACAAAAGCATCCCGCGGCGCCACGTCAGGTGACCATGTTTAAAAGAAGCAAAGGAAAATTTGGCGGGAACCTGGGCAAGACGACAGGTTGGATTCACAGACAGACTGTGGAAGATCGCCATGTGGAACAGATCAGCGGCGTCACCTACGAGAAGATCGATGATCAAGGTTTGCATTATTCTCTGAAAGGGCAGAACCACGTTTTGCCTGTGGATACAGTTGTGGTTTGTGCGGGTCAGGAACCAAACCAGGAGTTGCTTGGACCTTTGAAGAGCGCAGGAGTTTCCGTGCACGTCATTGGCGGCGCCCTCGAAGCAGCAGAGCTCGACGCGAAGCGTGCGATCGACCAGGGCGCCAGGCTTGCGGCATCACTATGATATAAATCATAGTGAATCGTGTTCTTTGGTTTGGCCCTGGTTTCTGAATTATAGTTGAGTAAGTTTAACGTCATGCGCTCATGAGGGCATGAATGGTGGCGAACTCATTGCTCAGACATTGCAACTTCACGGTGTGCGCGCCGTCTTCACTCTTATAGGCGGGCATATATCTCCGATTCTCGTGAGCTGCAAGAAAGCTGGAGTGAGAGTAGTAGATGTTCGTCACGAAGTAAATACGGTCTTTGCTGCAGACGCCTCAGCCAGATTGACTGGAATCCCAGGCGTTGCAGTGGTTACGGCAGGCCCCGGCGTCACCAATACTCTCACTGCCCTCAAGAATGCACAGATGGCTCAATCGCCTCTCGTTCTGATTGGCGGAGCCACCGCGACTGTGCTTAAGAATCGCGGTTCATTGCAAGATATTGACCAGATTGCTGCGGTAAAGCCGCACGTGAAGTGGCATGCCTCAGCAAAGAAGGTCCGCGATCTGCCGCGCTTGATTGCAACTGCTTTCATGAAATCTCGCGAAGGAGTTCCCGGACCAGTTTTCGTGGAAGTACCCGTGGATTTGCTATATGAAGAGTCAACTGTGCGTGAATGGTATATGGCCAGCGTGCCCCGGAAGCCAGGGCTCAAGAATTACGTGATATCGCGATATCTATCCAGACACGTGGACACTCTTTTCCGGGGAGCGGATCTTTCTTCGCCAGCCAGTCCAATGCCGTATAACGTTCCCTCTCATACTGATTCTGATTTGCGTCAGGTTGTGGAGCGGCTACAGACCGCCGCAAAGCCGCTCCTTGTGATTGGAAGTCAGGCAATGCTGCAGCCACAAAGATCGGCAGAACTGGCCCGCGCTGTGGACCAACTTGGAATTCCAGTCTATCTGGCAGGAATGGCGAGGGGACTTCTGGGCAAGAAACACAAATTGCAGCTGAGACACAAACGCGCGGAGGCATTGAAAGAGTGTGATCTTGTCATTCTCGCAGGTGTGCCTGTTGACTTCAGATTGAATTATGGATCTCAGATTCGATCTTCCGCCTTTCATATTGGGGTGAATCGGAGTTCCCAGGATCTTAAGAAAAACAAACGGCCTTCCCTGGCGCTCAAGGCGGACGTGTGCGATTTTTTGATTTCGCTCTCTTCTGTTTATTCGTCCGGAGCCGGCAGGTTAGATGCATGGATCTCACAGCTACGCGCGAGAGATCTGAAAAGAGAGGAAGAGATTCTTTCTCTGTCCGCGAAGAAAGCGAAGAACGTGAATGCGCTCAAGCTACTCTTTCAACTAAAAAACAAACTGCCGGATAATGCGATTCTTGTCGCTGATGGTGGAGATTTTGTGGCCACCGCCGCCTACATTCTCGAACCACCGGCTCCACTCTCCTGGCTCGATCCCGGCGTTTTTGGAACTCTGGGCGTAGGCGCAGGGTTTGCGCTCGGCGCAAGTGTGGTTTGTCCGGATCGCGAAGTCTGGATCATCTATGGAGATGGATCCGCCGGCTACAGCATCATGGAATACGATACTTTCGTGCGTCATCGCTTCCCGGTGATTGGGCTCATTGGCAACGATGCCTGCTGGACTCAGATCTATAGAGACCAGAAGGAAATCTTGAAGGACGATATCGCATGCATGCTTCTGCATACGGACTATCACAAAATGGCGGAGGCCACGGGTGCGACAGGATTTCTGATTGCGCGCGAATCTTCTGTTGCTTCTGGGCTCACTGCTGCTCGCAAAGCCGCGCAAAAGAAAAGTCCGGTTCTCATCAACGCAATCATTGATATTTCAGACTTTCGCAAGGGTTCGATTTCTATGTAATTATGGAGGATTCCCATGCATTTCCCCTGGACAAAACACTATGACGCGCATGTTCCTCCGGTTCTGGAATATCCGGATTCTACCATTGGGGAACTTTTCGATGAATCCGTTCGCAAACATGGAAGCAGAATCGCGGTTCAATTCATGGGCAAGAAGATCTCTTACGACTCGATGGAAAAGGATGCCGCATCTCTGGCCGTTCATCTTTCTAGCAAAGGCGTGCGGCCAGGCGATCGCGTTTTCTTGCTTCTCCCGAATACTCCTCATTTCGTGGCGGCCTACTATGCAGTGATGAAGATTGGCGCCGTTGTTGTGCCCGCAAGTCCGCTCGACACAGCTCCTGAAATTCAGTACAAGATTCGCAATTCAGGCGCACGCGTTGCGGTGTTCCTGGATCTTTTGTTCGAATCGCTCGAACCTTCTTTGCCACTGCTCGAAGCTGCGGTCGGATGCGATCTGTCTGATTACTTGCCGTTTCCGAAAAACTATTTGTTCCCGATCAAGAAGCGCAGACTCGGGAGAAAAATGCCGCCTTACAATGAGAAGGTGATTCGGTTTAGCGAGATCTTGAAGGTCAAGGAAACCTTTCCTTGCAAACATTCCAGTCCGGATGACCTGGCAGTCATCATCTACACGGGCGGAACCACTGGAATTTCCAAGGGTGTGATGCTTTCGCACAGAGCCCTCGCAGTCAATATGACCCAGGCGCGTACCTGGGGTCAGGTGACAGGGGATGACATCAATCTGTGTGCTCTTCCTTTTTTTCACGGATTCGGCATGAGCATCGGGCTCAACACTACGTTTGTTGCGGGCGGTCGAATGCTGCTACTCCCCAAATGGGATGCGGGCCAGGCGATCCGTCATTTTGAAAAGGATGGCGTCACGTTATTCGCCGCTGTTCCAACGATGTACAACAGCATCCTGAATCATCCGGATTTTTCCCGCATGAAGAATGCTCGATTGCGCGGATGCTATGTGGGGGCCGCTCCCGTGCCCGAATCGCTCAAAGAGGAATTCTTCCGTCGCACAGGAGGAATCTTGATCGAAGGCTACGGCCTAACGGAAGCTGTGACTGCAAAATCCGCGAATCCGTACATTGGAAAGAAGAAGGAAAAGTCGATTGGGATTCCGTGGCCGGATACTGAGTTCAGAATTGTGGACGAGATCACCGGGGAAGCATCCGCGCCGGGAGTGGAGGGTGAAATCATTCTGCGCAGTCCAGATTTAATGATGGGCTACTGGCAGAATCCAGAGGCAACGGACGAAGTGTTACGCGACGGGTGGTTGTTCACAGGTGATATCGGAAGAATGGATGAGGACGGATACTTCTACATTGTAGATCGTAAGAAGGATCTAATCATCAGTGGTGGTTTTAACGTATATCCATCGGAGATTGAAGAGGTTCTGTACAGTCATCCATCCGTGCTGGAAGCGTGCGTGATCGGAGTGCGAGATACTCACAAGGGCGAAATTCCCCGCGCGTATGTTGTGCTTCGTCAGGGGGAGCGCGAAGATGCCAATGCGCTGATGGAATTCCTTGGAGTGCGTTTGATTCACTACAAAGTGCCGCGTTCTTTTATTTTCAAAGACGCACTCCCAAAAAGTCCCATTGGGAAAATCTTGAGAAAAGAACTCCGTGCCGCTGATCCGGACGTTGGATCGAGTAGAGGATGATGGTAAGTTAACGTGCCTTTTTGTTCTTCTTTCTCATGCTCATCCCGAATCCACCAAAGCGAATCTTGATCTTCGGGTTTCGTGCGAGGATGGCGCTTTCGAGTGCTTTGACTTTTTTTTCCGGCTGCTCCAGGACTACTGATATCGAAATCCCTATGTACTTTCCTGATTCTACTTCGCGAAGGAGATCATTCTCAGGTAAGTTGCCGGTATACCAGGCAGAGATTCCCCGACTGCGTAAAACTGCGTAATGCAGGAGGCTACTCAGATCGTGCGGATCTCCAGGAAATGTGGTTACAAGCCATCCCGGTTTCGCGTGAGGAGGAAACTTTTCAATCTTCGCGAATATGTATCCGTGAAGCCAGTGTGAAAATGCATGCTCCTCCGGGACACTGAGTAGATTTTCTTCCCATGCCTTGCCTACGAGAATTACTGCCGGTCCGATAATGTGGTGCACCCATGCCGAGAAGGACCCCTTGAGTTGCTTGTCGAAAATCTTTTCTACACTGTCGTAATCATGGGCCTGCAAAAGCTTTATGAATGTTAACTGTTCCTCTGAAAAGGTTGTGACTTTGTCCTTCAGCAGGGCTTCGCGTCCCAGAGCCATGATCTTTTTGAGCTTCTGCGATTGATCGAGTCGCATCTGGATGCTTTTGAGTACAAAGTAATCATCATTCGAATAATGCCAGTAACCATTCGGTGTGCGAAACGGTCGTAGAATGTTGTATCTTTCCTGCCACTTACGAATGGCGTGCGAAGCGATTCCTGTCATTTTACTCAGATCTTTGATCAGATAGTCCATTGAGCTTCAGTATACAGTTGCTGCGTTTCTTTGTCTAATGTTTTTAGAATCATTGGACAAAAAATGGATGGCGATTGATGATCCTTCTGCCTCCTTATGGACATGAAGCGGCTCACGTACATCAGCAACTTTTCGCAACCCCTCGCGCGAAATGAAATTGAACGAATCGGCGAGGTGTCTGTCAGGAACAATGCGCGCGACGGCCTTACAGGAGCCCTATTCTGTTTCCATGATGTCTTCTATCAGGTCATAGAAGGCGAAGAGCAGGCCATTGAGCGCTGTTATTCGAGGATTCTGAAAGACTCCAGGCACAAAGATATCTTCTGTTTGAAAGTGGAGCAGGGGGTTTCGTCTCGCATGTACGGAGACTGGGCCATGAAAACCGTGATTCTGGAGGAATCGGGCGAAGCAATCCTCGTGGCTCTCCGAAACATGATGGACGGTCTCTCTTCCACGCATCGTATACTGGAGCGTTATGCGCCAGCGGAGATTCTGCAAACCATGCAGAAGGGCAGAAATCCTTTGAGTGAAAACTCGAGCATGACGGAGAGAGTCGTGATATTTGCAGATATTCTGGCCTCCACTACTTTAACGGAGGTTCTGCCGGCCGAAACTATGGCGCTGTTGCTGGCAGATTACTATGAGATTGCGAATGCAGCCATTGTCGAATCCGGCGGCACTATTTCAAAGCTCACTGGAGATGGCTTGATGGCTCATTTCGAAACGGGCAAGGCGGACTCGGCCCTGGACGCGAGCATTCGCATCATTCATAGAATCAACGACCTTCGAAGCCGCGCAGAATCTCATGACCCTCGAAAGTTCCTGTACTCCGGAATTGGAATTTCCGCGGGCCGGGTGCTGGAAGGAAGCATTGGTTCGGATCTGCGAAAGGATTACACTTTGCTTGGCGACCCGGTGAATTCCGCGGCCAGGCTTGAATCTGTAACCAGGAAGACCGGTCATGCGATTGTATTTGATTCGCGCTTTCGCTCCTTATTGCGCAAGGAACGCACACTCAAGAAGCTCGGGCGTTATTTACCCAAAGGAAAAACGGATCAACTGCAGATATTTACGATTCCAGAAGACGCAATCAAATTCCACATAACGTCAGAGAGTCTACGCAAATCCATTCAAAGCCTCTCTGAACCGGCACGCTTGTGAAATTGAATCTCAACTAGTGCTGGTTTTCGGTTCGTAGCGCGTTCCTTCGATCTTTTTCGTTGCCATCCTCGGAAAGATCGATTCTGTGAACCAGTGCGCACTGCAGCAGAGCAACAGGCAACTTATCGTCTGCGTCTACGGGCTTCCGTTGTGTCCATCGTGGTTGGCTTTCTTGTATGCTTGTTGAAGTTTGCAGGGTTTCTCACTACAGGTTCCTACGCGATCCTTTCGGATGCACTCGAAAGTATCATAAATGTGGCTGCAGCCAGTTTCGCCGCATACTGCATTGTGCAGGGTGCAAGAAAGGCGGACTTTGACCATCCATACGGTCGCGGTCGCCTGGAATATTTTTCAGCAAGCCTTGAGGGTGCTCTCATTTTGCTCGCTGGCGTTATCATTTTGAATGAGTCTATTCCAAAGTTGTTTGCCGGTAATGTAGTGGGCAGGATGGATCTGGGTCTAATGTTCACGGGAGTGGGCACCGTCGCGAACGGAATCCTGGCCGCTTTCTTGATTCGTTCTGGCAAGAAACATCACAGCATGGCTCTAGAAGCGGACGGCCATCACGTATGGTCTGACGTTGTTTCAAGTATTGGTTTGTTTGTTGGGTTGGTTCTGGTGGCCATTTCAAAACTGCCGTGGTTGGATCCATTGCTTGCGTGTATCATGGCACTATGGATTTTGTGGTCCGGGTTTCGAATTCTTCGTCAGAGTTTCTTTCAGCTAATGGATCGTGCCAGTCCGGATGTGGTTACGAAAGTGACGAGCGCGATTGCGGAATTGCGAAAGCCGGAAATGATTCATCCGCATCGCATGCGGTTACGCGAATCAGGCCCGTATGTTCTGGTAGATTTCCACATGATTGTGCCGCGCTTTTTCACAGTGAGGCAATTGCACGATCTGGAAGAACACATTCATCGGAATCTGGAGAGCATTCTTGACAGACCTGTGGATCTGATGCTCCACAATGATCCATGCACTTCGAATAACTGTGGTTATTGTTCGATGAAGAATTGCAGGGTTCGCAAGAAGAAGCAAACTTCACAACTTAAACTGGATCCCCAACATTTGCTGGAGGATATTTCGCATCCAGTACACACGCGTGATCGGAGGGGGGACTAGGTACTATTTCTGTTCCTGGCCTCGGACCCACGTTCCTGTGCGAGACTTCCCATCCTGCGCCGTGTAAGTTCCGTGTCCGTGCGGTTGGTCGTTTTGAAATTGGCCTTCGTATTTGCGTTTGTCCGCGTACGAGTAGACGCCGGTGCCTTCTTTGAAATTGTTTTTGAAATCTCCCGTGTACTGGTCCCCGTTCGCGTACTTATAAATGCCTTTTCCTTCCTTCTTCCCGTTTACGAATTCGCCAGTATAGACGCCACCGTCGCTGTGAGTCAGAGTCCCTTTCCCTTGAAAAACTCCGTTCACAAATTCCCCGGTGTAATTGCTTCCGTCAGGCAGAGTGCTTTCCCCTTTGCCCTGAAGCTGTCCATCTGTGAATGATCCTGTAAATGTAGTGCGGTCTGGCCTGGTCAGAGTTCCCTTCACAAACTTATTGCTTTCAAATTGGCCCTGCGTTCTGGTTCCATCTGGCAGGGTTTCTGTTCCCTCTCCATTTAGTTTTCCATTTACGAAGTTGCCCTCAAGCTTTCTGCCGGTTTTCAGCAAAAAGACGCCTTTGCCTTCGATCTTGTTGTCCTTGAATTCTCCAGTATATACGCCGGACGGCAGAGTGTAAACACCCTGGCCGTGGAAATTGCCATTCTTGAATTCGCCTTCGTATCGCGAGCCATTGGGAAGCTGCAGAGTTCCCGGACCATTTTTGCAATCCCCTCGCGAGCATGTTTCTGTCTGGGCGAGAAGTTGGCCTCCCATGGAAAGTGTGACGATCAGAACCAAAGTGGCAGATTTCATGGCGATCCTCAAAAGTTTAAGTTCTTTATGATTTTACTGATTGAGCATAGTCGCGGAACACTCTCAAGCCTGGAATGGCGAGTGCTGCCAGACCAATGTA
>Ga0268298_10005862_pt1 | contig 11352 bp, 4 predicted proteins | sample WWTPWeurt_MetaG_FD_194462 | JGI IMG/M metagenome (GOLD analysis project Ga0268298, IMG submission 194462) | Activated sludge microbial communities from WWTP in Nijmegen, Gelderland, Netherland - WWTP Weurt | ecosystem: Engineered > WWTP > Aerobic digester > Activated sludge | place: Netherlands... | reverse complement strand
CACCCCCACCCGGCCGACGCAGCACCCCCCCGCCAAAACGCGCCCCGGTCGCCAGCCCCCCCCGGGCACCCGAACCGGGAGAATTGCCGACGGAGCTGCAGTCCTTGCCCGCCGACTCGTAACCATTGCCGCCGCAGTTGCGGGCATTGCCCGCCGACCTGCAGCCACGGCCGCCGAAGTTGTCCCCGTGGCCGGAGGACCCAGGTTCCGCGCCGACGGTCCGGGGAGCCGTGCCGGCCAATCCCGGAACCCGGCCGCCCGATCCGGGAGCCATGCCCGCCGACCCGGGAGCCCTTCCGCCGGACCCAGGCGGGCTGCCGGCCGATCTCGCCGCATGTCCGACTGATCCTGGCGAACGTCAGCCCGATCCCGCCGCACGGCCGACCGATCCGGTCGCATGGCCGCCCGACCCTGCGGCGTTGCCGGCCGATCCCGTCACCTTGCCGCCCGACCCTGCGGCGTTGCCGGCCGACCCGGGAGCATTGCCGCCCGACCCTGCGTCATTGCCGGCGGACCTCGCCGAATTGCCGCCCGACCCTGCGGCGTTGCCGGGCGATCCAGCATCATTGCCGGCGCATCCGAGGGCCCCTGCCGGCCCTTGAGGGATCCTTCGGTCGCTGCGCTCCCTCAGGATGACAGCCCTTCATGACGAACCGCCGACCCGCCGAGCCGCCTATCAATAGTTTCACCCCTCCCACCCCCCTCCCTTATACCAGCCACTGCTACCTTCGGCTCATGGCCCCAGTCAGGCGCCTGCCGCGCTGCTGCCACACCCCGTGACCGCCGTGGCCTCCCGGACGATGCACCATGCCAGACTCCCCCCGTCCTGATTCGAAACGCTCCCTCCGCTCCCTGCTCCTCCTGGGAACGTCCCTGGTCGCCTGCTTCCTCGACGACTCGACCGGCCCGCACCGCATCAACCGGGTGCAGCAGGTCGTCGTCACCGCCGCCACCCAGTTCCTGGCCCCCGGCGATACCGTCCACATGGTGGCGCAGGTCCTCGACTCCGCCGGCCGGGATCTCCCGACCGAAGCCGTCACCTGGTCCAGCAGCTCGCCCCGCGTGGCCCACGTCGACGCCCACGGCATGGTCATCGCCGACTCGATCGGCGCCACCACCATCAGCGCCACCGCCGGCGGCAAGCAGGGCCACGCCGACCTGACCGTCCAGCTCACCACCCTCTGCGCCTGCACCCGGATCCTCGACTCGACCTCGGTGCGGCTCATCGCGTGGAACGACACCACCGGCATCTACATCTTCGAGATCCTCCGCGCCCCCGCCCCCGACACCGACTCCGGCACGATCATCGTCGGCGCCCAGGGCCAGGGCTACCTCCGCCGGGTGCTGCACCGCGAGCTGGTCGGCACCCGCCTGACCCTGCGCACCACCGAGGCGTACGTCGAGGAGGCGGTGCAGGACGGCGGCTTCGAGAACACCGCCTTCACCGACGCCGCCTCCGCCGGCGCCCTCCGCCCCGGCCAGGGCGGCTGGGTCGGCCCCTGGACCACGGTCTACATGGCCCCCGGCGTGCGTCTCATGGCCAACGGGCTCTGCTGCACCCTTGACGGCCTCGGCTTCAACCTCAAGCTCGGCGGCGCCGTCGCCGGCACCCTCGACTTCAAGGTGAACCAGGGCCATATCGACTTCCTCCCCCGCATCGACGTCGGCGCCCGCATCAGCTGGTTCCGGCTCAAGGAACTCCACGCCATCCTCCGCGGCGACCTCGGCCTCTACCTCGACAGCTACGAGATGAAGCTCGCCGTCACCGGCAGCGGCAACGTGACCGAGAAGTACAAGAAGGAAAGCGAGACCTTCATCGAGCAGCGGCGGCCCTACGTGACGTTCATCGGCCCCATGCCGGTGCTGTTCATCTTCACCAAGAAGATCTCCCTCGACCTCACCCCCACCGTCACCGCCAGCACGGTCTTCACCGGGAAGTTCCAGGCGGGCGTGGGCGTGGCGGCCGGGGTCCAGTGGAACCGCGGCGTCGGCTGGCAGCCGGTCTCCGGCGCCACCTCGCTCTTCGACGCCACCGCCCCGCAGTTCGAGGGGGTGGAAGGCGCCGCCTCGCTCCGCATCGCCGTGGTGCCCGAGCTCAACGTGCTGGTCTACGGCGTGGCCGGCCCCTACGTGAACCTCGAACCCTACGCCGAAGCCGCCGCCGCCGCCCTCCTCGGCTTCAACGCCGGCCTCCCCGTCTCCCTCGACTGGGAGACCAAGGTGGCCCTCGGCCTCAACCTCAACCTCGGCGCCAAGTTCTCGCTCTTCGGCAAGAAGGACCTGCTGCAGACCGGCTTCGCCATCCCGCTCATCCAGCCCCGGAGCCTGATCCGCAACTTCAGCGACGGCCCGCTCATGGTCCGCACCATCACCACCGGCCAGGACCTGCCCCCCTCGATCGGGCTGGCCCTCCGCCCCGCGTTCCTCGACACGCTGCCGCTGCTCAAGATCCGCGACCTCCGCCACGACACGGTGGACTCGATCATCCTCCCCAACGGGAGCCTCCAGCTCACCCAGGTCCGCTCCGGCAAGGGCTTCCCCCACCACGTGGGGCTCACCCGCCTCGCCGGGAACTGCTACGACAGCCTCCCCAACCCCGACACGGTGGCCATCGCCTCGAGCGAGATCATCGCCCTGGGCGGCACCGCCACCGACACGCTCTTCCGGGTGCACTGCATCCCGCTCGCCGACCTGCTGGTCCGCACCACCACCACCGGCCCCGACCAGCCGGCCCGCTACGCCGTGACCGCCACGCGCCGCGACACCACCGGCGTCGGCCGTGCCGACCTCCCCGAGACGATCCAGGTGCCCGGCGGCCTCACCCCCGCCGACACGGTGCTCGAGGACTTCATCCCGAAGAACCCGCGCCGCGGCGGCACCGGCCGCCTCGACCTGACGCTCAACGGGGTGCGCCGCAACTGCGCCGTGGCCCGCCCCGCCACCAACCAGCTGGTGATGCTCTCCGGTGACACGGTGGTCTCCCAGTACACGGTGACCTGCGTGCCCCTGGGGCACCTCGACCTCCGCACCGCCACGCTGGACCTGGACCCCGTGCCGGTCTCCGACACGATCCGCTACGCGCCGCTGCTCACCCCCGCCGCGGCCATCGACACCGCGCCCGCCGCCCCCGCCACCCTGGTGGCCGGCGACAGCGCGCTGCTGAGCGGGCTGGTGCCGCTCTACAACGCGAGCGGCGCCCCGGGGCGCTACACCGTGACGCTCGGCAACGCCCCCAACCGCTGCACCGACGCCGCGGCCTTTGCCCGCGTGGCCACGGTGTTCCCCGGCGACACCGCGCGCGCCGACTTCAGCGTGCGCTGCGTGGAACGGCTGCAGGTGATCACCCGCACCACCGGCCCCGGCACCGATCCCGGCGGCTACGACGTGGTGGTCACCCCGGTGCTCGGCACCCCCGACACGCTGCACATGACCGTGAACGACACCCTGGGCATCGCCGGCATCGACCCCGGCGACGTGACCGTCTCGCTCGCCGACGTGGAGCCGAGCTGCATCGCCCCCGCCGCCGTGCCGCGGCGGGTGAGCGGCCGCGACTCGACGCTGGTGACCTTCCAGGTGAGCTGCCCCGCGCCCGCCCCCGTGACCGGCCTGGCCGCCACGCGGGTGGATACCAATCGCATCGACCTGGCCTGGAACCCGGCCGCGCCCAACACCGGCGTGATCCGCTACCGGATCTACCGCGACAACGCGCTGCTCGACTCGAGCACCACCCCCGGGTACAGCGACCAGGGGCTCACCCCCTTCACGCTGCACGCCTACCAGGTGACCCCGGTGAACAGCGCCGGCCTGGAAGGCGCCCGGAGCGCCACGCTGCAGGTCCGCACCCTCGACGCCACCCCGCCCGGCGCCCCCGTGGCGCTCGCGGCCACGGCGGTGAGCGGCAGCCGCATCGACCTCAGCTGGCAGGCCGCCCCCGATCCCGAGACCGGCGTCGGCGAGTACCGGGTCTTCCGCGATGACGTGGAAGTCGGGCGCACCGCGCTCACGGCCCTTGCCGATACCGGCCTGGTGCCGAGCACCAGCTACGCCTACACGGTGCTGGCGGTGAACGGGCAGGGGCTGGTCGGGCCGTTGGCCGGGCCGGTCACGGCCACCACGCTCGACGTGACGCCGCCGTCGGCGCCGACCGGGCTCGCCGGCACCGCGGTGAGCAGCACCGCGATCGACCTGGCGTGGAACCCCGCGGATGACGCCGAGAGCGGCATCCAGGGCTACGAGGTGTATCGGGACGGCGCGCGGGTGGGCAGCACCGCCGCCACCAGCTTCAGCGACGCCGGCCTGGCCCCGAACACCGGGTACAGCTACACCGTGCGCGCGGTGAACGGCGCCGGGATCACCGGGCCGTCGAGCGTGGCCGTGCTCGTGGCCACCCTGCCGGACCAGACGCCGCCCGGCGTGCCGGGCGGGCTCAGCGCCGTGCCGCTGAGCGGCACCGCGATCACCCTGGCGTGGACCGCCGCGGGTGATCCGGAGAGCGGCATCGCCTGGTATCGCGTCTACCGCGACGGCGTGCTGGCCGACAGCACCACCGGCCTGGGCTACACCGACGCCGGCCTCGTCACCGGCACCACCTACAGCTACGAGGTGTCGGCGGTGAACGGCGCCGGCCTCGAGGGGCCGCGGAGCCCGGCGGTCAGCGCCACCACCCCGCTGCCCACCACCGGCGACCTGCTGGTGACCACCGAGACCACGGGGACCAACCTCCCCGCCGGCTACGACGTGCGGGTGGAGGGGAAGGGCGTGGGGCTGCTGCAGCCCATCGCGGCGAACGGCAGCGTCACGTTCCCGGGCCTCATCCCGCAGAGCTACTTCGTGCGGCTGCGCAACGTGCCCGGCAACTGCACCGTGGCCGGCCCGACGCCGCGCACCATCGTGGTCACCGCCGGCCTGCTGGCCGCCACCACCTTCACCGTGACCTGCCGGTAACCGCCCATGACGACCCAGCCCTCTTCCCTATATAGCGCGGCGTGGCGGCGGGCCCGTGGGCTCGCCGGCGCGATCCTCCTGCTCAGCCTGGCCTGCGACAAGGATTCCACCGGTCCCACCCCGGTGCCGCTCGCCACGAAGTCGGTGGTGACCGTCTCGCGCGACACGCTGGTCTCCGGCACCCTGGCGGACATCGTCCTCGAGAGTCGCGACAAGCAGGGCGCCCGGGTCTGGGCCGGCGGGCACACGGTGGTCTTCGCCGCGAGTGGCGGCGGCAGCGCCGGCACCCTGGGCCCCGTCACCGACGTGGGCGATGGCACCTACACCGCCACCTTCACCGGCCTCGATGCCGGGAGCGCCACCACCATCACCGCGACGCTCGACGGCCAGCCCGTCACCCAGCCGCTCCCCACCATCACCGTGGTGCCGGGGCCGTTCGCCATCGGGTCCACCGTGATGTCGGTGGTGCCGGCCACCATCCTGGTCGGGGGGCGCGCCACGCTGGAGCTCATCACCCGCGACCTGGCCGGGAATCCCCTGGGCCGCGGCGGCAGCCGGGTGCGCTTCACCATCGCCGGCGGCACCAGCACCGGCACCCTGGGCCCCGTCACCGACCACAACAACGGGCGCTACACCGCCCCCTTCACCGCCGGCAGCATCGGCACCCCGCTCACCTTCGGCGCCACCGTGGACCAGGCCACCGTCACCGGCGCCCTGCCCATCCTCACGGTGGCCCACGGGGTGAGCGCCGCCCTCTCGTACGTGCAGCTCAGCTCCGACAGCATCACCATCGACGACGGCCTCCAGGCCACGCTCCACGTCCTCGACTCGCTCGGCGTGCCGCGCACCAGCGGCGGCGAGACCGTGCGCTTCCAGGTCGGCGCCGCTGCGGGCACCGGCACGGGCACCATGGACAGCACCGTGGACCACGGCGACGGCAGCTACACCGCGCAGTTCACCTCCACCGCCGCGGGAACCCCCGTGGCCATCGGCGCCACCCTGAACGGCGTGGCCGTCGGCGGGCCGTACCCCACCGTGACCATCCGCCCGCTGCCGGCGGCGCCGCAGCAGTCCACCGTGACCGTGGGCCACGACACCGTGGCCGCCGGCACCAGCACCACCCTCACCGCCCTCGTGGTGGACCAGGCCGGCACGCCGATCACCTCGGGCGTCACCGTTACCTTTGCGCTCGCGAGCGGCGGCACCAGCGCCGGGAGCATCGGCCCCGCCACCCTGCAGCCGGGCGGCGGGTATGCTGCCACCTTCACCGGCCTCCGCGCCGGCACCCCGGCGCAGGTGAGCGCCCGCATCAACGACAGCAGCGCCATCGAGATGCTCGATACCGCCGGCGTCTCGCACCTGCCGTACATCACCGTGGTGGCGGGCCCCTTCGCCCCCGACAGCTCCACCCTCACCCTGGCCGCCCGCACGCTCACGCTGGGCGATTCCGCCATCCTCTGGCTCGCCACCCGCGACAGCCTCGGCAACACGCTGGGGCAGGGGGGACGCGCCGTCGTCTTCGGCCGGCGCGGCCGGCCCGGCGCCAGCGTCGGGATCATCCGCGGCTTCGTCGATCATCAGGACGGCCGCTACAGCGCCTGGTACGTCGCCGATTCCGCCGGCGCCGCCGATACGGTCACGGCGAGCGTGGATGGCACGTCGCTCACCTCCGGCCTGCCGGCGGTCACGGTCATCTGCAGCGCGGGCGCGCCGTCGCCGGCCACCTCGGTGGTCTCGGTGAACGACACCAGCGCCGCGCATCGGCCGGTGGCGCACGCCACCCTGCCGTCGGGGATCACCACCACCATCACCCTGTTGGCCCGCGACGCGCGCGGCTGCCCGGTGCCGGCGCCGCACGCCGTGAGCTTCGCGGCCACCGGCGGCAGCAGCACCGGCCGCCTGGGCGGCACCGTGGACCAGGGCGATGGCTCCTACACTGCCACCTTCACCGGCCTGGTGGCCGGGACGGCGCTCACCATCGAGGCGGCGCTCGACGGCGTCCCGGTCCTCTCCACCGCCGCCATCACCGTGGTCCCGGGCGACATCTCGCCCCGCACCTCGCTGATCACCATCGCCCGTGCCGAGGTCGATTCCGGCGCCTTCGCCGTCGTCACCCTCACGGCGCACGACTCGGCCGGCAACCGCCTGGTCACCGGCGGCCGCGGCATCTGGTTCCAGGTGCGCGGCGCGCCGGCGCACGGGCACGTAGGGCTCACCGTCGATCACCAGGACGGGAGCTACACCACCAGCTACGCCGCCGACCAGGTGGCGCCCGGCCTGCCGGATACCATCACGGCCGCCATCGAGGGGACCCCGGTCATCACGCCGCCGCCCACCGTCACCGTGGTGGCGGGCACCATCGCCGCCTCGCAGTCGCTGGTGACGGTCTCCGGTGGCACGCTGGTGGCGGGGGATTCGGTGCTGGTCACGCTGATCGGGAAGGATGCCGCGGGCCGTGCGCTGGTCACCGGCCAGCGGCCGGCGGTCATCGCCTTCACGCAGGCGGGTCCAAGCGCCGGCATCTTCCGGCCCGTCACCAACACCGACGACGGCAGCTACCGCGCCTGGTTCCTCGGGCGGGTGGCCGGGGCGCCCGCCACCATCGGCGCCACCATCGATGGCGTGGTGGTGAGCACGCCGCTCCCGACCGTCACCGTGGTGCCCGGCGCCGCCTCGATCGGCACCTCGGTGGTGACCGTCGCGACGGGCACCCTCGCCAGCGGCGACACCACCACCGTGACCCTCGAGCTCTTCGACCTCTTCGGCAATGTCGTGCCCGATCCGGGCCGAGCGGTGGAGTTCACCGTGGCGCCCCCCGCGCTCGGTACCGTGGGCCCGGCGGTGTACCAGTCGGGCAACCGGTACGTGGCCACCTTCACCGCCGGCACAGCCGGCACCGGGGTCCTCTCGGCCCTGCTCGACGGAGTGGCGCTGCTGACGGCGCCGGCGGGGGTGGTGGTGAACTAGACAGTAAGGGCGCTAGAGGCGGTGCAGGCGGTAGAGCTTCCAGCCCTACCGCCCTACCGCCCTACCGCCTTACCGCCCTACCGCCTTACCGCCCTACCGCCCTTACCGCTCCGCCAGCACATACCTCGGATACCCCTCCCTCTCCGCCGCCTGCGCCGCCAGGTCGAGTGCCGCCGTGACCCACGGCTCCTCGGCGCAGGTTCGGGCCAGCACCACCCCGTCGGGGCTGATGATCCATCCGCCGCCGCCACCGGCCCCCGTCGCATCCACCCGGTTCGACGAGAGGCTGTAGCCGCCCGATCGCACCGCCGCCACGATCCCCGCCGCGAACCACCGCGCCAGCGTGCTGGCGGCGGTGGCGCGGGGGGAGAGCACCAGGTGTACGCCGGAGGCCGCGTAGTCGGTGTAGCTCTCCAGGGCCCAGAGCTCGGTGCAGATGTTGAGCCCGAAGCTGAGCCGCCCCGTGCGGTAGGCGCGGAAGGCCGCGTCGCCGCGGCTGAACCACGCCGTTTCCCAGCCGCCGGGTTCGGAAGGCAGGAAGTACTTCCGCCGGAGCGGCACCAGGCCGCGGTCGCGGGTCCAGAGATAGCCCTCGTTGTAGCGGTGGCCGTCGCGTTCCACCGGGCGGGTGCCGATCACCCGCGCGGACCCGAGCTCGGGGAGCCGCTCGGCGAGCGCCTCGCCCTGGGCCAGCGCCGCGCCCCAGCGGATCGGGTCGAAGCGCTCCGACTCCCATACGGCGTCCACCAGCGCGAACTCCGGCAGCAGCACCAGCTCCGAGCCGTGGCGCGCCACGTGGCGGCAGAGCCCAGCCCACGCCGTGGCCAGCGCCAGTGGCTCCTGCGGCAGCTCGCAGACCGTCACGCGCATGCGGCCGCCCTCACCAGACCCGCACCCGCGCCGCGGGCGCGAGGTACAGCTTGTCACCAGGCTTCACGTCGAAGGCCTCGTACCAGGCGTCGAGGTTGCGCACGGTGGCGATGCGATACATCTCCGGCGCGTGGTCGTTGCTCTTGAGCTGGGTGCGGAAGGCGCCCTCGCGGATCCGGGCCCGCCAGCTCGCGGCAAAGGCCAGGAAGAACTCCCGGTCCTGCTGCCGCCGGTACGCGGCGTCGCTGGCGCGGCTGCCCATCTGCCTGCGATGCGCGTCGAAGGCGGCGGAGAGGCCGGCCAGGTCGGCGATGTTCTCCGACAACGTGAGCCGGCCGTCCACGGCCAGGTCGGGGAAGGGCCGGTACCCCGAGAACTGCCGGGCCAGCCGGTCGCCGGCCGCCGCGAAGCCGGCGCTGTCGGCGGCGGTCCACCAGCGCCGCTTGCGGCCGCTCACCTCATAGTCCGCGCCCAGCGGGTCGATGAAGTGGCTGGCCTCGTGGCCCACGATCGCGCCGATGGCGCCGTAGGTCGCGGCATCCGAGGCCGCGGGGTCGTACTTGGGCGCCTGCAGGAGCGCCGCGGAAAAGGTCAGGGCGTTCTGCTGGAAGAGGAGCAGCGCCGCCACCGTGTGCGGCGCCATCCACCACTCCTCCGGGTCGGCGGGCTGGCCCAGCCGCGCCAGCATGCGGCGGAGGTTCCGGTCGGCCACGCGGCGCTGGTTGCCCAGGGCGTCGGCCGGGTCCACCATGAGGTCGTCGTACCCCTCCCACCGCTCCGGGTACCCCATCCCCAGGTAGAGCGCGGCCAGCTTGGCCGACGCCAGCCGCCGGGTGGCGGGCTGCATCCACGCCGCCTCCTCCACCCGCGCGCGCAGCGCGGCGACCACGCTGGCCGCGATGCCCCGCACCCGCGCCTTCCCCGCCTCCGGGAAGTACCGCTCGGCGTAGAGCCGGCCGATCGCCCCGCGCAGCGCGAGCTCGGTGGCCGCGAACGCCTGCTCCGCGCGGGGCCGCTCCGCGGTGCCGGTCACCGCGCCGTGCAGCGCGCGGGATTCCGCCGCGAAGGCGCGCGGCAGCAGCGCGGCGTAGTCGTCGAGGGCGTGGAAGCGCAGGTAGTCCTGCCACGCCTCGAGCGGCGCAGAGCCCACCTGCGCGGCCAGGCCGGTGATGGCGCCAGGCTGCCAGGCCACGATCGAGTCCTGGCCGGCGAGCCCCGCCGCCGCGAAGAACGCCGGCCAGTCCATTCCCGGCGCGCGCCGGGCAAAGTCCGCCTGGGTCCACACGCTGTCGGCGTTGGCCTCGCGGGCGGAGACCTCCGCCGTGGCCTGCGCCCGGGCCAGCGCCGTCTCCAGCGCCACCACCGCCGCGGCGCGCTCCTCGGCCCGGTCAATGCCCGCGAGCGTGAGCATCCGGCCCACGTAGCGCTGGTAGCGCTCCCGGAGTGCCTGGGCGTCGGGTTCGCTGCCCAGGTAGTGCGCCCGGTCGCCCAGGCCGAGCCCGCCCTGCACCAGGATCGGGACGTTGAGGGGGCTGCCGGTGAGCGGCTTCTCCACCGCGAGCCCCAGCGGCCGTGCCGACTGGAAGATCCCCCAGTTGAGCGGGTCCACGTCGGCCCCGATGCCGCGGCCCAGCAGGCGGGAGAGGGTGGTGCGGTCGTGGAGGTGGGTGAGGCTGTCGAGCAGCGGCCGGAGCGGCGCGAGGCCGCGCGCCTCGATGGTGGCGGTGTCGAGGTACGCGGCGCGGAAGTCGGCCACGGCCCGGCCCAGCGAGCCGGCCGGCGCGTGGGCGGCGTGGTCGAGCAGGTCGGCCAGCTGCTGCCGGGTCCGTTCGGCGATCTCGGTCCGCGCGTTCCAGCGTTCCCGGCCGGTGGGGATCACCGTGGCCTGGAGCCAGGCGCCGTTGGCGTAGAAGAAGAAGTCGTCACCGGGGCGGATGGTGCGATCCACGCCATCCTCCAGTGATGGCGCGCCGTGCGGGTGCGCGGATTGTGCCGCGAGCGGTGCCGCGGGCCACGCGGCCATCGCCAGGATAAGGAAGCCCGCCACCCGACGGGCGGCGCGTGGGGCGGGGCAGGGTCCAGGTGCAAGCTGGTGCATGACGTCGTCCCTCATGGAAGTGCGATGGATGGCGGGCGACACGGCTGGCGTGGCCGCCGACCGCGGGTACCCCCGTCGCCGCGTGCCAAAGCCGACGACTGGCACGCGGCAGAGGGGGTACCCGGGGGAGGCGCGAAACTCCGGCCGTTCAGCTGTCCCAATGCTAGGCAGAGTGCCCCGCGCGCCGCGCCGCCTCCGCGCGACAGCTTTCGCGCACTTTCAGACATCGGCGGCGCGGCCGCATTCCCCCGGCCCCGTCCGGGGTGTATCGTTGGCGCTCCTTCACATGTCCTGAAATGATCGCACGCGCGCCGCTCATCGACCTCCTCTTCGTCATCGCCCCGCACGCGCTGCTGCTCGACATCGCGGGGCCGGCCGAGGCGTTCCGGCTGGCCAACCTGCACCGCAAGGCGCAGGGGCTGCCGCCGCGCTTCCGGCTCGGCTACGCGGGTCCCGCCGCCACGGTGTCCACC
>Ga0268298_10005860_pt1 | contig 11355 bp, 10 predicted proteins | sample WWTPWeurt_MetaG_FD_194462 | JGI IMG/M metagenome (GOLD analysis project Ga0268298, IMG submission 194462) | Activated sludge microbial communities from WWTP in Nijmegen, Gelderland, Netherland - WWTP Weurt | ecosystem: Engineered > WWTP > Aerobic digester > Activated sludge | place... | reverse complement strand
AAGGGTTCGTAGTACGTGTTAGTTCCAGCCCGAGGCTTCGAGGTCTGGGCCGCATTTTCCAGACATGCAGACTTGTCCGTTTCCACAGTTTGTGTCCGACGTGCAAGCGCGACCGGCAGTGAATCGGCACGTACCTGTTTCACACTTCTCGGCGAACGGACACGACGACGTGCTGCTGCACGTCACCGCCGACTCGCATCGGCCAGCCGCAGAACACTTGAGTCCTTTGCAGTCATAGTCGGAAGTACAACTGCTGTGAATGCGCGAGCAACACCCCTTTGCAGATGATCCGTAGGCCGTACACCGAATGGTTGAGCAGGAATTGCTGTACCCCGCTGCGCAGCTCGGATATCCCGTCGAGGAACACATCCCCGAGCAGTACCCCGTACGGCCTGTTTTGTTGACCCTTGAGCAATAGGAACCGAACCCACATTCGATGTCTGCTTGGCAAGTGGAACTCCCACCGACGTTCTGGCAGTGCCCATTGACGCAGGCATACCCATAGCTGTACCCCGTGCAGCTGGAGCTGGTGGTGCAGTCGCGGCTCCCCGAGATCGCTTTGCACGTTCCCGCAGAACAGGTGTAGTCGTTTCCGCAGTCGCTCCACGTTGTGCAAGATGCGCCGGTCAGGTCTATGCAGCGGGCCTTGCGGCATCCTGCACCCGTCGGACATTTCGAGGTTGCGAACCCATGTTTCTCTGCATCGCACGCGACCACTTCACATTTGCCCGACTGGCAAAGCTGGCCGACGGGACAATCTGCCGTGGCCGCACAAGCTCCGCCCGCCGGCGTATTGGTACAGACCCCGGATTTGCACGCCTCGTCCATTCCGCATTCGCTCGTTTTTGTGCATCGCGTGGCGACCGCACACTTGTTTGCAACGCAGATTTTCCCAGATGCAAACGGGCAATCCCAATCGTCACAGCACTCCGAACAGCCCGGAACGCCGCTGCACTCGTGATACGGTCGGTTGCACGACAATTCACACTTCCCCTCATAACTGCACGTAACCGTACCGTTTGGATCGGTCGGACACGGATCGCACCGCGTTCCGCATGTCTTCACGTCGTCGGATCGCACGCATTTGCCTGCGCAGTCGTGGCTCTTGGAATCGCACACGCACGCATGTTTGGAAATGTCGCAAGCTTCGTTTTCGCCGCAGTCTGGATTCGCTCCGCACCCCGGTTTGCACGCCCCCGAATTGAGGTCGCAGTAATACCCTTTGCTGCATCCTCCATCTTTGCGGCAGTCTCCCACTTGGTCTTTGCAGTTGCCCCCAATGCACTGTTGCGTCGCGCCGCATTTGTTGTCGCAGCGACCGCAGTTGTCCATCGAAGTATTGACATCCACACACCCCGATCCGCATCGGAATTGACCGACCGGACAACCCGAGGTGTCGCCATCCCATTTGGACATCATGTCTTCGGGGGACGGCGGGTTTGGCTCGCTACAGGAGCCGAGCAGGGCACAGAACGTGCCAATGAGAAGTTGTTTCCATGTCGAGTTCATACGTTTTCCTTTTGTTCAGTTGTTTCAACCCAGAAAAGGGGTTGAAAAAGGGGTCGAATAAGGGGGTTAGGGAATCGGTTAAGGAGTCGCCGGGCAACCCACCAAAAGCGCCGTTTGGCACGGCATCGGGCTCGACGAGTTACACGAGTAACTGGAGACGTAAAAAATGCTGTATTCCCCAGCAAAAAGTTCGCCTTGGTACGTCGCTTCTCCGGATTCCGCAAAGCTCGGCATCGATCGACTGTTGCCGCTCTTTTCCGTGAATCTCAGCAAACCCCGATTCCCGCCATCGGGCACTTTTTGCCCGTTTTTCGTCAGTTTTCCCGATAGAGACACCGTCTTGGCATCGAAATCGATCGACCCGCTGACCGAAAGTCCCAAGTCCGAACGGAGTCGCACCGCTTGACACGGCAACGGCCCCGCTGACCCACAATAGTAGCTCGGTTGATACGTCACATCGAAGGTCCCTGCGAACACTTCCCCCTGATACGTCGCGTCCCCCGCATCGCCAAACCCTGGCATCGACAGCGAGCCCCCATCTTTGTGTGCAAACAACAGATAGCCTCGGTTGGCACCGTCGGGAACCGCAGCCCCGTTTTTCGTGAACTTCCCGGAAACTTGCACCGTTTTTGCATCCACATCCAGCGACCCGGACGCATTCAGGGGAACCCCTGCCCGCAACCGCACGCGATGACACGGCAAGGCACCCGGTTTCGAGCAGTAATAGGACGGTTCATACAGCACGTCGTACGTACCCGCGAAAATTTCGCTTTGGAACGTCGCTTCGCCGGTGTCCCCAAACGCCGGCATCGAAATCGATGTGCCCCCAAGCTGCTCAAGCCGCACGGACCCCCGATTCGACCCCGACGGCACGCGCGCGCCGTTTTTCGTCAGTTTGCCCGACACCTGAACCGTCTTTGCATCAAAATCGAGCGACCCCGAAGTCGTCACCGCCAAACCCGAACGCAGAAGGTGATTCGCACACGGCAGAGCATCTCCCGAATTGCAGTAGTAACTGTTGCGGTAAAGGACATCATACGTACCGACGAACAGTTCGCCCTGATACGTCGCTTCCCCCGTCGCTTTGAACGCTGCCATCGACCGCGCCGACCCCTGTTTCAGTTCAAACGACAGATACCCTCTGTTTGTCCCATCAGGAACCCGCGCGCCGTTTTTCAAAAGCCGCCCCGACAGCGTGACCGTCTTCACATTCAAGTCCAGCGACCCGCCCACGTTCAGGTTCACACCCTCTTGCACAACGATCGACTGACACGGCAGAGCCCCCCTTTCGTTGTCGCACGACGAACTGTTTTGATAACGGATGTCGTACATTCCCGCGAACACCTCGCCTTGGTACGTCGCCTCTCCCGACTCTTTGAAAGACGGCATCGATTTCGCGCCGCCCTGTTTGAGTTCAAACACCAGGTATCCGCGATTCGTCCCGCTCGGAACCGCCCCGCCGTTTTTCGTCAGTTTTCCCGACACCTGCACCGTCTTCACATCGAAATCGAGCGACCCCGACACCGCAAGGTCTACGCCCGAACGGAGGAGCATCCGCTGGCACGGCATCGGCCCGTCGCTGCGGCACGAATACGATGGGTTGAAATACACGTCATACAACCCCGCAAACAAGCTCCCCTGATACGTGGCTTCCCCTGTTTCTGCAAATTGGGGCATCGATCGATTGCCCGCCTTTTTGCTCTCAAACGTCAGGTAGCCGCGCGAAGCACCGTCGGGAACTGCCGCTCCGTTCTTCGTCAGTTTGCCCGACACCTGCACCACTTTTGCATCCAGGTCATAACTGCCGCTGGTCGAAAACGGCATGCGATCTTTGCAGTCTGGAGGATTCCCTCCGGTGCATTTCCCAGCGACGCACGACGCCCCCGCATTGCACTTGGTTCCGCAGCCGCCGCAGTTTTCCGCATCCACCGACAAATCCACGCAAGACCTGCCGCACGCCACGAAATTTCCGGCGCAGCTATCGCTGCAACTTCCCGCGTTGCAGACTTGCGGACTCTCACAGACGATGCCGCAGCCGCCGCAGTGGCTCGGATGCGCTTTGTCGTTTACGCAATCACCATTGCATTCGACAAGACCGGCCCCGCACTGGTTGTCGTTCGTCGTCGAACAACCCGCGACCCAGCCCAAACCCGCGAGCGCAAGGGCCCACAAAGAAAACGTCTTTCTGTTCATGAAAACCTCGAAAAAAAGGGGTAGGCGAACGCGCGCAGTGTGGACCAACCTGCCACCCAAACACAACCCCCAAAAAGAGCACCGCCCCAAAGCAAAGAGGTAGGTGCCTTTCATAAAGAGGCAGGTGCCTTTCTCAATGAGGCAGCTGCCTTTCTCAAGGAGGCAGCCGCCTTTCTCAATGAGGCAGGTGCCTTTCTCAATGAGGCAGCTGCCTTTCTCAATGAGGCAGCCGCCTTTCTCAATGAGGCAGCCGCCTTTCTCAATGAGGCAGCCGCCTTTCTCAATGAGGCAGCCGCCTTTCTCAATGAGGCAGCCGCCTTTCTCAATGAGGCAGCCGCCTTTCTCAAGGAGGCAGCCGCCTTTCTCAAGGAGGCAGCCGCCTTTCTCAATGAGGCAGCCGCCTTTCTCAAGGAGGCTGCTACCCTTCGCAATGAGGCAGTGGCCTCTCCTCCTTTTTCTCTGAGGAAACCACCAGGAAACAGGGCTCGGGCGGGTTGGGGCTAGGGCGTGGGCGTTTTGACCTTGCGCGCCGTGATTCTGCCTTGGGACGGGCCGTCAAAGGCTTTGCCTTCCAGGCTTGTGGGCCCGTACTTCGCCTGCCACGAGCGTTTGAGCGAAGCAAAGCGTTCGTCCGCCTGTTGCAACAGCGCGCCGACGACTTCGGTCGCTTTTTTGAGTGCGAGCTTGGCCTTTTCCTGCGCCTGGTCTGCACTCTCGATCTGGTCCAGAAGCGTCCCAAACGACGTCACGTCTGGGGCCAGGTGTTTGAAGTCGGCCGCCTTGCTTTGCAAGGCCGACAGGCCACTGCGGTAACGCTGAAGTCGATTGCCGATTGTGCGGCTTGCGCGTGCGGTCATGGATTTTTCCTTTCCAGATGAATGAGGCCGCACCATAACCACACTTGTTTCCCCAGCACAACACCTGCGGCCTTTCAGATGGTCACCAATGGCTCTCACCGACGAATAGGCGTGGGCCGACCAAAGACCTTTTTTTGGCGGGCCATGCCCCAAAGTGTTCCAAGAAGGGCAAAAGCGGCACGACAGAAAAAGTGTCGCCGGGAAGGTCTTGTCCCCCGTCAATAGGTGCGCTGAGTCGGTATGGGGGGAGGGACCCGCGCCGTGCGATATTTCGGTTGTGATCATCTGAAAGCCACCGCGCCTATTTTGCCGATGTCTTCAATGCCCCCGGATTCCCCGGAAGTTTGATTTGATCGCGTTCACAAACGGATTGAAGATAATTTTTTGATATCTGATCTAGGTTTGCATAAGCCTCTTGCGCACGTTTTTCATTCTTTACTCTGCAAGCCGCAACGCCAATCATTCGCCAGGCTCGATGCGCATCATATTTGATCAACGCTTTTGATAACGTGATTGTTTTCTCGGGTTCTCCATTCACATAAAACTTCAAGGCTTCAGCAAATTTTGCTTCAATCTTCGCAGAGACCTTTCGATTGTCCTTCATCGAGGGTGCAGGTGGCGCAAGTTTGAAAGCGCCCGTATCCCCGTCGGGAACCACATCTTCCCGCTGACACACAAATTTCAAATAGTCGCGGGCCCCCGAATCACTTTCCTGATACGCCTTGGCGACCAACGATATGTCTTTTTTGCGGCACGCAGAAGCTCCAATGATCCGCCAGGCCTTTTTGGGTTCTGCCGCCAGCGCAACCTGAGCCCATTCAATCGCTTTGTCGTAATTCCCTTGCACAAACTGTGTTTGCGCATCCGAAAGTGCGCGGTCCACTTTTTTCCGCTCATTCTGTGCCGATGCACCGGAATCTTTTTGCACCACTGGAGGAGGAGGCTCCCAAGCCCGACGACGAACCTGCCCAGGACCAGGCGGTTCATCCGCACAAGCCACAAAAGGAATGCCATTTATATATGCCATGCTACCGACACAAAAACCGGAAACAAACATTTTTAACATTCTATTTTTGAACATATGAAAACACCTTTATTTGGCAGTTTCGCGCACAAGGGAACGGATGTGGGCGACGAGGCCGTCTAGTTCTTTTCGATTTTGTGTGAATTGTGGAAATGCGGGCATGGCAGAACTTTTCCGCACCCCCAGACCACCGCGCAGAATGGCCGCTACGATTCGATCGTTGGACGCATTGGCTTGCCACATGGGATCACCCAGATCTTGCACACGGAAACGGCGGCTCAGGAAGGCATCGGGACCGTCTCCCCAACCCGAAATGCCGTGGCATCGAGCACAATGCTGCGCGAACAACTCGGCCCCCTTTTTTTGTTCCTCTGCCGAAACGGAAGGCGGTGCCGGAATGGAAGGAGGGGTGTACGTCCGTTGGCACGCAGAAGGACCAAGCAGAGTGAACCACATGAAAAAGGGGACAAACAGAGAACGCATGGGACTACTCTTTTTCGCAAGTGGAAGCAAACAGACTTTTCGCGGCTTGAAAGGCACCAAAAAGACCCAAATCGTCGCCGAGCGTGATGAAAATCGGAAAGGAAGACAGCAGCTTTGTGAATCTTCCTTTGCGAACGAAATGGGACAGAAAACGGCCTTCCTCAAACAGGGGGACGTTTTTTGCCGCAATGCCTCCAGCCAGATACACCCCTCCCCGAGCAAGCGTTTTCAGCGCCAGATTTCCGGCCTCGGCAGCATACAACCGGACAAACCGATCGAAAGCGAGCTCACACAGCAGATCAGACTTCTTGAGGGCGTGAGCAGAAATGACCTGAGCGGGGTCTTTCGTCTGGGCCATTTCGCGCGCGACAGACTCTGTTTCCTGAACGATGCCCTCGTCGCGCAAAAAGTCGTACAGCGTGACGATTCCGCTTCCGCAAACGACTCGTTCCACACTCACATGATCAGGAAAACGTTGCAGCAAGGAACGAAACAGAGAAAGCTCGAGTTCGTCCTGGGGGGCAAAATCCGCATGTCCCCCTTCCGTAGACAGAATGACCGGGGACTCCTTTTCAAACGCCACAATGGCCTCTCCCAAACCGGTTCCGGCCCCCAAAATCGCAAGGGGCGCACCCTTTTCCGGCTGTGCAGAAGGATTCAGGGAATGGAGCGTGATCCCCGGAAAGGAGACCCCCATCGCGAGCGCAGCCACGGCCTGAGCGACCGCACAAAAATCATTCACCAACCGAACAACAGAAAAACCAAACTGTTCCTTCAGCGTATGGGCGCGGATTCCGTAGGACAGGTTGGTGATGTCTGACGAATCCCCCAAGGTATCCACGACAACTGGCCCAGCGACGGCAATCAGCGCGACGCTTGGGAAAGAATGGATGGGAATTTCAGACAGAAACGCATCGACCATGCTTTCGCAATCGGGAAAATCACGGCTGGCAAAACGCTGCTTGCACAGGACCTCGCCCTTTTCTGAAAAAAGCGCCAACAGAGTCTTTGTGCCACCCAAGTCTCCGATAAGATAGGTCATGTCATGAACTCCTAAGACGCTGAAGGGGGAACGTGGATTGGGATTCCCAAATGTTCCACTGCGCGCAAACTGAACCCCTCTTTGAACAGACCTTGCCACATGGCCGCGCGATACACATCCCCAGCGAGCGCGCTCGTGATGGCGGCGCAGGTCGCTTTGTGGGATGACGAACGGACCAACAGAGGGCGCAGACTGCGGGCATAAAATTCGTGTACCAGACCTTTGAAAACCTCGGCCCCTTGCAGCGCACGGGTTTGGTATTCCGCAAAACGGGAGGCCGAAAAATCTCCCGCCAAAAACGCTTGGTGAATGGCCTCTGCCGCGAACTTTCCGCAAGTGACGGCCATGAGGACTCCAGTCGAAAACAGAGGATCAATGAAGGCAGCGGAATCCCCCACCAACAGGAATCGATCTCCGTAAAACTGGGTGCATCGATAAGACCAATTTCCAGTGGTGTCCACAGGCCGAACGCGGGTGGCCCCTTCCAACATGGTTTGCATAACCGGTGTTGCCTCAAGCGCGGCTGCAAAGAGCTGTTCAGGAGTCATTCCTCGCCGAGCAACAGTGAAGTGTTTTTCCATCGTACAACCAACGGAGGTGACGGTTCCTTTGAACGGAATGAACCACCACCAACCCCCATCGAACAGGACGACCGTGATGTTCCCTTCGTCTTCTCCACTTTGTCTTTTGCAGTGTTCATAGTGTGTAAAACAAGCGACGTTTGTGGTCACAAGTTCATCGGATACTTTGAGACCGAGTTTGGTTCCCAAGAACGTATCCCGCCCAGTGGCATCAACAAACAGAGGACTCCTGAACACGAAAGGGGACCCTTCTTTTCCTTGTGCAGCGACCTCTACGTAGTCGGGCTCAAAACGAACTTTGGTCACGGTGGTGTTTTCGCAAACCACGGCCCCAAGAGATTCTGAGCGACGAAGCAACAGGTCATCAAAATCGGCGCGCGGAACTTCGTAGGCGAAGGGATGATCGGGGCGGATGGCTTCCGAAAAATAATACGTCTGTTCGAGGCCGCTTTCGTTGTGAACAAAACGTGCGCCGGGTTTGTGGATGTATCGCCGCTTCATTTCGTCGGAGACTTCGAGCTCGTCCCAAATTTCTCCCCCGCAGGGCAAAAGGGACTCCCCCAAATGAAACCGGGGGAATTGTTCCTTTTCGAGGACCAACACAGAATGCCCGAACTTGCGCAAGAAACTGGCGGTAGTCGATCCCGCAGGCCCGCCTCCTGCAATGATCACGTCATACGCAAACGCCGGTGTAGTCATGGTGAAACGATCGCTCCTTTGGAGGGTTGAAAACAAAGAACGCCACTTCATACACCGTGAAAGTCCAAAAACCAACGTCTGTTTCGCTCACGATGGCCCAAGTCGGGGAGGATCTGCGACTCCCAACCACAGCGAGAACAACCTTCAATTGACTGTGTTTGAAGCTGACGACTTTTCCGTGCGTGCGGAATCCTATCCCACTGTGGCTTCGTACTCGGGAGGGCATTGTGAGGCATTCATCCACAGCCGTCCACACTCCCATGCTAAACCCCCTTTTTGAAGGAGAACGTGATGCGCAGACAACTACTTCTATCGACGGTCCTTTCGCTTGCGATGTGTGCGGTGCCTGTTGCTGCCAAAGAGATAACCAAAGATATGGCCAAAGATCCGGGCCAAGGAGCGACGACATTCAACGTCTATGAGGCGTTCCTGAGTCCGCAACAGGAGCCCGCTGAAGAAGACGAAGCCCCCAAAGGAATCAAGCCTGAGAGTACACCTCCGTTCACGCCGCGCGAGAGCCGCAAATCGAGGGGGTACGGACAACTTCGATTCGCACGGGACCTGAGCAAAGCATTTGTCGAGGTTCAGATCGCAGGAGTGAACCCCGCAGACATCGTGATGTTCCACATCCACTGCGGGCCGCCGGGTTTTTTGGGACCGATTTTGGTGGATTTGGGATCGCTTTACGATCTGAAAAAAGCTGCTGCAGATGGCAAGTATGTTGCAGAAATCACGAACAAAAACATCAAGATGGCCAAGATGTTTCCACCTGGTGCCAAACTCGCGCTTCCCGAGGCCTGCCCGGTCGATTTTGGCTTCCCCCCTTCGCCTGATGACTTTCTCAAGAAGCAGCCTTTGGCCAACCAAGTGAAGACACTTTCAGGTATGGAATATCTGGCGAAAAAAGGGGTGCTCTATTTCAACTTGCACACCAAAACGCATGCGTTCTATGGCGAAATGAGGGGTCAAATTTCCGCTGCAAAGGAGTAGTTGGCCACCTGAAATAACTCCCCCATCTTTTGTGTTTGCGATGTCCATCTGGGAGACTCCCTATGGCATGATGAAGGAATGTCCAAGATGATCCGACGCAGTTTAGGGTGGAACGTTCTCTTTGTGTGTTTGTGTGTGCTTCTTGGGTCCTGTGAAAAGCTGTGGGGCTCGTTCTCTGTTCTTGATCCCGAGTGTCCCGAGGGTCCAAACCGGTGTGCTTCTATGGCCGACATGGCGTTAAGCGATCGGGATGCAGGACTGCCAGATGGATTTCCGGGGGACGGTGGGCCAATGGGTCCGCCTCAAAATTGCAGTCCAGATCGTTGGTGTTGGCAAAATCCAAGGCCGCAGGGAAACCATCTTCGGAGTGTATGGGCAAGCGATCCAAACAACGTTTGGATCGTTGGAGAGAGTGGCACCATCCTCTACTCAAACGGCACTGGGTGGTACACCCAAATGCCAGGTGAACAGAGTAGCTTCTGGGGTGTATGGGGGACTGATTCCAGTAACGTATGGGTAGTGGGATCTGGCGGTGCCATTAGGAAGTGGGATGGAGCAAGCTGGTCCTCACAAACTTCTGGTACAGCCAACACCCTGAAAGCGGTCTGGGGAAGCGACGCAAACAACGTGTGGGCGGTCGGCGAAAAGGGAACTCTCGTAAGGTGGGACGGAACGAGGTGGACGCTACAAAGCTCCATCACGACATTCTCCCTTTCCGCTCTGTTCGGAGTGGACAAAGACAACGTATGGGCAGTTGGAGCAGGCGGTACAATCATACGGTGGACGAGAGACACCTGGACCATTGCAAGCAGCCCAATAACCTCTGATCTCAGCAGTATTTGGGGGAGCAACGTGAATAGCGTTTGGGCGGTGGGAACTGGGGGCAAGATTTTGTTTTGGAATGGCTCCATTTGGAAGGAGCAGCCTTCCGGTGCATCCTACGACTTGTATGGGATATGGGGGACGGATGCAAACAACGTTTGGGCGGTTGGAAATTCTGGCGGCATTCAAAGACTTGATGCGTCAGGCAGTTGGACGACGCAGACTCCAGCTACAGGAAACCCCACAAAGTCCCTTTACGGTGTAAGAGGCACAAGCGATAGCAACGTCTGGGCTGTTGGTGCAGGCGGAATCATCATGAAATGGAATGGGACAACTTGGCTCCCATTGCTCATGGGACCAACGACTCAATTGATAGCTGTGCATGGATTGCCTTCAAAGGAAGCCTGGATTGTGGGAGATGCAGCGACCGCCCTTCAATTGGACGGCTTGAAATGGGTGCCCACAACTCTTCCGAGCGCCGCCAGCTACCTAGGCGTGTGGAGCAGTGATGCGAGCAACGTCTGGACCGCTGCATCGAGCGGTTTGATCTTGCACTGGGATGGTTCCCAGTGGAAAACCCAATATGGCGGAGCAGGCAAGGGTCTTACTGGCTTATGGGGCGTCGATAAGGACAATGTGTGGGCGGTGGGAGAGGTCGGCACCATCCTGAGATGGAATTTCACGGCATCAGCGTGGTCCCTAGAAGCATCAGGAACAACAGCGGGTCTTTATGCAGTCTGGGGGTTGGACAAAAATGCAGTTTGGGCTGTGGGTACAAGTGGAACGATTGTAAAGTGGAACGGAACAGGTTGGAAGGGGGAACCCTATGGAACTACGGCCACGCTGCATGGGATTTGGGGCACCGATGCAAGCAACACGTGGATCGTTGGGGGATTGGGAGCCACGGGGCTTCTTTTGGAAAGGAGTGGGACCTCATGGGCTCCTGTAAATGTCGGCTCCATTGCCACTCTTTGGGCTGTTTGGGGGACAGACAAGAACAATGTTTGGGCTGTGGGGGCTTTGGGCACGATCCTCAAATGGAATGGGACAGCTTGGTCCAAACAGAACTCGGGGACCACGAAGAATCTCTTCTCTGTGGGGGGAACAGACGCAAACAACGTCTGGGTTGTCGGAGAAGGTGGCACCATCCTTCAC
>Ga0268298_10005858_pt1 | contig 11356 bp, 9 predicted proteins | sample WWTPWeurt_MetaG_FD_194462 | JGI IMG/M metagenome (GOLD analysis project Ga0268298, IMG submission 194462) | Activated sludge microbial communities from WWTP in Nijmegen, Gelderland, Netherland - WWTP Weurt | ecosystem: Engineered > WWTP > Aerobic digester > Activated sludge | place: Netherlands... | reverse complement strand
ATTTGATGAAGGCGCTGATCGTGTCGTAGTGCGCGTCGCCATCCTTGTCGTAAAGCACCGCGCGTTGCTGGATGGATTCCTGCGCCACGTCGAGCGTGACATGGATGACTCCGTCCGCGTTGGGTGATGTTGACTCTACGGCGAGCTCGAGGGCGTTGAGGGCATTGCGCGCGTCGCCGCTGGCAACGTCGCAGAGATGGGCACGCGCCGCGGGGTCGAGGAGGATGCGCTTCGTCCCGTAGCCGCGTTCGGGATCGGTGAGGGCGCGGTCGAGAAGAATCCCCGTCTCGGTTGGATTCAAATTCCGCAGTTGAAACACGCGCGAGCGCGAGATGAGCGCTTTGATGACTTCGAAATACGGGCTCTCGGTGGTCGCGCCGATGAGGGTGATCGCGCCGCTTTCGACGTGGGGGAGGAGCGCGTCCTGTTGGGCTTTGTTCCAGCGATGGACTTCGTCCACGAAGAGGATGGTGCGCAGGTTATGCAGGCGGCGGCGCTCGATAGCTTCGTCCACGACGACGCGCAGATCGGCCTTGCCCGCGAGGATGGCGGAGATGGTGACGAAGTGACTCTTGGTGGTGTTGGCGATGACCTGCGCGAGGGTGGTCTTGCCCGAGCCTGGCGGGCCAAAGAGAATGATGGACGAAAAGAGCCTATCGGCTTCGATGGCACGGCGGAGCAGTTTGCCCTCGCCGACGATGTGTTCCTGTCCCACAAATTCATCCAGCGTGCGCGGTCGCATGCGCGCCGCAAGCGGAGCTTCACTTTTCATGCGTTCCTGCATGGCGTGGTCGAAGAGATCGGACATGCTTACCACTCTAAAGGTTCAGGCTTACGGTTAATGGTATAGAGATAGATCAAAATAGTTATTACAGCCAACAGAAAAAACTCAAATACGATGTATTGCACCTGAGTAATTCTATATCCAATGTCCATCAAACCAAATATTTTCAGTCCACCGAGGCCGCCATCGGAGAAAATTACAACAATAAAGAAATCCCATCCTGCATGCAAGCCTATCGCCAACCAGAGTCGGCCTGTACGCAAAAACGCGTATGAAAGCATTAGACCAGCTACAAAGACATGCAGAAGATAGTTAAAACTTGCTCCGGGGTTATGGCGATGCAAATACGAGAAATACAGGGATGATAGTATCACTCCCAGGGGAAGGTTCAGTCCTTTTGAAATTACCCGAAGGTGAAAACCTCGAGAGAGAAGCTCCTCGCTCCAGCCAAGAAAGCAAAAGATAACAAAGGTTATGAGAAGATTTCCGAGTACCCCTGCAAGAGACATACGTTGCCATACGAAATCTTGGATGACTATCCATCCTGCTCCCAACGACAACAAGAAGCTCATCGAGAGTACAATAAAAACCATTGTCAGGCCTGCAAGAAAATCATAAAAAGCGCGTCGGTTGAGCTTTAGCCCCAAATCTGCTATTTCACTATCATCAAAAACCTTGAGAGCGAAGGCTACAGAGATTGTGTAACATGTAAGTTGAACAATTTGTTGAAAAGCCAGAAATGCTTGGTCGCCACCCAACTCCTGTGGGCCGACGAAAAGGACTATCCCCACCATAAAAAATATCATATAGTAGACAATTTTTTGAACAAGTAACTTTCCGACAGTACTTAATAAATCTCCAAATGTCCCAAATTGAAAGATAGATGTGCGAGGAGTCTGGCTAACACTCTGGCTTGGCCTGGAATAAATATCAGAATGCAGCCAGTTTTTATCATTTTTGTGTTTGTCAAGATCACTATCTGACATGCCAGCCTACTTTCGGTGTAATTTTATAGGGCGGAGGTATATTCGTATTTTGTTCATTATAGCAGGGAGGGGTAAACAAAATGAGCGCCGCGAGGAGACCCTCACTTTTCATTTATTCCTGCATGGCGTGGTCAAAGAGATCGGACATGCGGCGATTCTATCACGTAGGTCGGAATTAATTCCGACCTACGTCGCGCGGGCGTGCGATTGGTTGACGAGGTAAATTCCCGCCAGCGCGACCAATCCGCCAACGATCTGAATCGGGCCAGGAAATTCCCGAAGCAGGGGGATCGCCAGGATGGTCGTGACGATGGGTTGGCCAATCAAGGTAGTGGAAACGATCGCTGCGGGCAGATGCCCCAGCGCGTAGGAAACGGACATATAACCAACGATCTGCGAAACCAGCGCGGTGACGAGAAAAATCAGCCACGATTGAAGCGGATAATCGGTGAGAGAAAATCCCATCACAAGGCAAATGATCAACAGGCCAAACGAGGCAGAGAGACTCGCCAGCCACCAATAGCGGAATACATCCAGCTTGGCGCGGCCGCGTTGCGTGGTGAGCATGTATGCAGCGTAAAAAACCGCCGCGCCGCAGGCCATCAAATCGCCGATACCGAGGGTGGGATGAAGCAAAAAGTCGCGGCCGACGATGAAGACCGCGCCTGTCAGCGCGAGGGCGAGTCCCAGCCAAAAGTCAATGCGCAGGCGTTCGCGGAGGAAAATCCACGAGACCAGCGCAACCCAAAGCGGAGAGGTGTTGCCAAGCAGGGTCACGTTCGAGGCGGTGGTGAAGAGCGCGGCGCTGTTCCACAAGGCGAAATCGCCCGCGGCGAATAATCCGCCGAGCAGGGGAATCAGCAGGTGCGCGCGCGGCGCGGGTTCGGCTGTCCGCTGTCGGTGGACGAAGAGAGGCGCAGTGAGGGCGGTGGCGATCGCCAGCCGATAAAATCCCGTCACAGGGCCTGGCGCGTCGGCCCATCGTACGAACATGGCGGTCATGCCGAGCGAAAGGATGCCCGTTGCGAGCGCAAGATAAGCGAGTATGCGATTGTTGGATGACTGGGGATTCATTGGGCGGGATTGTATCACTTCGCGAGACGACTGAGGAGCGCGGGCAATTCCGATAAGGTCTCGATCTCCGCATCAGGCTGGACCTCGGGCGGGGCCGCTTTTCTCGACGCGCGGCGCGTGATCCAGACGCTGAAAATGCCAAGCCCGCGGGCGCCGCGAATATCCGCTTCGAGGCTGTCGCCAACCATGGCAATCTCGTGGGCGGGGATGTTCCAGTGGGTCATCGCCAGTTCAAAGATGCGCGGATGCGGTTTGCGGTAGGAACAGGCCGCGGATGTCAAAATGAAATCGAAGAAGGGTTCGATCTTGAAACGATCCACCAGTTGAAACACATCCTGGTTGTCGCCCGCGTTGGAGATCATGCCGATGTGATAACCGCCCGCTTCCAACGTGCGGAGGGCGAGCAGGGCATCTTCTTCCAGAAGCCAGTTGGGTTGCGTGTGAGAATAGAAAACATCGAGCGCGCGGCGGATGGCTTTTTCGTCGGCGTCGGGATAACCACTTTCCGCCAGCAGATCGCGCAGGACGGTGGAGTAGGTGGTTTCGAAAAGGTCTTCGTCGCGGCGAGCAAAGTAACGGTCGAGGTGGTAGCGCACAGTCTTCGGGAGGTCGGCGCGGTCGAGGTTAAATCCATCCGAGCAGAGTGAGTCAGCCAGGGCCGTGTAGCCGCGGTCCAGGATGGGTTCCCACGCGTCGCGTGAATACATTAGCGTCCCCCCCAGGTCGAACAGCACAGCACGGATGATGATGGTCATCGCCCCTCGTATACTTTGAGTTTTTGGTTTCGTAAAGAGAGAAAAGGGTCACCTGGATGCGGAATGATCGGGTTCCAAGGCTAGGCGGAGATGATCGTCGGCGGCCATGAAAGCCAGCGCGGTAACGATGTAGCCTGCCAGATAGGCAAGCGCGGAAAGTAAGTACCAGTATTTGTAAGCCTGGTCGGATATTTTATCGAACCCGCCAAGCCAATCGAACGTGCTGATTGCGTCGGCAAAGGCAAATAGCAGCAACCCCCACCACGGACGTCCCAGCCAGCCGCGGCGGAAGAGGAAGAAGAGCCATAAAGCCGCGACGCCTTGAAAGAGGTCAAAGACGGGGTAAAGAATTCCCAGGAAAATGCCGCCGCGCGAAACCTCTTCGCCCAATCCCACTGCAAGCCCCAACCCTGTTAATCCAAATGTGATCAAGAATGCCAGGAGGATGAGCGCAAGGTAGGAGCGCGTTTGATCCGATTTGCTTTTGGACGAGTAGATCAGCCGAAATTGATGATAGAGCGAAAGGCCAAGGAAAAAATATCCCAATATCCAACAGGCATCCATCAGGGTGAATTCAGGCACGGCGTAATCGGGAAAGGTTTTGTACCAATAAAAATAATCGTAGACAAAACCGAGCGCCTCGCCTGCCACCCAAAACGACATCCCTGTAGCAAACAGGGACCAAATTCGATAAGGGGCTTCCGATGGCGAAAAATTGCGCGCCATCTTGCGGCTGAGGGCGATCGCGGCGATTGACGCTACAAGGATAATCGTGTCGCTTAATTTATCGTCCCAGTATTCGGCAAAAGGAATGGAAAAAAAGGTGAGGGGCTCGAACGAATAGATCAAGCCATAAAAGACGACAATGATCCCAGCTACGGTTGCCCACATGCGTGTACGCCTGGAGGGCCTTCTGATGGGTCTGGATTCGGGATTAATATTCATGATCTGTCTCAGTTGGAAAAGGCCGCAGGGATGAGGCGATAGGTTTCCAGCGTGGCGCGTTGATCGTGATCCAGCTCGGTGAAGATTTCATTTAATACGCGTTGCGTCAACACGTTGCCAATCACGAATCCCATTTGCGCTCCCAATCCCATTAACAAGGCGCGGTAGGCGTGGGCGGTTGCTTCGGTGGTTGCGAAGAAATGCTCGTCCGCGATGGATGCGCCATCCACGGCAATCTTCCATTGCCAGGGTTCGATCAACAATTTCATTTCCCTGTCCACCACTTGCAGGAATTTGGAACCAGCGATCGCTTCAAAACGCGCCAGCGCGCTTGCCACCCAGCGGGCGGCGCTGAAGCGCAGGGTCAATGATTTCCATGAGTTGGATGTTTTCAGCGGGGAGTACTTTGTCACCTTCCAGGATTCGCGCGTATCAAACTGGGGCGGAAGCGCATTTTCAAATCCCTGCCCATTGAAGAAAACCGCTTCAGAATCCAGTATGACTCCCTTGTGGATGGCGGTGAATCCTTGAAGCGACTTGGACGCGATCTCAATCGCCCCGCTGAACTCCTCAGCCTTCCACTCGTCGAGACGCTTCGTCCATTCGACCGTGTTGTGGATCTCGATCTCCTCGCCTTTCTGCGATTCGACGATCAACCAGACGGCGCGTCCCGCGCGGTCTGGCAGGGTGACCATACTGACGGAGAACGGCGCGCCGCCCCAGAGGGTGGTCAGTTCTGCGATATGGAACGGCCTGCTGGTTTCATTCTCCAAAAGATAGGATCCCGTCTGCACGCCGTTGGCGTAGACGATCATGATCTGCCGCGTTGGTCCCACGCGCACTTCCACCAAGCCGCTGGCGCGGCTCTCGCGCAGGCGGCTTTGCATGGAATTGAGCGCCACAAGCGAACCGTGCAGTTCAGTCTGTCCTGTCTGAAAGAGGTGACTTTGCATTGTCGTGAGATTTTATCCGAAACGCGGCTCAAAGACCATTTCAAGTTTGTAACTTATCCGCCGCCTTTGAGGTAAATACCCGTTGGGTCCAACTCTTCGCGTAGGATGGTTAATTCGCGTTCTGTCACAGAGTCGGTCGTCCGCAGCTGCGCGGCAACCTTCAAGTCCCAGCCTGTGTTGGCTTTTGCTTCGTCCACGGTCTTGCCTGGATGGAGGGCGGTCAACATTAACTCGCCGTTCTCGTCGGGCTCCAGGATGCCGATGTCGGTGACGACGGCTTCCATGCCGCGTCCGCGCAGGCCGATCTGCTGGCGTTCGCCGCCGCCGTCCAACGCGCCGACGGAGGTGCGGAAGTCGCAGCGTTCGGGGAAGCGCCGTTTCTGGTGCGGCGTCATGATGTAGCAACGGTTGGCCCAGGCCGCAATCTCTTGCGAGCCGCCCGAACCAGGCAGGCGCACTTTCGGCGCGTCGTATTTGCCGATGACGGTGGCGTTGATGTTGCCGAATTTGTCTATCTGCGCGCCGCCCATGAAGCCCACGTCCACGTTGCCGCGCTGGAGGTAGTTGCTAAAGATATCGTACATGCTCACCACCGAGAGCGAGCCGCTCACCAGGGTGGGATCGCCGATCGAAAGCGGAAGCCGCTCAGGTTCCGCGCCGATCACGCCCGCTTCGTAGATCATCACCAGGTTGGGCGCGTGCGTACGTTTGGCGAGGTTGCAGGCCAGATTGGGCTGTCCCACACCCACAAAGACCACGTCGCCATCGCGCAACAAACGCGCAGCGTTGACGATCATTAACTCGGCGGAAGAATATTCAATCATAATGTCTCCTTTTGTATTGATCTGATGTTCGGCAACCACTCGGTTGCGCCCTGTTTGTTTGGCCGCGTAGAGGGCTTTATCTGCCCTCAGCAGGATGGTTTCCAGGTTTTCATTTTCATAATTGTAGGATGCAATCCCGCAGCTGATCGTAATCCCGAAAGGCTCGCCGTCCTGAGACATTTGGATCTGGCTCACGGCGGTGACGATTCGTTCGCCAATCTGACGGGCTTCGGCAAGTTCCACGGCTGGCAGGGCGATCACGAATTCCTCGCCGCCGTATCGTCCCAGCACGTCCATCTGGCGGATTTGCGATTGCATGGTATTTGTCGCCTGTTTCAGCGCGTAATCGCCAACCGCATGGCCGAAGCGATCATTGATATTTTTGAAGTGGTCAATATCAATGATCGCCACCGAGAATGGGAAGTTCATCCGTTTGGCTTCGAGCAATATTTGCCCTGCCAGCGCGAAGAAGTGCCCGCGGTTATAAACGCCTGTCAGCGGGTCTGTGATTGCCAGGAGTTTAAGTTCAAGCGTACGTTCCTCCACTTTTGCCTCGAGCGTTTCGGCATATTGTTCCAGTTTATGGCGTGTCTCCTTGATTTCAGCCTTCATTCGGTTTAATGCCCGCGCCAGGGCTCCCATTTCATCGTCGGATTCGATTTCGATGGGCGTATCCATGGAAATATCGGGATGCATCCTCACGTTGTCGGTCAAAGCGGTGAGCGGGACGACGAACCGCCGCGAAAGCCACATGGACATGACAACGGCAAACGCCAGCGAAAGGAGCGAGACGATCGAGAGGATGATGGCGATTCTATCCGAGTTTTTTTCGGCCTGCTTCAGCGCCTTGCTTGCCGACTCTTGTTCCAATGTTTCGAATGCTTCCAACGCCTTGATCAAGGTGGGTTGGTAGTGGTCTTGCAGGGTTTCCATTTGTTGCCTGGTTTCCAAGCCATACCCGTCTTCCTTGTCGGCGGTGTCCAACACCTTTCGGCTCTGCACGTTAAACGCTGTTAGTAACTGACGGATATTCCCTATGGCGAGATATGCATCCACTTGTTCAGGCTTCACCATCGCTGTGACTTTTTGAAGCATATCCTCAAGTTTGGCGATCTGCTTATTAATGGACTGTCTTTCGGCTTCGTTGTTGTCCGTCTCTTCAAGGGTGTAGCGCTGGATGGAGTTGGTGAGGGTCAACGTCTCCGAACGGATGCGCGCACTCAACAGAGCCACTTCGTTTGGCAGAAGCGCCTCCACCAGTATCTTTTGGCGCGCGTACGCAATGACCGCAATGGAAATAAGCGACACCAGCACGACCGTCAACGCCAGACTTGCGTAGGCGCTGATGATCCTGCGGGCGATATTTCCATGGGAAGATTTCATTCGTTTATTGCTTGCGCATCCAAATCTTTTTGATAGAGCGGGGCAATTTCGTCCATGGCTTGCTGGGCGGTCTTTTCGCCGATCATGATGGATTGCAGAGCAAGACCCAATTGGGCGCCAACTTCATCGGAAAGATCCACTGGCCCTTCAAAAATGGAATAGGCCACCAGATGCGAAATCATGGAACGCGACTCATTGGTATCGTAGTACGTGTTGCTGCGCCGCAGGCTGGGAGCCAGCTGGTAACCAGGAATATCCTGGGCGATCTCTGAACTCGTCAGATAGCGGGCGAACAAATGCGAAGCCGTCAGAACGTCGCGGTCATCCACCTTCACCACGCTAAACATGCCGAAGCCGCCTGTCGTTACGATCTGCCCTGTCTCGCCAACAGGATTTGGAAACACAACCAACGGAATCCCCTCGGTCTCCAATTCGGTAATGAAACTGGGCGTTTCCATGATCATCGCCACCGTTCCCGCCTTGAACTGGGTGCGGACGTCGGTCGCGCCGACCGCGCCAAAATCGGGCGGGGTGACGTTCTCCACCAAATGCAAGTCAGCCGTTTGTTGCAGGGCAGAAACCGCTTCGGGTTGGTTCAACGTGAACTTGCGGGAATCTGGCGTACGAATTCGGCCCCCGTTCATATAAAACACGGGCAGGTACAGCTCCTGCCCAGGCAGGGATGAGGCCGAAAACCCATAAACTTGGGAGCCGTCTTCGCGGGTAAACGTAAGTTTGTGGCAGGCTTCAACAAATTCCTGCCAGGTCCACGGGTCTTCGAGCGTGGGCGGCGTAACCCCTCTTTCCTCAAACAGGGTTGGATTGCCAAACATCGCCACTGCAGTCACCCATTGCGGCCAGGCATAAACCTCTCCGTTTACCGTGGCAAGTTGCATGGCGTTTTCATAATAATCCGCCTTGTCTTCCTTGGTCATAAACGACCCAACTTCTGAAATGATGTCGCGGCGAACCAGGTCGGGTAACATGCTGGGGACAATGGAAAAAACGTTAATGTTTTCCCGCGCCTCCAGCGCGGCATACAGCTGGTCGGTACCGTCAGGGGTGTAGGGAATCCCCACAAGATTCACCGTGATATATGGATACCGCTTTTGGAAAGACTCCACGATCAACCGCGCTTTTTGCGAAGCGGCGTCGTCGCTCCCTTCCACGTAGCCGCGGCGATAGTAGTAGATCGTCACTGGCTCTGGTTCCTTTTGTACACAGGCGGAAAAGAGCGCGGCCAGCATGGTCATCAGGATGATCGCATGAAGCAGGCGTCGGGTTTGCATGATGGTTTCTCCTAATTACTACTGGATTTGACTTGCAAACTCAACAATAAAGCGGCTGACTCGGTCTGGACTTTCCAACGGTAAGATGTGCGTGGTATTTTCGAGCGTTTCGATCTGGACCTTTGGCTGGGCGCGCCGCACCCGGTCCGCCGTCTTCGCCCAAAACGTATCCGATTGCGCGCCACGTAGAATGAGCGTGGGTATTTGCAATTGTTTCAGTTTACGCCACAGGTCAAAATCGCGCCAGATGCCCGTGTAATAAATACGCGCTTCCCATTCGGGAGAAAAAGCCAGTTCGTAGCCTCCGCCCTCGCGTGGACGCGCGATCCCCTCTATGTAGGCCCGCAGGCTCTCGTCCGACATATTCCGAAACACGTCCCGCCTGCGGTAGCCGCGGAAAACTCGTTCGAGATCGTCAAATTCACGGCGGCGATTGAGTGCGCTCGCGATCTTGGGATGCGCCTTCCAGCCGAGGCCCGCGATCCGCGCCAAATTCCAGGAAGCGATGAAATAAGGCGGAAAGAGAACAGGGTCGATCAGCACGATGCCGCGAAACCGACTCGGCTCCTTCAACGCCGCCCGCAGGGTGACGATGCCTCCGATGGAGTGTCCCACGCCGATGACAGGACCCGCCTCAAGGTCCGCGAGGAAGCGGAGCAGGTCATCGGAGAGCGGCGTCCAATCGTGTAAGTCATCTGGATTTGAATTGGGCCAGAGCGGGCGCAGGTGCATGCCAAAGACGTGATAGTTTGGTTTTAAAAGTTCAAGCAGGGGCAGGTAACAGGCGGGTGGATATCCATTTGCATGCATAAAGTGGAGAGGACTGCCGCTCCCGCCAAAATCGGTGAATGGAATAACGTTGTTCATGTGTAAAAAAAGGGGAGCGGTTTGTTCCGCTCCCCTTTGAGTTTACGGGACTTTATAGGAGTCCAACACAATCGTTTCGTAGTACTCCTGTCCATTCAGCGTACCAGAGCCGTTTGATTTGATCCAGCCAATCCCTTGCGCATACCAGTACGTGTAGACGCTCTCGATGGTGATCTTCTGCGTTTCTCCTGTGGGACTGGTGATGGTGAAAACGCTGGATGTGGCGACCTCGATGGCGATCGCATCAAAGGCCCCCGCGGGGACAGTGACATTTTCCATCCGCAGGGCTTTGTAGGAAATATCCGTGTGGCCGCTCATGGTTCCTGCGGGTTGGCCTTCGGCCACTTTTTCAGTCCCTTGCAGGTCGGCGGCATATTTCCATTCCATGCCTGGGGTGAGATTGGCGGGCAGGTTCACGCCTGTGACGTTGCTGGCGGTGAGGTTGGTGAAGCGATCAAACGCCAGGGTGCTGGCCGCATCGGTGAAGCCTGGGCCAGTTGCCACCACCCCTTCGGGTTTGCATGACCAGGTTTGCGTGATGGTTAATTTGCGGTATTTTGTAGTGAGAGTAAAGCCTGCCGCGCTGGCATCGCCAATGCTGCTTCGGAAGGAAAACGCGCCAGCGGGACTATCGGAGCTGGAATAACTGTAGTTGGCTTTGTTTTTTACGGGGTAATAACTATTGCCGCACACGTCAGGCGCTGCTTGTGAGGTAGGTTGGGCAACGTTGACGGGCTGGGTCGGTTCCTCCGCGATCACAGGCGGGGCGACAGTGGGTGTGGCCTGTGAGCCGCAGGCGGCAAGAATGAACGCCAGCAGAAGTATAAGACTGGCGAGTTGACGATATCCGTTCTTCATTTTCTGAGTACTCCTTGATTTTTATGGTTGGATTATACAACTGATGACCCATCCCCATTGTTCCAATTTGCACGGGATGGGGTCTGAAGTCTCCCTGTTGATTGCGTTTTCTCGTCCAAACCCTATCGGACGGAGCGCGAGGCCATAATTCTACTGTCAGTAGGGACGACGTTCCTTGCTTTCTAATTTGAATTTCATAGTGAAGGAGCTTCCCCTTCCTGGAGCGCTGTCCACTTCGAGTTTGCCGTTGTGTTGTTCGATCACCTGTTTGGCAATGGACAGGCCAAGGCCAATTCCGCTGAAGAGGTCGTTTTCCTGCTTTTCCAGATGATAGAAACGGTCAAAAATGCGTGGACGGGTATCGGGCGAGATGCCAATGCCATGATCCTTGACCATGACGGAGAGGTGTTCGCGGTTGGATTCCAGGCTAATTTCCACATCGCCGCCGTGCGGACTGAACTTGATGGCATTATCCACCAACGCAGCCAGAGCGCGTTCCAGCGAGCGCGCGTCGCCGTGGATGGGAGGGGTGTTGTGGTCCCCGCGCAAAGTCAGCATGATGCGGCGGTCGGCGGCGCGTGATTTGTAGGTATCGATCACCGTGCGGCTGATCTCGCCCATGTCCACAGGCGCGAACT
>Ga0268298_10005856_pt1 | contig 11357 bp, 14 predicted proteins | sample WWTPWeurt_MetaG_FD_194462 | JGI IMG/M metagenome (GOLD analysis project Ga0268298, IMG submission 194462) | Activated sludge microbial communities from WWTP in Nijmegen, Gelderland, Netherland - WWTP Weurt | ecosystem: Engineered > WWTP > Aerobic digester > Activated sludge | place... | reverse complement strand
TCGATCGACCTGCTCGGATCGGCCTCGCTCCTCCCCACCAGCCAGATCGACGGGCTCTCCGTGGACAAGGACGCCACCAAGATCGGCGAGATCGCCTTGGGCCTGGGCTACGGCGCCCGGGTGGGCGTGATCCGGGGCCGCGGGTTCATCCCCTCGGTCACCGTCTCGGCCATGAAGCGGAGCATCCCGCGCATCACCTACGGTGATGTGGCTGGCGGCGACCAGTACGCGTACAGCGTGGACCTCGACGCCACCAACCTGCGCGCCGTCGCGGGTTACCGGCTGGCCCTGCTCAACGTCGGGGTGGGCGTCGGGTACGACAAGTACACCAGCGAGGCGATCATCACCTTCGAGGACCAGCTGCTCGCCGCCCCGATCACGGTGCGACACGACCTGGAGAACAGCCGGAACCTGGCCTTCCTGACGGCCTCGCTCGACATGCCGGTGGTCAAGATCGGCGCCGAGCTCGGCTACCAGCTCGGGAAGGACGAGACCTACAAGACGGATTTCCAGGGGATCGATCCCAGCGCCAACCGGCTGTTCGGCAGCGCGGGCATCCGCTTCAGCTTCTAGCCCGCGGCCGGTTTCCGGCCAGTCCCACGACGGCGTCCCGGTCCTCAGGACCGGGGCGCCGTCTGCCGATACTGGCACCATGAACCGTCTCGCCCCGCGGCTCCGCCGCCTTGCCACGCTCCTGCCGCTGCTCACGCTCGTTCCCGCGCGCCTCGCGGGGCAGGACAGCACCGCGGCCGGGCCCTGCGTGGCCGACACCACCAGCGCCAGCCGCATCTGCCAGGCCGGCGTCGATGCCCTCACCGCGTTCCTCCCCATCGAGGGCCTGCTGGTCAGCGGCGGCAATCCGGTGCCCGGGACCGCGGCGGGGATCGGGAAGTTCGGGCACGCGCGGATCGCGGGGCGGGTGGGCATCGCACGGGTGACGCTGCCCAGCGCCTCGTACGACGGCACCAGCGACACCGTGGCCGCTGACAAGCAGCTGTACGTCCCGGTGCCGCGGCTCGACCTGCAGCTCGGCCTGCTCAGCAAGAAGCTCAAGCTCGGCACCGTCACGGCGGACTTCCTTGCCTCCGCGGTGGTGATCCCGACCGGCGCCACCACCCGCATCCGGATCGACGACAACGCCCGCACCCTGGCCGGGATGGCCCTGGGCCTCGGCTTCGGCCTGCGGCTGGGCCTCGCGATGCCCGCGCCCAAGCCCACGGTCTCGCTCAGCGTGATGAAGCGGGACATGCCCGGCATCCGCTTCGGTGACCGTGCCGCCGGCGATCAACTGTCGGCGTCGACCACCCTCTCAGCCATCAACGTGCGCCTCATGGTCGGTGGGCGGCTCAAGATGCTCACGCTGGCGGCCGGGGCCGGTCTCGACCTCTACAAGGGCACGGGTGCGGTGACCTTCGCCGACAGCACCGGCGCGGACACCACCGTGGCGGTGGACCTCAGCACCTCCCGGATCATGACCGCGCTCAATGCCGGGCTGGACGTCGGGCCGGTGAAGGTCTGGGCCGAGGGTGGCTTCCAGGTCGGCAAGAAGACCGAACTGGCCACGACCTTTGAACGGAATGATCCGAGTTCCGGTCACTTCTTTGCCGGGCTGGGCGCCGCGATCCAGTTTTGAGCTTCCGGCGGCACCCCCTGCCGCCGCCCTACCGCCACCCCGCCATACCGCCGTAAATTCCCGTCCGTGAACCACTTCGACGCCATGGGCAGGGCTTTCGAACTGGCCCGGATGGGGTGGGGCAGGGTCTCCCCCAATCCGATGGTCGGGGCCCTGATCCTGCAGGGGGATCGGGTCGTCGCCGAGGGGTGGCATGCCGAGTTCGGCGGGCCCCACGCGGAGGCGGTGGCCTTGGCGCGGGCGGGGGCGGCGGCGCGAGGCGCCACCGTGGTGGTCACGCTGGAGCCATGCAATCACCAGGGGAAGCAGCCCCCGTGCGCGGAGGCGTTGATCCGTGCGGGCGTGGCCCGGGTGGTGGTGGCGGTGCCGGACCCGAACCCGGAGGCGCGGGGCGGCGCGCAGCGGTTGCGTGATGCAGGTATCGCGGTCGAGTTCGGGGTCCGGGAGGACGAGGCGCGGGCGCTCAACGGGATCTTCTTCCACCGGTTCGCCGGCCTGGGCCGGCCGTTCCTGGCGCTCAAGCTGGCGACGACCCTCGATGCGCGGATTGCGGACCAGACCGGCCGCTCGCGGTGGATCTCGGGCGAGGAGGCGCGGGACTACGTGCACTGGCTGCGGGCCGGCTTCGACGCCATCGCGGTCGGTGGGCACACCGCGCGGGTGGACAACGCGTCGCTCACGGTCCGGGGCGACATCGAGCCCCGGCGGCCCCCGACGCGCGTGGTATTTGACCGCCATGGGGAGCTGCCCGACGCCCTGGCCCTGGTCCAGACGGCCGAGGCCGTGCCGACGGTGCTGATCACCGAGCTGGTCGGGCCCTCGGCGCACCTGGCCCGGCTCGAGGAGGCCGGGGTGACCGTCTCCCGGGTCGGCGGGCTCGCCGAGGGGCTGGCCGCGCTGCACCAGCTGGGGATCGGGTCGCTGCTGGTGGAAGGCGGGGGCCGGCTCGCGGGGGCCCTGCTCGAGGCGGGGCTGGTGGATCGGTACTACTGGATCCAGGCCCCGGTGTGGCTCGGGGATGCGGGAGTTCCGGCCATCACGGGGTATCCGGGCACCACGCTGGTGGAAGCGGAGCGGTGGTCCGTGGTCGAGCGCCGGGCGCTGGGCCAGGACACCCTGCTGGTGGTGGATCGGGAGCCATGTTCACTGGAATCGTGACCGCGGTCGGCACGGTGCGGGCCGCCACCCGCGGCCCGGACGGCCTCACCCTGCGCATCGGCGCGCCGTTCCGCGCGGTGCGAACGGGCGAGAGCATCGCCGTGGATGGCGCGTGCCTGACCGTGGAGCGGACCGGGAAGGGCTGGTTCTCGGTCCACGTGGTGGCCACGTCCCTGGAGCGGACGCTGTTCGGGGAGTACGCCAAGGGCCGGCGGGTGAACCTCGAGCGGGCCCTCAAGGTGGGCGACCGGCTGGGTGGCCACCTGGTCCAGGGGCATGTGGATGGCGTCGGCCGGGTGGAAGCGGTGCGGCGGCAGGGCGACGCATGGCTGGTGGATGTCCGGGTCCCCGCGGAGGTGGCCCGGGTGTCGATTCCGCTCGGATCCATCACGGTGGACGGGGTGAGCCTCACCGTGAACGCCATCCCGGCGCCGGGCTGCATCCAGCTCTCCCTGATTCCGTTTACCTTTGGGCATACGACGCTCGGCGACAAGACGCCGGGCGCGGGAGTTCACCTCGAGGGGGACACGATCGGCAAGTATGTGGCCTCCCTGTTGCAGAACAGGCGCGCATGACCTTCGGGACCATCGAGCAGGCGATCGACGACCTCCGGAACGGCAAGCCCATCATCGTGGCCGATGACGAGGACCGTGAGAACGAGGGCGACCTCATCTGCGCCGCCGAGCTGGTGACGCCGGAACTGGTCAACTTCATGATCACCCACGCCCGCGGCTGGGTGTGCCTGGCGCTCACGCCCGACCGCTGCGAGGAGCTGGGCCTGCCCCAGATGCAGGCGCAGAACACCGAGTCGCAGCGGACCGCCTTCACCGTCACCATCGATGCCGACGCCCGCTTCGGGGTGTCCACCGGCATTTCGGCCTCGGATCGCGCCAAGACCATCCACGTGGCCATCAACCCGAAGACCGTCGACACCGACCTGCGGCGGCCGGGCCACATCCAGCCGGTGCGCTCGCGCCCGGGCGGGGTGCTGCAGCGGGTGGGGCACACCGAGGCGGCGGTGGACCTGGCCCGGCTGGCCGGCCTCTACCCGGCCGGCGTCATCTGCGAGATCCTGCAGGCGGACGGATCGGCGGCGCGGCGGCCGGAGCTCGAGGCGTTTGCCGCGCAGCACGGGCTCACGTTCGTGACCATCGCGCAGCTGGTGGCCTACCGCCTGCGGACCGAGCAGCTGGTCCACCGCGCCGGCGTGGCGCGGATGCCCACGGAGCTGGGTGAGTTCCGGATCGTGGCCTACGCCAACGACGTGGACGGGGCGCAGCACGTGGCCCTGGTGATGGGCGAGGTCGAGGGTCAGCGCGATATCCTGGTGCGGATGCACTCCAAGTGCCTCACCGGCGACGTCTTCGGCTCGCAACGCTGTGACTGTGGTCCGCAGCTCGAGGCCGCCATGCGGCAGATCGCGGAGGCCGGACGCGGCGTCATCGTGTACCTCGACCAGGAGGGGCGCGGCATCGGGCTGGTCAACAAGATCCGCGCCTATGCCCTGCAGGACGAGGGCGATGACACCGTGGAGGCCAACCAGCGCCTCGGCTTTGCGCCGGACCTGCGCAACTACGGCATCGGGGCCCAGATCCTCCGGGACCTGGGGCTGTCCTCGATCCGCATCATGACCAACAACCCCCGCAAGCTCGTCGGGCTCGAGGGCTATGGCCTCGAGATCACCGAGCGGGTGCCCCTGGTGACCGCCCCCCACGCCGAGAACCGCGCCTATCTGGACACGAAGCGCGACAAGCTCGGCCATCTCCTCGCCCACTGATTCCATGCCCGAGATCCGCGGCCAGCTCCGGGCCCATGGCCGGCTGGCCATCCTTGTCAGTCAGTACAACGAGCGGGTGACCGCCCGGCTCCTGGAAGGCGCCCTCGAGTGCTGCCGCGCGGCGGGGATGTCGCCCGACGCGGTCGACATCGTGTGGCTCCCGGGGGCGTTCGAGCTGGGGGCCGCGGCGGCCGCCGCGGCCGGCACCGGGCGCTACACCGCGATCGTGGCGCTTGGCGCCGTGGTCCGCGGGGAGACGGCCCATTTCGAGTTCGTCGCCGGCGAAGCCGCCCGGGGCCTCAGCGCGGTGGCGGTCCGTCACGGCCTCCCGGTGGCCTTCGGGGTGCTCACCACCGAGACGATGGAGCAGGCGCTGGCCCGCGCGGGCGGCGCCGCCGGCAACAAGGGCTACGAGGCCACCGAGGCGGCGCTGCGCACGGCGGACGCCCTCATCCAATTGAAGGGAAGCTGATGCTCCGTCCGGAAACCAAGGCCCGGGCCCGCGCGCTGCAGATCCTCTACTCGGTGGACGTCGCCACGGGCCTGCCGCTGGTCGACGCGGTGACCCGGCTGGCCCAGCTCACCGGCCCCGACCCCACGGTCTACGACCAGGCCGAGGCGCTGGCCGAGGCGGTGGTGCGGGAGCAGGCGGAGCTGGACCGCTACGCGGTCGACGCGGCCGAGAACTGGCGGCTGGAGCGGATCGCCGCGGTGGAGCGGAACATCCTCCGGATCGGCATCCACGAGCTGCTCAAGGGCGAGGTCCCGCCCAAGGTGGTGATCGACGAGGCGGTGCAGCTGGCGCACTGGTTCGGCGGGGCCAAGGCGCCGGCGTTCATCAACGGCGTGCTTGACCGGGTGGCGCGGGGGCTCGGCCGGTTGTGAACATCCTGCTGGTGAACTGGCAGGACCGGGAGAATCCCCAGGCGGGCGGGGCCGAGATCCACCTGCACGAGATCTACGGCCGCCTGGCGGCGCGCGGCCATCGGGTGCGGCTGGTCTGTTCGGGCTGGGCCGGCGCTCCTGCCCGGGCGCTGGTGGATGGCATCGCGGTGGAACGCACCGGCGACCGGCACAGCTTTGCGGTGCGGGGCCGGGGGGCGGTGCGGGCCGCGCTGGGCGCCGAGCGCCCCGACATCCTGGTGGAGGACATCAACAAGATCCCGCTGTTCCTGGCGGGACTCACGACGGGCCCGGTCGGGGTGATCATCCCCCACCTCTTCGGGACCACTGCCTTCCAGGAGGCGTCGTGGCCCATGGCGGCGCTGGTCTGGCTCCTGGAGCGGCCGATCCCGGCGGCCTATCGGCGGGCCGGCTTCCACGCCATCAGCGAGAGTACCCGGGATGACCTCGTGGCGCGGGGGGTGGCGCGGGAACGGATCACCGTGATCCATCCCGGGGTGGACGCCCGGCAGTTCACGCCGGGCGGCGCGCGGACCGCGGCGCCGACCTTCTTGTACATCGGCCGGCTGCGCCGGTACAAGGGGGTCGAGGTCGCGATCCAGGCGCTGGCCCGGGCGCGGGTCATGCGGCCGGAGCTGCGGCTGGAGATCGCGGGCAGCGGCGTGGACCGGCCCCGACTGGAGGCGCTGGTGGCCGGACTGGGGCAGGGGGAGGCCGTGCGGTTTCTCGGATTTGTGCCGGAGGCCGCCAAGCTCGACCTGCTGCGCCGCAGCTGGGCGAATATCTTCCCCTCACCCAAGGAAGGGTGGGGCATCACAAACGTCGAGGCGGCGGCCTGCGGGACCCCGTCGCTCGCCTCCGACAGCCCTGGCCTGCGCGATTCGGTGCGGGACGGGGAGACCGGATACCTGGTGCTGCACGGCGATGCCGCGGCGCTGGCCGCGCGGATGCTGGAGTTTGCGGCCGACCCGGGGCTGGTCGACCGGCTGGGGCGACAGGCGCGCGCCTTTGCCGAGGGACTGAGCTGGGACCGCGCCGCTGACCTGACCGAACGCTGGATGACCGGGCTGCTCGCCGCCGGCGGGGCCGCCCGTTAACCGCACACCCGTGGAGGAGGATCGCATGCCGATCACCATCACTGCCCGCCACTGCGAGATCTCCGACGAGCTGAAGCAGCGCGCCCAGGCGGTCGTGGACCGCCTCGAGGCCCTCGCCAGCCGTCCGTTCGACGGCACCCTCGTGTTCGACGTGGCGCCCACCTCGTCCACCGCGGAGCTCCGGCTCAAGGGCGGGAAGGGCGAGCCGCTGGTGGCCACCGGCGAGGCGAAGGATCACCGCTCCGCCCTGGACCGCGCGGAGGAGAAGATCCGCCGCCAGCTGGAGAAGGAAACGGCCAGCCGCCGCGGTCGCGGCGCCCGGGACGCCGTGTGACCATCACGGTCCGGGACCTCCTCTCGCGGCGGGGCGATCCGCTCCAGCTCGAGCCGCTGACCGGCGAGCTCGGGCTGGACCGGCCGCTGCCCGATCCCGAGGTGGCGAGCCCGGGGCTGGCCCTGGCCGGCTACACCAGCCGGTTCATGCCCCGCCGGCTGCACGTGCTGGGCGAGACGGAGATCAGCTACCTGCGGGAGCTCGACGCCCCCGAGCGGCAGTCGCGGCTGGAGAAGTTCTTCGCCTTCGAGCTGCCGTGTGTGTTCGTCACCAAGGCGCTGGAGGTCCCGGCCGAGCTGCTGGACCTCGCGCGGGTGCGGGGCACCCCGCTCATCCGCAGCCGCCTCAAGACCGCGGAGTTCTACAAGCGCCTCAAGCCGATCGTGGAGGAGGCCTTCGCGCCGCGCACCACGCTGCACGGGTCGCTGGCCGACGTGTATGGCGTGGGCCTGCTCTTCATCGGGCAGTCGGGCATCGGCAAGAGCGAGTGCGTGCTCGACCTCGTCGAGCGGGGCCACCGGCTGGTGGCCGACGACATCGTGCAGGTGAGCCGGCGGGGGAGCGACATCCTCATCGGCACCGGGCATGAGCTCGCGGCGCACCACATGGAGATCCGGGGCGTGGGGCTCATCGACATCCCGGCGCTCTTCGGGGTGCGCTCGGTCCGGCAGCAGAAGCGGATCGAGGTGGTGGTCCAGCTCGAGGCTTGGGAGACCGCCAAGGACGCCGACCGCACCGGCCTGCAGACCCTCGAGACCACGATCCTCGACGTCAACCTGCCCCGCGTCATCGTCCCCCTCAATCCGGGCAAGAACATCACCGTCATCTCCGAGGTGGTGGCCATGATGCATCTGCTGCGCTACTCCGGGGTGGACGTGGCCGCCGCGTTCAACGAGCGGCTCATCCGGAAGATGAAGGAAAAGCGCGGCCTGCGGGAATACCTGGTGGAAGACTATGAGTGAACCGCTGCACGGCGTGGTGGTGGCCCACGGAGCGCTCGCGCCGGCCCTCGTGGGGGAGACCGAGCGGATCAGCGGCCGCACCGGGGTGCTGCAGGCGGTCTCCAACTCCGACTGCGGCCGCGAGGAGATCGAACAGCGGGTGGCCGACGCGGTGGGGAACGGGCCCGCGGTGATCTTCGTGGACATGCCCTGCGGCTCCTGCTTCTTCGCCGCCATGCGCCTGGGGCGGCAGCGGCCGGACGTGAAGGTGGTCACCGGGGTCAACCTCCCGATGCTGCTCGACTTCGTGAACCAGCAGGCCCTCCCGCCGGCGGAGAGCGCCGGCCGCGCCGCCGGCAAGGGCGCCGACGCGATCCGGCAGGGCTGATGGCCATCGTGCTGCACCGGGTGGACGACCGGCTGGTTCATGGGCAGGTGGTCATCGGCTGGGGCCGCCCGCTCGGGGCCACGCGGATCATCCTCGTCGACGACCAGGTGGCCGCCAGCGACTGGGAGCAGGAGCTCTACCGGATGGGGGTCCCGCCGGAGCTCGAACTCGAGTTCGTGCCGGTGGCGGCGGTGGCCGGGAATGCGCCCGGCTGGGCAGTGGACCCGCGCCCCGCCATTCTCCTCACCGGCGACGTGGCCACGATGGCGGCGGTCTGCCGGGCGGCGGCGCCGGTGGGGCAGGTGAACCTGGGTGGCCTCCACCACAAGCCCGGGCGGACCGAACGGCTGCCCTACATCTTCCTGTCCGAGGACGACTACCACGTCCTCGAGGGGCTCGCGGCGACGGGGACCAGCGTGACGGCCCAGGATCTCCCCACCAGCGCGCCGGTGGCGCTGGGAGCGCTGCGATGAGCCCGCTTCCGCCTGCGGTCCTGGCCGGGCTCGTCGGGTGGAGCACGGTGGCGGGAGTCGACCTGGTGAGCTTCCCCCAGGCGCTGCTCTCCCGCCCGCTGGTCACCGGCGCCGGTGCAGGGCTGCTGCTGGGAGAGCCCGTGGCCGGGCTGCAGGTGGGCCTGCTGCTCGAGCTGTTCGCGCTGGACGTGCTCCCGGTGGGTGCGGCGCGCTATCCCGACTACGGCCCCGGCGTGGTGGGCGGCGTGGTGGTCGCCTCCGGCGGGGCGCTCCACCTGACCCTGGGCGTGGCCGGCGGGTACGCCCTGCTGGTGGCGGTGCTCGGCGGCTGGAGCCTGCAGGCGCTGCGCCGCGTGAACGGGCGGGTGCTGCAACGCTACGCGGCCGGGCTGGCGGCCGGCGACGCGGCCACGATCCACGCCGTGCAGTACCGGGGCCTGGCCGCGGACATCACGCGAAGCCTGGTGCTCTCGGTGGTGTCGATCGGGGGCGCGCTCTGGCTGCGCGACCGGCTGCCGGCCACCGACCGGCTGGCGCTGGTGACGGCGGTGGCCGTCGGGACCGCGCTCGCCGCCGCCGCCGGGGGCGCCATCCGCAGTGCGGGCCGCGACGCCCGGCTCCGCTGGCTCGCGGCCGGCGCCGGCCTCGGCCTGCTGATGGCGGCGCTCCGATGACCAGCGGCTTTACCCGCGCCTACCTCCGACTGCTGTCGGTGCAGGGCGCCTGGAACTTCGAGCGGATGACCGGCATCGGGATGGGGTACGCCGCCGAGCCGCTGCTGGAGGACCTCAAGGCGGCCGACCCGGCCCGGCACGCGGAGGCGGCGGTCCGGTCGGCGGAGTACTTCAACTCGCACCCGTACCTGGCGGGGCTCGCGCTGGGCGCGCTGGTGCGGGCGGAGTACGACCAGGTGCCCGGCCCGCAGATCGACCGGCTGCGCACCGCGCTCACCGGCCCGCTCGGTTCGCTGGGCGACCAATTCTTCTGGGCCGGACTGGTGCCGGCGGTGATCGGCGGGGCGGTGGTGGGGCTCGCGGCGGGCTACGGCTGGTGGGCCATCGCGGGCGCTGTGCTGCTCTACAACGCGGTGCGGCTGGCCACCGGGGTGTGGGCGCTGCGGACCGGGCTCGCCCATGGCATGAAGATCGGGGCGGCGCTGGGCGCCTCGTGGCTGCCGCACGCGCTGCCCCGGGTGGGCCACGCCGCCGGGCTGCTGGTGGGCATCGCCCTGCCGCTGGGGCTGGCGGTGCTGCTCGAGGGGCAGCCGCCCCGCTCGATCGTCATCGCCACCGGGACCATGCTGGTGGCGCTCCTCGCGGGCTGGCGCGCCGGCCCGCATGTGACCTCGGTCCGCTTCGGACTCGCCGCCATCGGCGGCGCCCTCGCCCTCGCCTGGAGCTGGCCATGATCGAGCGGGACGCGACCATCGTGAACCAGCTTGGGCTGCATGCCCGGCCGGCGGCCAAGATCGTCAAGCTCGCGAGCGGCTTCGCGGCCGACATCGAGATCGCCAAGGACGGCATGGCGGTCAACGGGAAGAGCATCATGGGCGTGATGATGCTGGCCGCCGAGTGCGGCAGCGCCATCACGGTCCGGGCCACCGGCGCCGACGAGGCCGCGGCCGTGGAGGCGCTGCTGGCGCTGGTGGCCTCGGGCTTCGGGGAGGCGATTTGACCGACCGACTGCTCCAGGGCATCGGCGTCTCGCCGGGGGTCGCCTTCGGGCCCGCGGTGATCGTGCGCCTGGACGTGCCCGACGTCCCCAATCGCTTCATCGGGGACGACGAGGTGGACTCCGAGCTCACCCGGCTCAAGCTTGCGGTGGCCGGGGTGGCGGAGCTGCTCGCGGCGCTGCGGGACCGGGTGCGGGAGCGGGCCGGGCGCGAGGAATCGCACATCTTCGACGCCCAGATCATGATGGCGGAGGATCCCGACTTCCTGCGGCAGGTAGAGCAGTGCATCCGCGACGGCATGAGCGCGGAGACCGCCTACGAGTTCAAGGCCCTGGAGCTGCGCAATACCTGGAGCGCCTCCGGCAACGCGCTGCTGCGCGACCGGCTCGCGGACCTCTCGGCCATCCACAACCGGATGCTGCACCGGCTGCTCGGCCGCACCGAGGAAGAACTCTGGTCGCTCCCCGAGGGGTCCGAGGTGGTGATCGTCGCGCGGGAGCTCTCCCCCGGGCTCACCGTGCAGCTTGACCGCGACCGGGTGGTCGGGCTGCTGAGCGAGGAGGGGACGCGCACCTCACACGCCGCGATCCTGGCCCACTCGCTTGGCATCCCCGCGGTGATGGGCGCGGTGGGGGCGCTCGACCGGATCCGCCAGGGCACCGTGCTCCTGCTCGACGGCCAGACCGGCACCATCCTCCTCGACCCCAACCGGGCGGAAATCGAACGGGCGCGGGCCCAGCTGTCGCGGCGCCAGAAGCTCGAGTTCGAGCTCGAGGCCGCGGTCACCCAGGCCGCGATCACCCCGGACGGGGTGCAGCTCACGGTGATGGGCAACGTGGACCTGCCCGACGAGATCGCGGCGGCGGTGCGCCTCGACGCCCAGGGGGTCGGCCTGCTCCGGACCGAGTTCCTCGTGACCGGCCGGGCCCATCTCCCCACGGAGGACGAGCAGGCCGACGACTTCCGCCGGGTCTGCGAGGC
>Ga0268298_10005855_pt1 | contig 11360 bp, 15 predicted proteins | sample WWTPWeurt_MetaG_FD_194462 | JGI IMG/M metagenome (GOLD analysis project Ga0268298, IMG submission 194462) | Activated sludge microbial communities from WWTP in Nijmegen, Gelderland, Netherland - WWTP Weurt | ecosystem: Engineered > WWTP > Aerobic digester > Activated sludge | place... | reverse complement strand
ATAACACGGCTGTTGGTAAAAATGCTTTAAATGACCAAGCTGGTTCAAGTAATTATAACACGGCTTTAGGTTTTGGAGCAGGTAGATATGTAACAGGGAATAGCAATGTATTTATTGGGTTAAATGCTGGAGCTTTTGTACAAACCACATCTAATAAATTATACATAGATAATACAAATACATCTTCACCTTTAATTTATGGTGAATTTGATACTGACTTTTTAAGAATAAATGGTGCGTTAGATGTAACTGGACAGCTTACATTACAAACCGTAAACAACGATAATACCGAAGACAAACTTCTTACTTGGAACAGCACAAGTAAAGAAATAGAATATAGAGATGTTTCTACAATAGCTGTAGCAGAAACTGACCCTGTATTTTTAGCTTCAGCAGCAGCAGGTATTACTGGTACAGATATAACTAACTGGAATACAGCTTTTGGATGGGGAAATCATGCTTCTGCTGGATATGCTTTAGATGCTAATGTTGTACACTTAACAGGCAATGAAAATATAGGTGGTACTAAAACATTTACATCTGATGTAATTGTACCAGATGAAGCATATGATGCAACTTCATGGAATGGAAACTTTGAAGTTCCTACAAAAAATGCAATTAGAGATAAGATAGAAAGTATGGCTTCAAGCGGTGAAGCTAATACAGCATCAAATGTAGGTACGGGTGCAGACGTATTTAAACAAAAAACTGGTGTAGATTTAGAATTTAGAACAATTACTTCTGGAACAGGTATTACTGTAACAGAAAATACAAATGAAGTAGAGGTAAAAGTAAAAGCCTACAATGATTTTGATATAGCTTCTGTACAAACATCAAATGCTACACCTACAACTATATATACTTTTACTCCAACTGCATACTCGAGGGGTATATTTGAGGTAACAATGGTTTCAGTAAATACATTAGCTGCTGAAGGATTAAGTGGTAAAAAACTTGTACATTTCTCACATGATGGTACAGATATCACTATTTTAGCTACAACTGACGTAGAAACAGATTATATAGACGCTGGAGTACCTACTATTACATGGAGCATAACTGCCGCCGGGGGTACTTTAGTTGTAGACGTAACAGGTGAAGTAGGTAAGACAATAGACTGGAGCATGGTATATACATCAAAATATTTAACATATACACCATAAATAATTAATAATCATGGTATTAAGTACAACAACAGATAAAATAGATATAGTTCTCGGTGGTTCTGTAGCTGCTAATCAATTAAGATGTGTATCTACTCACACAGATGTAAATACAAAAAGTGTAGGAAGAACAGTAACTTTAACAAATAATACAACAGATGTTACTTTAGTTCCTGCTCCTTCTGCAAATAGAATTAGGCAAGTAGATTACATATCCGTATATAATCAAGATACTGCAAATGCTTCAGTTACAATAAAATATGATGCAAATGGTACAGAATATACCATGTGGACCGGTGTTTTAGGTGCTGGAGAAAGATTGGAATATGTACCGTCAGAAGGCTGGAATACTTATACAAATCAAGGTAGTTTCAAAAGTACAATATCTCAAGGTAATAATGCTATTTCTTCAAGTCTTTCTCAAGTTGTTCTAGGGTCAGATGTTACTAATAATAATGGCACAGCAAATACCATTGCAGACGTAACTGGACTTTCTTTTTCTGTAACCGCAGGTAATATTTACTATTTTAGATTTATTATAAGATATACATCAGCTGCCACAACAACAGGTAGTAGATGGAGTGTAAATGGACCGGGTTCACCAACATTTCTCACATATAAATCAGAGTATTCACTAACTACTACTTCCTTGACTTTTAACGGAGGTTTAACATCTTATGACCTTCCTGCTGCTTCAAATGCAACTTCTGCAACTACAGCTGGTAATATAGCCATAGTTGAGGGATTTATACAACCTTCTGCAAATGGTACAGTTATAGCCAGATTTGCTTCAGAAATTGCTTCTTCGGCTATTGTAGCTAAAGCAGGAAGTGTGTGTTACTACCAACAAATAGTATAATTTGGTAAATTCAAAAATTTTATATATCTTTGTAAAAAATATTATTTATGATAAAATGGATTAAAGAAAACAAACTAATGGCAGGTGTAGCAATATTTGTCATAGGAATTCTTATTTTTGCTATATCACAGTTCCTTTATACTAAGGATGAAGGTGGTATAACTGGAATTCAAGCTCTTAAAGAACTTGGCCCAGAATTTTGGAAATGGGGAGTAGGTCTAACATTAGGTGCTATGGTAGGTTTCTACCTTGTAGGGAAACATGTATGGAAAATGGGTGGGTATGGTGTATCTCTTTCGGTTTTACTACCCTCATTACTTCTTTTAATAATTGCTTGGACAAAGGGTTGTGATGTAAAAGCCGATGGCATTGGTGGAAGACATCATGTACCTACCGAACAAACAGATAGCTCTAGGCAACCGGCTGAGGATATGTTAAAAAAATAATTATATGTTAGTTTGGGCTATAATAACTTTTGTTATAGTCCTCTCTTGGGATATAATCACAGATTATATAAAATGGAAGAAACATATCCCAGTAAACCATAAGAAAGAAGCCATCATTAGGGCTTTTTTGCTAGCTCCAACTATATATTGTCTCCTTTTCCCACTAAAATTTGTGGGATTAGGAGACTTTTTGTTTAGACTAACCTTTTCATTGATGTTAGTTTTTAGTATATGGTGGGAGCTTTTTGATGGTGTTTACAATAAATTGAGAGGATTTAAATGGAGATTCAATGGATCAGTAGATCCAGATGATAGTATTTTAGATAAATTTTTGTACAAAATTGGAGATTTCTGGGAGGGAATTTTAAAATGGAGTTTAATAATTTTAAGTTCAATTGGATATTACTATGGCATGGAGTGATCTTTTTACGGAAGTTTTGAAACTTGTTAATTTTATTACACTTAAACCTTCACGAGAAATAAAAAAAGTTGTTAAAATCTATGATGAAATGCACAGGGTTTTAGCAGATACAGATGTTGAAAGGTTTTTAATATTTAAAGCTCATAATGGGGGAGGACTTATAAGACCAATGATCCCACTTTACGCTTCTGTAATTCATGAAGATTATACAGAGCCATTTACCAGTGTAAAAGAAAAATATCAACAATTGCGTATAGATTCTGAGTATATTAGACTCTTAGACCAGGTATGTGGACTAAAAAAAGTAGAAATATATACAAAAGATGTTAAGAGTCAATTTCTTAAGGAAATTTATGATGGGGAAGGTGTAAAATACTCAGAAGTCTTTTTTCTAGGCCAAGACAAAAAAAATCTTTATTACTGTTCTATAGCAAGTTCTAAAGAAAAAGCTTGGCAAAAACAAAAAGACCAAGAATTGGTAATATCAATAGCAATAAACAATATCAGAAATAATATAATTTAATATTTTATGGGACAATGTTCAACATCAATAAAAGCTTATGATTTTAAGAAAATCAACAGTGAAATTTCTAATATAAAGAGAAGGATATGTTATCTAGAATCAAATTCAGGTGGAACCTCTTCTAAATTTGGTGTAGCTGGACAAGATGATATAGCCACACAAAACAGAGCTTTTACTCTAGGTAATTTTGAATTATCACTATTAGATAGCAATGGTAATACAAATCTATTACTTGATCCTACTAATGATATTAATTTTTTCGGCGTTGACACAGTAGGAGATAAACAAATAGTTACAGGTTTCTTTTTTGATAATATAAACACTATTGGCAGTAAAGTAGCTGGCAAAACGGTTGTAAAAGGGCTTGAAAGTACCAGCGGGTTAGAATTTTACGCCGGTGATGTAGATGCAGCGGCAAATGGAATGTGCCTCGTTATTGAAAATACAGCGCAAAGCCTTATTACAATCGGCGATTATCATGAGCTTGGAAACGCTACTTATGTATTAATAAATGACAACGACCAAAGCGTAAGAATTACCAACGTACCAACCGGAGAAATTACAGACGATTTTGCCACATTTGATGGCATACAGATAAAAAAAATACCAGCGCCAGTTGAGAGTGGAACATATACGCCGACAATTTTAAGCAACAGCGGGAACGTTACAGCAATAGCAACAGCGGGGCCATTTCAATATTTAAGGGTTGGTAATACCGTAACAGTTAGCGGCGCCATTAATATTACAACAAACGCAAATGGCGCAGTATATTTTGCAATTACGCCGCCAATTAGCAGCGATTTTATAGATGAATACACCTGTGCCGGAGTAATGGGAATACAAGGATTAAACTACACCAGCGCATATATATATGGGAATGATGTTGACGAACTAATAGGCGAAGCAGTTACAACAAGCAACGGCGGCGCCACTTTTCACATGCACTTTACATATCTGATAACAGTAACACAACCGTAATAAATGGCAGTAACACTAAGCGAAGCAATAATAATACAAGGGGTCAGCGTTGTTTTTGTTACTAAAATTACTTTGTTCTAAATGAAATATCATATAAGTTATTAATTAGATAAAAAGTTGTATATTTGCAGAAATTATATATATGAAGAATATTTTTGCAAATGTTAAAGATTTAGTAATAATTGTATTGTTGGGAGTTATATTATTTAAACAGTTTGGAAAATCTGAATCCAATAAGCCTATTATCATTACTCATAGTGATACCACTTATGTTAGCCATGTTGGTCAGATGGATTCTAAACCGCAAGTAATCAATGTTTTACAACCAAAGCAACAACAAATTCCAGTACAGTATTTGCCAGATACAAATTATGCAAAACTGAAAACTCAATTTGAAAGTCTTAGAGATGAATTTTTAACAAAAAAGACATATTCTGATACCTTGAAAGTTGATAGTATTGGTTCTGTATCTGTAACTGATACTGTCTATAAAAACGAACTAACTTCCAGGAAGTGGGCTTTTAATATAAAAGAAAGAATTATAAATAACACTACAACTATTTATGAACCATACAAGCCTAAAAATCAAGTATTTGTAGGTATTAGTGTTGGTGGAACTACAGAGGGAATTGTGAATCAGGGAGATATTAATATCTTTCTAAAAAATAAAAAAGATAACCTAGTTGGGGTATCTGCTGGGTATAATTTTCAAACAAATTCACCACAATATAAAATTACAGTTGGTAAAAAGCTTAGAATAGGTAAACCACGCATATTATAGCTTTAAAAATCAACGAATTATATAATTATAACAAAAAGTTATTATATCTTTGCAGAATGAAAAAACCATTACATTTAATTAGTTGTATCCCCAATTCACCTCAGTTTTTATGGGAAACAGCTAATAACTTATACAATCAAAGAAAGTACGGTTTATCAAACAAAGCTAGAGTTTTAATTTTTTTAACTAACAGTTCTTTGTCCCAGGGATTTGATAGTAGATGGAAGTTTTTAGAACATAAATTTCCAGAAGTTAAGTTTTTTTATTATAAAGATCTACCTAATATAGAGAGAGTTATAAGAGCTTTTAATTATATTCCCCTATTAAGACCTTGGCTATTAGAACAACATTGGAAAGAATTTCCAGAATTACAGAATGGGGTAATATATTATCATGATAGTGATACTGTTTTTACCAACTTTCCTAATTTTTTAAGAGATTTGAAAGATGATCCAGTTTGCTATCTTTCTGATACTAAATCATACTTAAACTATGATTATTTAATTGGTAAAAAGAAAGATGCTAAAATACAAGAATTTGATTCTCAGAAAGTTCTAAACAAGTTAGAAACTATTTTGGGTATACCAGAAGGTACATTTTTAAAGAATAATAATAGTACTGGTGGGGCTCAATATCTACTCAAAAACATTGATATCCAATTCTGGAAAGATGTTTTTAACAATTCTATTGAAATAAGAAGTTATCTTTCAGATATCAATAAAAGGTTTTTTGAATCCGAAGATGCTGGTTATCAATCTTGGTGTGCAGATATGTGGGCAGTATTAGGAAATCTTTGGAAAAGAGAATTCGAAGTAAAAACCCCAAAAGAAATGGATTTCTGTTTTGCTACAGATTCTGTTGATAAATGGGATGAAAAAATTATATATCATGATGCCAATGCATCTCCAAAACCAATAAAAATTGGAGATACATATCATAGAACTTTTTGGAAGAAAGGTCCAGAAAATTCATATACAAAGGGATGGGAAAGCGATGAACTAAGAAGTCCCTTTGACGATGACTTATCTTTCGTTTCAAAAGAATTATGTTCTTCAAAATATGTAGAATGTCTTTTAGAAACTAAAAAATACTTATTACCATGAACACAAACGCAATCAAAATTTATGTAAGACTTGACGCTAAAGGGAATATTATTCCTGGAACAGCAGTTAGGCGTAAGAAGAAACCAAAAATTGGAAGATGGAAAGAAATTTCAGCAACATTGAATGTTTGCTGTGAAGAACAAGGTTAACGAATGAAAATCTATAGAAAGTTTTTAGGGATATTAACTGACAATGAAGAAAATTATATTTCACTACTCTCAGCTAGTTTAGAGAGTATTGATGAATTTTGCTGCTTAGTTGTTGTTAAAAACCCTAAAAGCTTTCTATTTAGAATTTCTCCATCGGAAGCAGTTTTTATTCCAAGCTTGGTAAAAAGCATAATTGAAGTTAATAATCTTTTTAATATAAAAGTAGACTTTTCAAAATCAATGAAAAGCTCTGCTAGTATTGATTTCACAATAAAAATTTAAATATGCAACTGTTTCCAAATTCATTACTTAATCCAGATGTAATAATACAGAAATTATCTTCTTTTGTAGAAGAAGTACATTTAGCGCATTTTAATACAAATTCATATGCTCAACATCAAGCATTGAATTTCTATGATGATCTCGTAGATTTTAAAGATAAAATTGGAGAACTTCTACTTGGTTATTTTTCTCCAAAAAGATTTTCTGCTTTTTCTTTAAAAGTTCAAATAAAAAGTCCTGAAGATTTAATTGATGAAATAATTAAATTTGCTCACGATTTGGAAAAATATGCAGAAAGTAATAAATTTGCAGATCTGAGTAATATAGCTCAAGAGTTAGAAGGTAGTGCAATAAAAGTGAAATATCTATTAACTTTAAAATAAAAATATGGAGAGAAAACCAGTAAAATTTGATCCCAATAAAAGTTATATTTGGGATTCAGAAGACAAATTTGTAGTAACAGGTGCAGAGATTGATGCTTGGAACAAAGCAATTGGAGCAGTGAGTTCTTCGGAAGAATTTCAAAGATTTCTTGTTATCTTAAATGGAGCAAGAAAAATGGGAAATTTCATTCAAGAAGCTGTAGAGAAAGGATTAATTAAGGAGTTTGAACCTAAAAATCAAGAAAATGGATCTTCTGAGTCAACTAGCGATGAAACATCAGACGGACAAGGGACCCCAACATCATAATTATACTCCGAGATATTTCGAAATACTTAAAGGGCTAAAAAACAGCCCTTTAATTTTGCTTGAAATTGGAGTTGGTGGGTACCATTTTCCAGATAGAGGTGGAGGATCTTTAAGAATGTGGGAAGAATTTTTCCCAAAAGCACACATTCATGGTATTGATATATATGACAAATCCCCCTTAAATAAGGGAAGAGTTCATACTCATATTGTATCTCAAACACATGAGCAACAATTAATTAATTTAATTAATGTTATAGGTTCTCCAGATGTTATAATTGATGATGGAAGTCATATTAGCTCAGACATCATTTTTGCATTTGAAATCTTATTTCCAAGACTCAAAAAAGGTGGAATTTATATTGTTGAAGATACAGAAACCTCATATTGGAAAGATCACTTTTTTGGTTCAACAGATATTGATAATCTTCATGTTGAAACAAGTATGAATTATTTTAAAAGACTTACTGATAGTTTAAATAGTGATAAATTTGACTATTCTGGACCAAAGTTTGATATAGAATCAATTAATTTTTACAAAGGATTTTTAGTTATAAATAAAACCAAATGATAGCATATTCACAGCTGGGAAAATTTGGAAATCTCGGCAATCAACTATTTGAAATTTGCTCACTTGCAGGGTTATCTAGAAAATACAATAAAGAATGGAAGATTCCTTTATGGAACCCAAGTGGTTATTTTGAGAAAGCTTTTCCTATAACCTCAAGATTTAAAGATCTAAAACCATTACCAGAAAAAGCATATCATTTTACACCTGAATACTGGAATGAGCACCTAACTAAGAATGAAAACTTTGATATATCTGGTTGGTTACAAAGTGAGAAAAATTGGGATTGTGATAAGAATTTTGCAAAAGATCTATTTAAATTTGAACAAAAATCTTTAAATGCTCTTAAAAATAGATATCCACAAGCATTTGAAAAACCAACAATTGCTATATCTATTCGAAGAGGTGATTTTGTAGGCAATTCTAATTATGATCTCCTACCAATAGAATATTATATAGGAGCTTTATGGAAATATTTTCCAGACTATCACAATTATAATATATTTATTTTCTCAGATGATATTCCATATTGTAAGCATCATTTTCAGTGCTTAGATAATGTTTTCTTCCCAAGAAATGAAGGTCCCATTCAGCAATTAATTTTAATGGCTCAATGTGACCATTTTATTATAAGTCAGTCTACATTTAGCTGGTGGGGAGCATATCTCGGTGAAAAAGAATATTCAATTGTAGTTAGACCAAACTACAATACTGCAGGTAAACTTTTAGAGTCTTTATCTGAAAAAGATTATTGGCCAGAAAGTTGGATAAATATCTATGACCATAAAAAAGAAAAGATTGATTTATCTGATGTAACTTTCACGATACCAGTATTCTATGATCATGAGGATAGAGCCCAAAATCTTAGATTGTCCATTCAGTATCTTGAAAAATATAACACCAAAATTATAATTGGAGAACAGGGTGGATTACATTTTAGTAAAACTTTTCCACAACACAGATATATTCCATTTCCTTACTCTAAGTTTCATAGAACTAAGATGTTAAATGAAATGGCACTGCTTTCTGATACAGATATTATTGCTAATTGGGATGCAGATGTAATACTAAACCCCATGCAAATAATTGAAACTGTTAAACTTATAAAATCTGGTGATGATATGGTTTATCCATATGACGGTAGATTTGCAAGAGTTAATAGAAAGAATTGGTATACTAAAATAAGAGATAATGACACAGCAGTTTTATCCAGGGAAATTTTTAATGGAATGAGACCTCATGATGCATTATCTGTTGGTGGGGCGGTATTTTTTAAAAAGAAAAGTTTCATAGAAGGTGGAATGGAGAATGAAAATTTCATCTCCTATGCACCAGAGGACCAGGAAAGATTTTATAGATTTAATAAACTGGGATACAAAGTAAAGAGAGTAAAGGGTCCTTTGTATCATATAGATCACTTCGTTGGAAACAATTCTTGGACCCAGCACAGCGATTATAAAGCTAATGAAAAGGAGTTTTTCAGAATAAGAGATATTCAAGATTTGCAATCCGAAATTTCTAAATGGCCTTGGTATAAACCTTATACCAATAAATATTATGATGAAATTAAAGATGGTTCCACTAAAAGTAGAGACGAAGTTTTTAAGCTTGAGGAATTCCAACATATAGAATCAATTTTAGATTTGGGTTGTGGTATTGGACAATGGGGTAAAGATCTTAATATACCTTATACTGGTATAGATTTTAATATTCCAAAGGATATGTTGCTTATACCAGAATCTAATTATATCGAATGGGATATAATGTCTGATACAATACCAAATATTGGAGATTTCGATTTAGGATTATGTTTAGAAGTAATGGAACATATACCAGAAGAATATGTAGAAAGAACAATTAAATTTCTTACAAGTAAATGTAAAAGGGTTCTATTTTCAGCCGCAATTCCAGGACAAGGTGGAGTTGGTCATTGTAATGAACAATGGCAAACATATTGGTCAAAAATCTTTGAGAAATTTAGTTATTTTCCAATGATTTTAAATGTAAGAAATAATCAAGACATAGAAATATGGTATAGAAACAATATGATCTTATTTGTAAATTATGATACTGGGGAAAGAATTTCAGATTATATTCATCCAAAACTTTATACTAATATTGTAGGTACAATAACAAACTGGGAAAGAGTTAAACCCTACTAAAAAATTAACCCCCCTAAGAATAGGGGGGTTTTTTAATCCTTAATCAATCATAACAAATAAAAACTACTCAAATTTAGACAACCATTTCCTAGCATCTTTCAATTTTGAAAAGTAAGCTGAATGTTTCTTACCATTAACAACTTTCCTAGCTCTGTAGGAGCTTGCTGTCGCATAAATGTTTGCGAATTTTGTCTTTTTGTACGTCATATTTATTCTTTTAAAAATTTTTCTAATTGTTTATCCCAACCTGAATAAAAGTCTCTGTAATCCTTACCGTAAGATTCACATATTTCTTGAAAATTTATTTCAGAAATTGCTGTATCATTATAATAAACAATTCCAGTTAAAGCTGACATTAACTCTTTTGTTACTATAACAATCTCTCTACCAAGCTTTAGAATTCTTACATTATTAAAGAATCTTTCTGGATCAATAGAAACAAGTAAAGCTAATCCAATCTTTTGGTCACTTTCATTACTGGATTTTATCAGTTTGTCTATTTTCTTCCCTCTCGACCAATGTGAATCCTCGTTGGTTGAAATATTTGTCGACTTCTTTTTTGCCATATTTTTTATACAGTCTTTTTAACCTTCTTCCATGGTTAACTTGATGTTGCATTGTATATCCCATAACAGGGTTTACATCTTCTGGTTGACCTTCTTCAGCTGTATTTACATACCTAATTTCACTAAATTTGTGAAATGCTACATAAACCTCTGGTTCTAATTTCTTACCTTCTTCTCTAAAGAATTTAGCTATCTTTTTCTTGTTCCCCATCTAGAAGCTCCTTTTTTGCTTTTTCTATTAATAATTTGTGTTTTTCAAGCGGAAACCCATTAGTTTTTAACTGATGAACCTCAGCCTGACACAAAATTATATTTTTTTTCTCAAATATCAAAGAAGGATACTTATTTTTTTCAAGTAGATGGTCAAAAAATACAGTAAGTGGTTCTTTACCAAGATATCTACCTGTAATTTCACATATTGGACCTCTTTCATTCCAAATTTCCATATACAAATCATGGAGTTTTTTCTTATCAAATTTCTTCTTCATCAAGCATCCTATATTGTAACTCTTTGATAAACATTACTTTATAAAAATCACTACCAAGCTTCATTTCAATTAGAGTTTCAAGATGTTCTGTTTCTAAGTTTTCTAGTGGTATCCATTTAGTTCTGGGTAATAGTTTATTATCAGCAGTATAATTTTTTCCCCAATGTACAAATTTTCTTATCTC
>Ga0268298_10005854_pt1 | contig 11366 bp, 9 predicted proteins | sample WWTPWeurt_MetaG_FD_194462 | JGI IMG/M metagenome (GOLD analysis project Ga0268298, IMG submission 194462) | Activated sludge microbial communities from WWTP in Nijmegen, Gelderland, Netherland - WWTP Weurt | ecosystem: Engineered > WWTP > Aerobic digester > Activated sludge | place: Netherlands... | reverse complement strand
GAGGTGACCAGCTATGCGTAAAGACTATGATTTCACCGGCGCCAAACGTGCCAGGGATGTGCCCCATCTGGCGAAACTGCAAGCCGAGATGGCTGGCAAGACGCGCATCACCATGCGCGTGGACAACGCGGTCCTGGCCGCGTTCAAGGCACGCGCCGAGAGCAGCGGCGGCAGCTATCAGACCATGATGAACGAAGCCTTGAAGCAATATGCGCTGGGCTTGTCCATGGCCGACGTGGTGCGCCAGGCCATCCGCGACGAAATGCGCTCTGCCTGAAATTCCCGAATGCGGCTTACACGAGCGTTCACGGCCGCGGAACCGCCAGTGCCGACTTTCTAGCTGCGAGTTCGAGGTGCTGGATTCCGGGTCAAGCCCGGAATGACGGGATTGCGGGTGACGACCGGAATGACGGGTTTGCGGGCGATGTCCGGAAGGGCTTGCCCCGGACTTGATCCGGGGACGAGGGTCGGATTCGAAATTGGCTGAATGTTTCCTCGCCATCACCGCTCCCGCAAACTCTCGCTGCCGTGCTGCAGCAGCGGGCTCAGGAAATACTCGATCACGCGGCGCTTGCCGGTCTTGATTTCCACGCTCACCGCCATGCCGGCGCTGAGGTTCACGGTCTTGTCCTCCACCTGCATGGTGGCGCGCTGCAGGCGGGCGCGGGTGGAGTAGATCGGGCCCTTCTTCTCGTCGTTGATGGCATCTCGCGAGACATGCACGAGGCGCGCGGGGATGGTGCCGTAGCGCGTGAAGGGGAAGGTCTCGACCTTGACTTCGGCCACCTGCCCGGCATTGACGAAGCCGATGTCCTTGTTCTCGAGGAAGGCCTCGACTTCCAGCGCGTCGTCTTTCGGCACGATGACCATCAGGACCTGGGCTTCGGTGACGACGCCGCCGACGGTGCGCACGGCGAGCTGCTGCACGGTGCCGTCGACCGGTGCGGTGAGCGTCATGAGGCGGTCGCGGTTCTCGGTCTTGACCAGTTCCTGGCCGAAGCCGGTGACTTTTTGCTCGGCTTCGTTGAGGGTGTCGAGCGCCTGGCGGCGGGTTTCGGCGACGGCCGAGTTGCGCTGGCCCTTCGCTTCGTCGATGGCGGCGGCGAGTTCCTTCAAGCGGCTGCGCTGGGTTTGCAGGTCGGCTTCCTGCTCGATGCGGATCTGTTCCTTTTCGAGGTAGCCGTGTTTGGAGATGAAGTTCTTGTCCACCAGCCCCTTGAAGTCTTCGGCGCGCTGGCGGGCGATGGGCACGGTCTGTTCGAGCTTCCTGACCACCTCCTGGGTCGAGCGACGCTCGGCTTCGCGCTTGGCGATCTCGGCGTCGATGCGCGCGATGCGGGCCTGGTATTCGCCGTACTGGCCGTCGAGGATGCGTTGTTCCTGCGCGACGCGCCCGGCATCGATGGCGGCCGGCGGCTCGATGCGCGGTGCCTTGCCCGAGGCGATCGCGGCCAGCAGCGCACGGGCGCGGGCGGCCTGCAGCTTCGCCGTGGTCAGGTCGTTGGCCGTGCGCGCGCTGTCGGCCCGCGCCATGGTTGCATCGAGCTCGACCAGCACCTGGCCGGCCCGGACAGCCTGGCCGTCGACGACATGGATGGCCTTGACGGTGGCGGTATCGATCGGCTGGATCAGCTTGCTGCCGGCATTGGGCACGATCTTGCCCTGCGCGATGGCGACCACGTCAATGCGGCCGAAGCTGGCCCAGAGCACAGCGATCACGGCGAAGGCGATCAGCAGCCAGGCAATGATGCGCGGCGCCGGCGAGACCGGGGTTTCCTGCAACTCCAGCGCGGCGGGGAGAAAGGCCGCTTCGTGCGGCAGGCGGTGGGGCGGATCGAGGTCTTTGCGGATTTTCCAGACCTGGCCGAAGATCGCGGCGTAGCGCTTGAGCAGGTCGAGCGCAGCCTGGAGGCGGAGAGTGAGGATCATCGCGATGGCATTTCCATGCTATGGTTTCGACACTTCATTTGACGCACTGGGAATGTCGTGGCAACCAATAAGACTGGAAAAATTGCTTCGCTCACTGAGGATTCGATAGCGCGACGCATCATGGTTGTGCGGGACCAGCGTGTAATGATTGACAGCGATCTGGCTGGCTTGTATGGCGTAGAAACCCGAGTACTGGTGCAGGCGGTCAAGCGCAACCTGGATCGCTTTCCCATTGATTTCATGTTCCAACTGACGCCGGAAGAGGTAGCCAACTTGAGATCACAATCTGTGATCTCAAGTTGGGGCGGGCGCCGATATCCTCCGTTTGCATTCACCGAGCAAGGAATGGCGATGCTCTCCTCCGTTCTCAACAGCCCGCAAGCCATCGCCGTGAATATCGAGGTTGTGCGTATCTTCGTCCGCTTGCGTGGGGTTCTGTCTTCCAGCAAGGAACTGTCGGCCAAACTCGAAGCGCTGGAACGTCGCACCGAAGTACTTGCTCTCCAGCACGACTCCTTTGCCCAAAACACACGCGCCCAATTGAAGCAGGTGTTCGACGCCATCCGTTCCCTTATGGCACCGGTCGAGCCGCCGAAGAAGCGCTCCATTGGTTTTGTCGAACCGAAGGATTGATTGATCACCATCATTACCCCTGCTGCATCCGGTGCAGCCGCGAGTAATGCCCGGCTTCATGCCGCAGCAGTTCGGCATGGCTGCCCTGCTCGACGATCTGGCCGCGATCGATGACGATGATGCGGTTGGCATCGCGCACGGCGGATAGGCGGTGGGCGATGACGATCACCGTGCGACCCTGGCAGATCGCCTTCATGTTGTTCTGGATGATGCGCTCGGACTCGTAGTCGAGCGCGCTGGTGGCTTCGTCGAAAATCAGTATCCGCGGGTTGCCGATCAGGGCGCGGGCGATCGCGATGCGCTGGCGCTGGCCCCCCGAAAGCGTGGCGCCGTGTTCGCCGACGACGGTGTCGTAGGCTTCGGGCAGTTCGAGGATGAATTCGTGGGCGCCGGCGAGTTTCGCCGCGGCCATTACGGCCTCGATCGGCAGGCCGGGGTCGGCCAGCGCGATGTTGTCGCGGATGGTGCGGTTGAACAGCATGTTCTCCTGCAGCACCACGCCGATCTGGCGGCGCAGGCTCCCACTGTCGGCCAGGGCAAGGTCGATGCCGTCGGCCAGCACGCGGCCGCGCTCGAGCAGGTAGAGGCGTTGCGCCAGCTTGGCCAGGGTGCTCTTGCCCGAGCCGGAACGACCGACGATGCCGATCACCTCGCCGGGGGCGATGGCGAGGCTGATGCCGCGCAGGACTTCGGGGCCGTCGGGGCGGTAGCGGAACACCACGTCGTCGAATTCGATGCGCCCGGCCAGGGGTGGCAGCGCCGTGCCGCTGCGCGCGCCCTGCCCTGCCCCGCCGGATAGCTCGGTGCGCGCGTTGAGGATGTCGCCCAGGCGCTGCACCGATATGCCGGTCTGCTGGAAGTCGGTCCATAGTTGCGCCAGGCGCATCACGGGTTGCGCGACGCGGCCGGCCAGCATGTTGAAGGCGATCAACTGGCCCAGGCTCAACTGGCCGTCGATCACCAGCCGCGCGCCCAGCCACATGGTGACCAGCGTCACCAGCTTGCCGATCAGGCTCACGCCCTCGTGGGCGATGGTGGACAGCGTCGCGGTCCGAAAACCGGCGGCGACGTAGGCGGCGAGCTGCTTGTCCCAGCGCCGCATCATCTGCGGTTCGACGGCCATGGCCTTGACGGTGTCGATGCCGTTGATGGCCTCGACCAGGAAGGCCTGGTTCTCGGCGCCGCGGTTGAACTTCTCGTGCAATCGCGCGCGTAGGAGCGGGGTGATGCCGACCGATAGCAGCAGGTAGCAGGGCAGGGAAAGCACCACGACCAGGGTCAGCCAGCCGCTGTAGATCAGCATCACCGCGATGAACACCACCGAGAACAAGAGGTCGAGCACCAGGGTGATGGAATTGCCGGTGAGGAACTGGCGGATGTTCTCCAGTTCGCGCACCCGCGCCACGGTGTCACCGACGCGGCGGGCCTGGAAGTAGGCCAGCGGCAGGTTCAAGAGATGGCGGAAGAGCCGCGCGCCGAGTTCGACGTCGATACGACTGGTGGTGTGGGCGAAGACATAGCTGCGGATGCCGGAGAGCACGACTTCGAACACCATCACCACCAGCAGGCCGATGGCGATCACGTCGAGCGTGGTCAGCCCCCGATGCACCAGCACCTTGTCCATCACCACCTGGAAGAACAAGGGTGTGACCAGGGCGAAGAGTTGCAGGACGAAGGACACCAGCAGGACTTCGCCGAGCAGTTTGCGGTATTTGACTACCGCGGGGATGAACCAGCTGAAGTCGAACTTCGCCAGTTCGCCGGCCAGCGAGGCGCGCGAAGTGAACAGGATCAGCCCGCCGCTCCAGCGCGCTTCGAACTCGGCCAGCGACAGCACCTGGGGGCGCTCGACGCGCGGGTCCTGGATCAGGACTTTCTGCTCATCGACGCGGGCAAGGATGACGAAGCTGCCGTCTTTCTCGATGGCCAGGGCGGGCAGCGGGGTTTGCGCCAGGCGGGTAGTGTCCGTGGCGACCTGCTTCGCCTTGAGCCCAAGCCGCTTCGCCGCGAGCAGGATCTGCGGCACGCCGAAGCGCTGGCCCGGTTCGCGAAAGTCGTGGGCGAGCTGGTCGGCGTCGGCGGCGATGTTGTGGAAGCGCGCGAGCATGACCAGGCCGAGGAGGCCGGTGTCGGATGCGGCAGCGGCGCCTTCCCCTGCGCCCTCGGGCACCAGGATCAGGGGTGCGTCAGTCATGACCCGTGGGGCTCGGTTCGGCCGGACAAAATCGGGACTCCCTCGAATGTCGCAGTGAAATTTCACACCGAAGCGCAAGACGCAATGAATGCGCGTTGCGCTTTGACGCGTGTTCGGACACCTGGCTGATGGAGGGTTTGCCGCTGCGTCGACGTGTGCCGAATGGCGCCGCCTACTGTTGTTGGTATGCGGGTGCGATGATACCGGAAATCGGGGTGACGATACACCCCCCCCCCGCTTTCTGTATCATGTTTATAGCATTACGTCCGGCTCGCCCCGGCTCTCTCCCCCGGATCGCGATCCGGTGTGGCGCTGTTTCACAGGAATGACGAGGCGGAAGGGCGCCGGGGATTGCAGAAATCCCTTGTCATTCCGGCGCATGCCGGAATCCAGTTTTCTTGTCCCTCGTGCGACGGCGAACCGGACGCCGGATTGCGGCTCCGCGTTACGCCGCTTCGGTCATCCCATTGTGTCGCAGCAGAGCATCCGGTTGCGGTTCGCGGCCGCGGAAGGCCTTGAAGGATTCGAGTGCCGGGCGCGAACCGCCGACGGAGAGGATTTCGCGCCAGAAGCGCTCGCCGGTGTTTGCATCCAGGGTGCTGCCCGAGGTTTTGGCGGCTTCCTCGAAGGCGGAGTAGGCGTCCGCCGAAAGGACTTCCGCCCACTTGTAGCTGTAATACCCGGCCGCGTAGCCACCGCCGAAGATGTGCGAAAAGCTCTGCGGAAAGCGGTTCCATTCCGGCGGCGGCAGCACCGCCACTTCCTTGCGCACGGTCGCCAGCAGGTCCATGAAACGTGCATCGGCGCCGGGGACGAACTCGCTGTGCAGCAGCAGGTCGAAGAGGCCGAATTCGATCTGGCGCAGGATCTGCAGGCCGCTCTGGAAATTCTTCGCCGCGATCATCTTGTCGTAGAGCGCGCGCGGCAGAGGCGCCCCGGTGTCGACATGGCCGGTCATGGCGCACAGCACGTCCCATTCCCAGCAGAAGTTCTCCATGAACTGGCTCGGCAGTTCGACCGCGTCCCACTCGACGCCGTGGATGCCCGACACCGGCAACTCGTCCACCTGGGTCAGCAAATGGTGCAGGCCATGGCCGCATTCGTGGAACAGGGTGATGACGTCGTCGTGACTGAATGTGGCCGGTTTGTCTCCGACGGGGGACGGGAAATTGCAGTTGAGGTAGGCCACCGGCGTCTGCACGCCGGCGAGGATGCGGCGGCGCGTGATCGCTTCGTCCATCCAGGCGCCGCCGCGCTTGGTTTCGCGCGCATGGAGGTCTAGGTAGAACTGGCCGATGAGCTTGTCTTCGCCGCCGTTGTCACGAGTGATGCGAAAGAAGCGCACGGACGGATGCCAGACCGGTGCGGTATCGGGCGAAAGCTTGACGCCGAACAGCGACTCGATGACGCGGAACAGTCCGGCCAGCACCTTGGGTTCGGGGAAGTACTGCTTCACTTCGTCGTCCGAGAAGCTGTAGCGCTGCTGCTTGAGCTTTTCCGAGGCCCAGGCCAGGTCCCAGCTTTCCAGGGTTTCCATGCCGAGTTCGCGGCGGGCGAATTCGCGCAGCTCATTGACGTCGCGGATGGCAAAGGGGCGCGCCTTGGTCGCCATGTCGCGCTGGAAGGCCGCGACCTGGGCCGGCGTGTCGGCCATCTTGGTCGCCAGCGAGACCTCGGCGAAGTTGGCGTAGCCGAGCATCTTCGCTTCCTCGTGGCGCAAGGCCAGCAGGCGCTCGATCAGCGGCCCGTTGTCGCGCTCGGCAGGGCCGAACTCGGAAGCACGCGTGGCGTAGGCGCGGTACATGCGCGCGCGAAGGTCGCGGTTGTTGCAGAACTGCAGGACGGGGATGTAGGACGGCGCGTGCAGGGTGAACTTCCAGCCAGGCTGGCCGTCCTTCTCGGCGGCGGCCCGTGCCGCGACTTTCGCATCCTCGGGCAGCCCGGCAAGATCGGCTTCGCTGTCTATCCACTCGGCATGGGCATTGGTGGCGTCGAGCACGTTTTCCGAGAACTTGGCGCCCAGCGCCGACAGCTCTTCCTGGATTTCCTTGAAGCGCGGCTTTTGTTCCTCCGACAGTTCGGCGCCGGAGAGGCGAAAATCGCGCAGGTCGTTTTCGATGATCCGTTTGCGCGCCGGGGACAAGGTCGGGAATTCGGCGCTGCCGGCCAGGCGCCTGAACTTGGCGAACAGCGCCAGGTTCTGCCCGAGGTCGGCATAGAAGCCCGACACTTCGGGCAGCATGGCGTTGTAGGCCTCGCGCCAGGGCGGCACGTCATTCACCGAATGCAGGTGACCGACGATGCCCCAGGCGCGCGACAGGCGCTCGCCGGCGTCGAGCATGGGCTGCACGAAGGTATCCCAGGTCGGCGCGGTTTCAGGCGCGACCAGGGCATCGATCAGGGCACGATTTTCGTCGAGCAGCTGGCGGATGGCGGGGGTGACGTGTTCGGGCTGAACGGCGTCGAAGCGGGGCAGGCCGCTGAAATCGAGCAGTGGGTTCATTGGGGCTAGGTTGGGGCGCGGGGAGATTGTTCAATCCCTCGTCGCTAACGGCTATTCGACGAGGTCTTTGTAGGCGTGAAAGCTGGCGTGGCCAAGCCAGGGGAGGATCACGATCATGCCCAGCAACAGGGTGGCGAATCCGAGGCCGGTCAGCAGCATCAGGATCACCGCCCACAGCGCCAGCGGCAGGGGATTCTCGGCCACGGCATTGACGCTGGTGGCAAGCGCGGTCAGCAGGTCGCAGCGTCGGTCGACCAGCATCGGCATCGACACCACGCTGACCGCGAACACCAGGGCGGCGAGCAGGCCGCCGGCGCACATGTAGACGAAGAACAGCAGATAGTGCTGCGGATTGACCAGGATTTCGATCATCATGGCCGCCGGCGTCAGCGCAGGTCCCTTGTAGAACAGCGCGACAATCACCACGGAAGCCACCTGCCAGGCGGTGCCGGCCAGGATCGACAGCAGGGCGAAGCCGACCAGGGCCGAAGGGTTGCGCTTCCAGGCCACCATGGAATCGGGCAGCGTCGCCGGCTCGCCGGCGAGGTAGCGGCGCGAAAGCTCGTACAGGCCGGCGGCGAGCATCGGCGCCACCAGCAGGAAGCCGGTGATCGCCGCGGCGAACACATAAGGCAGCTGCGCCGTGACGCCGAGTATCAATGCGCCGGCCACGGCAATCGCGAGGCCGTAGAACAGGCTGGCCGCCGGCTGCCGCCGGAGATCCTTCCAGCCGCGACCGAGCCAACCCAGCGGCGCGGAAAAGCCGATGCTGCGGACCCCGGAAGTCGGCGCTGGCGACACGGCGCTGGCCTGGCTCATGCGCCCGTATCAACCGGCCTGGATGCCGGTCAGGCGCGCCAGCGCCTCGCGGTAATTGGCCGCGGTTTTTTCGATGATTTCCCGCGGCAGCTTCGGTCCCGGCGCCTTCTTGTTCCAGTCCAGGGTTTCCAGGTAGTCGCGGACGAACTGCTTGTCGAAACTGGGCGGACTGCTGCCGGACTTGTAGCGGTCGGCCGGCCAGAAGCGCGAAGAATCCGGCGTCAGCACCTCGTCGATCAGGTGCAGGCGCCCCTCGTCGTCGCGGCCGAATTCGAACTTGGTGTCGGCGATGATGATGCCGCGCACGCGGGCGAAAGCTGCCGCCTCGCGGTAGAGGCGCAGCGTGGTGTCCTTGACGGTCTTCGCCATGTCGGCGCCGACCAGCTTCTCGACCGCCGCGTAGCTGATGTTTTCGTCATGGTCGCCCATCTCCGCCTTTGTAGCGGGGGTGAACAGGGGCTCCGGCAACTGCTGGGCCATCTGCAATCCCGCCGGTAGCGGAATGCCGCAGACCGCACCGGTGGCCTGGTAGTCCTTCCAGCCTGAACCGATCAGGTAGCCGCGCGCCACGGCCTCGATCGGCAGCGGTTTAAGACGCTTGACCACCAGTGCGCGGCTTCGCACCTGGGACTTTTCATCTTCGCCGGACACGACGGATTCGGGATCGATACCGGTGAGTTGGCTGGGTATCACATGGGCCAGCTTGCCGAACCAGAAATTGGCCACGGCCGTCAGCACCGCGCCCTTGCCCGGGATCGGGTCGGGCAGGATCACGTCGAAGGCAGAGAGGCGGTCGGTGGTGACGATCAAGAGCTTGTCCTCACCGACGGCGTAGATGTCGCGCACCTTGCCACGGCCCAGCAGCGGCAGGCTCTTGATGGTCGATTCGAACAGCAACGGGGTGGCGGCTATGGGCATGGCGGGCTCGGGGCAGGGGTCATTGGCGGACGTAGGCTTTGCCGGGTTCCTTCTCGGCATCTTCGCGGTAGGGATAACGCACATGGCCATAGCGGATCACCAGCACCGCCACGGTGAGCAGGAAGATTGCGGCGGAGACCGCCAGCATGCGCAATTCGGTCATGTCCTTGATGTCGAGGATCAGGTAACGCGCCAGCGCCACCATGCCGATGTACAGCGGAAAACGCACCGGCAACTGGCCGGACTTGAAGTACTGGTCGATCATCGCCAGCACCTCGAGGTAAAGGAACATCAGCAACAGATCCGACAGCGTCACGCGCCTGGCCTCGACCATGACCATCGCCTCCTGGTACATCGCGATCGTGGTGGCAATGGCGATCACCATCAGGCCGGCGTATTCGACGACATCGAGGCTGCCGCTGAAAACCTTGCGCAGGCGATCGAAAGTATGGGATTTGATATCCATGGGAAACCAGAAGAAAAAAGGCCGCCGGACTGCTCCGACGGCCCGAAACTTTACTCCAAAACGGTTTTCAGGGCTTGAGAAGAAATCGCAGCGAGCGGGCCGCAGCAGATTTATTCCAAGCTCTTACTTCACGATGGCGTTGAGCTCGCCCTTCTTGTAGCGCTCGGCCATCTTTTCCAGCGAGACCGGCTTGATCTTTGCCGCCTGGCCGGCACAGCCGAAGGCCTCGTAGCGCGCCTTGCAGATTTCCTTCATGGCCTTGCGCGCCTCGGCCAGATACTTGCGCGGATCGAAGTTCTTGCGATCCTTGTTGAAGTACTGGCGAATCGAACCGGTCGATGCCATGCGCAGGTCGGTGTCGATGTTGATCTTGCGCACCCCGTTCCTGATGCCTTCGACGATCTCCTCGACCGGCACGCCGTAGGTCGCGCCCATGTCGCCGCCGTTCTCGTTGATGATCTTGAGCCAGTCCTGCGGCACCGAAGACGATCCGTGCATCACCAGGTGCGTGTTGGGGATGCGGGCGTGGATTTCCTTGATGCGGTCGATGCGCAGCACGGCGCCGGTAGGCGGCCGGGTGAATTTGTAGGCGCCGTGGCTGGTGCCGATGGCGATCGCCAGCGCATCGACGCCGGTGGCCTTGACGAACTCGGCGGCTTCGTTGACATCGGTCAGCAGCTGGTCGTGCGACAGGACGCCCTCGGCACCGTGGCCGTCTTCCTTCTCGCCCATGCCGGATTCGAGCGAACCGAGGCAGCCCAGTTCGCCTTCGACCGAAACGCCGATCGAGTGGGCGATGTCGACCACATGGCGGGTCACCTTGCTGTTGTAATCGAAGCTGGCCGGGGTCTTGGCGTCCTCCATCAGGGAGCCATCCATCATTACGCTGGAAAAGCCCGAACGCATGGACTGGATGCAGATCGACGGGCTGGCACCGTGATCCTGGTGCATCACGATCGGGATGTCGGGATGGGTCTCGATCGCCGCTTCGATCAGGTGGCGCAGGTAGGGCTCGCCGGCGTACTTGCGGGCGCCGGCCGAGCCCTGCATGATCACCGGGCTGTTGGTTTCCTGCGCGGCCTCCATGATGGCCTGGATCTGTTCCAGGTTATTGACGTTGAAGGCCGGCAGGCCGTAACCGTTTTCGGCGGCGTGGTCGAGTAGTTGGCGCATGGATACTAGGGGCATGGCAATCTCCTGAAAAGAATCGATTCGCTGTAAAGGGTTTGCTGGGTTTAATGATTGGAACGGTGTTCGCCCACCTTGACGATTTTCATGGTGTTGGTGCCTCCTGACTTGCCGATCGGCTCGCCGATGGTCAGCACGATCAGGTCGCCGACAACTACGGCGCCCGCGGCAATCAACGCTTCCTCGGCGTCAATGAGTATCCGGTCCCGATCATGGCCGCTTTGCGGCAGCATGAGCGGAAACACGCCCTTGAAAATGCTCACCTTGTAGCGTGTCCGTACTTCCTGGGTCAGGGCGTAGATCGGAATCCCGGTGTTGACCCGCGACATCCACAATGCGGTCGAACCCGACTCCGTCAGTGAAGCGATCGCCTTGACCTTGAGGTGATGCGCGGCAAACAGCGCGGCCATGGCGATCGACTGGTCGATGCGGGTGAATACGCGATTCAGGAAATGCGTGTCGAGCGGGAAATCGGACGACTTCTCGGCCTCCACGCAAATGCGCACCATGGCTTCCACCGACTTAATCGGGTATTCGCCGGTCGCGGTTTCCGCCGAGAGCATGACGGCATCGGTGCCGTCGAGCACGGCATTGGCGACATCCGACACCTCGGCGCGTGTCGGCACCGGGCTGTAGATCATCGACTCCATCATCTGCGTCGCCGTGATCGAGAACTTGTTGAAGTCGCGCGCGGTGCGGATGATGCGTTTTGCAGC
>Ga0268298_10005853_pt1 | contig 11366 bp, 10 predicted proteins | sample WWTPWeurt_MetaG_FD_194462 | JGI IMG/M metagenome (GOLD analysis project Ga0268298, IMG submission 194462) | Activated sludge microbial communities from WWTP in Nijmegen, Gelderland, Netherland - WWTP Weurt | ecosystem: Engineered > WWTP > Aerobic digester > Activated sludge | place... | reverse complement strand
TACGTCTCAATCGTGCCAATAGGCAGTGGCTTGCGTACTGGGCGCGCCAGGCGAGTCACGGTGTGAGTCAGGCGGCTTGCGAAAACACATCAGTTTGAATTGCACCCGGGCGTACCCGTCGTGACAAGGAGAGAACCATGAAACAGATGACTATTGCGGTAGCGGCGATCACTGCTTCACTGACCTTCGTGGCGCCGGTTCTGGCCGACGATGCGCATCACCCGGAAAAAGCCACGGCGGCCGGGCAATCGACCCCGACGCTCAAGGGAATGCAGGACAATGTCAAGAAGATGCGCGGCCAACTCGACCGCGTGGCCAAGGCCCGGACCGACAGCGAAAGGCAGCAAGCCCTGGCCGAGCATATGCACACAATGCAGGAAAACATGGCCCTGGCCCGCCGCATGGCCGCCGGCATGGACATGGGCTGCCCGATGATGGGGTCCGGGATGGGCATGGGCATGGGAATGGGCCAGATGGGCGGCAGCCCGTCGTCCGCCATGCCGGCCGACCGGCTGCAGCAGATGGAGAAACGTATGGACATGATGGAGCAGATGATCAAGCGTCAGGGCGACAGCCCGGCCCCGATACCGGCGAAGTAGCTGGCCGCGCACCAGCCGGGAATCGTCGTGAGCCACCTGCATGCCGCCGGGCGGGAAGTGCCCGGCCCGGCCGAGCGCGATCCGGTCTGCGGCATGGCCGTCAAGCCGGAGTCGCCGCATGTGATGGAACTGGATGGCATCCGTTACCGCTTCTGCAGCGCCCAATGCAAAACGAAATTCGATGCCGAACCGGCGCGTTACCGCAGCCCGCTGCCGGTCGAGACCGCCGCGCCCGGCACCGAATACACCTGCCCGATGCACCCGGAAATCCGGCAGGTCGGCCCCGGTACCTGCCCCAAGTGCGGCATGGCCCTCGAACCGCTGCTTCCCGTCCTCGACGAGGACAACGCCGAATACCGCGATTTTCGCCGCCGCTTCTGGCTCAGTTTGCCGTTGACCCTAGCAGTGGTCTTGCTGGCAATGGCCGGCCACCGGCTGGACGGCTTGCCGCCGGCGGTCCGGAGCTGGGCCGAACTGCTGCTCACCTTGCCTATCGTGCTGTGGGCCGGGGCGCCGTTCTTCCTGCGCGGCTGGCAGTCGGTGCTCCGCCGCAGCCCCAACATGTGGACGCTGATCGGCCTCGGCACCGGCGCCGCCTTCGCCTACAGCGTCGTGGCGACGCTTGCTCCCGGGCTGTTTCCCGTTTCCTTCGTCGCCCACGGCCGGATCGGCGTCTATTTCGAGGCGGCGGCGGTAATCATCTCGCTGACCCTGCTCGGCCAGATGCTCGAACTGCGCGCCCGCTCGCAGACCTCGGCCGCCATCAAGTCGCTGCTCGGCCTTTCCCCGAAGACAGCCCGCCGCATCAATCGGGATGGCACCGAAACCGACGTGCCGTTGAGCCACGTCCATGCCGGCGACACGCTGCGCGTCCGCCCCGGCGAGAAAGTGCCAGTGGACGGCGCGGTGCTTGAAGGGTCGAGCGCCGTCGATGAAGCGATGCTGACCGGCGAACCACTGCCGGTCACCAAGCGTCCTGGCGACAAGGTGATTGGCGCCACGCTGAACACCGCCGGCAGTCTGGTCATCCGTGCCGAAAAGGTCGGCGCCCGGACCGTGCTCGCCCAGATCGTCCAGATGGTCGCCCAGGCCCAGCGCTCGAAAGCGCCACTGCAGCGGCTGGCCGACGTGGTGGCCGGCTATTTCGTGCTGGCCGTGGTCGCCATCGCCGTCGCCAGCTTTTTCGCCTGGGGCTCGTTCGGCGGCGAGCGTGGCTGGGTCTTCGGCCTGATCAGCTGCGTCTCGGTGCTGATCATCGCCTGCCCCTGTGCCCTCGGGCTGGCCACGCCGATGTCGGTCATGGTCGCCACCGGCCAGGCAGCTACGCAGGGCATCCTGTTCCGCGACGCAGCAGCGATCGAGCGGCTGCGCGAGGTGGATACGCTGATCGTGGACAAGACCGGCACGCTGACCGAAGGGCGGCCGGCATTCGAACGGGCGGTGGCGGTGCAGGGCGTCAGCGAGGACGAAGTGCTGCGCCTGGCCGCCAGCCTCGACCAGGGAAGCGAGCATCCACTGGCCGACGCCATCGTCCGCGCCGCCCGGGAACGCGGGCTGACCCTGGACAAGGCCCAACAGTTCGAGTCGGCCACCGGCATCGGTGTGCGCGGGACGGTCGGCGGCCGCCGTCTGGCCCTCGGCAACGGCACGCTGATGGCCGCGGACGGGGTCGCGGTCGATGCTCTCGCCGGGGCAGCGGAAACCTTGCGCCAAAGCGGCGCCAGCGTCGTGCACCTGGCGGTCGACGGCCGCCTGCTCGGCCTGCTGGCCGTTGCCGACCCGATCAAGGCGAGTACCCCGGAAGCGCTGGCCGTGCTGCGCCAGGCCGGGCTGCGCCTGGTGATGGCGACCGGTGACGGCCTGAGCACGGCCCGGGCGGTCGGCGCCTTGCTGGGTATTGACGAGGTGCATGGCGAGGTCAAGCCGGCCGACAAGCTGGCGCTGGTCGAGCGCCTGCAGCGCGACGGGCATATCGTTGCGATGGCCGGCGACGGCATCAACGACGCCCCGGCGCTGGCCCAGGCGGATGTCGGCATCGCCATGGGCACAGGCACCGACGTCGCGATGAACAGCGCCCAGGTCACGCTGGTCAAGGGCGACCTGCGCGGCATCGCCCGGGCTCGCCGGCTGTCCGCCACGACGGTCGGCAACATGCGCCAGAACCTGGCCTTCGCTTTCCTCTACAACGCCCTCGGCGTGCCCGTCGCCGCCGGCATCCTCTACCCGTTCTTCGGCCTGGTGCTGTCGCCGATCATCGCGGCGGCGGCGATGACCCTGTCGTCGGTCAGCGTCGTCGGCAATGCGCTGCGCCTACGCGGCGCCTGAACGGAGCCTTCTTACCAAAATGTAATCGGAACGTCATGCGGGTGATGGTCACCAACGCGCAGACTTCAAGGTGTCAGGAGCGCATCGGCGATCCGGATATTTCCAACCACTACCTTGGAGAACCATCATGAAACTGCAATCCGCACTCTCCGCCGCCCTGCTTGCCAGCGCCGCCATGCTGCCGCTCGGCGCCCAGGCGGGCGATGCCGACAAAGCCCCGGCCGCCGCCGAAATGAAGGCCAAGGCGGTCAAGCCACACTCGCACGTCCAGGAAAAAACGGGCATGGAGCAAGTGGCGCCGACCGCCGCGCCGGCCAAGAAGAATGCCGCCAAGGACAAGACCAAGCATTGCCATCCGCGGGACAAATAAGCTGCTCCGTCCGTCGGCAAAGCTGCTTTGACCTGAACCGTATCAAGAGGATACGCCATGGCCGATGAAACCCGTCGAGAGCTACCCTCCAGCGAGAGCCATGATCGCCGCTACGAGCGGCGCGTGGCTTGGGGCTGGTGGATATTTGCGGCGATCGCGCTGTTCTATTTGTGGTCCGAGCACCGGGCGCACCTGTTCGGCGTCCTGCCTTATCTGCTGCTGCTCGCCTGCCCGCTGATGCATTTCTTCATGCACGGCCGGCATGGTGGGCATGGCGGACACCGGCACCCGGGCGCCGCCGGGGACGATAAAGAATGAATGCGGCCGCCGGCGATTACGGGCTATGGGTCCTCGTGGCGATCAACTCGGCCTTCTTTATCCTGTTCGCCGCCAGCTTCTTCAAGCCGCGCAGCCGGCAGGACTGGCGCACGCTGGGCATGTTCTCGGCCTTCGTCGTCGCGCTGTTCACCGAGATGTACGGCTTCCCGCTGACCATCTACCTGCTGTCCGGATGGCTGAGCGAACGCTTTCCCGAAATCAACTGGCTGTCCCATGATGCCGGGCATTTGCCGGAAATGCTGCTGGGCTGGCAGGCAAATCCGCACTTCGGGCCCTTCCACCTGCTGTCCAACGTCTTGATCGTCGGGGGCTTCTGGCTCCTCGCCAAGGCTTGGCCGGTGCTGTACCGGGCCCAGAAGGCGGGGCGCCTGGCGACGACCGGCCCCTATGCCCGGCTACGCCATCCGCAGTACGCCGCCTTCATCCTGGTCATGACCGGCTTCCTGTTCCAGTGGCCGACGCTGATCACCTTGACCCTGTTCCCGGTCCTGGCCGCGATCTACGTTCGCCTGGCGCATCGCGAGGAGACCGAGGCGCTGGCGGTTTTCGGCCCGGACTATCGGGCCTATATGGAGACGACGGCGAGGTGGTGGCCGTTTGGGCGGGGCGCCCGAATACCGGGCTGAGGCCGGTTGCCAGGGGGCAGCAGGGCCGTTTTTTCTGTCGGCTTTTCAAACGCTCGGGCAAAATGCGGCCATGAAGATCCTCATCGTCGAAGACGAAGCGAAGACCGGCGACTACCTCAGGCAGGGCCTCGCCGAAGCCGGATTCACCGTCGACCTGGTACGCAACGGGGTGGACGGCATGCATGAGGGGCTGTCCGGCGACCATGACCTGCTGATCCTCGACGTCAACCTGCCGGGACTCGACGGCTGGCAGGTGCTGAAGGCGCTGCGCGCCGCCGGGCGCGAGTTGCCGGTGCTGTTCCTGACGGCGCGCGACCAGGTCGAGGACCGCGTCAGGGGGCTGGAACTGGGGGCCGACGATTACCTGGTCAAGCCCTTCGCCTTTTCCGAACTGCTCGCCCGCGTGCGCACCCTGCTACGCCGGGGGCGCGTCCGCGAGGCCGAAACCCTGGCCCTGGCCGATCTCCAACTTGACGTTCTGAAGCGCCGCGCCAGCCGCGCCGGCCGGCGCATCGACCTGACGGCCAAGGAATTCGCGCTGCTCGAACTCTTCCTGCGCCGGCCGGGCGAAGTGCTGTCGCGCAGCTACATCGCCTCGCAGGTCTGGGACATGAATTTCGCTTCCGACACCAATGTCGTCGAGGTCGCCATCCGCCGCCTGCGCGCCAAGGTGGACGACGAGTTCACGCCCCGGCTGATCCACACCCTGCGCGGCATGGGCTACGTGATGGAAATCCGCTGAGCGTGACCGGCTGGCGCCACTCGATCACGCTGCGCCTGGCGCTTGCCTTCGCGCTGCTCGCCGCCCTCGTCTTCGCCGCGCTCGGCATCTACCTGAGCCGCTCGGCCGATCGCCACATGGCCGAACTCGACGCGCATGAACTGCTGGGCAAGCTGGCGCTGGCCCGCCATGCGGGCGGGAACGAAAGATCGCCGGCCGCCCTGGCCGCCCGCCTGGGCGATGCGCTGGTCGGCGAGCACGGGGTGATCGTTGCGGTCGACAGCGAAAAAGGGGCGATTTTCGCCTGGCCCGATGCCGGCAAGGCGCGGGCGCTGGTCCAGGCTTCCGCCGCCGTCGGCGAAACGCCGCTGCCCCTGGAAGTCGCCGGGCGCGACTACCGGGCGGCCGCCGGCGCCATCCATACCGGGTGGGGCGAGGAGGCGCGCGTCGTCGTCGCCCGCGACATCCGCCATCACACCGATTTCCTCGACCAGATGCGGCGCGATTTCTGGCTGGCGGTGCTGGCGGCCGCGCTGCTCACCGCCGGGGCCGGCCTGCTGGTCGCCCGCCGCGGCCTGCTTCCGGTGCGCGCGATCGCCCAGGCTGCCGGGCGGATTTCCGCCGGCCGGCTCGACGAGCGCATCCCGGAACACGATGTGCCGGCCGAACTCGACGAACTGGTCAGCGCCTTCAACGCCATGCTTGGCCGGCTCGAGGAATCGTTCCGGCGCCTGAGCGATTTTTCGGCCGATCTCGCCCATGAACTGCGCACGCCGATCCACACGCTGCGCATGCAGACCGAGGTTTCGCTCGGCAAGCCGCGCAGCGTCGACGAATACCGCGATCTGCTGGCGTCGAGCCTCGAGGAGTACGAGCGCCTGTCGCGCATCATCGGCGACATGCTGTTTCTGGCCAAGGCCGAACACGGACTGGTTTCGCCCGGCCAGGAGACGATCGCGCTGCGCGGCCTCTGCCGGCGTCTCGTCGAGTATTACGGGATCCTCGCCGAAGACATCGGTCTCGAACTGCGCGGCGACGAGGCCGCCATTCCGGGCGATCGGCTGATGCTGGAGCGCGCCATTGGCAACCTGCTGGTCAACGCCATCCAGCACACGCCGTCCGGCGGCCGCATCGTTCTCGCCATCGCGCGCGAGGCGGAGCGGGCGGTCATCATCGTGAGCAACTCGGGGCCGGCGATTCCCCCCGAAGCGCTGGGCAGGATCTTCGATCGCTTCGTTCGCCTGAATCAGGAAAGCGAAGGCAGCGGCCTCGGCCTCGCCATCGCGCGCTCGATCGTCCACGCTCACCATGGGACCATCGCCGTCCGCACGGGCGAACGGACAACCGAGTTCGTCATCGGCCTGCCGCTTCGGGTCGCGCGGTAGGCGATTCCCCGGAGCCGATGTCTTTGCTATCTTGTCCGCGCACGACCGAACAACCCATCAGGCGCGAGGGCCCCGCCATGACAGCCGCTGCAACCCCATCCTTCCTGCCGACGACCGGCCTGCCCGGTCTCGACGACGTGCTGCGCGGCGTGCAGCGCGGCGACAACATCGTCTGGCAGATCCAGTCGCTCGACGAATACCTCGCCCTCGTCAACCGCTATGCCGAGGCGGCGCGCCGGCAGCAGCGCCGCCTGATCTATTTCCGCTTCGCCGCGCACCGGCCCCTGCTGGGCGAAGACGCCGGCGCCGAGATCCACCATCCGCGGCCGGCGGACGGCTTCGATGCCTTCGTCGACCAGGTGCACTCGGTGATCGAAGCCGCCGGCAGGGAGACGATGTACGTTTTCGACTGCCTCTCCGACCTCGCCGAGGCCTGGCAATCGGACCGCATGCTCGGCAATTTCTTTCGCCTGACCTGCCCCCGCCTGTTCGATCTCGATACGGTCACCTACTTCGGGATGCTGCGCAACACGCACGCCCCGTCGGCGATCGAGATGATCACCGACACCACGCAGTTCCTGCTCGACGTCTTCCGTTGCCGCGAGCGCCTGTACATCCGCCCGATCAAGGTGCAGCACCGTTCCGCCGCGGCGATGAACCTGATCCACGCCTGGGAGGAAGGCGACCACTTCCGGCCGGTCGCCGACAGCGGCACGGTCTCCGAAATCCTGGCCGGATCGGGCTGGCCGGGGCTCGAAGACAACGCTTTCATCGGCCACTGGCGGCGCCACTTCGCCGCCGCGCGCGCGGTGGTGGCGCAGCGCCGGGCAGGGCAGGTCGACGCCGAGGTCGAGGCCTTCTGGTTCAACCGCCTCGGCCAACTGGTATTCCCCGCGGATCCGGCGATGTCGCCGCTGCTCCAGCGCTATCTTGGCCTCGAAGACCTGTTCGCCGTGCGCGACCGCATGATCGGCAAGGGCTCCATCGGCGGCAAGGCGCTCGGCATGCTGCTGGCGCGCGCCATCCTGCGGCGCGAGGCGCCGGCCCTGCACGCCCGGCTCGAAGCGCACGATTCGTTCTACGTCGGCACCGAGGTCTTCGACACCTTCATCGTGCGCAACGGCCTGTGGTGGATCCGCCGCCAGCAGCGCGACCCGGCGACCTTCCTGCACCAGATCGGGGACGCCCAGGCGCGCATCATGGCCGGGACTTTCACCGAATCGACCATGCGCCGGTTCGAGGGCATGCTCGACTACTTCGGCGAGTGGCCCTTCATCGTGCGCTCCAGCTCGCGGCTGGAGGATCTGTACGGCAACGCCTTCGCCGGCCAGTACGACAGCGTCTTCTGCATGAACCGGGGTCCCCACGAGAAGCGGCTGGCCGATCTGCTCGACGCCGTGCGCCGCGTCTACGCCAGCACGCTCGGCGAGAAGGCGCTGCGCTACCGCCAGCGCCGCGGCCTGCTCGACGCGCACGAGCAGATGGCGCTGCTGATCATGCGCGTGTCGGGCACGGCCGGCCACCGCTATTTCCACCCGCATGCCGCGGGCGTCGGGCTGTCGTTCAATCCCTATCGCTGGAATCCGCGCATCGACATGCGGGCCGGCGTCGTCCGCCTGGTGGCCGGCCTCGGCACGCGCGCCGTCGATCGCAGCGACGACGACTACACCCGCCTGATCGCGCTCAACGCGCCGGACCTGCGGCCCGAAACGAATTTCGGCGCGATCGCCCGCCATGCCCAGCGCCGCATGGACGCGCTCGACCTGCAGGAGAACGAGGTCGTCACCGGTCCCTTTGCCGAGCTGGCGGGCGCCGAGGCGGATTTCCCGATCGATCTCTTCACCACCCGCGAGCGCCCCGACCGGCCGCCCTTCCTGACCTTCGACGGGCTGCTCGAGAAGACGCCGTTCGTCGGTGACATGCGCACGATGCTCGGCGAGCTGCATGCCGCCTACCGGCATCCGGTCGAGATCGAGTTCGCGCTCAACGTCCTGCCCGGCGGCGGCTACCGCATCAACCTGCTGCAGTGCCGCCCGATGCAGGTGCGCAACGCCGAAGGCGTCGCCAGCGTCGAACCGCCCGCCGGCCTGCCGCGCCTCGTCGCGGCCCAGGGCGCCGTCATCGGCCCGAGCCGGGTGATCCGGCCCGACCGCATCGTGTATGTCGTTCCGTCGCGCTACGGCCAGCTCGGCCAGGCCGGCCGGCTGGCCGTGACGCAGGCCATCGGTGCGATCAATCGCGCCAGCGCCGGCCGCAACCTGCTGCTGCTCGGTCCCGGGCGCTGGGGTTCGAGCGACCCCTGGCTGGGCATTCCGGTCGCCTTCGCCGAGATCAATCACGTCAAGGCGCTGTGCGAGATCGTCGCCATGCACGACAACCTCGTTCCCGATGTCTCGCTCGGCACGCACTTCATCAATGAACTGATCGAAGCGGACATGCTGTATTTCGCCCTCTTTCCGAAAATGGAAGGCAACCGCATCGACGAGGCGGCGATCCGGCGCCTGCCCGACCGGCTGACCGAACTGGTTCCGGATGCCGGCAAACTGTCCGGGATCGTCCATGTCGCCGACGTCGAACCCGGCGCTCTGACCCTCCATGCCGATGCCGAACGCCAGCGCGTCGTCGTGACGGCCAACCCGGCGCGGACGGCGGCGCTGGCCGGCAGCGAGGAAGCGGAGCGCTGAACGGGCAGGCGATCGCTCCGGAAAGAGATCGCCGGCGGCGCTGCGTTGCGCAAAAAACCACAGCCAGGCCCGCCAATCGGGCAATTTGCCGGGCAGGAGCGGTTCATCGGCCCCGTACCGTGTCATGCTCGCACCTTTGTGCTGCGGCACTTCATGGAATCGATCGAGCGGCAAGACATGGACACGACAACCCGGAACCCTTCCCCCCTGCGCGAAGAACTCCTGCCTTTCGTCATCCGCCCCGCGGTGGCCGAGGAGGATTTGCGCAAGGCAGCCGATATCCGTCACCGCGCCTATGCCCGCCATGTTCCCGAATTCGCCGCCAGCCTGCTCGAGCCGGAGCCCGAGGACTACGGCGACGGGTCTCTCGTCCTGCTCGCCGAGGCCAAGCTCGACGGGTCGCCCGTGGGGACGATGCGCATCCAGACCAACTCCGGCAACCCGCTGAAACTCGAGCAGTCGCTCCGCCTGCCCGGGTGGCTCGCCGGGACCAGCCTGGCCGAGGCGACCCGTCTGGGTGTCGAGCAGAACGCGATCGGTCGAATTGTGAGAATCGCGCTTTACAAGGCCTACTTTCTTTACTGCATTGAAGCAGCCATCGAATGGATGGTCATTACGGCGCGCAAGCCGGCTGATCGGCTCTACGAGGCTCTGCTGTTCCAGGACGTGCTGCCCGGCGGCACGCTGGTCCCCATGCACCACGTCGGCAACATGCCGCACCGGGTGATGGCCTTTTCCGTCCCGGATGCTCATAGCAATTGGGTTGCAGCCCAGCATCCGCTCTACGCATATGTGTTTCAGACCGTGCACCCGGACATCCGTTTGCCGGAGCCGGTCAGCCCGAGCTTCGCCGCCAGGCGCGCGGCGCAGGAACAGCGCAGTGTCGAATACCTGATGTGATCCTCGTCCGGCGACCTCGTCTGCTTGCGGGGTCGCCAAGGCGGTGCAACTCCCGCCATGGCCATCCGTGGCTGCGGCGCCCGCCACGGGGGCAACCCGGAAGCCGCCGCCGGCCGCGGGCGGCATGCGGAACCCATTCCCCAGGGATGCCCTGATTGCGCTCCGGCTGCCTTGCCAGCCGGAAGTCGTCCCGGAACGCCCGGCTGGCGGCGCGTCGCCCGCGATGGCGACGGATCTTCCCCGTCGCTCAGCCGCCGGATCGCCTGCATCCTTCCGCGCGCCGGCCGGGCGTGCCGGCGGCCATTGGCGGCCATTGGCGGCCGGCATTGCCGGGATCGTCGCTTGCACCGCACCGCTGCCGGCCAATTTGTCAATGAGTGTGAAAAAGGACGCAGTGGGGCGGGGCGTCGTCGCGTTACCTTGAGCGTGTGGCAGAAATTGCTGTTGCGCGTCGCGCAAGGCATGTTCCCTGCCCTGACAGAGGTAAAGCGAGATGCAAGACCATACTCCATCGATCCCCGGCGCGGTGATGACGCTACCCGCGACGGCCGTTCGTCTGCGCTGGGTCGGCGACAGGCTGCTTGGCTCGCTGTCGCTCTATCTCATTCCCCTGGCCGCCGCCGTCCTTGCCGTGTGGGCGCTGCTGGCCTGGGAGCCGGCCTACGAGTTTGGCGGAGTCGACCCCATCGAATTCAGGGTGCTGCGGGACGACAGCGGGATCCTGTCGCAATCGCAGGTCTCGGGAGCGCTGGATTCCATGACGTGGGCGAGCGACCTCCAGACGCGGCTGTCGGAAGCGCCTTTCTGGGTGGCGTTTCAGGCCGGCGCGGCGATCTCGGGAACGGCGCCCGCCATCCTCTTTCCCTCGCGCCATGCCCGGCGCGTCGAGTGCTGGAGCCAGGGGACGGGCGAGCGTCTCGGCATCGCCGACCGCGACCGGAGCAGCGGTCAGGTCAGGCAGGCGCTGGGCGGATTCCGTCTCGATGGCGCGGCCGGCCCGGTGCTGTGCCGGGTCGAATCCGCGGGCCCGGGGCGCCTGACGGTCCAGCGCTGGGAAGCCGCCGGCCTTGACCACGCGCAGCGCAAGTTCGAGCGCAACAGCGGCCTGATCGACGGCAGCGTCGCGATTCTCGCCCTCTTTGCCCTGATGGTCGCCTTTGTCTATCGTGATGCGCTGATCGTCCTGTTTGCCGCCTGGCTGCTCGCCAACATGCGCATGGCCGCGCTGTCGGCCGGCTGGGATGGCCATATCCTGGAGCAGGCGATTCCCGCCGACTGGCTGGGCACGGTCCGCTCACTGACCATCGCGGTCTTCTACACGCTCACTACTGCCGTCTTCCTGCGCATGTTCCGGAGCGAGTTGAAGCAGGTCGGCACACCGTTCTCGCTCGGCTTCGCGCAGTGGTCGCCCGTTCCG
>Ga0268298_10005852_pt1 | contig 11371 bp, 9 predicted proteins | sample WWTPWeurt_MetaG_FD_194462 | JGI IMG/M metagenome (GOLD analysis project Ga0268298, IMG submission 194462) | Activated sludge microbial communities from WWTP in Nijmegen, Gelderland, Netherland - WWTP Weurt | ecosystem: Engineered > WWTP > Aerobic digester > Activated sludge | place: Netherlands... | reverse complement strand
CCCTGCGGCCCGCGTCGCGACCCCGGCGCCCGCGCCTGTGCGCCCTGCGCCCCCGGCGGCTCGCGTCGTGACCCCGGCGCCCCGGCCTTCGAATACGGCAAGTGCCCACGTCGAGCACGAGCCTGTCCGGGCGGCCCCAGCGCGCGCCCCGGCCGTGGCTGTCGCTCCCCCGGAGCCGGAGGTCGAAGCCGAAGCCGAGACTCTCGCCCACGCCGAGCCACCCCCGCCTGTCGTCCCGGCGCTCCCCAAGGGCGCCAAGGCCACGCAGCGCAAGCGCGCTGGCAAATAGCCCCGTGAAAGAGCCTTCCCCCCGCGAGCAGCTCGTCGACCTGCTCCGCCGCCGTTCGTTCGAGAAGAGGCGCGTGATCCTCGCCTCTGGCAAGGAGAGCGACTTCTTCATCGACTGCAAGCAAGCCATCCTCACGGCCGAGGGACACGCCCTCACCGGAGCCCTGATGTTCGAGGCGCTCGACCTCTTGCCCGAGTGTGACGTCGTGGCCGGCGTGGAGCTCGGCGGCTGTCCGCTCGCGAGCGCCGTGTCCCTCACGAGCTTCGTCCGGGGCCGCCCGAAGGACGCCCTCTACGTCCGCAAGGAGGCCAAGGATCACGGCACGAAGAAGCTTGTCGAGGGCGACAAGTCCATCTCTCCCGGCACCCGAGTGGCCTTGTTGGAGGACGTGGTCACGACCGGCGGCTCTTCGCTCAAGGCCGTCGAGAAGCTCCGCGCGGCGGGCGCCACGGTCGTCGGCATCGTGGCCCTGGTCGATCGCCTCGAGGGTGGCGCCGAGGCCATCCGCGAGGCCGGGATCCCCCTCGTCGCCCTCTGCACGCGCCGCGACTTCCTCCCTGACTGAGCCGCTGCGCGCGCCGTACGAAGAAGGCGCGCGGCGCGCCGTACGAAGAAGGCGCGCCCCCCGCGTGAGATCGCGATTGACGGATCGAGCCGCGCGCTCGCACAATCCGGCCCATGGAGCTCGCTCACGCCAACCGCATCGCGATCCGCGCTCTGAGGTCGGTCCTTGAGGCAGCCCACCCCTTCCGCGTGTCGATCGGGGGAGTCGACGTGGACGTGATGCCCAGAGTGGAGGACGTGGCGTGGCCCCCCGGCCCTCACGAGCTGGACGAGAGTGTAGACAAGCCGTGGCCGAAAGCGGTGAGCCTGCAATGCTCCTGGCCGGGCGGGTTCGTCGAGATGGAGGCGCGCGCCGTGTTCTGGCGCGCGAAGGGGCCCTACCAGGGCCGCATTGGCCTCAAGATCGCGACGCTCCCCCTGAACCGGGAGATCATGTGGTCCTTCGTCACGCCGAGGATCCTCGCGTCGGAGCCCGGGCGATCCGTCGCCATTCCGGTGAGCCTGGCCCTCTTTGCCAGGGAGGGCGAGCGGGACACAAAGCGTCTCCTCGGGTCGCTCATCGAACAGACTCGCGCGCTCGGGCTCGAGCCCCTCACAAGGACCCAGTTCCGCCTGTTCGACATCCAGCCTTCGGATGGGTCGATTCGACCTCTCCCGAAGGAGGCCTTCGAGAACGTCGTCACGGCCTCGCTGGCGAAGCTGCCTTATGTCGTGCGGGGCGAGGAGAGCGGCGTTCAAGGCAAGCTCTTCGTCGACGTGGAGCGATTGCGGCCGTCGCCGATCCCGGCTGTCCCCGAGCCGCCGGGCGCAGAGCCTCCTGCGATCGCGCCGTCGCCTGCGCTCGAGCCGACCGCCGTCGAGACGCAGAGCGCCGCCGCGGCGGAGACGTCCGCGCAGGACAACGTCTTCTTCGACGAGATCTACCTCACGAACTTCGCCGGATACCGCTCCTTCTCGTGGGCGGACATCGCGCCCATCAACCTGATCATCGGCGCGAACGACACCGGCAAGAGCCACCTCCTCAAGGTGCTCTATGCCGTCGCGCGCAGCGTGCAGGAGCTCACCGCGCGCATCGAATCCGATCGACCTACCTGGCCGGAAGTCCTCGCGGAGAAGCTCCTCTGGACCTTCCAGCCCCCCAGCGGCAAGCTGGGAGATCTGGTCCGACGCCCCCTCGAAGGGCCGCTGAAAGTCAACGTCACGCTGTGCAACGAACAGTATGCATTCACGCTGCCGGAGACGGCCGGCCGCTCCCCCCGTGATTTCACCTCCGTGACCGAAGAGATCCGGCCCCAGCCCGGCTTGCGCGCGCTCTTCATCCCGCCGAAGGAGGTGCTCACCTCGCTCGACGCCATCGCCGCGGTGCGCGAGCAGCTCAAGCGCTTCGGGTTCGACGACACCTATTATGATCTCGTCGTCGCGCTGCGAGGAGAGCCGATTCAAGGGGATCTGCCGGAGAGCTTCGAGCGCGTGCAGAAGAAGCTCGAGGCGCTGTTCGCCGGGCGAATCGAGACCGATCACGGCCGATTCCTCTTCAAGCGGGAGGCCGATCGCTTCGAGATGCCGCAGGTGGCCGAGGGCATCAAGAAGATCGGCATCTTCACTCGCCTCATCCAGAATGGCTCTCTCCGGCGCAACTCCATCCTCTTCATCGACGAGCCGGAGACGAACCTCCACCCCCGCGCCGCTCGCGCCCTCGTCGACATGCTCCATGAGCTGAGCCTCGCGGGGGTCCAGATCTATGCGGCGACGCACAGCTACTTCATGCTCAAGCAGTTCGAGATCCTCGCCCGCCGCAAGAGCGCTCCGGTCCGCCTTTGCAGCCTCTCTCGAGGGGCGGACGGCATCGCGGCTCAGTTCTTCGATCTCCGTGATGGCATGCCGCCGAACGGCATCATCGACGAGGCCTTGGGGCTCTACGACGAAGACGTCGCATTGACCATGGAGGGCTGAATCCGGTGCTCCTCTTCCAAGAGTCCGGGCTCCAGGTAGCGCTCCCCGACGAGAGCGGCTTTCGTTTCGCCGACCTGCCCGCCTACTCGTCTCTCAAGGGGTGCGGGATCTCCGAGATGGATTACGGCTGGAGCGACGACGAGAAGGCCGCGTTGTGCCTCCTGGAGGTCAAAGATTACACCGCTCCCACAGATCTTCCGGGCCATCTCCTCGCCAAGCTCATCGCCAAGGGGCGCGATTGCCTTGTCCTCCTCCACTCGGCATGGAGCGAGCTCGGCGAGCGGGCGAAGGCCCTCCGGGCGGAGCTGCCCGACCCGTGCAGGCACCGGAAGCAAGTCCGCATGTTCTTCGTCCTGAAGCGGGACCCGGCGGTGCTGAAGAGAGAAGGGCTCGGGGTCATGCAGGACAAACTGCGCGCGCAGATCACCGCCTACGCCTCCCTCCTCGGGCTCCGCTCGATGGTCCTGCTCGTCGATCACGAGAAGGCGTCCCGCATGGGGCTGCCTGTCCAAGAGCTCTCGTGACACCGATTGTGCTCAAATAGTATTCTTACCTCGCCGTCGACCGCTCAACGCTCTCTCCCGAGCCGCAGCGCGCGGATCGCCGACCGCGCGTCCACCGCCCGGAACGTGTTTCGATAAGGCTCGTCACCCCCGGGCGACCCCTCGGCCACCCCCGTCTGCCGCGCATGGTGCTCCACGTCCACGAGGAGCAACTTCACCTTCAGCAACAGCGGGTGTCCCGTCAGCACGACCGTCCTCCCGACCGAGAGCTCGCATCGATCACTCCTGCCCTCGTAGCGCATGCTCGTCACGAGGCCCCCCGCGCTCTGGCTCCCCTCTCCCTCGCCTCTCCCCTCTCCCTCATCTCTCCCCTCTCCGATCACCCTCGATCGCGCCTGGATCTCGAACACATCCACCTTCTCCCCGCGCGGCCGAAAAGCCACGCTCTCCGCGCCGCGGACAGGCAGAAACCCCGTGTCGTCGTCCGCGAGGATCACCCTGTCCGAACCCCCTCCGTGCTCGACGAACCACCCTATCCCCGCCGCCTCCGTGAGCCGCGACACGAAGGCGAGCCCCGTCTCTCCCGCCTTCGGCACGTTCCCCACCACAGCATGTCTCCCGAGGAGCCGCGACTCCACATCTCCGCTGTCGAGGCCGGCCCGCGCCATCGTCTTCGCCCAGAGCTCCGGCACGCTCGTCTCCCCCTCTCCGCCCTCCGCCGGAGCCAGCGTCGATCGCCACGCCCGCGGCACGATCCACAGGCGATACCCCCGCTCCAGGAGATCCAGCCGATCCAACACCTCGGACACCATCCCCCGCACCCGCCTCACCTCCGAGGGGCCCTGCTCGAACACGAGCGACACCGCGGCTCCCAGCACCTTGCTCAGGTCCCGTCCGGCGCCCCCCGGACAGACAATGTCCACCTGAAACGACGAGAGCCGCGACATCGACTCTCGCCCGTGCACCTCCCGCACCTCCACGCCCTCGCACGAGAACACCGGCGATTCGAGCCGGATCCGCGTCCGCTCCCTCGGCCTCTGCGTCCGGACTGACTCCCTCTCTGCCCCCGGCAGGACCGCGGCCACGACCGCGCTCGGCGGCGTTGAACCGGCCGCCGGAGCCCCGATCTTGGCGCCGCCCCCCGCGCCTCGCACGCGCGTCGTCGCCGGCACGAACGCGCTCGCCCCCTCGCCCGACACGAGCGTGTCTGTCGCCTTCGCGGCCGGCGGGATGTCCGAGTCGAGCCACACGCTGGCCCGCGCCCTCTTCGGCGGCTTCCTGTCGCGCAGCCTGTCCGTCCACTGCCGGCTCCGTTTCGCGTAGTCCACGTTCGCCCCCGGCCCTCGCAGGAGCATGTCCGCGTGCCCGCAGAGCCACGCCGAGAGGCCGAAGCGACAGGCCTCGCACGGCCCCGCGAGCGCCCCGCCGATCTCCCCCTCTCCCCCGTCCCAGAGCCACGCCTCCGAGATCACGATCGGCGCCCGCTCCGCTTGGTTGCGCGCGTTGTAGTCCGATGTCACCCCGAGCAGCTTGGGCAGCGGACAGCCAAAGAGCTTGTCCATCGCCGCCTCGTCGGGCCGCTTCCCCGCCGCGAGCAGGTAGTCCTCGTAGCCTTTTCGCACGTCCGAGAAAGACCACCTCCGCCCGTCGGCCGAGAAGAAGAGGTACGCCTCGCCCTTCGCCCCGGGCGGACGAAAATCGATGTTCTCGATTCGCTCCCGCGCCCAGAGCCACCTCCCCGCCTCCGTCGGCACCACAGAGTCCCCCGCCGCCGCGATCCGCGCGCGCAGCTCCAGATCCCCGTCGATGTGCAGCATCACGCCGATCCGGGCCCCCGGCGAGGGCGAGATCCGCTCGATCCCGAGCGCCCCGCGCACCGTGTCACTGTACCGCGCGAGGCGCGTCCACTGTGCGAATTCTGCGGCCAGGTGGTCCGACAGCGCGTCGTGCCCGATCCCGTGCGGCGCCCCCCCGTGCGTCGCGCACCTCAGATCGCCTGTCGTGAAGCCGGGCTCTCGCCGGGGTCGCTCGCGCACGAGCGACTCCCACGCAGGTACGACAGCGCCGGGCGCCGCCGAACGCACCTCTTCCTCCACTGTCTCGAACGCGCGGTCGAGCGACTCCAGGGTGTCTTGGATCTCGGCGAGCTTCACTACGGACCTCCCTTTCTCGCCGGCCCGAGGCCAGCAGTCGTGGCTACTTCTTGAACCTCTTGTAGAGGGCGTTCTTCAGGTGCTCGCTCGGCTCCGCTGCCTTCGGCCCCGCCGCTCGAGGGGGCGGCGGCGCAGGAGGCGGCGGGGGTGGTGGGGGCGTGTCGCGGAGCCCCTGGCCCCACGGATCGGCCGGCGGCTCCCTGGCAGCGGCAGGGGCCGCGACGGTGAGAGGCTGCGCGACGGCTGGAGCCACGGGAGCGGCGGGAGCCTCGGCGAGGGCGCCAGTCTCGTGAAGAGCGCCAGTCTCGGCGAGAGGTGGATTCGAGGCCGGCGGGGCGACCTCGACGAGGGGGGGAGCCGCGGGGCTCCGCGTCGGGCTCGCGAGCGTCCCCGCGAGATCGCCCGCGTCCTCGGCCTGCGCCGGCTCCGTGGGGACCTGCGACGCTCGCCCGGTGTCCCACGGCGCCCCCGGGATCGGCTCCGACACCCGCGCTGAATCCGAGGCTCGCCCGGAGTCCGAGGCCCTCTCCTGTCTCCCCTGGTCCGCAAAAGGCAGGATGGCTTTCGCCACGACCCCGAAGCCCTCCGACAGATCGAGCGTCGACTCCTTTGGATTGCGGACCCTCTGCCGTGCGACAGGCGTCGTCTCCGGTGGAGTCAGGTCCGGAGTCACAGCCCTGTTCGGCCGGACCACAGGCGTCGTCTCCGGGGGAGTCAGGTCCAGGGTCTTTGCCCCGTCCGCAAGGACGACTGGCGCCCTCGTCGTCGGCGCGGTGGCGATGGAGGGCACCGGCGGGGCCATCTGCGCGACAGCAGCCGGGGTCGGAAAGAATGCGGGCAGTGGCTGCGTGGGCGGCGCGGCCGTGCTCGAGAGCACCGTCGTGCTGCTGAAGTCCGGGGCTGCCTCGCTCGCGTACTCCAGGTCTTCGTCGTTGATCTCGATCGTCCCGCTGAACGTCCCTGAGAGCCTCGGCGGGCTGTCGTCGATCACCATCGTCCCGCCGTGGCCCACCGCCGCGCGCGCGGCCGCCACTGAGGCCCGCAGGGCCGACGTTGCGCGCGCCGCCTTCTGCGCGGAGCCCGCGTGCCCCGCCGGTAAATCCGCCGGATCGGGCCAGTGGATCGGGGCGTCCGGCAGCGCCACCCCCGCGAGCAGCCGCACCGCTCCGAGGTCATTTTCCCGCACGGGGAAGCTGTTTCGCCACACCATCGTGCACCGCTCCGAGTCCGCGTCGATCCGCAGCGTGTCCGCGCGCAGCGAGAAGATCCGCCCGTCCGACTCCGTGCCGACGACGCGCACCATCGCCATCGCGCCAGGCAAGATCAGGTGAATGTGCGGCAGCTCCGGGTGGACGCCCTCGAGCACGATCCACTCGTCGCCCACGAGCTGCCCGACGCGCTGATCCGCCGGCGCCGCATGGAAATACCGAAAATCGAAGCCCGCCGGGATCTCCGCGAGCGCCTTGTCGAGCCCGGAGCGCACGTCCGGCGCGGCGAGCTGCGTGCGCGAAGGCCACGATTTCGAGATCGGCCCGAACCCCGCCACCCGATCCGCGGAGATCGGATCCACCACGTTCGGCGGCGGATCCCCCGCGAGCGCGCCCGTCCCGAGCGGGTTATCGCGGTACCCTGGTCCCCCGAAGGCCTTCTCGTAGACCAGCGGGATCGCCTTGAAGGGCGCGATCTCGTCGCCCCTTCGATCACCCACGACGTGCGCGCGTTTGTCGAGGAGCGTCGCCTCTCCGCGCCCCACGGCGAGCCGCACGACGACGCGCGCGGCGCTGCCCCCCGGGGCGTGCGCGTGCCCCGTGAGCAGCACGTCGGCGCCTGGCAGCCGCGGCACGAGATCGCTCGTCGCCACGATGCTGCGCGTCGGGTTGTTCATCCGGTGCGCCTCCCTCGTGAGGATCGGCTCGGCCGGCACCATCCGCATCGGCCCGTGATGAACGAAGGCGAACGTCGCCTTCACGATCGCGGCGACGCGGAGCTGACCATTTTCGCGAAAGACCATCGTCGCTGCGGCGGCAGGCGCGACAGGGGAGATCGGCACGGCAGCGGGCGGCATCCCGATCCTTTTTACATGAAGCGGGAGCCTCGTGGTGCCGAATCTCACGCCTTCACCAGAGCAGCTCTCCCCGCAGGACAGTGACCGCCTGTCCCTGGAGCTTCACCCTGTCTCCCTGGAGCCTCACGCGCATGGATCCCCCGCGCGCCGAAGCCTGAAAGCAAAGGAGCGTCGACTTCTTGAGCCTCTCGCCCCAATAAGGCCCGATGCAGCAGTGCGCCGATCCCGTGACGGGATCCTCGTCAATCCCGGATCCAGGCGCGAAGAACCGCGACACCACATCCCACGGGCCCTCGCCTCTCGCGGTCACCATCACCCCGCGCACCCCGAGCGATCGGAGCCCGCTGTGATCCGGCTTCAACCCTCGCACTTCCCCTTCACTCCCCAGCTCCACCAGGTAGTCGAATCGGCTCTTCTGCACTTGCCTTGGAGTCACCCCCAGGGCTGCGAACAACCCCTCTGGCGCATCGCACGGCGAGGGCGGGGTGGCCGGAAAATCAAGCTCGATGAACGGATCGTCCCGGGTGGCCGTCAACAGGCCGCTCCGCGTGTGAAACCGGATCTCCTTGTCCTTGGCCACGTGCCCGTCCTCCCACAGCGCGTGAGCGCTCGCGAGCGTCGCGTGCCCGCAGAGATCCACCTCCACGGCGGGGGTGAGCCACCGCAGCGAATACCCCTCTTCTTGCTTCTGGAGAAAGGCAGTCTCGGACAGGTTCATCTCCCGCGCGACGGCCTGCATCCACGCGTCGTCGCGCGCCTCGGGCAGCACGCAGACAGCGGCCGGATTGCCGGCGAAAGGAGCGTCGGTGAAGGCGTCGACGGTGACGATGCGAAGTCCCATGCTCGGTAGCTTACCATGAACGACGAAGGAGCCTTTCCAAAAAAAGCTTGACAGCGGCTTCGCTTCTCGTCTCATGTTGCCAGGTGGCCGGAGAGCAAGTGACATTTGCCCCGAGGAACGATACCCTCACCCTCGCATGGCACGGCTCGATCTCTTCGCTCTCGCTCGCGCGAACGAAGCGGCTCTCACGAAGCAAAGTGAGGACCGGCGCGCTGCCCTCGTGGGCGACCACCTGACACGGTTCGACCGATTCAGTGAAACCGTCGGGAAGACGGGCGGGATCTCGATGAACATGAAGCCATGGAAGCTCCTCGCCTTCTTGCGTCGAGGGCGCTACCTCAGCGTTCATGAAGTAGCAGAGGAGAGAGCTGCCGCATCCGGGACGACTTCCGACGATGAGCTGAGGCGATCGCAGGGGACCTATTACGAGCGACGTGTCCTGTTTGACCGAGCCTTCGAACAAGGTGAGCTCTTCCTCTACGGCGCGCTCAACATAGGCGGTCCGGGCGCAATTGAATACGGTCTCTTCTGTTTGTTCTTTGGACAGGCTGTGACAGGCCATTTTCAGGGAGCATTTCTGCCGGACAACAGTCTGGAGCGATATGTGAAGCCGGCCGCTGTTCTGACACTCGACGACATCACCCTTCGCCAAGAGGTGGCTACTTCGGCGCAGAAGCATTGCCTTGCCGCCCTCAAACACGTGGACGATCTCGCGTCACTCGACCCACAAGCATGGGGCGGGATGCTCTGCTCCAAACAGTGCTTTGTCGAGGCGATCGTCGTCGGGGAGCTGAGACCAGATCACGTCGAGCAGCTCAGGGTCGCCAGGGACGAAATGAGGCGATTTGCAGATCTTGCGCTGGATGACATGATGGGAAAAGTGGCCCCTGTTGATCGTGTCGAGTTAGAGGATTTTACGAGCTGCCTGGCCGTCTTGCAGGCCAGCGGGCTCGCCGCGCTTCTCATGGAGGTGTGAGATGCTCACGATCCTGGCGATTGACCGGAATGATGGTTGGGTTTTTGTAAGAGACGGGGAGACGATCCGGCTCTTACGACCGCCTTACCGACTTTCGGAAGGTCGAGTGGCATCCGAGGCGATTCTGGCGCGCGCGGTAGAGCATCATGGGTACTTCGCCTGCGACGAAAGGCGAGCGACCTGGCACGAAGTCGTTGCGTCCGTGCGAGGGATCGTCGCCGAGCAGCGGGCTTCTGAAGGGCGACCGATGCCCGATGAGGGGGTCGGACGAGCGATGCTACGCGTCGCCACGGCGAGCATGGTGGAGCGGATCCTCGATCGGGTCGCCGAAGAGCTCCTGGCCAAAGATGATCTGGAGGCCGCACAGAATGTGCTTTGTGCGCTCCAGGTAGAATCTCCACACTTGAAGGAGTCTTCTGCTCTCAACCGTCGAACAGCCGAGTTGCTCGAAAGGGTCGGGAAGCGACGAGAGGAACGAGCGCAGCGAATCCTGGATAGCAACGGTCGCTTTCCCTTCCTCGCCAAGACCGGCAAACTGTTGAATGCCGAGCAGCACGCACACCTCGTTGCGAGGAGAGGCTCCATGTTCGTTCGGGATCAGGCTCCACGCGCCGAAGAAGCGGCATGACGGGCAAGCCATGCACACGGTGACCTTCTATTCCTACAAAGGTGGCGTTGGGCGGACGCTCGTCGTCGCCAACCTGGCCAAGTACCTGGCGCATCTTCGGATGAAGGTGCTTGTCTTGGATCTTGATCTGGAGGCGCCGGGCGTACACTACAAGCTCGGTGAGCGTGGCGCGCGTCTGCCGGTGGAGAGGGGTGTGGTGGACATCTTGCACGCCTTCGCCACGACTGGCCAGCTCCCTGAGAACTTGGCAGACTATGTCTTGGAAGCGCCCGCGCCGACGCCTTCGGCCGGGAAGATCCATCTCCTTGCTGCCGGCGATGCCCCGTCGCCGGAGTACTGGAAGAAGCTCTCGCGGATCGATTGGCACAGTCTGTTCTATTCGGAGCAACCCGACGGGATACCGCTCTTCCTCGAGCTCAAGGCGTTCATCGAGGAGACTTACTCCCCCGATTTCCTCCTGATCGATGCCCGAACCGGGATCACAGAAATGGGGGGTGTTGCCACCACGGTTCTGGCGGATCAGGTCGTGTGCGTGATGCTCCCGACGCGGGAGCACCTGGAGGGCACACGAGAGGTCATGCGCGCCATTCGCGCGACACCGCGGATGGATGGCGCCGGGCCGGTCGAGCTTCTCGCAGTGCTCTCTCGGCTCCCGCATGCGGCCAAGGGCTCTGACGAGACCGCCGAGGTGGGGAGGGTCCGAGAGTTTCTGAATGCTCCCGTCGACAACCTGGGGGCTTCTGTGGAAATCGGAGATTTGGCGGTGCTGCATCGGGAGCCCGCGCTCGAAGCAGCAGAGCAGATCCTTGTTGGGGGCGAGAGGAGCCTGGACGAATCTCGCCTCCTTCTGGACTATCTCCGGCTATTCGTGAAGTTGGTACCTCCATTGCCCCAAAGGCCCGCCGAACCGGAGTCCGTTTCTGGAAGCAGTTACGACAGCGAGGACGAAATCCCGGTTTGATGTCAACGGCTAAGATTGGGCTTGGAACAAAGAAATCTCTGTGCGACCTCCGTGCGGCCGCCGCTGGGGGACGCAGTCCCGACGCTGTGCTCTCCGCGGCTCCGTGGTGAAAGAGGCTCCATCTTCATCCCCCCATCCTAGCCCGCGAGCTTCGCCCGCACGTCCAGCACGCTCACGCCCTCGCCCGCCGGCCGCACGAGCACAGGGTTCATCTCCAGCGTGTCAATCCCGGGGAAGTCCACCGCGAGCTGCGATACCCGCAACAGCACCTCCGTCAACGCGTCGATGTCCCCAGGCGGCGACCCGCGATACCCCTTGAGCAACGGGAACGATTTGACCGCCTCGATCATCCGCCGCGCCTCGGTGTCCGTCACTGGCGCCAGTCGCACGGCCACGTCCTTCAAGACCTCCACGTACACGCCGCCGAGCCCGAACATC
>Ga0268298_10005851_pt1 | contig 11373 bp, 7 predicted proteins | sample WWTPWeurt_MetaG_FD_194462 | JGI IMG/M metagenome (GOLD analysis project Ga0268298, IMG submission 194462) | Activated sludge microbial communities from WWTP in Nijmegen, Gelderland, Netherland - WWTP Weurt | ecosystem: Engineered > WWTP > Aerobic digester > Activated sludge | place: Netherlands... | reverse complement strand
ATGATAGAAGTGACGTTCACTTTTACTGTTTTACCCAGGAGCTGGCGGCCGTTTTCAACAACGACCATTGTGCCATCTTCCAGATATCCAATTCCTTGATTTTCGTCTTTGCCTTCTTTGATCACGTCGATGATGATTTCCTCTCCGGGAAGAACCACTGGCTTTAAAGCACTGGTCAGAGTGTTGAGGTTTACTACTTCAACGCCCTGGAGTTCTGCAACCTTGTTCAAATTGAAATCGTTTGTAATCAATTTCGCGCCGGTTTCGCGTGCAAGGCGAACGAGTTTCGCATCCACATCGCGCGCATCCGCGTAATCCAGGTAACTGATCTTCACTTTTACATTGTCTAACTGCTGGAGTTTGTTGAGCATTTCCAGTCCGCGTCTTCCGCGATTGCGTTTGACTGGATCCGGTGAATCGCTGATGAGCTGGATTTCGCGGAGAACAAAGTTTGGAATGATGATCGGGCCTTCGATGAAATTCGTTTGCGCGATATCCAGAATACGTCCGTCGATTACAATAGAAGTATCGAGGATTTTTTCCTTTGTTCCGCCTTCTGGCTTTTCAGGTGTGAAAGCAGATGCGGCAATCGCTGTTCCAGGTCTGCGACCACCCATTCTACCTGCTTCTCGCCCAATTACAATTCCTGCCACGACCAGACTGATTGTGAACGCAGGTACATAGAGATTGAGATCACTGGAAAGAATATGCGCGAGGAAATACGAAGCAGCAACTCCCAGGAGTGCCCCGATCGCACTGTGGCTCAGCACGTCCGTATTGATTCGCGGCCAGATTCTATCCATGAAGATTGCCAAACCTGAGGCGATGAGCGTGATAGCCGCTCCGATTCCTGCCTCAATGTAGTTTGCTCCGCCTTCAAATCGCATCCATAAGAATGCGCCGGCGCCAACCGCGACAACGGTGGCTGCCCTCAAAAAAACTTTCATAACAACTACCCCTCCGGTCCGGGGCCGTCAGGCAGAATCAGGACAGAACTTCCGAGATCAAATTGCCAGCTTCTTCCATGGAGATTTCCCTTGAGATAGCAATTTCGCTCGATACAAGATTATAAGCCGATTCGTACAGCCTGCGTTCCATGAGCGATAGTTCTTTGTCACGCGCACGCTTGTAGAGATTGCGACAGACCTCTGCCACGGAGTAAATGTCTCCGGACTTGATCTTGGTCATGTTGTTTTGATAACGGATTTTCCAATCCTCTTCCGTATCCATCTCGTCTTTCCTGAGAAGATCCAGTACTCGCTTAACGTCTTTCTTCTTAATAATTGGACGGATTCCGATCGTGTCGGCCTTGTCCACCGGGATCATCACCTTCATCTTGGAAGCAGTGATATCCAGTATGTAACATTTGGTCTTCTTTCCCAGGATCTCTTGCTTTTGCACGGCGTTGATTTGTCCTACTCCGTGCATTGGATAGACTACATAATCTCCGACATCAAAACCTGTTTTTTCGGCTTTGTCCTGGCCCTTTTTCACTTTTGCCTGCGGCATATCTATGGACCGATTTTCCTAGTCATCTACTATATTGATGTTTAGACATTGTGTCAAGAAGTTTTTAAATGGAGCCGCCCCGGCGGCATCTATCCTCATAAACTGGATCCTGGACGCCCATGGGAAGGCTGCCCGGAGTCACCTGGCGAGCTGGGCTGCTACCTGGAATATATCGCCTTTTGCTCTGACCTGATCCATGAGATCTCGATTCGTGAGAATGGTTCTGACTGCTGATTCCGGTAGGTTCTTCATTTCATTGAATCGCGCTCTGTAGTCCGAGATGGTCATTTTCCCTGCGAATAGATTTGTCTGGTACTGGAAGATCTGGTGCTCCATCAGAAACCGCAGCGTATCAAAATCTTCCACCGCCTCCGCTGTGATTCCCGCCTCGCGGTTGTCAGCAAGCCTCTTGCAATAATCAATGAATGCCAGGTTGTCCAGAAATTTGGTCTGGTCCTCTTCTACCTTGAATCTAAAACTGATTGGATCGAGTTTGAATTCCTTGATCATCACCCCAAGCTCCAGAACTACCTGGTGACTCTGGCTCTTCACTCCAAAATCGTCTGCCGCGAATGTAATCCCAAAGTTAAAGAAGTGAGCGCATACTTCTTTGAGCGATTGTCTGCTTTCTTCGTACGGCTTTTCTACGAGCTCCAGTCTCAGGTTTCTAGGATTGAGTCCCCGGGATAGTATGAGTTGGTGAAGTCGATCTGCTTTTTCTCTGATAGCGAATGTGTCTATGAGCGATTGCGGAGAAATGTTGAACTTCAAAAGCCCGGGTGCTCTTTCGCATGCAGTGATGAGTTTCTCTAAAATCAGAAGTTCGATTCGATTCAGGTCCTGGTCAGGCGGAATGTCGCTGATGAGTTCTCGGTAGGTTCCGTACACTCCTCCTCCGAGGAATACTTCTCCTCCATTTACAGAGTACGTAGCGCTGCGAGGATCATAGTATATGGTTGGCTGGATCATCGCATCCGTTGTTTCATCGGAGATGTATGTGTTTGCGCGATTGAAATAAGTCCAGCTCCACCTCGTGAGATTGTCTCGAAGATTCTTCTCTGACGTGCGAAACAGTTCTTCAAATATCTCTTCTTCATCCGAGATGAAGTTGCACTGGGATCGCCCAACTCCAAAATGAAAAGAGCAGATATGGCGGGACATGCATTCGATGTGAAACCTGCCCACGGAGCTATCTACATTCGGGAAGCCCGGACCGCTCCAGCCGCGAATGGGTGCGATTCCCATCAGGAGGCAGGCGGGATGCTCCATGTAGTGGAACCCGAACTCTACATCCGTGATGTCGAGTATGCTGTGAACTTCATTGCGTAGAAAATTGACAAACTCCAGAAGCTGCATTCCCTGAATGTCTTCGAATCGGATGAGGAAGAGAGGTTTACCGCGATTGGCGGCTATGAAACTGTTCCGGAATGCTTCCGCGTGCATCAGACCGAAGTAACGATCGTGCGAACCATCCTTCGATGAGCTTTCGTCCATAACCGACTGGAGCGTGGATCTCTGAGGAGGCATGTCAAATGTTTTCTGGTTGACCAGGCCCCGAAGCAGGTTCACCTTTGGGCGTCTGGCGGGCGTCGCGTCGGGGGAAGGTAGGTTTCGCATATGTCTAGGCTGCATGGTGTACTCGTTTTTGCCGCAATCGTCGCTTTTTCTGCGGCCTGTTTGAAGAAAGCTTCGACTGCGGTGCCCGTAGAAACGGCCGCCATTTCCCTGCTTGTCGTAGGAGACGTAACCGCGGACGGACAACCGGTGAAAACCGGGCAGCTTCTGAAAGGCAGCCCGTGGATCATCGTGGGTCCGGCCTCCATCATGGATCTGCAGGTTCGGGATTCGGAACAGGGCGTTGTCTTTCGCCTGAAAGAAAATAGCAAATTTCGTCTGAGTTCACTCGACCGTGGAAATGGAAAGACGTTTGTAGCGCAGCTCCAGTCAGGTCAGCTACTTGCCTCTGTGAAGAAGAGAAGCGCAGACGAAGAGGTTCGCATCAACACGCCAACTGCTCTGGCGGGAGTTCGTGGAACCAAGTTTGATGTATACGTGTTTCAGGATGGATCCATTCGCACAAGTGTCTACGAAGGGAGTGTAGTGACTCGTGCTCGCCTCAATGGCGTGGATGATGTTCCTGCGGAACTCGTTGAAAATAGCGAAGCACTCAAGAAGATCATCAAGCAAATCGAAAAAAGTGAAAAAGTTCTCGAACCAGGAGACCAGGCGACTGTCGCACATTTCGTAGTGGATGCGGAAGTTCAAAACGCAATCCAGACCGCCATAACAGATCCGGAAGTGCGTGCTCTTGCAGAGAAGAAAGATCGCACTCCAGAAGATATCAAAGCGACTGCGGCCGCCCTCGATAAGAAGCTTTCTCCTCAGCTCGCAGTTTTGGAGAAGAAGATTCAGGAAGATCTTCCTGCGGCAAAGGTAGAAGTGAAGGAAAGACCACCGGCTCCGCCGGGCGGATATCCGGTGCCAGACGAATTCAAAGAAATGCAGCCTGTAGATACTTCGCGTTCAGATACAGAAGAGAAGACGCGCAAAGAAGTAGAGAAGCGCAATCAGGATGAAAACATTCGCAAGAATCTGATGGTGCGAATCGAGAAAGTTACAGGCGGGAAGCTCGATCAGCTCATACTCAAAGACGGAAAAACAATCAGCGGTGTGATTCGTCAGGTAGGGGAAGATTACATCGTGACTACGCCGGAAGGAAATCAGTCTATTTCGGGAAGTCAGGTTGGAGAGATGAGATTCTGATTTAGATTGGACCGGCGGGCAAGTAGCAGCCGGTTAAGAAAGGATCAGCTCGATTTCTACTTCGCTCGTTGGGCCTGTGATTTCGATGATTGCTTTTTTTCTGTCAAAGTGAAAGGAAGCGCAGCCGCTTCCTTTGATGTCTGCGATTCTGCTGCGAATCCCTGGAACGTGAATTCTGTACGATCTCATGGTACTGGCCCGGTCAAAATCGATTTGAATTCTGCCGCGCTTGTTGCTCATGCTTCCGGAAATGCTGACTCTTCCAGCGGAAACTGGAAATGGACCAAAGAAGAATTCACCCATCAGTTCGCGATTTCGCAGGCCGCGGAAAATAGAAAGCACACCGTTTTGAGCGTGCAAAACAAATTCGCGCAGCAAGAGAAGCACTTCTGCGAAAGCCCAGCCGTGAAATCCATCTCCCATAACTCCGCCGCCGGTATTCGGATGAATTGCCTCGGGGTAAGTCCATAGTTCGCTCTTGCTCTTGAGTACTCTCTTAAAGATCCTTCGCGCCTGCCTCACATCTCCCAGGCGAAGGTGCGATTGCGCCATTTGAAGGCTGAGGTAGATGTTGTAGCCCGAATGAATGATTGGATGAAAGAATAGATCGTGTGTGAAGAAATCGCGATGGATCTGTCTGACTGTGCGTCGCATTTCGTCTTCCGGAAAAAGAACCAGATCCAGCGGATAAACGGCACAGATATTCCCAATCATTCCTGAATCAATGGGACGATCAGGCGCAGCCGTGATCAGGCCATACTTCTGTCTTTCCTGGGAAGAGATTTCCAGCAGATCTCGCCTGTATTCATCGCATTCGCGCGTGAAGTTGTTTTCGTCTTTTGTTTCTCCCATCAGGCCCGCAAGATGCGCCGCGTGAAGAAGCCCTGCAATAGACCAGATATTATCCCAGTAGTAATGATCCGCCGGGCCAAGATGCTCCGCGCTGAATCCGGCAGGAAGGATCAATCGGCGCGGGCCCTGTCTGCGTTTTTTGATAATCCATTGCGCTCCCCGACGAATGGCAGGGTAAACTTTCTTAAGTAATTCGAGGTCTCCGGTGTGTTCAATGAAGTGCGACAGAGTCCAGATGGCCTGCCCGTTGGAATCCCATTCTCCTTCGTGCGATTTAAAGAAACCATCGCGTGACTGGCGCTCTGCATAGCTTTCGAGTACTGCTTTTGCTTCTGCAATGAATCCCCAGGCAGTCAGGGAAGACACCATGTATGCTGCGTCGCGAAACCAGAATTGATTGTAAGTGAATACACCTGGAGTGATTTCGCGTCCGGTTTGTAAGGAGAGAACGTAGCCGGAAAATATTCTTGCTGCTTTGTTCCAGCTTCCTCTTGCAGAAATGAATTTGGCCCCGCGTTCGATTTGTCTTTCCCAGCTTGCCAGGGATTGATGAACTTCTGTTTCGTTTGCGAGAAAGGAGAGAGGAATATCTTCCGTGATGGTTCTATCATTTCTTGCGTAGAAATGAATGGTTCCGTGACCGCTTACTCGATAGATGATGCAGCCAGTGGCAATTCCGTGCGGGCAGTGCACGATTCCGTGCGGTTCGGATTCAAAGTAGGCGTCTCCGGTTTTCAAATTCGAAAACCGAACTTCATCCGGGCTCTTTCTCAAAAAGATATCGCGGTTCTTGTTGATGGCAAGTACCGCCCCTTGCGGTTCCATATGGAGCTGAAGATCTGTGATGAGTGCTGCTCCTTCCGGATTGAAAGGACGAATTCCAATTACGATTTCGCATGGGCCCGGAGCATCATATTCTATACGAGAATATACCCAGCCTGGTTGATCTGCGCAGCCGGCCACAATCCATGTCGCGCGAAACCCTTTTCGCGAGGAATACTCTGTCTTCGCAACAGGCATGTCCTTGAAAGGCTTTTGTTTTACTTTGAGGTCTCCTCTGGTTGCAAGGAGAAGTTTTGATCCTTCGCGCACTGCAAATTCGATGCTGTAACTTCCTGCCATTGGACTGAATGAGCCGGCCGGATCCACCATGGAGAACCTGGTTCCCCCTGGAGAGCGCAGTCCCATCCACGTGCGATGCGTCAGATTCAGCGAAAGCATGCTGCTTGCTCTTGGGATGAAAGAGGGATCGGCCGGGTTGTATTGTCTCTCTACCCAGTATGGCCCGGCGAAATGTCTGTAGAACTGAAAGAAACAATAGTTCCACATGCCCGATGCGATGACGCGCGAAGCAAAGGGGAGGTTTTCAGAAGGATAGGCTGCGGATAACGGATTCGTTAGGCGAAAGCCGCCTGCGATCAGCGGCTCCACATCCGGGTGCAGTCTCAGAAATGAACTGAAGCGGCCAAAAAGTCGCCGCAAGAATCTGCGAAACATACTAGCCAGCGGCCAGAGCTTCTTCTTCAGAATCGTAAATGTCGAACATGTCCATCAATTCAACTACTTCAAAAACCTTTTTCACGGCTACAGAAAGATTGCAGAGACGAAGACCGCGGTTGGATTCTTTCAGGCTTCTCATAAGTGAAACAAACACACGCAAACCAGAAGATGACATATATTCGACATCGTCCAGGTTCAATACCAGGTTTTTGTCCGGATGTTTCTTGATGATATCGTTGAGTTCTGCTTCTACTTCAGATGCGAGATGAACATCTACTCTGCCTGAGAGATAAAGTACAAGATTGGACCCGCTTTCTTTCATTTCCATGGTCGATTCTCCTACGATTCCTCTTTTTTTAATATCTTCTCGGCGACAAAGAAGTTCGTGTCGCCTTTCCGATGGTATTCTACACTATCCATGAGGGATTTAATCAGGTAAACCCCAAAACCACCCCGTCTGCGGCCCGCCATATTCTCTCGGATGTCCGGTCCGGGCACCTCTTCCCGCTTGAACGGGATTCCCTGGTCCCTGAGCTGGATTCTAAACAGGCTGCCCGCTTCTATTTCCAGATCGCAGTCAAAAGTTGGTTTGTCATCTTCCTTTCTGTATGCGTGCAAAACAATGTTTGTGGCCGCTTCGTCCGAAACCAGCAGTAGATCTTCCAGGTCCTGGCCTGCCAGTCCATGCCTCTGGCATGCATTGAGGACGAAATCGCGCAGGGCGGGCACAGATTCGACCCTGGCTGGAAGCGCGATGTGGTAGTCGCTTTTGCCGCGCACGGTTCCAAAGAAACGGCTGACGAGCATGGTAAAGTCGTCATACTGAAGTTCACTTCCTGAAAAATCGATGACTCGTTTGTAAACAGTCTCTACTATTTCCTCAGGCTTGCGATCGCGCACTTCATGGAGTGTGCTCATGAGGCGATCCATTCCAAATTCTTCCCCGGCGCTATTGACCGCTTCGATCACGCCGTCCGTGTACAGAATCAGCAAATCTCCATCGCGCACCTGGGTCGAGCCGCCCAGATACTTCTGGCGATACGCCGGAAGTACGCCCAGGGGTGAACCTTTGCCAGACAACATTTCATAATTCCCATTCTCATGCATGAGGATCATTTCATTGTGGCCGGCGGATGCATATCGCAGCCGACCGGTGGACGGATCGTATCTGCATAGAAAGACAGTGACGAACATTCCAGACTGGGATTCTTCAAACAGCAGATCATTTGCCTGCGCCAGAACTCGCGTTGGATCGATTTCCTGACGGATGATCGTGCGAAGAATGGAACTGGACACTGCCATGAAGAGAGCAGCGGGAAGACTCTTGCCCGAAACATCCGCCACGAGGCAGGAAACATCTCCATTGGGAGTGTGCACATAGTAGTCGAAGAAATCCCCACCTGTTGTTTTTGCCATCACGGATCTGGCCGCCAGATCCAGATGCAGGTGCTGTGGCTTTTTTATTGGTAGAATGTTTCTCTGGATGCGAGATGTAATCTCCATTTCCTTTTCCAGAGATTTCTTCACGATGATTTGTTCGTTGAGTCCCAGGTTTTCGTAACCTTTGACGATTTGAGATGCGATCGTAAGAAGGAGTTTGTAATCTTCCTCGAGGAATTGCCCACTCGATGGTTCTGCCAGACACAGCACGCCAAAAGGAGGCTGGCCTGGACTTGCCAGAGGCAGAATGATGCACGATCTTGAATCGTATCTGTGTGGATTGGCCATAGCCGCAAATTCGGGATTCTCGCGAAAGTCCTCTATAAAGACAGGTCGATTGGTAGAAAATACGTGATGGGCCAGGCTGCCGGGGGTTGCATCGCTTTCGTCGTATGTCCCGGCAGAGGCCGCCATTTTCAAAGTCGATCCGCTTGCCATGAGAATGGACGCACGCCCAACTTTGAGATCATCCCGCACGATGTTGAGTGCCCGCGCGAAAAGATCCTGAATGGTTCTTTCTTCCACCTGCGCACGTGCCACCGCGTGAAGACTTGTGATCTCGCGGAGCCTTCTTTCCAGCTGTACGTTTGTCCTTTGAATGCTATCCAGGAGGCGCCTTCGCTGTAAGGCGATCGCCACCGAGTCAGAAAAACTTTCGAAAATTTCCAGGTCGTGCTCAGAGAAAGCGGGACGGTCGATCGTATTGATCACTTCAATGACGCCGATTGCTTCTCCTTCTATTAGAAGAGGTGCCGCCAGAATATTGCGAGTGATTTCTCTGGATACCTGATCTACCTGGCGAAACACTCTCGCGTCATTTTGCGCGTCGTTTACAATGAGAGATTTCTTCGTGGCAGCAGTGATGCCTGCGATGCCCTGTCCGCGAGGGATGCGAAAGCCTTTCAGGTCTTTCTTGTTGCCCGCAATGATTTCGAAATACAGTTCTCCCGTTTTTTCATCCACCAGGAACAGACTCGCGCTTTCTGCGCGAATCACTCTCTTCGCACTGTAAAGAACTGTCTGGATCATCTCTGAAAGTTCGCGCGACGAGTTGATCAAGTTTGAAACTTCTAGAACACTCTTGAGCTGGTGATCGGACTCTTTGATTTTGTGATTTAAGTGCGCGTTTTCAAGGAGTAAGAGCAGGCTGCTTTTGAACCCCAGAAATACTTCTGGCGTTCGTTGATCAATGAATGCGCTCTTCAAGAGAATTGCAAATGTAGCGGCCAGATTCTGCACAAGCGCGAGATCTGCTTCATAGAACTGATCAAAGTACGCGGGTTCGCGAAGCAAGAGTACGCCCAGATCTCCTTCTTGCAGGGTCATGTAAACGCACAGGGCCGGATTCTCGGGAATCAGTCTGCTTGTGCGTGCCTGGATGACGTCTTCGCACAGAGCGATGTCCTGTTCAGATGCGGCAGCGGGAAGAAATGGCTCCAGTTTGCTGATTGAGTTAAAAAGATAGAAATTTCCTTGTCTTGCCTGCACGAGACGCCTGGCTTCATCGAGTACTAGATCCAGAATATAATCCACTTCCGGATTGCGAACCACCTGAAGGCGTCCGTTTCCCAGAGCCGAAACAATTGGACTGCCCGCTTTTTCGTGATGCATTTTAGTTCATCGCAGTGCGGATGAAAGGAACAACCGCGCTGGAGTCATAGATTTCGATGGGTCGTGTAGTCGCGTAGTTGAGAGCGGCCGGCATCACTTCTCCTGTAGTCATGATCACGCCGCGAAGGGCGCCTTTTTCGCGCATAGATTCGTGAAACTCTCTGACTATTTTTTCCGGGAGCGCAGCCATATCGCGTGATATGAAGAAGAGAGTTTTTTGCCCGCGATTCCTGCTTTTTACGTCTGCATCTGTGCCAACGCCCGTAACACTCATTTCTCCGTTCAGCATCAGGTGAAGCACCTGGAAGCCCATCTTCTCAATGATGCGCCTGCACGCATTTTCAAATTGAGTCGTGTTCATGATCAAGAAATCCTTCACGGAATCGTCTGTTCTGAATTCTTGATATTGTCTGAGTTTGTCTCTGACATCACGGTAGCCTGGTTTGATTTGCTCTATCTTTTCCCAGCTTGCGATTGCCTTGTGAACGTCGCGCCCCTTTTCAGCCGCAACTCCAATGAGATAGTAGAGCTGAATCATGGTTTCCGATCCGGGTGGGGCGAACTTCAATCCGCGTTCGAGTTCAGTAATTGCCTTTGAAAAATTGCCTTGATCCAGAAGGACCATTCCTTTTGCCAGAAGAGCTTTGTCTCTAAGCCCATCGTCTTTTTCTGCGATTTCGAATTCTTTGAGCGCCCAGTCCAGATCGTTGAGATAGCGAAGAGCCAGTCCCAGGTAGTAGTGAGCCGCTTTGAGATCTGGTTTTAGTTGTACCGCCCGGATCAGCGCGGCCCGGGCGTCGTGGTATTGTTTGAGTGCATAGTGCGATTGACCAAGCACATTGAATGCTTCTGCATTTTTAACGTTAAGCGCCGTTGCTGTCTGTAAGAATTTAATGGATTTAGGATAGATGCCGCCGCGATGAAACAATCTGCCCAGTTCAAAATGATTTTCAAACTGGTTGGGTTCAAGAGTTGTGAGGATTAAGAATTCATTTTTTGCTTCATTTGCGTTTCCGGATTCAATCAGGGATCGTGCGAGGCCGCGTCGTACTGGAATTTCTTTGACCTGATCATCAAACTTGCCAATGCGAATACAATTCTTGTATTCTACAACGGCCATGGGATACTCACTGAGGGCCTGGTGGCACTGACCTGCCAGAAAATGAGCGATCATGGAGCGATCATCCTGTTGAATGATTCGCTGGCATTCTGCTAGAGCTTCGCGATAGCGTTCCCCTGCGATCAGATTCCCGATTTCTTCTAGCTTGCGAGGCCCTCGGAGGCTCTGGTATCCGTATACGGCGCCTGCTCCGGCGAGCACCACGAGTACGACGATCAGGATGTAACTGACAAGTTCCACGTTCCCCCGTATGTAACGAATAGGGCCACCGTTCAAGAACAAAAAGGGATTGCTACGGTCCCTTTCGCGCAAAACCTGACCTTGAACGGGGGCGTAGCTCAGTTGGGAGAGCGTTAGAATGGCATTCTAAAGGTCAGGGGTTCGATCCCCCTCGTCTCCAGGTAGAAGTGACTCCAGATTCAGAAGAAATAATCTCGGGGGAAAGACCACCCCTGTTGCTCATCCATGACGTGTTTTCGGATACGGACGCGTGGGCAGAGCAAATCGACTTCCTTTCGCGGCAGTACGACGTACTGAATTTTCCCCTTTCGGGCCATCGGGGTGCACAGGGCTCATCC
>Ga0268298_10005850_pt1 | contig 11373 bp, 8 predicted proteins | sample WWTPWeurt_MetaG_FD_194462 | JGI IMG/M metagenome (GOLD analysis project Ga0268298, IMG submission 194462) | Activated sludge microbial communities from WWTP in Nijmegen, Gelderland, Netherland - WWTP Weurt | ecosystem: Engineered > WWTP > Aerobic digester > Activated sludge | place: Netherlands... | reverse complement strand
CTGCAAGAACGTCGCGACCGGGTTGCCCGAGAGGATCTGGAGCACGGCGAACGCGCCCCCGACGCCGTGGAGCCAGAGCACGCTCTTCGCCGCTGTTCGCTGCCGCTGGAAGAGCTGGAAAGCGCGCACCGCGTAGAAGACGATGAGCAGCAGCGGCAGGACGAGCTGGAAGCCCGAGACCGCCTTGGCGGAGACGGCGACGAAGATGAACAGCGTGAGCGCGCCCCAGTAGAGGCTCGCCGCCAGGGCGCCGATGCCCGCCAGAATGAAGGGTGTCCCGCTCGCCGCCGCAGTCGCAGCGGGCGGGTCGTTGCCCGAGAATGGAGATTGATAAGGGTTGGGGTTCATGGCTGGCCTCCGGGATCGTGTCGGTGCATTCTATCGCGAACGGCGTCCCGATCGTTAGCTCCATTCTTGCGCCAGGCTCCCAAGGGACGAGAGGAACAGAACATGAGCGATCCGTTCGATCTGAATCGCTTCGTCGTGGCTCAGGCCGAGGACTACAAGGCCGCGATCGCCGAGATCCGCGCCGGGAGGAAGCGCTCCCACTGGATGTGGTACGTTTTCCCCCAGGTCGAAGGGCTCGGTCACAGCAGCGTTTCGAGGATGTACTCCATCAAGAGCGTCGATGAAGCGCGCGCCTACCTCGGTCACCCTGTCCTGGGCCCTCGACTCCTGGAGTGCGCGGAGGCCGTCCTTCGCGTGCAGGGGCGCACCGCTCGAGAGATCTTCGGCTCCCCCGATGACCTCAAGCTCCGATCCTGCGCGACGCTCTTCGCGGCCGTCTCGCCCGAGACTCCGGTGTTCCAGCGCGTCCTCGACAGGTATTATCAGGGCGCTCCGGACGATCGAACCCTCGAAATCCTGAAGTCTCTCCCAGGGCACCCCGGCGATCTGAGATCGAGGCCCGTCCCCGCGAGCCGTGCGCGCGATCGTCCACTCGGACGGTGCGAACGGCCGTCGCACCACCGTAGCCACGGCGTCGGTTCCTTTCCGACAGCCATCATGATACCGTGGCTCCATGCTCACCACCTCGCGCTACGGGCTCGCCCTCTTCGGCGCTCTCCTGTCGATCACGCTCAGCGCTTGCGCGGCCTCCAAGGCCACCTCCAGCACCGGTGGCGCCGGCTCCGGCGGTGAGGCCGCTGGCTCCACGGACTCGGGCGGGACGATGAGCACAGGCGGCACCGGCTCCGGCGGGATGACCAGCTCCGAAGGCGGCGGCGGCGCCGGCGGTGCCACGCAGTGCGGGACGGCCCTCGACCAGACTGGCTGTCCCTGCACTACAGGGGATGCGCCCAGGGATTGCTACGTCGGAGACGCCACCAAGGCCGGCGTCGGCGCGTGCAAGATGGGCAGTCAGGCGTGCGTCGAGACCCAGAACGGTGAGCAGATCGTGACGAGCTGGGGGGCGTGCACAGGGCAGGGGAGCCCCGGGGTCGAGATCTGCAATGGCACCGACGAGGACTGCAACGGCGTCGCCGACGATGGCTGTTGCACCGACGGAGACACCCAGTCGTGCTCGTCGGCGTGCGGCTCGGGTCAGGAGACGTGCGTCGGCGGTCAATGGGTCAACTGCTCGGCTCCCCCCGTCAACGCCGACGGGACGTGCGGGCTCAACTGCAACCCCGCCGGCATGCCGCCGACAGCCTGGGAGGCGTTCGCGTTCACTTCGTACGCCGCGACGACGCCCTGCGCGGGGGCGCGCTACGTGCGCTACATGGACGAATACTCACTGTGGATTGGTGCCGTCCTCTGCTCGCCGATCCGGTACAAGCTGTTCCTCGGGGCGACGAAGGACGGGATGTTCTACCAGATGGGCGACTACGCGGGGAACGGGCAGGATCACTGCGAGATGGTGAACGACGGGTTCAGCATCCCCAACGAGGACGACGTTCAGAGCGGCGGGTGCGGGGCGTGCCAGCTCGGGCCGCTCATCTTCAGCGACGTGAACAACGGCCCTGTGTACTCGCGCGCGACGTTCGGGACGTGCTTCGAGTACGAGGCGTCGTGGCCGCAGTTCAATTTGTACTCTGTGGAATGGTACGAGTGCGGCGTGTCGATCCCTTGATGGAGCCTTTTCACCGCGGAGCCACGGAGAGCACAGAGGCTATTTACCTTCGGGCGGCTGCCGCGGGGGGCGCGTCCTCTTGGGCAGCCGCCGCTCAGGCACCGACAGGTTCGCGTCCCGCACCCGCTGCACGAGCGTCCGGAATACACGATAAAGCCCCGCCTCGATCGCCGGATCCTCGCCGCACACAGTGAGCGCGTGGGCCACGGACTCCAGCGTGGACACGTACTCTCGCCGCGGCTCCGCGCGCAGCCGCCCGTAGATCGAAGGCTGCGGCGGCTTCAAGGTCATGCGGTTCAGCTTGGCGATCCAGGGGTTTCGGTACCACAAGGTCTTTGCCTTGGACCACGTCCCGTCAATCACGATGATCCCCTCCAGCTTTCCAGGGTCGAGCAAGGTGCCTTTTCGGGTCTGCACCTGTTCGCCCTCCGCCTCGCGGTCCGGAAACAGGACCGCCCAGCGGCGCGGCTCCACGCCCTCCTCGCCGAGCGCGTGGGCGAGGTTGGCCCAGCTCAGGCCGATGACAAGCTTGACCTTGGGCAGGCTGGCCACGAGGAGCTGCGCGGTGCCGAGGAGCGCGTCCTGCTCCTGCGGGTGCTGCAAGATCAGGACGCGCCGCTCCGTCGGGAAGAGCGTGATGCGATCACACACGCACGCGACCTGGGGTCGCCGGCAGACAGCACAGGATTCCGAGGACACGGGACGCGGCTACCACGCCTGTCCGCAAGTTGCACGCGAGAAGCGGTGGGTGCGCGCGGGCCCCGCTGGGGGACGCAGTCCTGACACTGGGGGACGCAGTCCTGACGCTGCGTGGCCTCCGCTGGGGACGGCGTCGGCCCTCAGGTCGCGGGCTCGCAGGTGGTGGTGGCCGGGACGAAGACATCGCGCACCTCGCCGCAGCGGCAGGGCAGATAGACACTCCCGACGAAGGCGCGCAGATCGCGGCGAGACGTCAGCTCCTCGCCGTCGGGCAGCGTGACGACAAGGGTCCGCCGCTGGAAGGCGACCGAGAGCCCGAGGGCCTCGTGGCGTCCCTGGAGCGCCGGGTGATCGAACGCCCCGAGCACCGTGAACAAGCCCTCTTCGGACAGCCTCTTTCGTGAGGGCGCGCGGAGACCCTTCTCGATGGAGAGGAGCGGCTCGAGCTGCGGGACATCGCCCTTCATCGGCAAGCGCGCGAGCTTGGTGAGCGAGCGATCGGCGTAGTAGTGAATGCCCTTCTTCCCGTAGAGGCGAAAGAAATAAGGGATGTCGCCGCGGGCGAGCTGCTCCTCCTCGGCGTCGAGGAGAGGCGGCCACAGGGGCTCCGGAGCGGTGTCGTGCCCGCTCCTCCCCGCGGCTGCCGCGCCCCCGGAGTCGTGCCTGTTTCTCGCCATGGCTGCCGCGCGAACGTACTCGTCTGTCCCGCGGAGGCACACGCGAATGGGCGTGTCCGCGAGGTGCGGAAGGTGGGCGAATACATCGGCGATCTCGGCAGCGTGCCTGTCGAGGAAGGCGAGCGTCTGAAGATAGGCCGCGGCGATGGCGACGACGAGGGGCGCGGAGACGGGCTTTCCCAGGTACGGGAGCACCCGCCGGACGCCGCAGGCGTGCCGGCAGATCTCTTCGTATTCTTCGTCGGGATCCGGCAGCAGCTTCGTCTCGGTGGGCGACCCGAGATCCGCGAGGATCATCTCCACGTCGAGGGGCGCGAAGATCGTCTGTCCGCGGGAGTCCCTTCCGAGGACGAGGTTCTCCCAGTGAAGGTCGGCCACCCCGAGCCACGTGAAGAGGGCCAGAGAGCGCCCCACGATGTGGGCGAGCGCGCCTGTCTCTTCGGTGGACAAGTAGGGCAGCGGATCGAGCCGGACGCGCTCCACCTCGCCGCCAGGGCCCTCGACGGAGGGGGAGAAGGAGAGGCGCGGGAGGAACGCGAACGCATCGGGGCCGAGATCCTCGCGCGCCGCGGCCTCGTCGAGGAGCGCACGAAGGGGGCTGTCCGTCCCGAGCACGAGGTGCTCCCACGCGACGGAGCGAGGCTTTTCGATGCGACCTTCGCGGACTCGGACCCTGCGCCCGAAATTGTGGGAGTCCCCCAGAGGAGCGAGCTCTCGTGTGAGCCGGGGCGCGCTCCCGAAGGTCGTCTCGACGACGCCTGTCTCCACGAACCCCGCCGAAGCATAAAACCGCGCCGCGTGCGGATTCCCCGTCACCACGAGCTCCTGTGCGCCGCCCTCCCGAGCCCGCCGCGAAAGCTCCTCGATGAGCGAGCTCGCCGCCCCGCGCCTCTGGTGCTCGGGCGCCACGAACAGATCCTCGACCTCCCACTGCGCCGGACCGGGGAGCGCCGTCGCGAACCCGACCACGCGACTGGCCTCCTCGGCGACGACCACGACCGCCCGCTCGATCAGCGACGCGTCCCACTCCAGCGCCTCCGGGTGAGCGAGCAGCACCGCCCGATCGCCCTCATTGCCGAGCGAGGCCGCACGAAAGACCGCCCGCAGCGCAGGCGCATCCGCGACAACAGCAGCCCGAATCCGGAACATGCCGGCCTCGTACCACGGATGGCCCCGATCCGCCGAGGCCGAACGCGCGGGAGGACGGGGATACGCCTGGCGCCTGGAGTGCACGGTGGCCGCGGGGGGGTGATCGCGCCGCAAATCCCCCGCCACCCCATTGGTGGATTTTGCACCAGCCAGTTGGTGGATTTTGCACCAGCTAGTTGGTGGATTGCACCAGCTAGTTGGTGGATTTTGCACCAGCCAGTTGGTGGATTTTGCACCAGCCAGTTGATGGATCTTTGGGTAGTGCGGCATTCTCCGTCGAAGCGCGGCATTTGCCGCACCACCGGTCTTTGCACCAGCCAGTTGGTGGATTTTGCACCAGCCAGTTGGTGGATTTCACACCATTTCGATCCGCGCGAGCACCCTTCCCGGCCGGCCCTGGTCGGATCATTCTCATCGCATCTCTCCCTCTTATCGAAGGACGATGACGGAAGCGGAGCGTGGCGAGGGAGGCTGCGAAGGTGGCGGAGCCCGCCGTGACCGTAGCCGCGCGTAGAGGGTGCCGGACCCTTCCCCGCGAGCGCGGCAGCCCGCTTTGGGGCGATGCCGTGCTCGCCTACCCGCGAGCGGAGGTCCGTTCGGGCGCAGCCGCCGCAGCAGCCTCTCTCGCCCCGCGCAGCGTGCCCCCAAATCCCCCGCTTTCTGCTCGGCGTCACTGTGCGTGGTGGAGGCTCTCGGACAGATAGGGATCGCCCCGCGCGATGAGCGGCGCGCGGAGAAGGGAGCGCTCGACGACCTGGATGAATACGGCCCCGAAGGTCACGAACCCCGCGAGCTCCAACAGGCCAATCCCGGGGTGCTCGGGAAGCACGTTGGGCGTGACTTGAAGGTAGATGTCCAGCCACCGGCCGAGCAGGACGAGCAGCGAGACGCGGACGAGGTGCGCTGGGTTGCGCTTCGCGCTGCGCGGCAGCAAGGCCAGGAACGGAACAAGCCAGTTGACGACCAGGTTCGCCCAGAAGAGGAAGCGATAGCCGCCCTCCGTCCGGTGGATGTAATAGGCTGTCTCCTCGGGCATGTTGGCGTACCAGACGAGCAGGTACTGGGAGGTCCAGAGGTAGGCCCAGAAGGTGCACATCGCGAAGAGCAGCTTGCCGAGGTCGTGAAGGTGGCTCTCGTTGGCCTCGGGCAGCGCGCCTGTCCGGCGGAGGTGGATCGTGACGAGGAGGGTGATCGCGACGCCGGAGACGGCCACGCCCGCCAGGTTGTACCAGCCAAAGATCGTGCTCTGCCAGTGCGGTGAGAGGCTCATCAGCCAGTCGAACGAGGCGACAGAGAAGGAGAGCGCGAACACGAGCAGAAAGCCCGCCGAGAGGGCCACCGCGCGCGTGGTGTGGCGCACGTCCTTGTCCTTGTCCTGCGCGAGCGAGCCGTTTCGGAGGAGCCTCGCGAAGAGGAGCCACAGGCCGAGGACGAGGATCATCCGGATCGCGAAGGCAGGGACGTTGAGATAGGAGGCCTTGGCGAGCAGGATCGGGTCTTCGTGGGCCTCCGGGCCTGTCCAGGGATAAAGTGTATTCACGCCCGCGATGAGCGCGAGCATGCTGGCGGCGCCCCACGGCAGATAGCCTGTCACGCCCTCCGTCACGCGCTTGACGACGACGCCCCATCCGGCCTTGGTGACGTACAAAAGGGCCGTCACGACGAGGGCGCCGAGCGCGATCGAGAGGAAGTAAAAGGCGTTGATGAGGTAGGCTGTCCACGCGCGCGCGGGCGAGACGAGGAGGCCCAGCACGAGCCCGAATCCACCGACCGCGAGGAGGAGGCTGAGGGCGCCCCTCTGGCCGGGAGTGAGGGCGAAGCTCCTGCGATTCATTGCTTGCCTCCGGGCGCTCCGCCTTGGAGCGAGCGAACGAACTGGACGATCGCCCATCGATCTCGCTGGGCGATCTGCGGGCCGTGCGGCGGCATGAGGCCCTGTCCAAAGCCGATGACGTGGAAGATCTGGCCGTCAGGCATCTTCTTCGCGTGATCGGCCGTCAAGGGAGGGGGCGCCGGGAAAGACGGGATCACAGGCCCGTCCCCCGCGCCGGAGGGGCCGTGGCAGGGTGTGCAGAAGCGCTTGAACAGCATTTGTCCACGAGCAGTATTCTCCACGGTCACCGGCAGCGGATCGGCGAGCTCGCGGCCGGCGCGCGCCGCCTCGTCCGGGCCAGGGCCATAGTGAAGGGGAGTGAAGCCGCGCGGGATGGCGCCCTTCGGGGGGGCGATCAGGGTCCTTCCGTCCCTGGTGTTGGGGTTGGGAGAGAAGGAGTCGTAAGGGACCGAGTCGATCATCTCGGGCAGGTACTCGAGGTTGGTCTGCGTGGCGCCTTCGCCCGTACAGCCCGCCGCGATCAGGGCGAGCGCCCCTGTCAAGAGGGCCCGAGACAAGGCGACGGGGCCGGAGCCGGGGACGGGGATGGAAGAGCGTGCCCCCGGGAGAGGGCCCCGCGGGGGGTGGAGCACAGGAGTCACAGGTGCAGTCTTCATGACGCGATCTCCTCGTAGGTGACGTCGATCGCGCCGTGCGTCGCGCACACGGCCCTGGCGCGCGCCTCGTTCCAGCGCTCGTCCGCGACGACCAGGCAGAGCGCGAATCGATCGTCGGTCACCCGCGAAAGCAAGCCTTGGGGCGCGGCGACTCGGGGGTAGAGGCGCGCTCGAATCAAGAGCGCCAGCACCGAGAGGAGCGCGGCGGCGAGGACGGTCATCTCGAAGGCGACTGGCAGGAACGCCGGCGCCGAGTTGAAGGGCTTGCCCCCCACGTTGAGCGCCCAGCTCGTGACAGAGGCGTAGTATTGCATGAACGCCCCGAAGGAGAGGCCCAGGACGCCGCCCGTGAAGCAGATCCAGGGGAGTCGGGATCTCTTGATCCCCATCGCCTCGTCGATGCCGTGGACGGCGAAGGGCGTGTAGACGTCGTGGATCGAGAGGCCTTGTTCGCGCGCGGCGGCCGTGGCGCTCACGAGCGCGTGCTCCTCGTCAAACCAGGCCACGAAGAATCGCTGGCTCATGCGATCACCTCACTCTCCGCCGGGGCGGGGTCCGACTCCGGCGCTTCGCCGCCGTGATGCACGGGGCTCTCATGCGAGACAGGGTGCTTCTTTGCGAAGGAATTGACCGCCTTCACCTCGCCGATCGACACGGCCGGGAGGAGCTTGGCGAAGAGCAGGAAGCACGTGAAGAAGAGGCCGAACGTGCCGATGAACGTGCCGATTTCAATGAACGTGGGGCGGTACATGGCCCAGCTCGAAGGGAGGAAGTCCCGGTGGATCGAGGTCACGATGATGACGAACCGCTCGAACCACATGCCGATGTTGATCACGATCGAGAGCGCGAAGATCAAGGCCGGCGTCGTGCGAACCTTCTTGAACCAGAAGAGCTGCGGCAGCCCGACGTTGCACGTCACCATGGTCCAGTAAGCCCAGGCGTAGGGGCCAAAGGCCCTGTTGCGGAAGGCGAAGCGCTCGTAGAGGTTGCCGGAGTACCACGCGATGAAGAGCTCGGTTCCATAGGCAAGGCCGACGATCCCGCCGGTGACGAGGATGATCTTCGTCATGTTCTCGAGGTGCCGAGTCGTGATCAAGTGCTCGATCTTGAGCACCTTCCGCGCCACGATCATGAGCGTGAGCACCATCGCGAAGCCGCTGAACACCGCGCCTGCCACGAAGTACGGGGGGAACACCGTCGCGTGCCAGCCGGGCACGAGGCTCGTCGCGAAGTCCATGGATACGATGGTGTGCACAGAGACGACCAGGGGGGTCGCGAGCCCCGCCAGCAGGCCGTAGACAGACTCGTACCTGGACCACGTCCGCGACGAGCCCGTCCACCCGAACGAGAGGATCGTGAAGATCCGCTTGCGGATCCCCGTGGCGCGATCACGCACGGTCGCGAAGTCCGGGATGAGGCCGATGAACCAGAACACCGCCGAGACGGTGAAATACGTGCTGATCGCGAAGACGTCCCAGAGCAGCGGTGATCGGAAGTTGACCCACAGGCTCCCTCGGAAGTTGGGGTAGGGGAACATCCAGAATCCGAGCCACGGCCTCCCCATGTGGATGACGGGGAAGAGGGCCGCGCACATCACGGCGAAGAGCGTCATCGCCTCGGCCGCGCGGTTGATGCTCGTGCGCCACTTCTGCCGGAACAGGAAGAGGATGGCCGAGATGAGCGTGCCGGCGTGCCCGATACCCACCCAGAAGACGAAGTTCGTGATGTCGAAGGCCCACCCGACTGTCTTGTTGAGACCCCATGTCCCGATGCCTGTGCGGATCTGGTGCGTGACGCAGACGACGCCGAGCAACAGGGCCGAGACGGCCAGGAGGAGCCCCGCCCACCAGAGGCCGCCCGCGCTGCGTTCCATGGGCGCGCAGATCTCTTCGGTGATCTTGTGCAGCGTGCGATCCTCGGTGACGAGGGGCGCTCGCAAGTCCGAGATGGGATGCGCAGCGTGCGCGCTGTCGTGCTTCGAGCGGGGATCAGCCATGGTGTCCCTCCTTGTCCTTTGCGTCCGTCGCGCTCTCTGCGCCTTCTGCCCGCACCTTGAGCAGGTAGCTGACCGCAGGCTCGATGTTCAGCTCTTCGAGGATCCGATACCGCCGCTCGTCCGCCTGGAGCTTCGCCACGCGGCTCTCGGGGTCGTGCGCGTTACCGAAGGTGATGGCCTGTGCGGGGCAGCTCTGCTCGCACGCCGTGCGCATGTCTCCGTCTCGGACCGGGCGACCCTCGGACTTCGCGCGGGCCTTCCCCTCCGAGATGCGCTGCACGCAGAAGGAGCATTTCTCCATGACGCCGCGCGACCGAACGACGACGTCCGGATTGAGCACCATCCGCTCGAGCGGGTCCTCATGGGGGTAGTCGAACCAGTTGAAGCGCCGGACCTTGGGAGGGCAGTTGTTGGCGCAGTACCGTGTCCCGACGCATCGATTGTAGACTTGCTGATTCAGGCCCTCGGACGAGTGCACGGTGGCCAGCACCGGACAGACGGTCTCGCAAGGGGCGTTGTCGCAGTGCTGGCACATCATCGGCTGGTGAAGCACCGTCGGCTCCTCGGCGTCGCCCGCGAAGTAACGATCGACGCGGATCCAGTGCATTTCCCGGCGCCTCAGCACCTCGATCTCGCCCACGGTGGGGATGTTGTTCTCGGCCTGACAGGCCACCACGCAGGCGGAGCAGCCTGTGCACGCTGAAAGATCGATGTTCATCTGCCACTTGGCGCCCGGATAGGCATGGTCCTGCCACATGGTCAGGTGCCTCTTCTCGTGCGCGGCGCCCCCGTGTCCGGGCTCCTCGTTTCCGGCCGAAGGATTGGCGAGGAAGGCCGACAGGGTCGTCTCGCGGACGATCTCGCGCTCGTGCTGCGACGGCTCCGTCTGCGACTTGGCGAGGTCCTTGTGGCCCTCCGCGCGGGCGGCCTGGGCCGCGTCCCTCTCGAGCGCCCGGCGGCCGAAGACGAAGGCGTTCTGGCCCTTCTCATTGCCCATGGGTCCGGCGGCCGTGCGCCCGTATCCCACGGCGATCGCGATGACCTTGGGGTGGACGCCGGGCTCGACGAGGGCGGGCAGAGTGACAGTCTTGCCCTGGGCCGTGACAGACAGCATGTCTCCCTCGGCGACGCCGAGCTCCCTGGACAGGGCCTCCGAGACGACAGCGTAGTTGGTCCAGGTGACCTTGGAGATGGGGTCGGGCATCTCCTGGAGCCATGCGTTGTTCGCGAGCCGCCCGTCGCGCAGGCTCACCTTCTCGTGGAGAGCGATCTCCAGGGTGCCTTTCGCCGCGCCGAGGGCTGGGTGATCCTTCAGCGCGAGCGGAGCGGTGGCCGCTGCGGTCGCCGTCGCCGTCGTCGTGGGGGCCGGGGCGTCCGCGGTCGCCGTCGGCTCCACAGGGGCGCTCGGGGCGGGCTCCGGGCCCATCTCGACAAACCCATCTTGCAGAGCCTGCTCCCACAGTTTCACGGCGCTCGCGGCCGCCTCCGCGTCCCCCGCCGGACGCTGCGCCCGAGGGAGCACCTCTCTCTCCCACCGGGCGCGCAAGAAGGCGTCCTCCTCCGTGGCTTCCCCCGCGAACCGCAGCCACGTGGCGATCGCCCCGCGCGTCTCGAAGATCGGCTGCACACAAGGCTGCTGGAGGCTCACGATCGATCGCGAAGAGCGCGCGTCGCCCCACGCTTCGAGCGGATCGTGAGCCGGGGCGTGCAGCCGCGCCAGACTGGCCGTCTCGTCCCGCCTGTCCGACAAGGATACACTAAGATCCACCTTCCCGAGCAGCGCCTTCAGCTCGCCGCCTCGCGGGTGATCGTACGCCGGGTTCACGCCCCGGAGGATCACCGCCCCCGCGCCCTTCTTCGAGAGCTCCTCGAAGAGATCGTCCATCGACAGGGCCTCGGGGACGGGCGCGCAGTCCTCCAGATCCACTGTCGTGCCATAGGCCCCGAGCGCCTGATTGACCAGGTTCGTCAGCGCCTGCGCGGCCGGATCCGGATTGCCACACAGGACAAGGGCCTTTCCGCCGGCCGCGCGGAGCGTCGAAGTCAGACGACGGACCTTCTCCTGCGCGAGCTCCGGGGCTCGCACTTTTGCCACGTCCGCGGGGAGAGCGTCTCTCATCAACGCCTTTGCGAGCGCCGCAAGGACAGGCACCGTGTCCGACGGGCGCGCCGTGAAGCGGACATCCGCGTTGCTCCCTGTGAGCGACAGCCGCGGCTCCACCTGGAAATGCCGCAGCATCTTGCCCTTCTTCGCGTCCCGCGCCGACGCCCACTGCCTCGTGAGCGAGACC
>Ga0268298_10005849_pt1 | contig 11376 bp, 9 predicted proteins | sample WWTPWeurt_MetaG_FD_194462 | JGI IMG/M metagenome (GOLD analysis project Ga0268298, IMG submission 194462) | Activated sludge microbial communities from WWTP in Nijmegen, Gelderland, Netherland - WWTP Weurt | ecosystem: Engineered > WWTP > Aerobic digester > Activated sludge | place: Netherlands... | reverse complement strand
CGAGCTCCGCCGTCACGGCGCAGACCCCCGAGACGCACTTCTGATCCGGGATGCAGTCACTGTCCCCGATGCACTCGAGCCGGCACGTACCGTCGTTCCAACACACGAGCTTCGGCGGGCAATCGTTGTCGGTTTCGCAGTCGCGCTCCTCGGGGAGCAGGCAGACCTTGAACGGCTGGTCGCTCGGAACGCAAAGCTGCCCAGCCGGGCAATCGCGCTGATCCTGGCACTCGATGTGGCAGCTTCGGAACGCACACACGAGGGGTTTGGTGCAGTCGCTGTTCAGCGCGCAGCCTTCGGCGAGCTTCGCGCGGCGAATCGCATCCGCTTCATCCGAGCTGCACGCAGGAACCGAGCACAGCACCCAAGCGCCGAGCACTGACAGTGCAGCCCAAACACGAACCGCTGGCACCCCACGAATCATCTCCACATAGCTACCGGTAGGCCGCGGCGATCACAAGTGGGGCGCCACGGTGTACACTTCGGCCCGTGGGACGAACGACATCGACTTCGCTTTGTTTGATGCCAGTAATTCTTTTCTCGCTTGCGGGCTGCGGAGGCGATGACTCGGACGGCAGCGGCTCGCCCGCGAGCGGGGGCGCAGCGGGCACGGGCGGTTCATCGGGCTCGTCGTCGAGCGGCGGTTCGTCGGGCACTGGCGGCTCGTCGTCGGGCGGCTCATCCGGTACGGGCGCGACCGGATCCGGCGGGGCCGGTGGGAGCGGAGGCGGAACCGGCGCCTGCAGCGCCATCACGACCTTCGCCGAAGGTCTCACTCCGGCGAAGGAGATCCACGTGTCCCCGAGCGGCAACGACACGAGCGGCGACGGCAGCGCGGGAAAACCATTCCAAACCATCGCCAAAGGCGTGCAGGCCACGAGCCCCGGCAGCGCAGTGCGCATCCACTCGGGCACCTACCCCGGCGGAGCGTTCCTCTCCGGCGTGTCCGGCACGGCCGCGGCCCCCATCTGGATCGGAGGCGCGCCGGGAGAGACGCGCCCGGTGATCGACGGCGGAGGCGAAGGGCTGCACCTGGCCAAGCCCCGCTATCTGGTGCTCCACGATCTAGAGGTGAAGTCGAGCACGCAAAATGGCGTGAACATCGACGACGGCGGAGAGTATGCCAATGCCGACGCCGCGCGCTTCGTGTTGCTGAAGAACCTCTCGATCCACGACATCGGCTCCAACGGAAACCAGGACTGCTTGAAGCTCTCGGGCCTGAACGACTTCTGGGTGCTGGAGAGTCAATTTTCGCATTGCGGCGGTGGAGGCAGCGGCAGCGGCATCGATCAAGTGGGCTGCCACCACGGCCTCATTGCGCGTTCGACGTTCCAGACCATCACCGGCAACGCGGTCCAGGCCAAGGGCGGCAGCGAAGACATCGAGATCCGTGCATGCGACCTCGTGGACGCCGGCGCGCGGGGCGTGAACATGGGCGGCTCCACCGGGTTCGAGTTCTTCCGCCCGCCGCTCAGCACGAGCTCGCCCAACTTCGAAGCCAAGAACATTCGGCTGGTGGCCAATGTGATTCGCGGCTCCGAAGCCGCCCTCGCCTTCGTCGGCTGCGTGGACTGCCTCGCTGCGCACAACACCATCGTGGACCCGACGCATTGGCTCTTCCGCATCTTGCAGGAGACGACCACGAGCGGCGGATACACCTTCCTTCCAGCCTCGAACGGGCGCTTTCTGAACAACCTCGTCTACTTCGATCGAAGCCAGCTCTCCACCACGGTGAACGTGGGACCAAACACCAACGCCCCTTCGTTCAGCTTCCAGAACAACCTCTGGTACGCCCACGACGCGCCGAGCTCGTCGGCGCCGAGTGATCTTCCCGCGAGCGAGAGCGCAGCCGTCGCCGGCGTCGACCCTGCGTTCACGGCTGCCGCCAGCGGCGACTTCTCGATCCCGAAGAGCAGCCCCGCCTCCGGCAAGGGGAGCGCGGCGGCAGGTGTCGCGGCCGACAAGAACGGCAAGTGCTACGCCGCGCCGCCCAGCATCGGCGCGTACGAGCCCTTGCCCTGAGCCGCGGCGCGAAGGGCTGGGACGGCCTTTCGGTTCGTGCTAGTCGTGCTCGCTTCCCGTGGAAACCCCGTCCCCTGCCCGAAATGCCGAGCAAGACCCCGAAGGCGCCCGGGTCATCGCCGAAGAAGAACAATGCCTCACGCGCGTGCTCGGTCACCTCGATGCGCGGAAGACGCGGGACTCCGAACGACCGAGCATCGACTACGAATCGCAGATGTTGGCGCTCCGCGACGAAATCGCCGTGGCGCGGCTCGAAGACGTGCCACCGCTGGTCGAGCAGATGGAGCGCCTGCAGGTCCTCGCGGCGCATCAGAACTCCGCCAGTGAGAGCCACGTCGACGCGAGGTCGCCCTACTTCGGGCGCATGGTGCTCGAGGAGGCGGGCCGGCGCCGTGAAGTGCTGATCGGACGGGGCACCTACCTCGACACCAAGAGCGGCGTACGCATCGTCGACTGGCGCGACGCGCCGGTGAGCCGCCTCTACTACCGCTACGACGAGGGCGACGAATACGACGAAGTGTTCGGCGGGCGCGAGGTGAACGGAGAGGTCCTGGTGCGGCGCAGCCTGAGCATCGTCGACCGCGGGCTTCGCCGGATCACCGCGCCCCAAGGCACGTTCGCGCGCACCTACTCCGGAGCCTGGCGCCGCCTCGCAACCGATGCGCTGCGCCTGCACGGCGGGCAGGGCTCTGCGGCTCGCCCCGAACAGCATCACCGCCCGGGCAAGCTCGGGATCGGACAGGATGCGGAGCTCAGTGAAGACAAGCACCTGAAAGAGATCACGGCGCTGATCGATCGGCGGCAGTTCGAGCTCATCACGGCGCCGAACTCCGGCCTCGTCGTGATCCAAGGCGGCGCAGGCAGCGGCAAGACCACCATCGCGCTCCACCGTCTCGCGTACCTGAACTTCCAGGATCCGCGCCGCTTCCGCCCGGACCGCATGTTGGTGGTGGTCTTCAACTCGGCGCTCGCCCGCTACATCTCCCAAGTACTGCCGGCGCTCGGCATCGAGGGCATCGCCATCCGCACCTACGAGGCCTGGGCGGAGCGCATCCGCGAGGTGCAGCTGCCATCGGTACCCAATCGCTACAGCGAAGACACACCCGCGGTGGTCACCCGCTGGAAGAAGCACCCGGCCATGCTCGCCGCCATCGACGAGCACACGAGCCGCCTCGCGGAGAAATTCGAGCGGAAGCTCGCCAAGGCCCTCGGCCCAGACGCAGGCGAATCCGCTCCGATCGAGACGTTCCGGCGCGCGCCCGCTCGCCCCCTCGCCCATCGTGTCCATTCGGTGGGCGCATGGCTCGAGAAGAACGGGCGCGCTCTGCCGACCGACGCGCGGGTCGGCGCCGAACGCGCGGTACGCGAGGGCCTGCGAGAGGCACGCGACGTAGTGGGTGCGTGGGCCGATCTGGTGAGCGATGCCGACGCCGTGCGGCGGGTGTTCTCGCAGCACGCACCCGGTGCGTTCAGCGAGGCGGATCTCCGGCGCGTCCACAACTGGTGTACCGCCCACGCGCACCAGCTCGTTCACCACCTGGAGCTCCTCGCCGACGGTCACGCGGGCGAGGGTCGCGCTCCGAGCGATGGCGCCGAGACGACGGAGGGCGGCGAGACCGACGACGCCGAAGAGAGCTTGCGCCACGGCATCGACGGCCGCGAGCTCGAAGAACACGTCCACCTCGATCGCGAGGACGACGCACTCCTGCTCCGCCTCTGTCAGCGCATGCGTGGCCCGTTGATGCGCAACGTGAAGGGGAAAGAGGCCCTCGTCTACGAGCACGTGCTGGTGGACGAGGCGCAAGATCTCTCCCCGGTGGAACTCGCGGTCGTGCTCGACACGGTCAGCCAAGCGCGGAGCGTCACGCTGGCAGGCGACGTGGCCCAACGCCTGCTGATGGACAACGGCTTTTCGGATTGGAAGACCGTGCTCGGCGAGCTAGGTCTGAGCCACGTCGAGGTCGAGCCGCTCCGGCTCGCGTATCGCTCGACCCAGGAGATCATCGACTTCGCCCGCGACGTGCTCGGCCCCCTCGCGCCGAAGGACGCGCCGGCTGCCACGCGGCGCGGTGCGCCGGTCGACCTGTTCGTCTTCGCCCACGCCGGCGACGCGGTGGGCTTTTTGGGTGAGGCATTGCGCGAGCTGATGCGCGCAGAGCCCCGGGCGTCGGTGGCCGTCATCGCCCGCTTCGCGGAGCAGGCCGACGCCTATTACGACGGGTTGAAGAAGGCGGAGGTGCCGTTCCTCCGTCGCATCGCCGACCAAGATTTCCCGTTCCGCGCCGGTATCGACGTGACGGACGTGCGCCAAGTGAAGGGCCTCGAATTCGACTACGTAGTGCTGGTCGAGGTCGGCGACGCCTCTTACCCGGACGAAGAAGAGGCACGGCATCTCCTCCACATCGGGGCGACGCGCGCGGCGCATCAGCTCTGGATCGTCGCCAGCGGCAAGCCGAGCACGCTCCTGCCGGACGAGCTCCGGAACCGAGGCTACTAGGCATGTCGCGCCCGCGCCCGCTGCAGTCCGCCGCCGCGCCCGTGCTGGCGCATGCGCCGGGGCGGGGACGGTGCGACGCCGTTCTCGGGACTCCGGGCGTGGAGAGCGCGCTGCTCCTGCTCGCGCTCGGGCTCGGCGCGTGTAGCGCACGCGTCAGCGTCGGCCCTGCGGGCGCGCGAGAACCCACGCCGACAGAAGCGCCCGCGCCCGTCGCGCACCCGCCTGCGGCGAAGCGCGCGCCGGTGCCCGACGACGTCGTCGAGCAGGCGCGCGCGCCTTTCGTGGGGATCCGGAGCAAGGACCCCGAGCTCTTGGCGAGCGACGCTCTCCTCGACGAGCTTTCCCACGCCGATCTGGTCTGCGTCGGCGAAGAGCACGCGAACGCGCAGAGCCACTACGCCGAGTGGGTCGTGATCGAAGGACTGGCCGAGCGCGCCGCGATGGCCGGGCGCGATGTCGGCGTCGGACTCGAGATGCTGTCACGCCCCCAACAACCGGTGCTCGACGCTTATCTGCGAGGCGACCTGGACAACGGCGAGTTCGAAAAAGAGAGCGCGTGGGAGGAGCACTGGGGCTGGGACTTCGCCTACTACCGGCCCCAGCTCGAGCTCGCGAAACGGCGCGGGCTGCCGCTGCTGGCGCTGAACGCACCCCGAGCATGGACGCGCGCCGTCGCGCGCCACGGGATCGAAGGCCTGCCGCCCGAGCTGGCAAAGCGCCTGCCCGAGCTCGATCTGGACGACGCTGACCACCGCGCGTGGTTCGAGCAGACGATGAAGGACCATCCACACGGCAACCCGCGCAACGTCTACGCGGCCCAGGTGGTTTGGGACGAGACCATGGCCGAGTCGTCCATGCGCTGGCTCGGCATGAAGCTGCCGGGCCGCCAACTCGTCGTCCTGGCGGGAAGCGGGCACTGCCGCAACGACGCGATCCCGGCGCGCGCCAGACGCCGCGGCCAGGTGAAAGTCGCGAGCGTCCGTGCGCTCAGCGGCGACGCCAGCGCCCAGCGCGCCGAGCTCGGCGCCTTCGACTACGCGCTCGTCTTCGAGAAGTGACGGCTCACGGTTTGCCGTCGAGCGGCTTGAACACGACCCGGGCGTCCAGCTTCGTGACCATTTCTTGTTTCTCTTGCGGCGTCACCACGCGCACCTTGATCTCGCTCTTCGTGTCGATGTGACCGTCCGGCACCGTACGCGAGAGCAGAAAGGCCAGCTCGCCCACTCCGCTGCCCTTCATGCCGAGGAGCTCTGCCGTGGCGCCTTTCGGCAGCCCCGGCAGCTGCATGCTCCCGCCGGGCGCGGTCTGCCGGAGCTTCACCCGGATCTTGCCTCGATCACCGCTGAACGACAGCAGCTCGTAGTCGGCGACCTGCGACAGATGCACGCCCATCTGATCGACCTTGGTGCGCACCTGCCACTTGGCGCCGATACCGATCTCGGGCTCGGGGAACGGTGTGCCCATTTGGTCGAACGTCTGCTGCATCGACGCCACGGCCTGACGCAGGGCGGGGTTTTCGATCTTCGATGCATCGAGGTCGACCTCACGTACGAACCCGCGGGTGTCGACTCGGTCTTTGCCTTGGAGCTTCTCGAGTGACGAGAGGCTCTTCTCCGCCTGATCACGCTGCTCCTTGCTGAGGCCAGGCCCCGGCAGAAGACCCACGTCTTCGAGCACGAGCGTGCGCCGCGCGCTCCCGTCGGCAAGCACCTCTTTCACCGTGAGCGCAGCCACCACCTTCACCGCCGGAGCCGTGGGCACGCTGGCCGTCTCGGCCCCCATCGCCATCTTCATGCTGCTCGTCGTGGTCATCTGCATGCGATCGGTGCGATCTACCGTGAACTTGTAGCGGATGCGCTCTCGGGGCTCCTTACCGGGATCGACGAGCTTCACCCCGCGCGAGTCGGTGACGACGCTCGGCTTCTGCACTCCGGCGTCGCTGACCTCGGCCACCGTCGCGTCACCGGCGCTCGGCGCGGCTTCGGGCGGAACCTCGGCACTCGGGCCGGCGGAGGCCAGGGCCGCCGCCGATTCACTCGGGGCTGCGCTCGGCGTCGCCCCGAGGGCAGAAGCGATGGCAGCGCGCTCGGGACTCGGCTGCGCGCTCGGCGCGACGGAGGAGCTCTCGCTCTTCTTCTCTTCGCAAGCGAGTGTCGCGAGCGCTGCGCAACAGGAGAGAACGACGAATGAACGGAGTTGAGCGTGGGCCACGGCGGCGGCATCATGCCCGCTCGCCCCCTCCTCCGCCAGCGCTTGACTCGCCCGCGCGTCCGCCCTCATCTGGCCTCCGAACGGGAGGAAGCTGGGCATGCGAGTCCACGAACGGCATTACATCGGCGGCGAGTGGGTGGCCGCGGAAGGAGCGGGGAGCTTCGACGTCGTCTGCTCGTCGACCGAGGAGGTCATGGGCAGAGTCCCTGCCGGGAGCGCCCGAGAAGCCGAGCGGGCAGCCGACGCCGCGCGCTCCGCGTTCCCAGGGTACGCCTCGCTCCCCAAGACGGAGCGAGTGGGGCTCCTCGCCCGCATCGCCGACGGGCTCGAGGCGCGCGCCGACGAGCTCACCGAGCTCATCGCCTCGGAAGTCGGAATGCCGAAGCGGCTCGCTTCCTTGATCCAGGTTCACGTGCCCATCAAGAACCTGCGGGACGCGGCGCGGATCTACGCCGAGCTCGAGCTCGAAGAACGCATCGGCAATTCTCTGGTGTTGCGCGAACCGGTGGGCGTCGTTGCCGCCATCACTCCCTGGAACTACCCGTTGAATCAGGTGCTCGCGAAAGTCGGGCCGGCGCTCCTGGTGGGTTCTACCGTCGTGCTCAAGCCGAGCGAGGTGGCGCCGCTCTCGGCGTACGTGCTCGCGGAGGTCATCCACGCTGCGGGCGCGCCGCGCGGCGTCTTTCAACTCGTCTGCGGCGACGGACCGAGCGCGGGCGAAGCCTTGGCCCGGCATCCAGCGGTGGACATGCTGAGCTTCACGGGCTCGACTCGCGCCGGGCGCCGCGTGGCCGAGCTCGCGGCCGCGAGCGTCAAGCGCGTGGCCCTCGAGCTCGGCGGCAAGAGCGCAAACCTGATCCTCGAGGACGCGGACTTCGAGCGCGCCGTGAAGGCAGGCGTCAGCCACGCCTTCCTGAACTCCGGGCAAACCTGTTCGGCGTGGACCCGCATGCTCGTGCCGAAGGCCCGGCTGGCGGAGGCCGCGGCCCTGGCCAAAACCGCGGCCGAAAAGCTCACTCTGGGCAGCGCGCTGGCCGAAGGCACGCGGCTCGGACCGCTCGTCAGCGCGCTGCAGCGCGACCGCGTGCGGAGCTACATCCAGAAGGGAATCGACGAGGGCGCGACGCTGGTCACGGGTGGCCCCGAGGCCCCCGAGGGCCTCGCGCGCGGCTTCTTCGTCCGGCCCACCGTCTTCTCCGACGTTCGGCCCGAGATGACCATCGCGCGTGAAGAAATCTTCGGGCCCGTATTGTCGATCCTGCCGTTCGCCGACGAGGAGGACGCCATCCGCATCGCCAACGACACCATCTACGGGCTCGGCGGCGCGGTGTGGTCGAAAGACGCAGCGCGGGCCGAACGCGTCGCGCGCCGGCTCCGCACCGGGCAAGTCGACATCAACGGGGGCGCTTTCAACCCCGCTGCGCCGTTCGGTGGCATGAAGCAGAGCGGGATCGGGCGCGAAGGCGGCCGCCACGGCATCGAAGAGTTTCTCGAGACGAAGTCGCTCCAGCTCTGAGCGTCACGTCGCGCGCGGCGCTGCGGGCTCGACCCGGAAGCGCGGCGCGGTCAGGCGCTCGCTCTTGCACTCGGGGCAACGACTCGGCCGCCGCATCCGATCCGAACGGAGCTCGAACCCGCAGCTCGCGCAGCGAGCCGGCTCCACCGTGAGTTTGCCGCCTGCGGCTACGACAGAGCGCCCGAGGTGCTCGAGGTGCTCGGCGACCTCGCGTTCGCGAATGCCGAGTTCGGAAGAGATCTCCTTGGCGGACAACGAACGCCCGCTGAGGACCCCGATCAGCGCTTTGCGCACGCTCTCGCCGCGCTCCCGAGGCGCGCGTTCGCCCGGCTTCATTCGGCGGCCACGATGGGCAGCGCGACCCGCTCGATACGCGTGCGGTGCACACGCATGCGCCAATCGACACCGATGAGTTCGCCGTCTTCGAGAGGCTCCCACACGTTTTCGCCCTGGAGGGGTTCGCTCGAGACGATGAAGTGATTCACGAAGCCCGTGCGCGACGGCGCCTCGCACTCCGCCGACAAGCTGGCGCAGCCGTCGCGGTCCGCGCAGCGTCGCTTGTAGCTCGACCAGTAGAGCTCCTTGCCGCCGCGGGTCGCCACCATCGTGTCGCCGTCGGTCACGAGCAACGTGAGCAGGGGCGCTTCGGGTCCGTCCACCGCGCAGATCTCGCGCACGCGCTGGATGGCCCCCTTGAGCGCCGACGACACGTCCTCGACGGTGTGGCGGCGGGTGAGCGGACCGTGGGCGCGGAGGCTCGTGAGGAACATGAAGAACACGACCTCGCTGTCGGTGTCTCCGAGCACGAAACGCCGGAGCTTCGGCGACACCTCGCCGAGCAGCGCGTCGCGGTAGCGCGCGAAGTCGGGGATGTCCCCGTTGTGCGCGAAGACCCAACGACCGTGCTGGAACGGGTGACAGTTGAGGACGCTCTTCTGCCCTTGGGTGGCTCGGCGCACGTGGGCGACCACGGTTTCGCTGGCGACGACACCGCTCAATCGGTGGAAGAGCTGGTCACCCAGCGCGAACTCCGGGCTCTTCATCACGTGGGGCGAGCCTTCGACGTAATAGGCCACGCCCCAGCCGTCCTGGTGCTGGTTGCTCTGTTTTCCGAGGGCATTGTCGGCCGCCAGGAGCGACCGGTGCACCTGGCTCGGGATCACGCTGCGAAAGCCGAACAGACGGCACATGGAAACTCGGGCAGCATGCCACAAGCGCTGCCCGAACGCAGGAAAGCGGCAAAGAAATCCGCCCTCTCGCCGTCCTCGGTCGCCCCGTCGCGCGCGGCTCGGGAAAATATCCGACCCACGGCCGCAACCGAACCGCGCCCACGCTCGTAGTTCTCGGGCGTGGAGGACGAAACACGAAAGCGGGCGTCGAGCGCCCTTTGGTCACGCCGCGAACTCATCCGTACCGCCGTCACGGGCAGCGTGGTGAGCGCCCTCGGCGGTAGCTTGTGGGTGATCGCGGACGATCTCACTCGCTTGGCGCGAGCCGAGACGCGAGCCGACGGCCGGCCGCGGCTGCCGCCTGGCCAGCGCGCCATCAAGCGCTGGAAGCCCATGGGCGGCGACGCTGGAGATCCCAGCGTGCAGGGCTTTTCTCTCCAGGTGCACGGTGAAGTCGAAAGTCCGCTCACGCTCGACTTCAGTGCGCTCCTCGCGCTGCCGCAGGCCGAGCTCGCTGTGGACGTCCACTGCGTGACCGGTTGGTCGGCGCTCGGAGTCCGCGTGAAGGGCGTCCGCGTGCGAGAGCTCGCCGACCGCGCCAAGGTGAAGAAGAGCGCGCACTACGTGATCTTCGAAGGAGCGAACGGCTACACCTCCAACGTGCCGCTCCGTGATGCTCTCGCCGAAAACGTGCTCGTGGCGCACCGTCTCGAAGACCGACCGCTGCCCCGCGCGCACGGCGCACCGGCGCGCATCGTGCTGCCCGATCTCTACTTCTGGAAGAGCACCAAGTGGGTGACGGGCATCCGCTTCGCGAAGCAGAACGCTCCGGGCTACTGGGAGCAGCGCGGCTATCACAACCACGGAGACCCATGGAAGGAAGAGCGCTACGGTTGAGCGCGGAGGAGGCCGAGAGCGCGTCCGACGACGCGGAAGCCGGACCGCGGAGCGGCGTGGCGCGGGCCGTGTCAACCCGCTCGCGCTGGAAGCTCCGCCCCTGGCTCCGCGCTCTGCACCGGGACTTCGGCTATTTGGTCGTCGGCCTCACCGTGATCTACGCGCTGAGCGGCCTGGCGGTGAACCACGTGAAGGACTGGGATCCCAGCTTCCGGCAGGTCGAACGTACGCACCAGGTTCGAGGGCCGATCTCGGAGGATGACGAGGAGGCGGGCCGCGCGGTCCTCGCCGAGCTCGGCGTGCAGCAGACGCCTCGCGAGGTCTTCCGCGTGGACGACACCCAGCTCGACATCGTGTTCGACGAGCGCACCTTCCACGTCGACACGGGATCCGGCAAGGTGATCGAGGAGGGGCAGAGCCCGCGTTTCTTCCTGCGTCTCGCCAACTGGCTCCACCTGAACCGCGGCAAGCCGGCGTGGAGCTACGTCGCCGACGCCTACGCCGTGCTCCTGCTGTTCTTGGCGATCTCGGGGCTCTTCATGCTTCCCGGCCGAAAGGGGCTCCTCGGGCGCGGCGCGCTCATCGCGCTGGTGGGCGCGTCCATCCCGGTCGCCTACGTCGTGTTCTCGGGCGGACCGCCCCAGGGAACACAGGCCGCGCGAACGGCGCCCGCGCCGCCGCGCTGACCAGCTCGTTCGCAGGGCTTTCCTTCGGCGATTCTCCGAGCGTACGCTCCGCCGCCATGCGCATCTTCGTCGCTTCCGTGATTTCGAGCTCGGTCCTCGCCTGCGCCCCGGCCGCCGTCCCGCCCTCGACCGGAGCTCCGGAGCCCACGAGCTCGGGCGCGCTGCCACCCGTCGACGCCAGCGCGCCCATGGGCGCGGCGGATGCGGGCACGGCGGACACGCACCCGAAGCTCGCGTTCATGGCCGACGACGTCCCCGGCGCCATGGCGCTGGCGAAGAAGCAAGGCAAGCTCGTGTTCGTCGATACTTGGGCCGAGTGGTGCCACACCTGCATCAGCATGAAGCACTTCGTACTCGAGTCACCCAAGCTCCGCCCGC
>Ga0268298_10005848_pt1 | contig 11378 bp, 14 predicted proteins | sample WWTPWeurt_MetaG_FD_194462 | JGI IMG/M metagenome (GOLD analysis project Ga0268298, IMG submission 194462) | Activated sludge microbial communities from WWTP in Nijmegen, Gelderland, Netherland - WWTP Weurt | ecosystem: Engineered > WWTP > Aerobic digester > Activated sludge | place... | reverse complement strand
GTATCACCGGGTTGAAGATTCGCATCGAGAAAGCGGGCGATCTCACCGGCGCGGTCGGTGGATGTGGCAACAGGCTTGCCCTGAAGCTGGCGAATAAAAGTTCGAGAAGGAAGAAGGAGGGAAAGAACAAGGATAAGGGATGAAAGTTGAAAGATGAATACCAGGCGTGAAGGATGAACACTTCGCGTGGAAGATGAAGGCGGGAATTCCACAGTGAGGGATGCAAGAAGAATAATGAAATAGGTGAAGGGGATGAAGTGATATGGAAAGAATTGACCCGAGAAAGCGGGATAGATGGCATAACAAAGGGCGAGGCTGGCAAGGAGCCAGGTCTGTTTGTACTGGTGAAAGTAGATGCCGATCAGCGCGGGAATGAGCCAAAGCCAGTGCCCGCCAAGACGCGGAAGTTGACCGAAGAGAAAAGCCCAGCGCGCCGTGCCTGTGTTGAGCTCCATTGCGCCATTGATCTGGGAGTACAGCGGCCAGTAGTTGACAGCGATGCTGATGAAGGGAGTCAATGCATTGGTGAAGGCAAGCCATGCGATGACCGCCAGGATCGGAACGGCGAACCCAAGCGCGGCAGGCAGAAGACTCGTCCATGCGGATCGGGGCAGGGAAATGTTCGAGCGTTTGGAAATGTCTGCGATGTCAAAGAGCAGGATGGGGATGAGTCCGATCGCTGCATGAGGCTTGATGACTGCCGCTAAACCAAAGAGAAGCCCAAGCGTGATGCGCTGTTTAAGAGTTGTAATTCCACGTATGGAAACCCAAACTGCAAGCGCGAGAAAGACCAGCAAAAGATATTCGCGCTGCAGCGACATGGAAGGTCCGCCCTGCAAATATTCCAAGCCAAAGAGGATGGGCGCGGCAAGCGCGGAGGTTTTTCCAAAGCGGCGCATCGCAAAATAAGTGATGATGCTCAGAACAGCAAGGATGACGAGGTCGAGGATGCGGATGCGAAGATCATCGAAGCCGCTTAGCAGCCCGAGGATAAAGTAGGCGATGAAACTGCCCGGCATTTGAAAATCAAACAGGTCACGGTAGGGGACAAGCCCTTCGGCGCGCATGAGGAAGGCTTCGTAAAACAGCGGTGCTTCATCGTGCGCGATGGGCCATTGCAAAGAGAGTGCCGCTTGCGCGGCGAGAAAAACAAAAAGCAAAGCAATGGCGATCTGTTGAAGCCGTCGCATTATTTATGGATGACCCGAAATCTTTCACAGACCAGCGGCATGTCCTCGCTGAACTCCCTGCCAAATTTTGGCAGCACACGCGAGAAAAATTTTTTGTGAGCTTCACGCCAATACCCGAGAGAAAGGTCGCCTTCACCTTCGGCACGCGCAAAGTCTGCATCCACTTCGTCATAGCGGCGGACATTGACTTCGATGGTTTCGATGATGCAGATGGGCTCGCCCGCGCCGTTCAATATGATGGAAGTCAAGCCCACTTCGGGAATGGGATTCCCTTCGGCTTGCCACTCCCAAAGAGCGGAGCATGTCGCAGTTTTGACTCCGCTCGCGATCAACGCCCCGAGTTCCTCTGCCATCTGCGGGCTGTCGCCAAAACCTTCGGCGACATAAGGCCTGCTGCGATACGGAGAGTCTGCGGGTTGGGCGGCAAGAAAATTTTGCCAATATGATTCGGGGTCGGTCATTGCAGGAACTCTCCGCCGCTGACCTGTTTCGAGGTCAGCTCGCGTGTGGAGGAAAAAGTCAATTCCACTTCGATGCGCTGAAAACATTTATTCTCGCCCATCAAGACCTTGCGGGCATGGAATGATTCGCCGTCTTCGGCATACTCAACGCTGAGGTCGTTATCCAGGTCCACGCGGCCTTCGATCACTTCACCGCAGCGCATGCATTTAACGGTGAAAATAAAATATCGTTTTTCAGGCCGGGCTGGCGAGCCGCCAAAAAATTTTTTAAGAAGGTCCATTTTATTTCTTCCCGATCTCTTGCGGAATTTCCCTGCCGTACAACTCAACCTTGAAAGCGGAAAGGGAACGGTTGATATCGGTGATGAAAACGATCAGCGAGGCGATCAAAGATGCCATGCAGGTCACAAAGATGATGCTCAAGAGCCAGGCATCTTCAATTCCAAAGAGTGCGGTGATGAACAGCACGATGATGAGCAGCGCCGCGCACAATACACTGGTCGCGCCAAAGAGAATGGAGAGGCGGATCAATCTCGCCTGACTCCACAGGATGTCGATCTGGGAGAGGATTCGCTCGCGCATCGGTCCGCCCACGGTCTCAGACTGTGCAACCAGATTTCGAGCGCGGTCAATGACTCGCGACAGGCGGTTGGTCATGCTCAGGAGCAGAAGCCCCACCCCAGAGATGAGGATGACCGGTCCAATGGCGACTTGCAAAACAGGGATGAGTTCTTTGATGGAGATCATAGGGAAAGGATTAAGAAAGATCGGTGAAGAAACATCCTGCTAAAACTTCCATTTCTTCAGAACATCCATCGCCTTGTAATGGGTCAGATCCAATTGCAAAGGCGTGATGGAAACATAGCCTGCGCGCAATGCGCCGAAGTCGGTGCCGGGTTCATCCACGCCGGTGGGAGCTTCGCCGCCGATCCAATAATAGGGTTTGCCGCGCGGATCAATGCGTTCATCCAGCGCATCGCGATAGACGCGCAATCCCTGTCGGGTGATCATGTAGCCCTTGAGCTCGTTCTCTTTGAGATACGGCACATTGACGTTCATCACAACGCCCTCGGGCAGCCCGTCCGCGATGACCTGCTCCGCGACACGGCGTGCGACCGATGCGGCGCATGAATAATCGAGCGCGCCTTTGTGACCTTCGGGAGAATCGAGCGAAACGGCAATGCCCTTCACTCCGGCGATCACAGCTTCCATCGCGGCGGTGACCGTGCCGGAGTAGGTCACATCATGACCGAGATTGGCATTCGGGTTGATGCCCGAGACCACAAGGTCGATCTGCCCGGCGATCAAACCCAACAGGGGAAGCGCCACGCAGTCAGAGGGAGCGCCATCCGATGCGTATGCGCCCGTTCCATCCGCAAGCAGGATCTCTTTCACCCGCAGAGGGCGTTCCATGGTTTTTACATGCCCCGAAGCAGACCAGTTCTTATCGGGGGCAAAGACAGTCACTTTGCCAAGTTTGCGCATTTCCTGCGCGAGCGCGAGCAGCCCGGGGGCGGTTACACCGTCGTCATTCGTTACAAGTATGTGCATGAGTCAATTTCCGATTTACGATTTTTGATTTTTGATTTGCGATCTACGATTGAATTATACGCCATGCGGTTGGCAAAGAAAAACGCCCTGCCGTGAAGCAGAGCGCATTTGAAATGATGGACGGCGGTCAGGGGATTAGCATGATCACGGCTGTAATCGCCAGCCCAACCAGAGTCCCTTTGAAGACGACTTTCAATGCCTGGCGTTTGATCTTGGAATCTTCGGCTGAGTCTTTGACCCGTTCATATTTATCTGAGGTGAGGCGTACACTACGCGCTGCGAGAGCTACTCAGGTCTTGTCGAGGGCTTGAAAAATGGAAACCGCACCGGCAGAGAACAGGGCAAAAAGCGGCAAACGCCATAGTTTATCTGCGCCCAAAAAGAGCATGGCAGCCAGAATGCCGAAAGTGATCACCAGTTGGAGAATGCCGAAGTTCATTCGCTTCTTGCGCTCGGCGGGGCTGATGTTCGGAATACAGGCATCGCCAGATCCATTGCCATCAGGGTTAAAAACGATTTTGGGGTTGGGGAATGATTCAGTCATGTTTGGTTTCTCGAGATGTAGTGACGCTTCCAGTTAGGATATTCATACGGATGCTACAAAAACTGATCATAACCGCCCGGTTTTGCAACTTTTAAAGTCGAAAAGCCGTAAATAGACCTATTCAAAGTTTATTTTTTACAGGAGCACTGATGAAAGCGATCGTAGTTGAACAATATGGCACCCCGGATGTGATGAAATTCAAGGATGTGGAAAAGCCCGCACCGAAAGATCATGAAGTGTTGGTAAAAATCCATGCGGCAGCATTGAACATGTTTGATTGGCATTTATTAACCGCGGATATTTTCCTTGTGCGGTTAAACGCCGGGTTATTCAAGCCCAAGTATAAAATCCCCGGCGCGGATATGTCAGGGCGGGTGGAAGCGGTTGGGAAAGATGTGACTCAATTCAAAGTTGGGGATGAAGTCTATGGCGATCTGGCTGCGAGCGGCTGCGGCAGTTTTGCGGAATATGTGGCTGTGCCCGAAAAAGCGCTGGCGTTGAAACCGGTCAACCTGACTTTTGAAGAGGCGGCTGCTTATCCCATGGCCGCAGTGACTGCCTTACAGGGTTTGCGCGATCAAGGCAAACTTCAGCCGGGGCAAAAGGTGTTGATCCAGGGCGCATCGGGCGGGGTGGGTTCGTTCGCGGTGCAGATCGCCAAAGTATTGGGAGCGGAAGTCACCGCTGTATGCAGCACCCGTAACATGGATCAAGTCCGTTCGCTTGGCGCGGACCATGTCATTGATTACGCCAAAGAAGACTTCACCAGGAATGGGAAACAATACGACCTGATCTTCGCTGTGAATGGGTACCACCCCATTAACGATTACAAACGCGCGCTTTCCCCCAAGGGAATTTATGTTGCGGCAGGCGGCTCCATGAGGCAAATTTTCGAGTCCTTGCTGCGAAGTTCGTTCGTCTCTGAAAAGAACGGCAGGCAGTTAGGCGTACTGACAGCAAAACCGAAACAGGAAGACCTGATCTACCTGAAAGGACTCACCGAAGCGGGCAGGGTCAAGCCTGTGATCGATAAGCGTTATCCGCTTAACGAAACCGCGCACGCCCTTCGTTACCTTGGTGAAGGACATGCGCGTGGAAAAGTTGTGATTACGGTTGTTTAAAGTTTAGGAGACGGCGCGAAGCACCACCCCATTTTGTGAGGGGTCGTAGAGCAGCAAGCCTTCATCCACTTTATTGGATGGGATTCCAGCCGCATCGACCCTTGCGATCACTTCGTCCAACGCGGACTGACTCGGCAGTTCAATGGTAAAGTGACGCAGTCCCACGGCATCGGCGGGAGGAGGCGGAGCGCCCTCTCCCTGCCAGGCATTAAGCCCCAGATGGTGGTGATACCCACCCGCAGAGACGAACGCCGCCTTGAAGGTGGAGGAAAGTCCCATCACATCGAAGCCGAGGATGCCGTGATAAAAATCCACGGCCTCCTGCACGTTGCGCATGTACAAGTGAACATGACCGACGCGGGTCTCGGCAGGGATGGGCTCATCGAGTTTGTCTTCTTCTTTCAGGTGAGTGAACAGGGCATCCACATCCAGCGGTTCGCGCCCATCGCTCAGTGTGCCGTCGGCACGGCGGGTGACGAAGTCATTATTTTCAACAGTAAAAAGTCCATCCTCGGGAGATTCACAATAAAGTTCAATGCCGTTGCCTTCGGGGTCATCGAGGTAGGTGGTCTTCGTCATAATGTGATCGGTGGGATGGTTGCGGTACTTCAACACAAACAAGCGTGCCACCGCCCGCGCCAGTTCACGGCGGTTCGGGAACAACACCGCGAAGTGATACATGCCCGTTACACCGCGATAACGCTTGAGGTTGGTCTCCTCGGTCAGCAGAAGCAGGTCCCTGCCGCCCGCGCCCAAGCCAGCCTTGTTCCCTTCGCGCCAGTGGAGTTTGAATCCGAGCGCTTTCTCGTAGAACAGGATCTGATTTTCCAGACTGGCAACTCTCAACGAGACATGACCAATCTTCGTGGCGGGGTGGATCGAGAATTCGGTTTGGGTGATGGAGCTTGTTTGTGTCGTCATTTCTTCCTCTAAAATTTTCGCAGGGACGCCCCTGCGTTCACGTTATCCCAAGATCTTCAAGGCGCTGCCCCAGTTCGTGCCGAGCGTACCTTGTAAAGTGATGTGCAGCAACTGCATGGACTCGATCTGGCGCGCGCGGTGCAAGGGACCGGCATCAATGGCGCGCATGCCGCCATCGGTCACCAATTGAGAAACAGTTGCCTTCGCTCCGGCATCATCGCCCGCGATGAAGACATCGAGCTTCTGACCGGCAACCTCACCGGCAATGAGCGTGCCCGCGTAGGTGGTGTTGAAAGCCTTCACGACCTTCGCGCCGGCAACAACTGCCCTGGCAAGATCTTCCGCCGAAGATGAATCGGGCGCAGTGGCGAGACCATCGTAGGTGGAGTTGAGCGGGTTGGCAATATCCACGACGACTTTGCCGGCTAGTTTCGTACCAAGCTGTTTGGCAAGTTCGATGTTCGTGCCATACCAAACTGCGAACACAACCACGTCACCGAGAGGGGCATCCAGTGTGGCGGCTTCGGCTTTCAAATCCGCGGCTGTCTTCTGAGCGGTTTCGGGGTTGGCATCCACAAAGGTCACCTTGTGTCCGCCCGCGATCAGGCGGGTTCCGATCCCGCGTCCCATGTTACCTGCACCAATGATTGTTACGTTCATGTTTTAGCTCCTGTTCGAATGATTGAAATTAGTTGATTACGCGCCAAGGCTGAAAGCCCAGGGTTGGGGAATGCCGAGCAAAATAAGGGTGTAGCCCAGCATCGACATGTTCTTGGTGAACATGATCATGTCGGTCATTTTTGCCATCGGGTCTTCAATGGTCCAGAAGTTGTGCATCATGAAAGTGACAGGCACGAGGAAGACGACCAGGGCAGCCACGGCAACGATGGGGTAGAAGCCGGTGATGATGCTCAAGGCAGCTACAAGCAACAGCACCCCTGTGCCGGGCACGGCGATCTCAGCCAGCGGCACATTCTTCATCTTTGCGTACGGCACCATGTTCTTGACCTGAGTGAAGTGATTCACCGCACCCATCAACCAGTACAGACCAACAATAATGCGACCAACCAGAAAAGCGATTTCCATTTTGATATTCTCCTATGAGTTGACATTTTTCCACGCGAGTGGTATCTTTGAATACATCCGTTGTTTACCCAACAGATGTTGCCTAATTTACCAATCCCCACTTTGAAAGTCAACCAACAAAGACTTTCAATTGTTGACTAAGCAACAAAGGAGTGAAAATGTTGCCGAACCCAAGAGAAGAAGAAAAACTGGACCCCCGCGTCAAACGGACCCGCAGCCTGATCCTGACATCCTTTGAGTCTCTCCTCGCCGAAAAAGGATTCGAATCCATCTCGGTGCAGGATGTGACCGACACCGCCCAGATCAACCGCGCCACCTTCTACGCTCACTTCCCCGATAAATACGCCCTGCTCGATTACTCCATTCAAAAAGCATTCATGGCTGAGATCGAAAAGCGCACCCTGAACGTGTGCAGCTACAGCCCTGACAACCTTCGCAACCTGATCCTTGCCGTGGTGGAATTTTTAGCGCATTTGCACACCGGCTGCGCCCAGCCTCACCAGCAATTCGAGTCGCTCATTGAAGGGACGATCAAAAAGCAGATCTTTGATTTGCTTTCTTATTGGCTGCGAAAGTCAAAAGTCCCCACTGAAATTCCCGCCACGGTTGCCACATGGGCGATCTATGGTCTCGCCTCGCACTACAGCCACATGAAAAAACGCCCCGCCCTCGAAAAATTCGTGGACGAGGCGTATCCGCTTGTGGCGGTCAACCTGGAACAGTTCGCGTAAATTACGAGGGATCGACCCCGTACGCCATGGCGAGGTAGTATGCCATGTAATCTCCAAACAAGATCAAAGTCCAAACATTCGCAAGGACCGACTCTCCGCGCGCATCTACAAAGTCTGTGTTCATGCCTTCAAGCATGAAGTGTTGACGCAGCATGTCTGAGCGCATCCTGTCGCGCGGATCATCTGCCGGGGCGCGCAGGAACAAGGTCATCGTGCGGGAGTTCAAAACCTCGGCGGGATTCACCACCCCGAACGCGGCGTGATACCCGGCATCAGGAATGGCTTCAAAGTTCGCGGCGGCCTTTGCCATTTGGTTGACGCGCGCCTTCCAACGCCGGGCAATGGGAGCAAGCTGCCCTGTGCCAATGAAAGTCACCCAACGCCCCACCAGTTGACCGGCGTACCGCTTGGCGGCATTATTCGCGGCAGGGACTTTCGCCCGCAAATGTTCGCGTGAGGTCTTCATGGACTCGACTGCTTCGTTCACCTGCGAAGAGGGGTCGGTGATAAATCCCAGACGTGAAAACAAAGCGAGCAATAATCCAAAACCAAAGACGAATCCCGGTTTCGATTCGAAAGTCCATACGGGAATGTTCTTCTCTGCCGCGAGTCTTTCGAGCTCTCCGCCTTGAGCAAGGGCCATCACACTGCAATCGCATTTAATCGCGGAATGAAAGGCATCGAGCGTTTCTTCGTCACTGCCCAGGCAAATGACCAGAGTATTCCTTCCGCTGGCAAAGGCAGGCAGACTAAAGTCACGGTGCAATGCCAGAGGAAGGCGAATGTTTGAGGAAACAGAAGCAGCCACCAGTTCGGCAGCGACCGCCAGGTTCCCTGCCGAGGCAAGGACAATTCTTTGGATGCCGGAAAAATCCGGCAGAGGCTGCGCCTGCCCCAATTCCCATGCAGCTTGAAGTTGATCCGGAAGGTCATCGATCTCCCGGATCTTATTTTGACTATCGATCTGTTTGAAGAGGTCGAGGTCGTCAAGATTCATTTTGGTCTTGTTTCCCTGTGAGCAGATAGAATACGATCAGAACCATGATCCATGCAAGGACCGGTCCGGTGGATTTTGCGAAGATGAGAACGCGGCTAATATAGGAGCCGGTTTTTCCCATCTCAAAAAATGTTCTGAGCAATTGCGTGTCATAGTTAATGGCGAGGATGACCGTTTCTGAGACCTGCCCGCAGGCAGTAAGGATCAATGCCGCGCCTATAAGTATGGATACGCGGGGATATTTTTTCCACGAAAACAGTACAGCAACAAACCCGGAAAGCCAGATCATACAAAGAACGGCTGTGGTTATTTGAGTTAACTGATAGAAAGCCATCATCGTTATTAGTGCCCCTCTTTACGGGTGAATTTGATGGAGAACTCCCATTTTCCAGGAACGGAGGGATTATTATCTGAACTGTCTATTTTGGGCGCTCCCCGATTGAACGGGAAGAAAGCCGCCAGCAACAGAAGCCAGCCAATAACCTTTGAGATGGGGCTCACGTATCGCAGATACAAATTGAGGAGAGCGGCAGTCCGGCCCAATAGTTGATAGATATTTTCGTTGAGGGCGGAATAGACCAGATACGCATTGGCAAACGCGCCAAGTGAGAACACGATCAGGGCAGCTACAAAAAGGAGGGACGTTTTTGGAGCTTGCTTAATGCGAAACAACGCCAGCACCAGCCCTGCCGCCCACAACGCACATAACAGCGCGGGCTGGATGAAATAGGTTATAGACGTTTCATTCATATTTTTCAGCTCGCATCCCTGATAAATTTGGCGAGGTCTTTCTTCAAAGCTTTGAGAGAAGGCATATGGATGTACATCATGTGGCCAGCTTCGTAATAGCCCATGCTGATGTTTCCACGCAAAGACTCATCAAGCCCGAGGTGGTCAAAGGTATATTCGGTGGCAGAATACGGCGTACCGAGATCATAATATCCGTTGGCGACAAAGACCTTGAGATATTTATTGAGGGTCATCGAAGCGCGCAGAGTCTCGGCTACATTGACATATTGATTTTGGAAGAACTCATATGACCAGTTCATCCAGACCTTGTCGCTCAAGATCTCATACGGCAGGTCAGTGACGAACTTCAACTCGTTGCGCAGGTAATCGTTCAGGGTAGCGGTGTATGGACCGTTTACATGGCTGAAGAGCGGATCATACTCGGGGGTGGCGGTCACGCCGAGGCGGTCAATGCCTGTGAAGCGGCTGTCCAAACGACCGACGGTATTTCCACGATCACGAAGCAATTCCTTGAAGTAATGCTGGTCGAGCAGGCGGAGGTTGGCACGCTCGATGAAGTCCTGAGAGATGCCCGTGTAGCGTGAAAGTTTCTCAACCACATTGGCGCGCTCTTCCGGTGTGAGCGAAGCACCCTTCAGCAGCGCGCTGGCATACTCGCCCCATGCAAATTCCCTGGCTTCCTTCAGAACCTGTTGCAACGGAGCATCGAACTTCAGTTTCTTGTGATACCAGGCCGTGGCGGCGTAGGCAGGGACGAACAGAATATAAGGCAGGTCGTTGTTGACATTGAAATCGATGGTGGCAAAATCGAGCACGGCTGAGATCAAGACCAATCCGTTAAGGAACATGCCATGACGTTCCTGCAAATAACCGGAGAGTCCCGCCGCGCGGGTTGTGCCATAGGATTCACCGGCGAGGAACTTCGGCGAAAGCCAGCGCTGATAACGCGTGGTGTACAAGCGGATGAAGTCACCAACCGATTGAATGTCTTTTGTAAATTTATGCCACTCGCGGGCATGCTCACCTTCCACAGGGCGGCTGAAGCCGGTGCTCATTGGGTCGATGAAGACCAGGTCGGTCTCATCGAGCAGGGAATAGGCGTTATCGGTCAGCGCAAACGGAGGCGGGGGCATCTCGCCGTCATCGGTGAGAACGACCCGGCGCGGTCCCAGCACGCCCATGTGCAGCCACACAGACGAAGACCCAGGTCCGCCGTTGAAGGAGAAGGTAACAGGGCGACGAGCCTTGTTCTTTACGCCATCCAAAGTGTAGGCAACGAAGAAGATCTGCGCGCGGGGCTTTTCGACCTCAGCATCCTTGTCCTTGTCCCAGGCTTCCTCTCTCAATATCATTGTGCCGGTTGTGACCGTGTACTTGACGGTCTTGCCGCCGATCTTTACTGAGTGCTTTGTTTCAACGAGATTATCTTTGGGGGTCGGTCTCTCGTCCTTCTTCTCATCCTTCTTGTCGTTCCTCTTGCCGTCCGTTTTTTTGGCTTCTGCCATTCTTGCCTCCTATTTGGTTTGATTGATCAATGCGTATACTTCTTTTTTTGCCCAACCGCTTTGCTCCGCCAATTCAGCGGAGATCTCTTTTGCGGACCTGTCTTTTTGCAATTCCTTCTTGATCGCCTGCAACAATTGGTCTTCGGTCCAAACAACTTTTTCTTCTTTTCTTTTCCCTTCGATGACCAGGGTAAACTCGCCGCGCGGTTCTTTGGATTTGAAATGTTCAAGCGCGCCGCTCACCTGCCCGCGCCAGAACTCTTCATAGAGCTTGGTCATTTCGCGGGCAACACAGATGCGCCGATCACCAAGCACAGAGAGTATGTCTGCAAGTGAGTCTGCGATGCGATGCGGAGTTTCAAAGAAAATAAGGGTGTAGGGCTGCCCGGAAACCTCCTGCAGTTTTGATCGGCGGTCACCAGCCTTGTGGGGAAGATAACCGAGATAGAGAAATGAATCAGTGGCGAGGCCTGAAACGGTCAGGGCGGCGATGGGTGCCGATGGACCGGGAACAGGCCGAA
>Ga0268298_10005847_pt1 | contig 11379 bp, 11 predicted proteins | sample WWTPWeurt_MetaG_FD_194462 | JGI IMG/M metagenome (GOLD analysis project Ga0268298, IMG submission 194462) | Activated sludge microbial communities from WWTP in Nijmegen, Gelderland, Netherland - WWTP Weurt | ecosystem: Engineered > WWTP > Aerobic digester > Activated sludge | place... | reverse complement strand
ACGATTTTTGCGGCGCGTACGGCGTATGGATTTTTTTCACCTCCCTCGGCGCTTGGTATGATGACGCTTGCCGTGGTGTTTAGTGCGTATGTGAGTGTCATCTATCGTTCTCGGTCGGTCGCTATTTTCAGTTTTCTTTCCGGGTCGGTTGCACCTCTTCTTGTCGGAAGTCCCGATGCCAACTTTGTCGGGCTTTTTTCTTTTCTCTTCTTTTTGTGTCTGGGCACGCTGTGGAGTGTGCGCCTTACCGGGTGGCGTTCTCTTACGGTGATCGCGCTTGTAGTTATGATATTTTATAGTTTGCCCTATATCCTTTCGACCGGACTCGTTTCTCGAACGAATGCGCTTCTGTTTGCTTTTCTTTTTTCGGGACTGTTTTTCTTTTCGGGACTTCTTGGCGTCCTCAGGGACAAAATGATGAAGCAAGAAGATGTTGCCGTTGTAGTACTCAATGGACTCCTCCTTTTGGGCTGGATCTATTCGTATGTTCCGGATACATTACAGAGTTTTGTAACGCTTACCGTCGCGGTTGTTTTTTCCGTTGCATCATATGGAATTTTTCGCGGTACCGGAATCGCGCTTCCTGTGTACCTCTATTCCGGAAACGCCGTTCTCTTCTTTTTTTCTGCAACAGCCTTTGAATTGTCGGGAGCAACACTCACGATGGCATTTGCACTTGAAACGGGTCTCCTTGTTGTAGGAACGCTTCTTCTTACCAAGTCGTGGCGGGCAAGTCAGAGGCTTTCTTGGCTTATGGCGCTTCCGGTTCTGTTTTCACTGGTGAATCTCGATCGATACTCCGCGTCCTATTTGTTTTTCGGTGGTCAGGGCGTGGAGAGTCTTCCTGTTTTTACCAAAGATTTTTTTGCCATCCTTACGCTTATAGTGGTGACGCTCGGAATTGGAGCACTCTTCTTTATTGCGAGTTCCAAGAAGGAAGAAAAAAATCGGCTTTCGCGTGGCGTGCTTTTTGTTTTAGCGACGCTCTACTCAATGTTCCTCGTTTGGCACGGACTGCATCGAGCTATCCTTGATATTGATATGGCGACGCTCTGCGCGCTTGTTTCGTACACGCTTGTTGGAATCGCACTTTATGTGAAGGGAGGCGCTTTCAGTCATTCGGAGTCTCGCATTATTGGCGGTGGGATTTTGGCGTTTGTCGCAGTGAGACTTCTTTTGGTTGATGTATGGAATATGGGTATTGTCGGAAGAATTATCACGTTCCTTACCATCGGCATTCTTTTTCTCGTGACGGCCTTTTTTGGGAAAGTAAAGAAAACAACGCTCGAGTCTCCCATGAAAGTCGGCATCTTTTTTTTGGGAGCGTCTCTCGTGTTTTTTCCGACAGTTGTTTTGCGGGCGAATGGACAGGAAGAAAACCCATCGGAAGTCATTGCCGCTTCTGAGTTGATGAAAAAAATCGGATCGATTTCCATTTCGGTTCCAACTGTGGTAGAAGTTCCTTTGACAGATCCATCATTTTGGAGACGCGTGTTTGTGTATGAGGAATCAATGGGAACTTTCCAACCATCACTCTTGAAAGCTGAGATGAGAGATACGCGAACGGTGACGGTTCAAGCAACTCTTGACGGAGAGGGGGTTATCGGGGCGCCACTTCTTTTGGATCGCGATTATATGACGAGTACGGATTTTCCGGTCTGGAATTTCGGTGAAAATGTCGTGGAGATTCGTATTGTCTTTGATCACCCTGAGACACTTTCCGGTTTTATGATGCATCTTGATCGGTATGTATCGCTTCCGACGCGGGTTGAAGTTCTCCGCATGTATGATGGATCTGAAAAAATCGCCCTCGCTTCTTCTCGGGTTTCCGATCAGGTACTCCGATTTCCAAAAGAGATTGGAAATGAATGGATCCTTCGATTTACCTATGTTCAGCCGCTTCGTATTTCTGAGATAGTTCCGATTCGGGATGGAATTTCGATTTCAGGGAACGCGGTTCGTTTTTTGGCGCGACCCGGAGAATCCTATGTTCTATATTCTCAACCCGATCGCCCGGTTTCTTTTCGAATGGGAGAAGCGCCAAATCTTTCCCTTGATAAGGATGTGCTTCAGATTTCCGAGCCACCCTCTGTCGGAAACTCGCTGTACAATATGGCCGATGTGGACGCAGACAGTATACCGGATCGACGCGATAATTGCGTGCGCCTCAAGAATTCGGATCAAAATGATGAGAATGGAAACGGTTTGGGCGATCTTTGTGATGACTATGACAAAGATGGCGTTATGAACAGTGAAGACAATTGTCCGAGTCATCCGAATCGCGATCAGGCGAATGCTGACGGTGATAAGAATGGCGATGTTTGCGATGGGGAGGAGAGTCGCTTGACGGAGCGGTACGCGATTCTTCCGTGGCTTGCGCTCGCTGTTTCGGCGGCGGTTGTTGGCGGACTCCTCGCGTCTTCCATGAGAAAAAAATCGCGATAAAAACCTCTTCTTAACATATGCTTATGGAAAGCGATATCCATCTTTTCCCGGAAGAAGGGAAGTCCGCTTCTTTCGTAGAAACGAAATCAGTTCCTTTGCCCCCCTCTTTTCCGGACACTGATGATATGAACGAGGAAATACAAGGAAAGCTTTTTTCTCTGGCTCGAATGGAAATGGGACTTTTTTTTGTGTGTACTCTTGTCATTCTGGTATATGGGGTGTTTGTTGAGGAGCAGCCGGTTGTTGTTTCTGACTCTCCAAATATCGTGTCACAGAAGGAGTATATTCCTTCGACGATCGTAGATACGCCGCTCGATGCCAATACGGGAAGCGCGCCGAAAAATTCCGGAATGATCCCGGGACAGCCCGTTCAGATGCATCCTCCTTCTGGCGTTGTGCCTATTTATACGGAAGGCGGAATGGCTACCGATACTTCCGGAGCTTCTCCGGTACGTCAGGAGGACACCCTTCCAAGTTCGAGTGAAACGCCGAGAACGCCACAGTCGGTTCTTATTTCCGTTCGCGACACACTGTTCTCTCGGCACAGTCAAACGGGATCCTTCCTGGGATATGATCCGAATGATCCGGAATGGCAAATATTTTCGCCGCTGTATCCAAACTGCACGATAACACCTTTTGTTTCCGTAAGTCCGACGGGGCAAATGTTTGAAGCGGATATGCGGGCGGAATGCGGGGAAGTCTCGTGGGTATATTGTATTGACGCGACACTTCTTCAGCCGATAACAATTCCTTTTCATGAGGTGAATGCGGCAATGGCGCGGTACCAGTGTCGGGCAATGTAAGGATTGGTAATATGCACTTCGACATTCTATGAACACCTTCACCAAAGCAATACTCTTTGCAGTCGGGGCGGCGGCGATTTCGGGGGTGAACGGATTTCTCACGAAGCCGGCGCTTGTCGCGGTGGGGGATCCGGTTATTTTTACACTTCTCAAGAATCTCGTCGCGGTCGCGGTACTTGGTGCGACATTCTTCTTTTTCGGAAAGATGCGAGAGATCAGAGAGGCGTCTTCGACGGACAGGGGGAGATTGCTCCTTATCGGCATTGTCGGCGGAGGCATTCCTTTTGTACTCTACTTTACCGGGCTCTCGATGATGTCGGCCGTTACGGCGGCGTTTATCCATAAGACACTTTTCCTGTGGGTGGCGATACTCGCCGTTCCGTTTCTCGGGGAGCGCGTCGGGTGGCTCCAGTCGTTTGCCTTGGGACTCCTTCTCCTCGCAATCGTTTCGTTTCAGCTCCCGGTGGTTCATTCATTTGGAATGGGAGAGATGCTTGTCCTCTTTGCAACGCTTTTTTGGGCGGTTGAAAATATTCTTGCGAAGAAAGTTCTCGGTCGAATATCGAGTCTTTCTGCGGCGAGTTCAAGGATGGCGGTTGGCGTGGTCGTTATTTTCGGTTTTGTGTTGTTTGGTGGAAAAATATCAATGATCGGTTCGATATCTCTCGCCGCGTGGGGATGGGTACTCCTTACCGGGCTCCTCCTTACCGGTTTTGTGAGCTTGTGGTACCGGGCGCTCTCTTTGGCGCCGGCGACGTTTGTTTCGTGCCTTTTGGTGCCGGCAACGTTCATTACGGGCGCCCTCTCGTCTCTCTTTGTCACGCATACGGTTTCCGCGAGCCAGATTGTTGGGTGGATTTCTCTGATTATTGGAATCGTTCTCTTTTCCGTGAGTGCGCTTTTCGCACCTCCTTCCTCGTTTTTCCAACGTTCTTTTGCTCAGGATTCCGACTAGATCTCATCTCAAAAATCCTTTATGACTCGAATTTTGGTATTTTTCGGCTACGAACAATTCAAACCTCGTTGGAATAATGCTATTATTCCTCCTCGGCTTTCACTGTTCTCGATCGAAAAATCCTCAAAATCGCTTCAAAATTATTTTTGAGATGAGCTCTAGATTCGCGTTTTACTTCCCTTTTTTCGAAGGATGCGCTAGAGTGAGGGGGTTATTTTTTTGTTGAAATCTTTATGATTCCAGGGTTTGAATTGTCGGAATTTTTGTTGACGGCGGGGTACATCGGAATTTTTTCGGTGATATTCGCGGAGACGGGACTTTTCCTTGGGTTTTTCTTGCCGGGGGACAGTCTGTTGTTTGTTGCGGGGCTTCTTGCGAGCGATCGGCTTCTTTCGCTCCCCCTTCTTCTTTTCCTTGTCTTTTCGGCGGCGGTTCTCGGGAATACCGTGGGGTATTTTTTTGGAAGACGTGTCGGTCCGTCGCTTTTCAGTCGTGAAGATTCGTTTCTTTTTAAAAAATCCCATGTTCGAAAGGCGGAAGCGTACTTCAATGAGTATGGCGCGAAAACTATTGTCATCGCTCGCTTTATGCCGATCGTCCGCACCTTCGCGCCGATTCTTGCCGGAGTCGGAAAAATGGGATTCCGGGAGTTTTTTGTATACAATGTTTTCGGGGCGTTTTTGTGGTCGTTTGGGCTCATTCTGGGTGGGTACTTCTTGGGTCGGGTCGTGCCGGATATTGATCGATATATTTTGCCCATTGTTTTGCTTATCGTGGTTGTCTCTATTTTTCCCGGCGCCATAAAACTCTATCAAGAAAAGAAGCGCTCCGATCGGGAGCGGATTGTTGAAGAGGCGAATTAGCTTTTTTATGAGTATGAACGTAAAACAATATCTTGACGCGTTTGAACGGACGTATGGGAAGCGCAGTGATTCCGAGAGAGATATGCTCCTCTTTTTTCTCGATAATTTTGTCATATCGAGAAATGATCGCGCGCGCGATCTTCTTTCCGATGAGGTGCTGGAATCCGTTCATATAGAACAGGAGCTTTTCCCTTGTGATCTTCCACGGACAATGCTCTGTGTTGATGGGCGAGTGCTGGCGAAATTGGTTGCTTCGCTCCATGGCGGGGCTATTCGGACGCCAGCCGCTGATAATGCTGAATTTCTTCCGAGCGCCGAAGGGGAAACGCTTTTTCTTTCGGATGGAAAACTCATGAAAACACTTCGAGATGCATTTTCCGAGCGGGATATGATCACATGGATATTGGATAGTCATTTGCATTGTGCGGCGCGAAAACAAGCTTCGACGGAAATGCGAGGGGTGACTCCCGCTGATGACGGACTTTTTGACGATGTTGTCCGAAAAAGAAAAATAGCGGAAGCAATCCGGAATTTTGTTCGGAAGACATTTGATTCGAAGAAGCACATCATTCTTGTTCATACGTCGTTTGATCCGCATTCGGGCTACCTCTTTATGGGTCTTGAAAAAGAAGAGGTGATGCGGGATACTCGTGTTCTTCGCGATGGTTTTACCGAGGGCGTTCTCTCTGATCTTGTCAAAGAAGGGAAAGTGCTTTCAACAGAGGACTGGTCTCGGAAGGGTGGGATGTTGTTTGAAATATTTTCGAAGTATGCGTTTGATCTCGATTATGAAACATCATATCGAACGAGTACGCTTCGATTTTGGAAAAATATCAAAGAAATCTCCACTAAATTGATTCCTCTGATAGAAAAAGAAGTTCTACGTATTTTCCCATATCTTTCCGAAGACGGAAACTCGCTTCGCGAGCGAGCTGTTTTGCTTCTTGCCAATGTGTACACGGCATTCCTCTTGAATCGTCGCGCGCCGTACCCTTATGGTGAACATGATGAGAGTGTCGCCGTAGTAACATCGGGTGATCGCGGACCGTACAATCGTTTACGGTCGTTTTCAATTGATCCGTACAATCCGAACCTCTCTTTTGTGATCAAATTTGTCGAGGGGCTTATTCGAAACAATCGTCTTGCGGGGCGCGCTTCGGACATTGAGCAAGAGGCAATAAAAAAATTCTTTGGAGAGAATAGGGATTCATATGTTCGAAGCGCCGTACCGGTTTTTTTCTTTCAAAAACTGGAGCAAGAGCTTTCGCTCGATGTGATAAAGAAACTGGGAGACGCTGAATGGTCTGATATCGTCGCTCTTCCGTGGATGGATATGTCGCGTGAGGAGTTTCAGATCTTTTTAAAAAAGAAAGTCTCGGATGTACCGGAGTTTGTTGCGGAAAAAATAGAGAAACTTCGAGAGGATGCGCGAGCGATATTCCAACCCGGATTTTCCGCAACGGATGATTTGCTCGCCGGGCGGATTCTTCCCGTCTTTGCGCTTCGTTCCTCCTCTCACGAAGTTATCGCACTCTTTCCGTTCCTCGCGAAGGGGTATCGAGAGTGAAGGAGCGTTTAGCATGATTGACATTTGAATACAAATCTTCTATTCTTGGAAAAGTTACTGCAGTTCTTTTACTTGTTTTTTTGCGCATGTTTCCGGCTAATTTTGGTCGGTTTTTTCTTTGGTTAAAGAGGAGTCGTCTCATGTCACAGCATGGTTGTTTGGTTGCTCGAGATATTGTCATCTCATGCATGGATCTTCGTACTCAACCTGTTCGTAGAAGACTCATCAATCACCTGCAAATTGAGGATGGAACCTTCGATCTGGTTTCCGTTCCTGGAGGAGCCGGAGATTTTCGTCAGCTGGAGAGATGTGTAGGGATTTCTCGTAATCTTCACGGAACACGAGAAGTGATTCTCATAGTACATGAAGATTGTGGCGCTGGTGCGAAAAAATGTGATCTTCTTCGGGCAACAAAGATTGCCTTGAAACTCGGACTGAATTATCGGGCATTTTATCTTTTTCGCGAAGGAGAGGAGTGGGCTTGGGAAGAGGTTTTCTTCTCTGAGGAAGAGCTGCTGCCAAAATGGAAATGGTGGTGGCTAAAGACTGTTAGTGCGTTTGTTTCTCGAAAACCTATTTTTGAAGAAGAGTAAAAAGAAAATCAGTATTTGTAGTCAAAATAAAGGCGCGAGACTTCTTTGTCCGCGCCTTTTAAATTTTCTGGAGGGTGGTTTTACGAAACTGGAGCGCTTGGCGTGGTTTCTTGTCGGGATCGTCGTATGGCGCCGATGAGTTTCAGTGCGAAGTTTAGGACGAGGAGTCCCATAAGGAATACGTTTGCGCCGATAAAGATGTTTCGGTACAGAGGATTCGCGAGGTCGGTGCCGAGGAGGAGGGCATGCCCGATGACGGCGGCGTAGACGAAGATATTGAGGAAGTGCGTGATGCGCCACACTCGGTGTGGAATCATGGGCTTCAGCCAACTCGTGATGACGAGCGCGATAAATCCATAGAGCGCAAGGATACCAAGCGCAAGTGAGAGGGGATCGAGTTTATCGGTCCAGAAGGGGATGAAGGTGTCGGCAAAGGTGGGCTTGAGGTAGGGATCAAAGAGGAAGCTTCCTCCGTGAAGAAGGGAGAAAAAGAGCGTTTGAAAGGCGAGAGAATGGTGCGCGGAGAGGGAATAGGCCGGTTTGAGGAGTGTGCTCAAGATGGGAAGGCGAATGGCGATGCCGAGAAAGATAACGACCCAGGCGAACGCGAACGCAATGAGTCCCGAGGCGCGCGTGATGTACCAGATCCAGGGCGTTTCGGCTGTTTTGGGAAGCGGAGTAATGGTGGTTGTCGCGGATGGCACGGTTTTGTCGAGCGGATCGGTTTTCCCGAGTATTTCCGTGCCGTCATACCAGCCGTCGGAGTCGGTGTCGACTTTTGAAGGATCGGTGCCAAAAAGAGTGTTTTCGCCGGTGTCCGTGAGTCCGTCGAGATCGGAGTCGAGAACAAGCTCCGTTTCAGGAGATGAAGTTGTTTGTGTCGGACTTTCCGCCGCAGTCGCTTCCGAGAAGGAAATGAATGTAAGAAAAACGGCGGCGATGATGATAAAAATAGTGCGCATAGTTGTTGCTCTGAATAGTTATTGGTTTTTTGCGAGAAGGTACTTTCTCATGGTCGGACTTATGTGCGGATGCATGGTTTTGTTTTCCACGAAGAGAGCGGGGATGGAGTGTTTCTTGGCATAGGCATAGCCGTCTTTGATACCCATAAGGAAGAGTGTTTTGGCAATGAAATCGGCGCGCTCGGCCGTTTCCGCGAGAGTGGTGACGGAGAGGATGTCGAAGGAAAACGTGTCCGGATGCTTCGGGTTGATAAGATGGTGGTAGCGCTTGCCGGCGGGAGATGTCCATTGTCGACGGGTGACGCCGGATGTCGCGAGGGATGTGTTTGAGAGGGTGAGAAGAACTTCCATCAAAGGAACGTTTTCGATATCAATGCGCCAAGGGAGGTTTTCTCGGTTTGTGCCTCGAACGACCATATCGCCGCCCGCGTCAACCAGGAAGTTTTTCCAGCCATCCTCCGTGATGCTTTCCGCCATTTTATCCAGTATATATCCCTTGGCGATTCCGGAAAAATCCATCGAGGTATCGAATCGGAGCGATTCACCCCAAATCTTGAGATCGTGCTTGAGGGAGAGAGTATGAAGGGGGAAGAATTTTTTCGATATTGAAGCAAAGGTGAACTTCGAAGAAAAATCGGAAGCATAGCCGATATGTTCCAATGTGGAAAGAATACGGGGATCGAAAAGTCCCCTGCTTTCTTTGTTGAATTCTATGGAATGGAGAGCGACGGCAATCATATCGGGAGAGGCGTCTTTGAATGTCCCGATATTCCGATTGAGTTTTGAGAGTTCGCTTTCCGGATCGAATCGACTAAATATCTTTATTTTTTCAAAGCAGAGGTCTACCGCTTTTGTGATTGATGCTCTAGCCCTTCTTGTCTCTCCCTTTGCGTGGACAATTTCTATGTAGGCTTCGGTCCCCATGGCTCGAAAGAGGCGCGTCGTGCTTATTGTTTTCCCTCGTTCGAGTTGTGGGCGGGTGTGATTCATGAGGCTTCATTCGGAAGAGTTCTCTTCAAACGTGTCCACGATGCCGTTGTTGTTGTCATCACGGACAATGAACCATTCGGGGATGGTTGGATGCGGATCATCCGGATCGTAGAGACCATCTCCGTCGGTGTCTTTGATGACCGTGGTGATTTTTTGTTCGGAAACGGTAGTGACGGTTGTGTTCCCGACGGGTGCCGGCGTCTTCTTTTTTTGACGCGCTTCTTGTTGGGAGTCGTCTTCATCCTCATCTTCGTCTTCATCTTCCTCCTCGTCATCTTCACGTTCCTCTTCGTCATCCGCGAAAGAGATAGTGCTCTCTGAGAGAAAGAAAGCTGTCCCAAAAACAAGGGAGAAGAACGAGAGAAGAATGAGGAATTTTCTTTTCATAAGGAAAGAGACGTTACGATGTCTTTGTTGTTCGATCGGATTTTTTCTCGGTTGGCGCGGGAGTGGAAGCTTTTGGAGCGGGGACGACGGTGGTGGTTTTGATGGGTCGTGTTTCAGTCACGGTTTTTTCCGGTGCGGGAGCGTTCCCTTGCAGAGCTTGCTCTCGATTGGCGTGGATGTGTTGCTGAATATCGGAGAGGGTCGGATCGACGGGAAGTGTCTCCGTTTTTGTTTCAGTGGATTCGGAGAGGCGATTGTTGTCGCCTACGCGGAGAGAAAGTACGATGGCTCCAACGGTGACAAGTCCCAAAAGGAGGGAGAGCGACGCCGCCGCCGGATTTTTTATGGGAGACTGATAGAATCGCATAGAGAGTAAGATTAGTAGGACTTCCTAATTTAGAGCGTATTAAGAAAGTCCGCTTTTTCGGAAAAAATTATTTTTTGCTTGTCTTCCACTTCGTTCGCCTGCCTACCGGTAGGTAGGAAAGCCGCAAAAAACAATTTTTCCCGAAAAAGCTCTGCCGATTCTTTTGAATTTGAAGCTTTTTTAACACGCTCTTAGAACCATTTCTTGGATCGGAAAATGATGATGGTAAGAAATGAAATGAAGAACATAATGCCGACATGAATCCAAAACGCATGGTCGCTCTCTCCGAAGGGGATGTCGGCGCTCATAGCGAGAATATTGGAATAGACGGTCATTGGGAGCATCACGGCGGAGAAGATGGTGAGCACCTTCATGGTGAGATCGAGCTTGTTTGAGAGAAGGGAGTTGTTGGTTGCTTCGAGCGATTCAATGATTTCTTTGTTGTTTTCGAGGATGTTCCAAAGGCGGATATTGGTTCCGATCAAATCCTGAAAATACACCTTGAGTCCTTCGGGGATAAAGGGGCTTTGTTTTTGAAAAAGCGATTCGATAATGGAGCGCTGAGGCTTCAACGTTCGACGAAAATTCAAGATATCGCGCTTCACGACGGATATTTCAAAGACCATTTCTTTTTCTTTGCCATTGAAGACGCTGTCTTCGATGGCATCGAGATTTCTCGCAATGTGGTCGAGGCGCGGGAAACAGGATCCAAAGAGCATATCGAGAATGTGGTACATCAGATGAGCTGGCGTTTCGCTCATATAGAGACGTTGCTTTCCAACGGTTTTTTCGAGCGTCTCGAAAAAATCTCCAATCTGGAAGATGTCATCCTTGTGCCCGGTGATGAGGTGCGTATTGGTGAGGATGATGTCCACTTCGCCGGGATACGTGGTTCGATTCTTGGCATCGAAAAGAGGAATGTGGACGGAAAGAAAGAGACAATTCTCGAATCCGACGGCTTTGGGTTGATAGGTCGGCGTCGAGAACTCTTCGATGGCGATCGGATGGATATTGAAATTTTCCTGAAGATGGAGAATATCCTCCGGTCCGGGATTCGGCATATCGAGCCACGTGATATTTCCAAAGGAGAGACTTTTCATTGGAGAGGATATTGATGGAAGAACGTCCTCATTATACCATAGAGGGTATGAAACAACTTCTTCTGTTCATCCTTCTTTCCTATCAAAAGACGCTTTCTTTGGATCATGGGCTTTTGGGGAGGATTCTCCCGATTCGTTTTTGTCGGTTCTATCCGTCATGCTCGGAGTACGCGCGGCAATCGGTCAAGCGATTCGGCGTCTTGCGCGGCGGATACCTTGGCATTCGCCGGGTCTTTCATTGCCACCCCTGGCACCCCGGCGGTTACGATCCGGTGCCGGAAAAACTCACTCGAAATACGGGAGGCACGCTACCGATATGAGCGAGCATATCTCCTTTTGCGCACAGC
>Ga0268298_10005846_pt1 | contig 11384 bp, 11 predicted proteins | sample WWTPWeurt_MetaG_FD_194462 | JGI IMG/M metagenome (GOLD analysis project Ga0268298, IMG submission 194462) | Activated sludge microbial communities from WWTP in Nijmegen, Gelderland, Netherland - WWTP Weurt | ecosystem: Engineered > WWTP > Aerobic digester > Activated sludge | place... | reverse complement strand
CGCTCGACGGCGGGCAGCCCGGCCCATTTCGGGAATGCCGCCTTGGCCGCCGCCACCGCGGCGTTGACCTCGGCTTCGCCGCCGGCCGCCACCTCCGCCAGCACCTCCTGGGAAGCGGGGTTGATGGTCTCGAAGTAGTCGCGGCCGGCAACGGGCTTGCCGTCGATGAGATGGTCGATTCGCATGGCTATAGGCTTGGGGTTAGCGGCCGAAGATGTCGTCGCCGACGATGGTGTTCACGAGTCGGCCGATGCCTTCGATCTCGGTGACGACTTCGTCGCCGACCTCGACGTTGACCACGCCGTCGGGCGTGCCGGTGAGGATCACGTCGCCCGGCCGCAGCGTCATGAACTCGCTCAGGTACTCGATGAGCGCCGGGATGCCGTTGATCATGTTGGCGGTGTGCCCTTGCTGCGTGATCTTCCCGTTGACGGAGGTACGCAGCGTCAAGGCGTGCGGGTCGGGTACGTCGGCGGCATCCACGAACCAGGGGCCGAGCACGGTGCAGCCGTCGCGGTTCTTCACCCGAAGGTTGGGCCGGTACCAGTTTTCCAGGTAGTCGCGGATGGCGTAGTCGTTGCAGACCGTGTAGCCCGCCACGTGCGCCATGGCATCGCCAGCGCGTACACGACGGGCTTCGCGGCCGATCACCACCGCCAGTTCGCACTCGTAGTGCATGAAGCTCACATCGGCCGGGCGTCGGGTGTGGCCGCGATGCCCCAGCAGGGTTCCCGGCCCCTTGAAGAAGACCAGCGGCTCGTCCTTCGCGCTGACCGTCAGTTCCTTCGAGAGCTCCTTGACGTGATCCGCGTAGTTCAGGCCCAGCGCGATCACCGTGCCGACATCGAACGGCGGCAGCCAGACCACGGCGTCCTCGGGCACTCTGCGCCCGTCGGCCAGCCGCACACCGTGTTCATCCGGATAGGCGGTGTGGATGGCACCGCCGAAAGCAACACGAGCGGTCTTCATGCGTGCACCGGTCCTGCAACGAGGCGATGGGCGAGCCGGCCGAGGCCCTCGATCTCGATCAGCACCGCTTGCCCTGCGCGGGCGAGCGGCGCGTCGTGTGCCGCGCCGAGCAGCAGCAGGTCGCCCGGCTGCAGGGTCATGAACTCGCTGACATCCGCGATGAGCCTGGCCACGCTGCGGGTGCGCCGCGCGGTGCTGGACTCGTGGACGAGCATTCCGTCGAGGTAGACGCGCACCGCCAGCGAATCGGGGTTGCGCACCATGCCTGCTGCAATGAGCTGCGAGCCGATCGGACAGAACCCGTCGCGCGCGCGATGGCGCACACCCGGGCGGTAGTGGCGTGCAGGGCCCGACTGCGGAACGCTGATGTCGTTGACGATGACGTAGCCGGCGACCACATCGAGCGCGGACTGCTGCGCAACCCGGCACGCGGCACGGCCGATGACGATGCCCAGGCTCGCGCCCATTTCGAGCCCATCGACGCCCTGGGGAACGACCACGGCGGCGCCCTCTTCGGCGAGCGTGTTGCGCGGCTTCACCGACAGCACCGGATGTGCCGGCGGGGCCTTGTAGGGGGCGCCGTAGAGCGCATCGCCCAAGGCCGCGAGCTGCAGCGGGTCATTCAGGAGTGCGCCATAGACCGCCCCCGACAAGCGGTACGGGGCAACCTCGAAGCTGAATTCCGGTGCCGTCATGGGTTCGCGTTCGCTGGGACGTCAGCCGTCGATATCACTAACATATGAGTAGTCTAGCACCTGCCCGGCGGCGTCGCGGCCCGGTGAACCAGCAGCGTGTCGCAGAACTGTTCGAAGCGGCGGACCTTGTCGTCCCGGACCTGCCAGACGTGGACGACGCGCGCCTTCACGGGCTGGCCCGTCGCCGCGTGCACGGCCACATAGTCACCGACGCCCACCACGGTATCGCCGCCGTCGATCAGGCGTTCCAGCTCGAAGCGGAAGTCCTTCCAGTCGCGGCCGAGAACGGCGAAGACATTGGCGACGATGGCGTCGCGCCCGACGAAGGTGCCGGCGCAGGGAAAGCCCGCCATCTCGGTCCACTGCACGTCCGGTGCGAGGTCGGCCATCATGGCGTCGATGTCGTGACGGTCGGAGGCGGCGTAGTGGGCCGCGACGATCTGGTAAGGGCTGCGCATGCTGGCTGCTGCTCGTGAGGGGGTCAGACCGGCTCGGCGCCGGCCGGGTAGAAGGTCATCGAGGCCTTGGTGATGAAGGCGCCCGCGGGGGAGTTGGACACCGCGCCGTCGCCGGTGATGCCGAGAAACTTGCCGGTCGAGCGCATGCTGCGGAAATCGAACAGGAATACCGAGGCCACCGGGATGCGGAACTCCCGGAAGGTGAACAGGTACAGGCCTTCCTCGAAGCGCCAGTAGCTGGCCATGTCCACATCGCCGTGCCCGCGCTGCACGCCCACCAGGCACTGCCAGGCGTAGCGCCTGGAGCTCAGATAGGTGTGCTCGTAGGTGTGGTTGGGGCTGTAGGTCTGGAAGGTGCGCAGGCCGATCAGGTCACGGCTCTCGGCGGGCACGTCGCCCGTGGCCAGGTCGGCATCGGGCCCCAGCGTTCCGGGCAGGAAGTCCTGCGCGACACGCGGCTCGGCGCCGGCCTCCTCGGTGCTGCGGATGCGCGAGCGCACCGCCAGCACGCGCCTAGAGGCCAGGTTCAGCACCACCGTCAAGGCCTCGGTGGGCCGGCTGGCAAAGGTGATGTCGATGAAGAAGGTGTCGGGCGCCAGCTCGATCGCCTCGTACCAGTCGTTGCCCTCGCCTGGGCGCCGGCCCTGCTCGGACCAGCGCGTCCGGTGGCGCGCCGAGGGTTGCAGCGTCAGCACGCTGTCCGGCAGGTTCAGCCTCAGCGTCTTGCCGACCAGCGCCTCGCTTCCCGGCAGCCGGTTGGTGGCGATGCCGGCGGCGAAGTCATCGTAGTTCTTCCAGTCGGCGGGGCGGGCTCGGGTCATGGCGGATCCTTTCGGCGCGGCGCTCAGGAGGCGAAGGCGATGGTGGGCAGGTCGACGGCCGAGGCACCGCCGTCCACCATCAGCGATGTGCCGGTGACCATCGATGCCTTGTCGGAGGCCAGGAAGAGCACGGCGTCGGCCACGTCCTGCGCCGTGGCCGGGCGGCCCAGCGGCACGTTGGCCGTGACCAGCCGGTAGGCCTCGTCGACGCTGCCGGCCTTGCACTGCCGGACCAGCACGTCCATCTGCTCGTCGGCCATCGCGGTGCGCACCCAGCCGGGGCACACGGCGTTCACGCGCACGCCGTGGCGGCCGTAGTCGCGCGCCACCGAACGCGTGAATCCGATCAGGGCATGCTTCATCGTCACGTAGCCGACCACGGCGGGGCCGGCGAAGTGCCCGGCCAGCGACGACAGCACCACGACATTGCCGCGCCGGCGCATGAGTTCGGGCATCGATTCGCGCGTGCACACGAAGGCGGTGTCCAGGTTCAGGCGGGTCGAGAGCGCCCAGCTCGCGTCGTCGGTCTCTTCGATGCTGCCGATGCCATGCCCGCCGGCGTTGGCCACCAGGACGTCGACGCCGCCGAAGCGCTCGCAGGCCATCGCCACGGCGCGGCGCACGCTGGCTGCATCGGCCGCATCGCCCGCCACCACCAGGCCGCCGAGCGGATCGGCCACGTCGCGCAGCGGCGCTTCGCGGCGCCCCATCAGCACCACCTGCCCGCCGGCCTGCACAAACTGCGCCGCCACGGCGGCGCCGATGCCGGTTCCGCCGCCGGTGATCAAGGCCACCTTGCCTTCGAAGCTCTTCATCGCGGGTCGATCTCCTGGGTTGGCTCGAACGGTCGAGGATTGGCGTCGCGATGGCGCTCAGCTGCCAAGGTAGCTTCGCTCGAGGATGTCGGGGCGCGCGATCAGATCGCCGGAGGGCCCGGACCAGGCCATGCGCCCGCGCACCAGCACGTTGGCCTGCGCGGCCATCTCCAGCGCCAGGCTGGTGAACTGCTCGATCAGCAGCACGCCCGTGCCGCGCGAGGCCACCAGCCGCAGCAACTCCGCGAGGCGCTTGACCACCAGCGGCGCCAGCCCGAGCGAAAGCTCGTCGACGACCAGGTAGCGCGGCTGGGCCAGCAGCGCCTGTGCCACGGCCACCATCTGCTTCTGCCCGCCGGACAGCGAGCGCCCGGGGGCTTCCAGCTTGGCGCGCAGCTCGGGCAGCACCTGCAGCACGTCGTCGATGGCGGCGTCGACTTCGCGCGCGGGCCGGTGGCTGGCCGCCACGCGCAGGTTGTCTTCGACGCTCAGCGCGCCGAGCACGCGGTGCCCCTCCGGCACCACGGCCACGCCACGCTCGCGCACGCGCTCCGGACGCAGGCCCGTCAGCGCCTGTCCATCGACGCTCACGGCACCTTCGCTCAACGGCAAGACGCCCGCGACCGCCATCACCAGGCTGGACTTGCCCGCGCCGTTGGCGCCGATGAGCGCGGTGATCTCGCCGGGCCTCGCCACCAGATCGACGCCGTGCAGGACACGCTTGCCGCCGCGATGCAACACCATCCCGCTGACTTCGAGCATCGTCAGGCTCCCAGGTAGGCCCGGCGCACATCGGCGTCGGCCAGCACCTGCGCGGTCGGGCCCAGCGCCAGGCGGCGGCCGAAGTCCATCACCAGGGTCTGCTGGCAGGTGGCCGCGATCAGGTCCACGTCGTGGTCGATGAGCAGCACCTGCGCGCCACGCAAGCCTTGCACGCCCAGCAAGGCCTGGCGCAGCAAGGCCGATTCACGCTCGTCCAGGCCGGCGCCCGGCTCGTCCAGCAAGAGCAGCCGAGGCCGTCCCACCAGCGCCTTGGCCAGTTCGACCATGCGGCGATGGAAGAGATCGATCTCGCTGCCCAGCCGCGTGGCCACGTCGCTCAGGTGCGTGTAGCGCAGCACTTCGGCGATGTCATCTGCAGCGTTGCGCTCGCCTGCCGGCACGTGGTCGAGCACGGCCTGGACGTTGTCCCACACCGTCAGGTCCTCGACCACCTGTTCGGTCTGGAAGCTGCGCCGCAAGCCCCAGCGCACGCGCCGCAGGGGCGACATCGGCAGCAGGTCGGTGCCGTCGGCCACCACCCGGCCGATGCTCGGCTGCAGCAGGCCGCTGAGCACATTGACCAGCGTGGTCTTGCCGGCGCCGTTGGGGCCGATCAGCCCGCACACCGGCGCGTCGAGCTGGGCGCTGAGTGCGTCGATGGCCTTCAGGCCGCCGAACTGCACCGTGACGTCGTCGAGCCGGATCATGACGGCTTCCTGGCACTGCGCGCGAGGAGCCGCGCCAGGCCGTCCAGCCACTGGCCCGCGATGCCGCGCGGCGCCGTGATCAGCGCATGCAGCAGCGCCGCGCCGAAGAAGATCTGCGCCAGGAAGCCGTTCACGCCCCAGTCGGTCAGCAACGCGGGCACCGCGCGCAGCAGCAGGCCGGCCAGCAGCGTACCCAGCCAGTGGTAGGCGCCGCCGACGACGCTCAGCGCAAACATCATCACCGACTCGCCGGCCGTGAACGCGCGCCCGTCGAGCTGGCCGACGCCGCCCGCCAGCAGCGCGCCCGCAACCCCGGCGCAGAAGCCGGCCAGGCCGAAGGCCCACGACTGGTACAGCAGCACGTGCACGCCGGCACCGGTGGCGGCGGCCTCGCCGCGCCGGATCAGCGCCCAGGAGCGGCCGGCGCGGCTGCGCCGGTGCCATTCGATCAGCGCCAGCACGGCGGCCAGCCAGACCACCACGTAGGCGAGGTAGGCCGCATCCGATTCGGCCAGAGCCGGGCGCGCCATCATCAGCCGCCCCGTGCCCTGTGCCTTGCCCAGCCAGCCCGGCCCGCCATCGGGGAAGCCGACCGCCGTGACCAGCACCTGGTAGCCGCCGGCCATCATCAGCGTCACCAGCGCCAGATAGAGCCCCTTCAAGCGAAGCGCGGGCAGGCCGGCGACCATGCCCGCGGCGCTGGCGCACAGGCCGCCGGCCAGCACGCACAGCTCGAACGGTAGGCCGAAGCCGTGCGACAGGCGCAATGCCACCCAGCCGCCCACCGCGACCAGCGCGTACTGGCACAGGCTGACCAGGCCGAGCTGGCCGTACAGGAGAGCGGTGCCGGCGACCGCGATGCTGAGCGTGAGCGCCGAGGTGAAGGTCTTGAGCCAGTAGCTGTTGCACAGCAGCGGCAGCAGCACGGCCACCAGCAGCAGTGCGACGCCCATCGACCAGAGGCCGCGGCGCTGCTGGCGCTGGTAGTCGCGCACGGCCGGCTGCAGGGCCTGCAGCGGCGCGCCGGTCGCATCGAGGGTCGACATCGACATCAGGCCTTGCGGGTCGAATTGCGGAAGAAGAGGATGGCCAGCAGTGCCACCAGAAAGGGCACGGCGGTACGGAACGCCGCGAAGCCCGGCAGCAGGATCGCGCAGGCCTCGAGCACGCCGATCACGACACCGGCGAGCACCGTCACCGGCAGCGACTCGAGCCGGCCGACGATGGCGGCCGCAAACGCCGGGATGACCAGGAAGGTCAGCAGCGTGGGTTGCAGCCGCACGATGTTGGCCAGCAACATGCCGCACACGCCGGCGAATGCGCCCGAGAGCGCCCAGGCCACGCTATCGACATCGAGCACCCGAACGCCGAGCAGCGCGCTCAGGCCGCGGTCGTCGGCCAAGGCGCGCATGCGCAGGCCGACGCGTGTGCGTGCCAGCAGCAGGCCCACGCCGGCCATCATGGCCACGGCCGCAAGCAGGCCCAGCACGCGTGTCCAGACCAGGCGCACGTCGCCGAACTCGATGCCGTCGGCATCGGTGGGCAGAACGAGCCGGCGTGGCCCTTCGCCCCAGTACCACTCGGCAAATCCCATCAGCATCAAGGCCAGGCCGAGCGTGCCGATGCTGCGGATGGAGATGTCGCGCTCGGCCAGTGCGGGTGCGAGCAGCCGCCCGTAGGCCAGCGAGATGGCCATGGCCACGCCGATGGCCACCGCCCAGGCCAGAGCCTGGCTGCCTTCGGCCTGCATCACGCTCCAGGCGCAGTGGGCGCCCAGCGCGCCAATGGCGCCGAAGGCGAAGTTCAGCACGCCTGACGACCGGAACAGCACCACGAGACCCACGCCCGACAAGGCGTAGACCGCACCGACGCCGAGGCCCGAGACCAGGAAGGGCAACAGCGTGTCCATGCGTCGATGCGGCTCGTGGTGCAAGCCGGCTCAGAGGCCGAGGCGCTTCTCGTCGGCACGCACGTCGGCCAGCTCGGGCTCTTCGGCCGTCATGCAGCCCTGCGTGAGCTGCTTGAAGCCGCCGCCGCTGACCTGCGCGATCGGGCCGCTGGTGTTGGCGTTGTGGCGAGCGCCGTCGCCCACGTAGAACGGGCGGCACAGGATGTCGCTCTTGAAGCCCTTCACGGCACGCAGGGCGGTGCTGACCTTGGCACGGTCCAGCGTCTTCGCGTCGAGCTTGAGCAGCGCCTCGGTGGCGATGCGTGCGGCCAGGTAGCCCGATTGGGCGAAGGAGTCGCGCGGCGCGGCCTTGTCGGCATAGGCGGCCATCACCGCCTTCCAGTTGGCGTTGTCGGGGCCGCCGGATTCGATCGGCATGAACTCCAGGTGCAGGTCGAAGGCCTTGTCCCAGGCCTTGCCGATGGTCTTGGGCACATCGGCGTTGTAGGCCGGCGTGGTGGAGGCGAACCTGATCTTCCTGTTCAGGCCCTGCTGCTCGGCAGCGGCCAGCATCGGCACCATGATTCCCTTGGGCACGTTGAGCAGGATGACGTCGGGCTTGCCCGCCGCGGCCTGCAGCATCACCGAGGTGGCATCGGCGGAGCCCGGATCGATCGTGATGGTCTCCACCGCCACGCCGTTGGCCGCGCCCCAACCCTTGGCGCCTTCGCAGGCCCAGTTGCCCAGGCTCGGGATGTTGGGAATGATGCAGACGATCTTGCGGGCCTTGTGCGTCTTGGCCATGTGCGCAGCCACCAGCGTGGCCGACACGCGCGGGCCGGTATTCACCGGTGCGTAGTTCCTGGCGAAGAAGCACTCGCGCGGCACGCCCACGCCGGCGATCACCATCACGTTCTCCTGCTCGTAGAGCCTGGCGTTCGCGCCGCACTCGACGAAGCTGGAGTTGCCGACCATCGCCAGCACCTTGCGGTCGCGCACCAGCTTGCCGGCGACCAGCGTGGCCGTCTCCGGGTTCCACTGGTCGTCGGCGACGATGTACTCGACCGGGCGGCCGTTGATGCCGCCATTCTCGTTCACGCACTTGAAGTAGGCCGCCGCGGCCGTGGACGAGGCGCTGAAATCGTCCGGCCCGGTCTTGCCGACCACGGCGCCGATGGCGATCGGCTCGCCGCCGGCCTTCTGGCCGTTGTTCAAGCCGCAGCTGGGCTTGCCGGCAGCCTGGGCGTGGGCCTGGCCCGCCAGGGCGGCCAGCAACACCAGCGCCGCGCCCAGCGGGCGCAGGAAAGCGATACGACTCATGGGCGTCTCCTGTTGTCGTCGATGAATGAAAGTCGTCGTGCGCGCGGCGGCTCAGACGGCCATGCACACGCTCTTGAGCTCGGTGCAGCCTTCCACGGCTGCACGACCGAGGTCCTTGCCCTGGCCCGACTGCTTGAGGCCGCCCAACGGCAGGTTGTTGTCGAGCATGTTGTGGCAGTTGATCCACACCGTGCCGGCCTTCAGGCGCGGCACCATGCGGTGAACCGCCGCGAGCTTGTTGGACCAGACGCTGGCCGCCAGGCCGAAGGGCGTGTCGTTGGCCAGTTGCACCACCTCGTCGACGCTGTCGAAGGGCTGCGCGCAGACCACCGGGCCGAAGATCTCCTCGCGCACGGCGCGCATCCGGGGCTTCACGTCCACCAGCACGGTGGGCTGGACGAAGCAGCCCGCGTCGCCGGCCCTCGCGCCGCCGGTCAGCACGGTGGCGCCTTCGCTGCGCGCGCTGTCGACGTAGCCCATCACGCGCTCCATCTGGCGCTTGGACACCAGCGGGCCGAGCTGGACCGAGGGGTCGAAGCCGGAGCCGATCTTCATGCCCTCGGCCGCGTGCGCGAGGCGCTGCACGACCTGATCGAAGATGCGGCGCTGCACGAAGAGCCGCGAGCCCGCCGTGCACACCTGGCCCTGGTTGAAGAAGATGCCCATCGCTGCGCCCTGGGCGGCGGCATCGACGTCAGCGTCTTCGAGCACGATCAGCGGCGACTTGCCGCCCAGCTCGAGCGTCATGCGCGTCAGGTTCTCGGCGCCGGCGCGGGCGATGGCCTTGCCGGTGGCCGTGCTGCCGGTGAAGCTGATCTTGTCCACACCGGGGTGGCCGACCAGCGCGGCCCCCGTGGCGCCGCCGCCGCAGACGACGTTGAGCACGCCGGCAGGAATCCCGGCCAGCACGGCCAGCTCCGCCAGGCGCAAGGCCGTGAGCGGCGTCTCGGGCGAGGGCTTGAGCACCACGGTGCAACCGGCCGCCAGCGCCGGCGCCACCTTCCACAGCGCGATGGCCAGCGGGAAGTTCCAGGGCACCACGGCAGCCACGACGCCGACCGCCTCGCGGCGTGTCCAGGTGTGGTACTGCGCCCCCGGTGGAAAGGCGATCGAGGGCTGCAGCGTCTGCCCTTCCAGCTTGGTCGCCCAGCCGGCCATGTAGCGCACGAATTCGGCGCCCGCCCCGACGTCGATCATGCGGGCGATGCCCTGCAACTTGCCGCCTTGCAGGGTTTCCAGGGCGCTGAGTTCGTCGCCGTGCGCCTCGATCAGCGAGGACAGGCGGTACAGCATGGCCTCGCGGTCGGCCGGGCGCGCGCGGCTCCAGGCCGAGTCTTCGAAGGCGGCGCGCGCCGAGCGGACCGCGGCATCGACATCGGCGGCCGAGCTGTCCGGCGCCTCGGCCACGAGCATCTCGGTGGCCGGGTCGACCACCGGCAGATGGCGTCCATCCGCGGGCGCGCACTCGGCACCGTCGATGAAATTGCCGCGCTGGCGCCGCGCCAGAAACCCGATGGCGCGCTGGTTGGCTGCGCTGAGGTCATTGAGGTTCATCTCGACTCCGTCCTTGTCCAGAAAGCCCGCTCGATTCAGGCCGCCGCCTTCACCTGCGCCGGCGTCGCCTGCCCCAGCATGGAGGCGGCGCAACGCTCGGCCAGCATCACGACCGGGGCATTGGTGTTGCCGCTCATCAGCAGCGGAAAGGCCGAGGCGTCGGCCACGCGCAGGCCGGCGATGCCGCGCACCTCGAGTGCGGGCGTGAGCACGGCGCCGGCGTCGTCGTCGGCCCCCATGCGGCAGGTGCCGGCCGGGTGGTACACCGTCTTGGCATGCGAGCGCACGTGAGCCTCGATCACCGCATCGGGCAGCTCGGCCTGGGCGCCAGGGGCGAGCTCGCCGCTGATCACGCAGGCCAGTGACGGCGCGCGCAGGATGCGCCGCGCCAGCTTCACGCCACGCACCAGGGTGGCAAGGTCTTCGGGTGCGCTCAGATAGCGGCCGTCGAATGCGGCCGGTGCTTCCGGATCCGCACTTGCCAGACGCACGACACCCCGCGAGGCCGGGCGCAGGAAGCAGGGATTCAGCGAAATGCCATGGCCGGGCAAGGGATCGCGCTCCACGTCACCGACCAGGGTGGGCAGCACGTGGAACTGGATGTCGGGGCGCCCGCAGCCCGAGGTGTCGAAGAAGCCGCCGGACTCGACGACGTTGGACGTCAGCAGCCCGGTGCGGAACAGCTTCCATTGCAGGCCGTGCATGAACGCCGTCCACCCCTGGTCGTTGCCGAGCAGGCTGATCGGCTCGCGGCATTGGCCGTACACGCTGCACTCCAGGTGATCCTGGAAGTTCTCACCGACGCCCGCCAGATCGCGCTGCACCGCGATGCCGAACTGGCGCAGCTGGGCGGCGGGCCCGATGCCCGACAGCAGCAGCAGCTTGGGCGTGGCCAGGGCGCCCGCGCTGAGCACGACCTCCTTCGCGGCGCGAGCCTCGTGCATGCCCGAAGCGTCGCGCCACGACACCCCCACGGCACGACCGCCTTCGATGAGCACGCGGTGCACGAGCGCCCCGGTGACGACCGTGAGGTTGCGCCGCCCCTTCACGGCAGCGAGGTAGGTGGCGGCCGTGCTGGCGCGCTCGCCTTCGTGCGTGGTGGTCTGGTAGAAGCCGGCGCCCTGCTGCTGCACGCCATTGAAGTCGTGGTTGTAGTCCAGCCCGCATTCCTGGGCCGCCTTCACGAAGGCCAGGCTGAGCGGATGCCGGAAGCGGGTATCGCTGACCTTCAGCGGCCCCGTCGTGCCATGAAGATCGCCCGACAGGCGCTGATTGCACTCGGCCAGCTTGAACCAGGGCAGCACCTCCTGCCAGCTCCAGCCGCGGCAACCCGCTGCGGCCCAGGCGTCGTAGTCCTGCGCCTGGCCGCGGATGTAGACCATCGCATTGACCGAG
>Ga0268298_10005845_pt1 | contig 11384 bp, 7 predicted proteins | sample WWTPWeurt_MetaG_FD_194462 | JGI IMG/M metagenome (GOLD analysis project Ga0268298, IMG submission 194462) | Activated sludge microbial communities from WWTP in Nijmegen, Gelderland, Netherland - WWTP Weurt | ecosystem: Engineered > WWTP > Aerobic digester > Activated sludge | place: Netherlands... | reverse complement strand
GCCCAGCGAGAAGCCGCCTTGCAGCCCTTCTTGCACCGCTACAACTGGCATCGGCCACACTCCGCACTCAACCGCCAGCCGCCCATGAGCCGCATCCCGGCCATGAACAACCTCTTGGAACTCAACAGCTAGGCGGGCGCGGCCTCAGGCGGCGCGAGGCGTGGCCGCCAGTTCGTCGGCCACGGTCTGGAAGGCCTCCAGCGCCGCCTGCAGGTTCTCCACGATCTCCGCCGCGATCACGTCGGGCGTGGGCAGACTGTCGACGTCGTCGAGGCTGTCGTCCTTGAGCCAGAAGATGTCGAGGTTGAGCTTGTCGCGCGCGAGCAGCTCATCGACCTCGAAGCGCCTGAAGCGCTCGGTTTCCTTTCGCTGGCCCATCTGCCCCACGCGGTAGCAGGCCACGAAGTCCCGCAGGTCCTTGGCGTCGAGCGGGTTCTTCTTCAGCGTGAAGTGCACGTTGGTGCGCAGGTCGTAGATCCACAGCGCCTTGGTGTTCGGCTTGCCGTCGGCGCGCGGCGCGCGCTTGTCGAAGAACAGCACGTTGGCCTTCACGCCGGGCTTGTAGAAGATGCCGGTGGGCAGGCGCAGCAGGGTGTGGAAGTCGAACTGCTCCAGCAGCCGGCGCCGGATGCCTTCGCCGGCGCTGCCGGCCTCGAACAGCACGTTGTCGGGGAGCACCACGCCGGCGCGGCCGCTGCTGCCCATCACCGTCATGATGTGCTGCATGAAGTTGAGCTGCTTGTTGCCGGTGGTGAACTTGAAGTCCTCGCGCTCGTAGTCTTCGCGCTCGGTGTCGACCTCGCCGTCCTCGCCGATCACCTTGTAGCTGCTCTTCTTGCCGAAGGGCGGGTTGGTCAGGATCACGTCGTAGGTGGTGCTCGGCACAACGGCAAGCGCATCACCGCTGCGGATCGGGCTGTCGCCGTTGCCGATGCCGTGCAGGTAGAGGTTCATCGCGCACAGCCGCACCACCTCGTCGACGATGTCCACACCGCTGAAGGTCTTCTCGCGCAGCTGGCGCTGCAGCGCCCGGTCCTGCGCGCCGTCCTGCCGCTTCATGTAGTCGTAGGCCGAGAGCAGGAAGCCGCCCGTGCCGCAGGCCGGGTCGTGCACCGTCTCGCGGATGCGCGGATCGAGCACCGTCACCATTGCCTGGATCAGCGGGCGCGGCGTGAAGTACTGGCCGGCGCCGCTCTTCACCTCGGCGGCGTTGCGCTCGAGCAGGCCTTCGTAGATGGCGCCCTTCACGTCCACGCCGATGCCGATCCAGGTCTCGGCGTCGATCAGCGAGACCACGCGCTTGAGCTTGGCCGGATCGGTGAGCTTGTTCTGCGCGCCGCGGAAGATGGTGCCGATCAGGCCCTGCTCGCGCGCCAGCGCCTCCAGCGCATGGCGGTACTGGATCTCCAGCGCGTCGCCGGCCAGCGGCGCCAGCTTGTCCCAGCGCCAGGCGGCCGGGATGGTGCTGGGCTCGCCCAGCAGCTCGGTGCGCTCCTGGTCCATCTTCAGGAACAGCAGGAAGGTGATCTGCTCGACGTAATCGCCGTAGCCGATGCCCTGGTCACGCAGCACGTGGGCGTAGTTCCAGACTTTGCCGACGAGGGCGGTGTGGTCGGTGCTCATGGGTTTTGTTCGCGGGCTACGGTGCGGTAGCGTTGCTCAGGGTGCCTTTCCATGGCCGGGATGGTGTAGGCCAGAAGGCCCTCGGCCACCATGGGTGACAGCAGCTCCCGAACCAGGTGTTTGCGGTCTCGTCCCAGGAGCGCGGCCAGCTCACCCGCGCTGTGCGGCCGCCACGCACACAGGTCCAGCAGGAGTTGCTGCAGAACGTCGCGCGCGGGTCGGGAGCGCGGTGCCGGCAGTCGGCGCTTCAGGTTCTCCGGCAGGTCTGCAGCCGCCGGCTGGTGTGTTTGTGCCTCCACCTGGTGTGTTTGCGGCTCTACCTGGTGTGTTTGCGGCTGCACCTGGTGTGTTTGCGGCGCCCGCTCGAAGTTCGCCCCCGGCACGTAGTAGGTGCTGCTGCCGCTACCCTTCATGACCAGCAGACCCAGGTCTCGCAGCCGACGCAGGTGAACCGAGGCATTGAGCGTGTCGGTGCGGTTGACGTTGCGATAGGCCGCGTTGTCGATGGCGCCCAACTCGCGCACCACCACGAGTGCGCGGGCCTCCTCGTCGGACAGCGACTCCGCCGTCAGCGCGCGCAGCCAGGACAGATCATCCTGTTCCAGGAAGTGATGGAACAGGAACGTGGCCACGAACTGGTCGGGCCGGCGGCTGGACTCGAAGGTCGGCGGCAGCAGGTCGTGCGCCTGCATCAGCTCGCGCATCGCGCGGATGCCGCTGCCCTTGGTCTCGGCCACGTTTACCTCGTGCAGCACCGCCGCGATGCGCGGGTTGCGCGTCTGGCTGCCCGGCTCGCCCAGCTGTTCCTCGGCCTTGATCGAGTGGCCGGGGTTGCGCACTTCCAGCCGGTTGGCATAACGGATGATCTGGATCGCGCCGTGGATGCGGTAGCTTCGATGCATCACCGCGTTGACGATGGCCTCGCGGATCACGCGCAGCGGCAACGCCGGTTCGTCCTCGCGCACGAGCGAGCCTTCGGGCAGGGAGAACGACTGCATCAGCTCGTCGCGCACCGCCCCCTCGGCGCGCCGGATGGCCGTCAGCAGCGGGGCGCGGATCTCCAGCGTGTCGAAGCGGTGGTTGGGGTCTTCCACCCACTGGCGACCCGGCACGCGGATGTAGTCGATGCGCATCATCGGGAAGCAGCGCCGCAGCGCCTGCGCCGTGCCGAACAGCAGCAGGCCGGCGACGGTGGGCCGCAGCTCGCTGCCCTGGCGCACGAGGGCGCCCAGCGAGCGCAGCAGCGCCTCGTCGTCCCAGGTCAGCTCTTCGGCACTGGCGTTGGCGCGCTGGCGCAGGCGGCGGTACTCCTGCACCGCGGCGGGGTCGATGTCCGACAGGTCGGTGTCGTGCAGTACCGCGCCGTCGAAGGTCTCGACCTGCTGGCCGGCGTACAGCGCCACCAGATCGTCCTCGCTGCCCTCCTGGTCGGTCGACCCGACGCGGCGGAACGCGCCGCGCGGCAGGCCCAGCTTGCTCAGGTAGATCGGCTTCTCGGCCGCGGCGGCTTCGGGCACGAACACGACCAGCACCGTCTTGCCGCGCAGCGTCTCCACCGACAGGCGCGGACGAACCGGGCGGTTGAGCATGCTGGCGCATTGGCTGGCCAGATCGGATTGCAGCTTGTCGGGGTCGGCCACGCCGACCACGCGGTAGGAACCGCCGAACAGGTCGTCGGGGTCGCGCTCCACGCCCAGCAGCAGGTAGCCGCCGCCCAGGCCGGGTTCGTTCGAGAACGCGACGACGGTTTCCATCGTCGAGCGGTCGATCTGGGAGGCGCGCTTGGCCTCGATGCGGTGCGACTCGTCGACGGCGGCGAGTTCCTGCAACAGGTCTTCGGCGCTGCGGGTCATGGTGTGGCGGTGGTGCGGGCGCGGCGACCTCGCCGCTGCGTTGCGTTCTGCCCTTCGCTCGCCTCGCCGGCGAGGCGGGCGAGCAGCGCGGAAGCGGGTTCGTCGGCGGGGTCTTGGGGGACGAGTTGGCCGGAGAAGGCGGCTTTGAGGACGGACTGGCGGTAGTGCTTCACCAGCTTCATTGCGCGTTCCAACGCGCGCTCACCTTCGTCAATTTCGCTAAACAGTTCTTCGATGCGGGAGACGATGCGTTGCATCGTCGGCTCGGCAGGCAGCGGCACTTCGATCTGGCCGATCCGCTCTTGCCCGATATTGCGCATCGATTCTTGGTTGCCCGTGGATAGCGCCTCGATCTGACGCCGCCCCTCCCCCGAACGAAGAAACCAAAGCACCCACGGTTTCAATTCGTCGGGCATGACGAGGCGAAGGATCTTGTCGCTAAGCAGCAGCCGCTTCTGCGTCTGCTGTACCAGCACACATGCGCCAACCAGTTGCAGCGTATTGGCGCGACTGAACAAGAAGTCTCCGGGCTGGATGAGATAGGCCTCGTTGATCTTTCCCGCATCGGTGATGGTCTTTGACTCGCCTTCGTCATAGGTGCCCCATGTGACGGCGCTGACCTTGACGATCCCATGCTCCGCGCCAATCGGAGGACGTTCGTCGCACTTGAAGCTCTTGCCGGCCTCGATCTTCGAGACTAGCCGTGAGAGTGGCACCCATTGCCAACCAGCAGGTAATTTCGGACTCATGCGACCAACACCTCACTCAACTCGTCGAGCATCCCATTCAACTCCGTTCCGAACACCCTTCGCGCCGCCACCACGCCGCCCCAGTCGCTGAACGGCTGGTCGCGCATCAAATCGGCCGGCGCGATCTCCACGTTCGCGGCCAGATAGTCCTTGATCGCCTTCAGCCACGCCATCTGCTCGTCGCTGAAGCTCCTGCCCGCCTTGATCTGCCGCCCGATCCACAGGTTGAAGCGCTGCTCCACACGCGCCGCATGCGGCTCCAGCACCTCCGCCTGCCCGGTGGCAAAACGCACCAGGCTGATCAGGTCGGTCAGCACCTTGTCGCTGGGCGCACCGCGCACCAGCGCGGCGTTGAGCCGCTTGTAGGCCTGCCACACGTCGGCGGTGGTCAGGTGCTGCGGCGGGTCGGCCAGCTTGGTCGCCAGTTCGCGGATGCTGGCATAGGTGAGGCGGCGTTTCGGGTAGGGCTGGCCGTAGAGGATCTGCAGCGCCAGCAGCTCGTTCTTGTGCGTCTCGATGAAGGCCTTGAACGAGGTGGTGCGGCGCTCGGCCTGGCCCTTGTCGTACTCGGCCACCTGCAGCACGTCGAGCGTGCCTTCGTCGATCACGATGTCGGTCTTCTTCTTGATCGCCTTGATCAGCTGGCGCAGCGCGGCATCGTCCAGCGGCGCGCAGGCCTGGTCGCGCAGGTCGGCTTCGATGGCCTTCACCTGCGCGAGCGTGGCCGTCTCCACGCTGCCGTGGCGCTGGATGACGGCCGCGTCGATGATCTCGGGCGTGATCGCATCCAGCAGTCCGCGGGCCAGCGCCTTCAGGCTCTGGCCCTGGGCGGCCTGTTCGATGCGTTGGCGATCCTCGCCGTCGATCTGCCGGTTCAGCGCCGCCAGGCGCGCGGCCAGCGACGAGAGCGCGTTCTCGTCTCGCCGGCCCTGCGCGATCTGGTCGATCAGCTTGTCGAAGGGCACGGTGCGCTTGCGCTCCATCGGCTGAGACAACGTCTTGCGGCCCTCGGTCACGCCCACCGCGTCGATCAGCACGAAGCGGGTCTTGGTCTGCGCGTCGGGCGTCACCTGCTGCAGGCTGGCGTCGTGCAGGGTGCGCACGCCGCGGCCCTTCATCTGCTCGAAGTAGCTCTCGCTCTTCACGTCGCGCATGAAGATCAGGCACTCCACCGGCTTGATGTCGGTGCCCGTGGCGATCATGTCCACCGTGACGGCGATGCGCGGAAACGGGTCGACGCGGAAGGCGGCGATCAGCTCCCTGGGTTTCTCGCTGGTCTGGTAGGTGATCTTCTTGGCGAAGTCGTTGCCCTGGCCGAAGACTTCCCAGCAGGCCTTGACGATCTCCTCGGCGTGGTTGTCGTCCTTGGCGAAGATCAGCGTCTTGGGCACCCATTGGCCGCTGCGGCCGGGGAAGAGTTCGGTGAACAGCTTTTCGCGGAAGGTGCGCAGCACCAGGCGGATCTGGTCGGGCACGGTCACCGAGCTGTCGAGATCCTGCTTCGCGTAGGGCAGATCGGCGTCGAGCTGCTTGTAGCGCAGCGCACGGGTGCGGCGGTCGCGCACCGGCACGTGGTAGCTCGCGTCCACCGTGCCGCCTTGTTCGCCGACTCGCGTGCGGATGCGGTAGACCTCGAAGCCGACGTTGACGCCGTCGACCACCGACTGCTCGTAGGGGTACTCCGCCACCAGGTTGCGCTGGAAGAAGCCCAGCGTGTGCGCCGAGGGCGTGGCCGTCAGGCCGATGAGGTGCGCGTCGAAATACTCCAGCACCTGGCGCCACAGGCCGTAAATGGAGCGGTGGCACTCGTCGGTGACGATGACATCGAAGTGTTCGATCGGGACGGCCGGGTTGTAGACCACCGGGCGCAGCTCGCCTTCGTCGTCGACCTCTCCGCCGCTCCACGTCTCGAAGGCGGAGGCTTCCTCGGCCGACTCGTCGAGCTCCTCGCCGCGCAGCATCGCGTACAGACGCTGGATGGTGGTGATCACGACCTTGGCGTCGGGGTCGATGCGGTTGCCGTGCAGGTGCTGGACGATGTAGGTCTTGTCGAACTTGTGCGCCGCGCCGGGCGGGTCGAAGTTCTGGTACTCCTTCAACGTCTGGTCGCCCAGGTTGTTGCGGTCGACCAGGAACAGGATGCGGCGCGCGCCGGCATGCTTGAGCAGCCGCCAGCTGAAGTTGCAGGCGGTGAAGGTCTTGCCGGCGCCGGTGGCCATCTGGATCAGCGCCCTCGGGCGGTCGTCGGCCAGCGAGGTTTCGAGGCCGGTGATGGCGTCGATCTGGCAGTCGCGCAGGCCGGCCGTCTCCAGCGGCGGCATGCGGCGCAGGCGCTGGCGCAGGGTGTCGGCTTCCTTCAGCCAGGCGTGCAGCGTGCGCGGCTGGTGGAAGGCGAATACGCGGCGCGAGCGCGGTTTCGGGTCGCGCGTATCGCGGAAGTAGGTTTCCGCGCCGGTGGATTCGTAGTCGAACACCAGCCGGTCGGCCCAACGCGCCACGTGCTCGGGCAGCGCCGCCATGTAGCGCGCTGCCTGTTCGGCCACGCCGCTGAGCGTGACGCCGGCCTTCTTGGCCTCGATCACGCCGCAGGCCTTGCCGCCGACGAACAGCAGGTAGTCGCACGCGCCGCCGGGCAGCGGGAACTCGCGCACCGCAACGCCTTCGGCGGCGTTGCGGTTGAACTCGGCCATGTCCTGCAGCACCCAGCCCGCGGCGACGAGCAGGCCGTCGATGGCCACGCGCGCCTGGTCTTCGGGTGTCACGCCCATCGATGCGCGGCTACTCGCCGAACAGATCGGCCGCCGCGGCCTGGTTCTTCGGCGGCGTGACGCCGAGGTGGCGGTAGGCCGCCAGCGTGGCGATGCGTCCGCGCGGCGTGCGCTGCAGGAAGCCCTGCTGGATGAGGTAGGGCTCGATCACGTCCTCGATGGTGTCGCGTTCCTCGCCGATCGCCGCGGCGACGTTGTCCAGGCCGACCGGGCCGCCGTCGAAGCGGTGGATCACGGCTTCGAGCAGCTTGCGGTCCATCAGGTCGAAGCCGAGCGGGTCGACGTCGAGCATGGCCAGCGCCTTCTCCGCCTGTGCCTTGACGATGCGGCCGTCGCCTTTCACCTCGACGTAGTCGCGCACGCGCCGCAAGAGCCGGTTGGCGATGCGCGGCGTGCCGCGCGAGCGGCGCGCGATCTCGAAGGCGCCTTGCTCGTCGGTGGCGACGTTCAGCAGGCCGGCCGAGCGGTGCACGATGCGCGCCAGCTCCTCGGCCGAGTAGAACTCCAGCCGCGCGACGATGCCGAAGCGGTCGCGCAGCGGGTTGGTCAGCATGCCGGCGCGCGTGGTCGCGCCGACCAGCGTGAAGGGCTGCAGGTCGAGCTTGATGGAGCGCGCCGCCGGGCCCTCGCCGATCATGATGTCGATCTGGTAGTCCTCCAGCGCGGGATAGAGGATCTCCTCGACGACCGGGCTGAGGCGGTGGATCTCGTCGATGAAGAGCACGTCGTTGCGCTCGAGGTTGGTGAGGATGGCCGCCAGGTCCTTGGGCTTTTCCAGCACCGGCCCCGAGGTCTGGCGCAGGTTCACGCCCAGCTCGTTGGCGATGATGTGCGAGAGCGTGGTCTTGCCCAGGCCCGGCGGGCCGAACAGCAGCACGTGGTCCATCGCTTCGCTGCGCTTCTTCGCCGCGCCGATGAAGATCTCCAGCTGCTCGCGCACCTTGGCCTGGCCGACGTAATCCGCCAGGCCCTTGGGCCGCAGCGCGCGCTCGATCGCCTCCTCGTTGGGCGAGGCCGGCGCGGCGCTGACCACCCGCCGCGCGGGGGCGAAATCGTCGGTCTGGATGCTCATGCGCGATTATGGGCATGGCCCCGTCGCCTTGCGGGCGCGCAAGCCGGCCCGCGCCGTCGTTGTTAAGATGCACGCCGTGTACGCCATTCGCCGCCTGTTCCGCCCCGCCACCTGGCTCGCGCTCGTCGCGATGCTCGGGCTGGCGCTCGCGCCGACGGTGTCGCACGCGCTGGCGGCCTCCGGCCCCGGCAACCCCTGGGCCGAGATCTGCTCGGTGACGGGCGGCACGATGGTGGTGGCCGACGCGAGTACCAGCACCGATGCCCAGGCCGATGCGGGTGTCCACCTCGGCCACTGTCCGCTGTGCGGCCAGGTCGGCACCGCGCCGGCCCTGCCGAGCGCCGAATACGCGCCGGTGCGCATCGCCGGCGGCGCCGAGCATCGTCCCGCGCTCTTCCTGCACGCGCCGCGCACGCTGTTCGCGTGGGCTGCGGCGCAGCCGCGCGCACCACCGCTTTCCTGCTGAACGCTCGCGGCCGGCGCCTCGATGGCGCCGTCGCGCGCCATGCCGATGGCCCGTGCCAACGCCGGGCACCGACACGCACCTCGATGGGTGCGGCCTCATTGCAGCAGGATCATGACAAGCTCTTCCTTCCCCGCCAGGCCGTGGTGCCTGGGTGCCGCGGCGCTCGCCGCGGCCGCCTTCGTGCACCCCGCGCACGCCCAGGGCGTCGCCACCGAGCAGCAGCTCGCGCCCGTGCTCGTCAGCGGCAACGGCGTGCGCAGCGGCCTGGCCGCCGACGTGCCCAGCAACAGCGCCAGCAAGACCGCCGAGGATCTGCGCGAGCAGAACCTCTTCAACCCGGAGGACGCGCTCAAGTACGTGCCCAACACCAGCATCCGCAAGCGCTACATCGGCGACCGCAACTCGATGATCGGCGGGCGCAGCTTCGGCACGCTGCAGCCCTCGCGTGGCCTGGCCTACGTCGACGGCTACCTGATCTCCAACTTCCTCGGCCGCTTCGACGGCCCGCGCTGGAACATGATCACGCCCGAGGCGATCGCGCGGGTCGACGTGCTGTACGGCCCGTTCTCGGCGATCTACCCCGGCAACTCGATCGGCACCACGGTGGTCACCACCGAGCGCGAGCCGCGCGGCTTCGAGGCCTCGGCGCGCATCACCGGCTACCGGCAGCGCTTCGAGCTGTACGACGACGCGGCCGACTACGACGGCCATCAGCTCTCGGCCTTCGTCGGCAGCAGGCTCGACTCGGGGCTGTGGTACTCGCTGAGCGCGAACCGGCAGAACTCCACCTCGCAGCCGATGAACTACTACACCGTGAGCGCCGATGCGGCCGGCGTCTTCCCGGCGGTCACCGGCACGGCCGTGCCGGTGACGGGAATCCGCTACGACGAAGACCCGAAGGGCCGCCGGCGCGCCGTCTTCGGCGCCAGCGGCGGTGCGATCGACCACACCGTGCAGGACACGCTCAAGCTCAAGCTCGGCTACGAGTTCACGCCCGAGCTCGTGGCCAGCGCGATGCTCGGCGGCTGGACCAACGACACGCGCAATTCGAACCGCTCGTTCCTGCGCGACGCGAGCGGCGCGACGCTGTGGTCGGGCCGCGTCACCGACGGCGTCAACACCTTCAACATCCCGCTCAGCGCCTTCGCGCCGTCGAACCGCGACGAGATGCACCGCCACGGCGGCATCACGCTGAAGACGAAGTACGCGACGGGCTGGAACGGCTCGATCGTCTACTCGAACTACCGCATCGTCAGCGACATCGCGCGCCAGGCCAACCTGCCGGAAGACCAGGCGGCCAGCGGCGGCGCCGGCAGCTGGACGCGGCGCGACGGCACCGGGTGGAACACCTTCGAGGTGCAGGCGGCGTACCGGCCGAGCGAAGGCGACTTCACCGACGGCCGCCATGCACTGACGCTCGGCGCGCACCGCAATGCCTATCTGCTGGACAGCCCGACCAGCAACGCCAGCGACTGGCGCAGCACCGAGACGACGCTGGCGCAGCGCTACCGCGGCCGCACCGAGGTGACGGCGCTGTATGCGCAGGACGCCTGGCGGCTGCGCGAAGACCTGGTGCTCACGCTCGGGCTGCGCCACGAGCGCTTCGTCACGCGCGACGGCGAGCAGCTGCTGCGCGTCGCCAGCTGCACGGCGGCTGCCGGCGTCGACTGCGTGGACAACAGCGACGGCAGCTTCAACCGCGTGCTCGCCTATCCCGAGCGGCGCCTGTCGGGCAGCTCGCCGAAGGCCTCGATCAGCTGGCACGCCGAGGAGGATCTGCTGCTCAAGGCCAGCTTCGGCCGCGGCGTGCGTTTCCCCAACGTGGAGGAGCTGTACAACGGCACCTTCACCGCAAGCTCGCAGACGCAGAGCGATCCGAACCTGAAGGCGGAGCGCTCCGATGCGCTCGAACTGAGCGCCGAGAAGGACTGGGAGCAGCACCGGCTGCGCGTGTCGGTGTTCCACGATGCCGTGCGCGACGCCATCCTGCGCCAGAGCGACACCACCGTGACGCCGAGCGTGACGCGCGTCTCCAACGTCGACCGCGTGAAGACCAGCGGGCTGGAGATCGTCTGGCAGACGCAGGACTGGCTGCTGCGCGGGCTGAGCCTGGACGCCAATGCCGCGTTCGCGCACTCGAAGGTGACGGCCAACGCCGCCGACCCGGCCTCGGTGGGCAAATACTGGCTGCGTGTGCCCAAGCTGCGCGCCAACCTGCTGGCCACCTATCGGCCGACGCGCCAGTGGATGGGCAGCCTCGGCATCCGGCACTCGGGGCGCGCCTACAACGACACCTACAACCTGGACGTCCAGCCCGACGTCTACGGTGGCGTCTCGTCCTTCACCTTCGTCGACCTGCGCGGCAGCTACAAGCTCACGCCCCAGGTCGAACTCGCGCTCGGCGTGGACAACCTGGCCGACAGCCGCGGCTTCCAGGCGCACCCGTACCCCGGGCGCACCGTATTCACCGAGCTGCGCGCCAGCTACTGAGGATGGCCATGAGCAAGCGAATCACGGCCGCGGGTCGACTGGCGCTGGGGCTGCTCGGCCTGGTGTTCGCGCTGGCCGCCCCGGCGCAGCATGCCGAGCATGGCGCGCCCAAGGCGAAGAAGCGCGCGCCGGCGCTGGGCATCGGCGCCGCCTTCTCGCCCTCGGGCGAGCTGTGGGTGGTGGCGCTGGACGAACAGCAGCGCCTGACGCTACGGACGAGTGCCGACCAGGGCAAGACCTGGGCGCCGCCGCGCGTGCTGGAACGCGGCGACGATGCGATCTCCGCCGACGGCGAGAACCGGCCCAAGATCGCCTTCGGCCCGCAGGGCCGCGTGGTGATCAGCTATACGCAGCCGCTGGCCA
>Ga0268298_10005844_pt1 | contig 11388 bp, 9 predicted proteins | sample WWTPWeurt_MetaG_FD_194462 | JGI IMG/M metagenome (GOLD analysis project Ga0268298, IMG submission 194462) | Activated sludge microbial communities from WWTP in Nijmegen, Gelderland, Netherland - WWTP Weurt | ecosystem: Engineered > WWTP > Aerobic digester > Activated sludge | place: Netherlands... | reverse complement strand
AAAGCTCTGGTAAATTGTAGCTATGGAATTTGTCTATAAGATTAAAGATGAACAGGGACGCTTGAAAGAGGCAATCGCCAGCGCCGAATCATCGAGCGTGCTGAAAGCCAGGCTACAGGCTCGCGGCATCGACGTGGTCGAGATTCGCGAGAGCACCGCAGCCGGTGACATGCAAGCGCGCTGGAAGAACCTGCAAACCAATGTGCTACAGGTTGACCTCTTCGAGAGAGTAACTATCAAAGACATGGTGGTTTTCTCAAGGCAATTTGCAGCCATGATTAGCTCCGGCGTAGCAATGCTGCGCACCCTGACCATCATCGTGGACCAGTGCCCGAACCGCAAACTGAAACGCAGCCTGGATGACATCAGGCAATCAATCGAAGCTGGTCTTTCCCTCTCGGATGCTATGAGTAGACATCCACAGATCTTTGACAAGCTCTACGTTTCCATGATCAAAGCCGGAGAAACCGGCGGCATCCTGGCCGACGTTCTCAAACGCCTGGCAGACTTCCTGGAATCCAAGTCCAAACTCAATCAGAAAGTAAGAGCAGCCATGGTTTACCCCCTGGTGGTGCTGGTTGTTTCCGTCGGCGTCTTCTGGGGCATGCTCACCTTTATCCTGCCTATCTTTGAAGGATTGTTTCGCAATATTGGCTCGGAGCTACCGGCCTACACTCAGTTTCTCGTATCCCTTTCCCAGTACATGCGCTCCATCTGGGCCTTTCTATTTATGATCATCCTGGCTGTCTCGGGCTGGCTCTTGAAGCGCTACTACGCCACACCTCCCGGACGCCTGCACATAGATACCATCCTCTATGGGCTGCCTCTGGCCGGCGACCTCATTTCCAAAGTAGCCATAGCGCGCTTTTCCCGCACCTTCGGCACCCTCCTTCGGGCCGGGGTACCCATGCTCACAGCCCTTGATGTGGTTAAGGACACGGCCGACAATGCAGTGGTGGCTAATTCCATCGGCAAAATTTATACCGATGTCCGGCAAGGTGGCAGCCTCTCTAAACCCATGGCCAAGTCTTCCGTCTTTCCCACCATGGTCACGCAGATGGTGGCAGTAGGAGAAGAAACCGGACGCCTGGATGAGATGCTCTCAAAGGTAGCGGATTTCTATGATATGGAAGTAGAAAACGCTGTGGAAGCCCTCACTTCACTCCTTGAACCGGTGATGGTGGTAGGCATCGGCGGCATCGTGGGCTCAATAGTAATCGGCATGTACCTGCCTATCTTCACGGTAATCAATCAGTTGCGCTAGACGCTGGCTCCAGGTGCTGGAATTTTCGTTCTAAGGACTGTGTCGAAGAGATAGAAGCATAGGGAAATGAACGGATAGCAGAGATTGCCTCCAGGCTCCAGAATGCAGAGTCCTTATCGACTGACAGAACGAAACTAAATACAGGGACACCAATGAAAGGGCAGTATTCGAAATGTGCACCAAACTTTGGGGTTCAATTTTAACCGCCACTTCCAAGTGGAAGAGAAGTAGCAGTATGAGTAGCCATAAAGCCCCCCAATCGACATTCGTCGTGCGCCTTCGTTTCAATACCAGCGGTCACTTCTTCAATCATGACACAGATTGTTTACAGTTCAATATTCATACTGATGATAATAAGAAAGCAACACTCCGCTCCTGTGATAGAAATAGCCAAAGCGGAATGCGTCTCCCCATCAGTGAAGCAACACAATTGATACTTACAGTCGGCGGGTTCTCTTCCAAATCAGACGCTGATCAGTTTGCCAGTCGCCTTAAATCTGCAGTCGATCTTGTTGGCGTAAAATTGCAGGCTGGAATTGACACCGGCTCAAATAAAGTTCTCGGCAGTGTTGGTCAGTCGATAAGGAAACAGTACGAGGCGCAAGGGCAACAAGCACTTTCTGAGATCCATGGCTTTCAAATCTACAAAGAGAAGCCAGAGCCAAAATTCATCTCAGTTAGGGCTACTTTGTCGGCATCTCGACCGGCGCAGACTTTTGTAGATTCCGTGAATAATGCAATGGCAGTCGCAACTACAATCGAGCCAAAAGAGAAGTTAGCAGTCGAAATCTATAACGCCGCTCATTTCCAGTCATCGCCGGAATCTCGTTTCATCTCGCTAATTACTGCCGTTGAGTGCCTGGCGAAACCGGAAAAGCTCCAGAGCCAGATCCAAGAGCTGGTGGATGAACTAGTAAATCACAGCAAAAAATCGGAAAAACTCTCGGCAGAAGTAACAGATTCATTTCTAGGCAGACTGCGAGACTTAAAGAAAGAATCCATAGGCAAGGCTTGTGAGAGAACCATCAGAGAAACGCTAGGCGAGCAGAAGGCTAAGACCTTCAAAAAATATTACGCCGCAAGGAGTAAATTGGTGCACACAGGGTCGGCAGAAAGTGGTTTCAATACTATCGAGGAAGTTGAAAACCTCGACAAGCTAGTCGCCGATTTGATTCTAACGACTTTGGAAACAATGACCTCGCCAGAAGAATAGAGACTATGTCATGTTTTTCAAAACAATCGAGCGAAGTGAACCAAGTAATCTACGCGAGTCCATTAAAGACGGTCCGCCAGCTTTCCGCGGTTCAGATAACTTCTGGCTTACTAGCTCTGGGTTTATACTAACCACATGACTAAAAAGCCACCCACAAAAAAAACTTGCGTCGGCCCTGTATTGTGGTTCTCGGGAGGCTGCTGCGGCTTTTTCGCTCTTAACGGCTGGATGCCGTTTTTCTTGGACGGCTGGTGGTATGGCACCTTTAGAGATGCCTACGTTGGCAATCCTATTGAGAGTGTAGAAGCTCTTTTGCTTTGGCTCTTCGCCGGTCCAATTGAAGGATTCGCACTGGGCTTTTTCTTAGTCAAGTGGCTAGACAACAAACGCGTCAAAACCCCTTCAGCTGAATAGTTTTCAATTGATTCTTTACGCTGGCAACGTGATCTTCCTTAGGATTGTAAGCATAGATTAAGGCGGCGTTCAAATCGCCTTCACTCCAAAATTTCTTTACACCAGCCCAATCTAGCCCACCTATGTAATCAGGCTTTGTGCCCCTGTCGAGGTGCTGAATTACTTCTGCGAAATAGCCTCCGACAAAGTGTGGCGCGTTCTCGACCTTCAATGCCGCTCTCAGAGGGTCTAGCGCGAACTTCCCCAACTGCACTGGAAACTCCTTCACAAGCCTCTCTATATGCCGGATCTGCATCTGGGCCGGTCCGATAGATACGGTCTGTCCAATACAGTCATCCTGCCCGTGCTCTTGTACATACTTATCTTGCCCAGTATCAACTCCCTGCTTGTAGAATGCCACTTCTAGGCGGATCGTGGCGGCAATAAGGTGCTTATCAATATGCCCTTTACCCACCCCAATACGTTTCGACAATTCAGGATATTCGGAATTGGCCAAACGACATGCCGAGTAGGAAACAAAGTTGTCCTCTTTCCCTAAATGCGGATAGATTGGATTTCCAGCCTCGAAACTGGTCAAGCTCTGCTTTGAGCACTCCAAAAAGGTGCCAATTTTCTTAGTACCAGCATTTAACTGTTTTTGAACATCTTGGAGGTCATAGGCAATTAATTGCTTATTTGTACTTGGTTTCGCCTGCATAACTCTGGCTGCTATAACTACTTCCTGCCCAAATTCGTCTCGCTCGGTTAGCTCGATGCTGGCGTTCTGTTTATCAACAAAGTCACGCAAGGATTCTCCTTGTTTTGCCAATAAGGATCTATTTCTCGGTGTGGCAGAGCCGTCGCTTCGATCCGGGTTTGCAGCCCAGGCTGCTTCCACTTGCTCGCTTGAGACGTTCCTCGCTTGCAAAATGTCCGAGGTACTCGGCGCCGCGTTTTCAATCTGCTCAAGATTTTGTCGATCTCCCTTGTCGCTCGGATTTGTCTCTGCCATCAACCAGCACCTCTCGGTGTCTCAAGCCCACTGTTCCATCATATGTTCAGAAAACAAGCACTTCCAGTAAGGACGTTTCCCTTGCAGCCGTCCAAAATCAGTCCGCTGCCACTTTTCGCCTGCCATTAACCGGCAAAACGGACGCCCTTAGAAAGAATTAATCACCATACCCCGAAAAATTATCGGCAGCCCGGGAACAAATCCGCACCACAAGCCAGGTTCATAGCAACTTCCGAGAGCCGAAAAGCCCCTTGGCAGAAAGCATTGCCTTCCTGAACTTGGCTTAAGGAGAGGCTTTGGAGAAACGCACTTGGCAATTATCGGAACTGCCTTGACAGCCAGCCCGCGGCGGAAATCACGGTAGCATTTATATAATGAGTCTGGTAATCTGCGATTGGATCTATAGATAATAGTAATGGAAACGACTACAACGAACTCCCTTAACCCAGTAAGCACAAGTAACGCGGTGAGCAAGGATTTGCAAGCTAAAAGTGAGGCACCTAAAGGTGCTGCCACCCCTAAGGCAGAAATAAAGGGGCCCGACCAGATTCATAACTGGTTATCTCTCTATGCTGAGTCAAGAGACCCGGCATTGCGCGATTCCATCATTCAGGCGGCTTTGCCCCTGGTGAAGCGCATAGCATACGGTCTGGCTCGTCGTTCCACCGACCCTGTCGAGGATCTCATCCAGGTCGGCTCTATTGGTCTTATCAAAGCCGTCGATCAATTCAAACCTGATGCCGGTGCCAAGTTCCAGACATATGCCACCCACCTGATTACGGGCGAAATCCGCCATTACCTGCGCGATAAGACAGCCATGATTCGCGCCCCCAGGGAGTTGCAAGAACTCTCCTTCCGTATCAACAGACTGGTACAGAATCTCACTGCCAAACTCGGTCGCGAGCCTTCAGATATAGAGATCGCCAGCGAGTTGCAAATACCTGTCAGCCGTGTGAACGAAGCCTACGAAGTAGACAGACGCCGCACCCTCATATCCCTCGACCAGGCCCTCTCCAACGACGCCGGCTCTGAGCAATCCTTGATCGACACCCTGGTTGATTCTCGCTACCAGAGTAACCAACTGGCTAAAGAAGACCGCTTTATGCTGGCGGAAGCTATCAAGCAGTTGAGAGATGGTTTGAGAGAAGTTGTACAACTAACCTTCTACGAAGATTTGAGTCAGACCGAAGTAGCGCGTCGCCTGGGAATTTCCCAGATGCAAGTCTCCCGCAGACTGAGAGCCGCTACAACCGAACTGAACAAGATCATCACCCAGAGTAAGAAAGCCAACGGTCCGAAGGGCGGCTAATGAGTGAAGCGACTGCGGTCGAATCATCAAAAGCAGTCATAGAAGTAAGAAACCTCACAAAAGATCGAGAGAGCTTTTTGAGGAAGCCCTTGCGCGTCCTGGACGGACTCAGCCTGAAAGTAGAAAAGGGCATGACCTATGGTCTTGTCGGTCCCAACGGCGCCGGCAAAACTACAACCATCAAGCTCCTGCTGGGTCTTTTGCGGGCCGACCAGGGTAGCATTGCCGTACTGGGGGCGCCGCCCGGAGACAAAGCCGCCCTGTGCAAGATTGGCTTTCTGCCGGAATCTCCATATTTTTACAGCCATTTGACCGGTCGAGAATTCCTCACTTTCTCCGGTCAGCTCTTTGGACTGAGTGGAAAAGCGCTGAATGAGCGGATCGAGCAACTGCTGGCTACGGTTTCCTTGCAGAAGAAAGCCGATGAGCGTACCGGACGCTACTCCAAAGGTATGCTGCAAAGGCTGGGGCTGGCCCAGGCCCTCATCAACGACCCCGAGCTGCTCTTTCTGGATGAACCGATGTCGGGACTTGATCCAATCGGGCGCATGGATATGAGGCGCATTATCGAAGACCTCAAGAACGGCGGCAAAACAGTCTTCTTCAATTCCCACCTGCTACCGGATGTGGCCGCGCTCTGTGAACGAGTAGGCTTGCTTTCCGGCGGGAAACTGGTGGCGGAAGCAGCCATAGAAGAGATAAGCCCCCAGCGAGATGCTCGGGCTCTGGAAGAATTCTTCCTCAAACATATCCAAGCGCCGGCCGAAGAGGTGGTCACATGAGCGACGCTACCTCTACGCCGCCGGGCAACCCCGCCAACCCAATTTTGCCGGTTCGGGCCATTGCCGTAAACACCTTTCGAGAGGTGGCACGAGACAAGGTGGTCTACACCTTTTTCCTATTTGCCGTGATTATTTCCTTCTTCGGTCTGGCGCTTGGCTCATTATCGGTGGGGCAAGATGTGCGTATCATTCTCGATCTGGGCATGTGCGGCATTAGCACTATCGGCGGTATCATTGCCGTCTTTGCCGGAGCCAATCTTGTTTATAAAGAACTGGAAAAGAAAACCTGCTATCTGATTTTCACAAAACCGGTGGCAGCCTGGCAGTTTATCCTGGGCAAATATATCGGTCTTTCGATTTGCCTGCTCTTTCTAATACTGGGGATGGGAGCCTTTCTCGCGCTCACCGTCTATCTGGCCGACCCGGCCCATCTTCTGATCATGACGGAACGCCTCAAGTGGATAGGGCTTTCACTTCTGCTTACTTACCTGGAACTGCTTCTGATAATTGCTGCGGCAGAATTCTTTTCGACATTTTCATCACCGATTATGTCTGTTGTCTTTACAGTTTCATTCTGGCTTATCGGACACTCGTCCGCCTCCCTGCAAGAGCTCAGCCGTATCTTCACAAACCCGGCAATGAAGCAACTGAGCGCCATTCTCTACTGGACCTTGCCCGACCTGCAAAGTCTGACCCGAGCACGGGCCGTGATCATGTACGGCAAGCTTCCGGCCAGTGAACTTACCCTTTACCTATCGGCTTATCTCATAGCCTATGTCATCATACTTTTAGTGCTTGCCGCCCTCGTCTCTGAAAAACGCGAACTACCCTGAGCAAACCGATCGGATTTAGATTTTGGATCTGAGCCTCTTTCAAAACTTGAACATCTACCAACTGCCGAGCCCCTATCTGGAAATACTGGCCGCAGTGATCGGTCTTTGCGTGGGCAGCTACTTGAATGTTCTGGCTGTACGCACTCTCAAAGACGAATCAATCTGGCGTAAACGGTCTTATTGCGACCAGTGTATGAAGCCCCTGGGGGTCATGGAACTAATTCCGGTGCTTTCATACTTTATGCAGAAAGGTGCCTGCAAACATTGCCAGGCCAAAATTCACTGGCAGTATCCGCTGGTGGAAGCAGCCACCGCCCTTACCTTCGCAGCCATTGTGCACTTCCTTGGTCCTACTTACTGGACGGCCGCCGCCAACTTCAGCGACCTGGAAATTACCGCCACTATACTGGCCATGCTCTTTTTCGCCTCTACCTTGATCGCCGTTTGCATCACCGACTTTCGCGAGAAGCTCATCCCCCACGAAATTACTTATCCGGCCATTATCCTCGGTATCATATACAGTACCGTGATCAGGCATGACCTGTTGGGTACCCTGGCCGGTATCGGAGCCAGCTATCTCATTTTCGACTTCATAGACCATTTCGGCGTGCAGTTCTACTACTGGACGCATCCGGGCTTCAAAGAGAGAAATGAGCCGGAGAGCGAGGTCGGCATCGACGACGAAATTGATTTCACCATGGAAGTGGGCTATCTGAGAGCCGACGAAGCAGACGAACCCTTCATGGTCATGGGCGGCGGCGACGCCGTCTTGAGCGCCCTGATTGCCTCCTGGCTGGGCTGGCAGAAGCTGATCCCGGCGCTCATCATCGGCTTCCTGGTAGGAGCCATTATGGGCGGTCTCTACTTACTGGTGGAATTGCGCAAAGAAAGGATGCTGGCTCCGGCTCTCAAGCGCTTCATCCTGGGTTTCCTCAGTTTTGCCGGGGTGATGGCCCTGGCCATGCTTGGTCTTGATCACAGCTTCCCCCAGTCCGGACTCTGGTCTAACCCCGCCACCTATTTGCTCATCTTTTCCCTTGGCTTCGGCGGCGGCACAATTGGCATCATGACAGCCCCGGGACCCAAGATGGTCAAGCACTTCCCCTTCGGCCCGGCCCTTGCCGTGGGGGCAATTTTTGCCATCTTCCTGATTACCACCACCGGCGACAGCTTCATGAAAGCAGGGCCCTACTGAGCAGCCTGATTTAATGCCAAATGGGAGCATCCGTCCTGCATTTAAGGCAATTTCGGGGTGGAAAAGGGGCATAATAAGAGGGCGTAGCGGGTTAAGGTAAGATTCGATTGTTTAGCTTCGGCAAAAAGAAAGGGGCCACCCTCGGTCTCGATATAAACAGCGACAGCACCACCCTCATTCACCTTGAGAAGACCAAGGCCGGCATTGAGGTGGCGCACTTTGCCTGTCAACCCACTCCACCCAATTGCGTGCGCGAAGGACTGGTCACCGACCCCTTCACCATGGGCGCTCTGGTGGCCGACCTCTTGAAAGAGAGCGGCGTTCCCACCGGCGGGCAGTCGCCCTCCGTCAATATCTGCGTGCCGGCGCAAGGGGTAGTGATCCGCCTGATGCCCGTACCGGTCGGCATGCCGCCCGAAGAACTGGCCGATGTGGTCACCCAGGAAGCGACAAACCACGTTCCCTTTCCCATCAGCGAGGCTAATCTGGACTGGTGCCAGATGAATGCCACCGAGCGTACAGACCCGGACGGGGTACGCCGCGTCGATGTGATTCTGGCCGCCATCCAACATTCCATCGTGGAGTCTTACTGGCGCATGGCCGATGCCGCCGGCGTCAAACTCGGTCGGGTGGAAGTATCCTCCCTTTCGGTGATTCGCGCCCTGGCTCTGGCCGGTTATCTGGGCTCCTCCGGACACCTTTCTATGGTGGTTAACATCAGGCAGGACGCCACCGACATCAATATCGTACGCAGCGCCATGCCCCTTTTCGGTCGCTCCATCATCCTGGGCGTGGAAGCCCTGACCGAATCGGTAGCACGCAGCCTGGACATTTCCTTTGATCAGGCCATGGAACTGCTGCCTGAAATTCCGGTCTTCAACATCACGCCCACCGACGCCCGCATGGGACAAGCGGGACAGGTGGCCCGCACCATTTTCAGTGACATCGGCGACGAAGTAATGCGCTCCCTGGAGTTTTACAAATCACAGGTGGGCGACGTAAAAATCGACCAGGTACTGCTAACCGGCCCCGGTTGCATGTTGCCCAATATGCAGGAATATTTCAGCAGCAAACTGCGCATGAAGACAATACTCGGCGACCCCATGCGGGATATGACCGTGGACGACCGCTTCATCTCTTCGCGCATGCGCCCCATCCTAACGGCCCTAGTGGGCTCCTCCATTGAGCCGACCTGGAACCCGAGCATCACCGTCGATCTTGACCTCAACAAAGAAGGTCGCATTCCCCTCTCTCTGGACGAAAACCGCACCCAGAACATAGCGGAAGAGATCTTTCGCGAAGAAGTACCGCGCTGGTTCAAACCAGGTCTTGCCGCCGCCGCACTGGCCATGGTGGCAACTTTCGGCGCCTACCTCTACCTGACGGCTTTTGACATTCCCGGCACCAGACAGGCGGCAGAAAAGGCTGCCCAGGACATCGTGCAGGGAAAACGCGACATTGCCAACTTGAAAAAAACCAGACAAGAAAATGATATTCTAGCCCGCCGCAAAGCCTTGTTGACCAAACTGGTGGGGGGCGTCAAACACTTCTCCAGATCGATGGAAGTGGTAAGAGACAACACCCCAAAAGGCATCCAGCTCTGCGAAGTTACCATTAGCGACGGCGAATTGAAATTGGACGGCTCGGCTGTGGACTTTGCCAGCGTCGGCAACCTTTCAGTCAACCTGGGCAGCCACCCTACGGTTTCTCAATCGAATATCGAATATGCCCTGCGCCCGGATAAACACCCGGAAGTAGTTGCCTTCAGCCTGAAAGCGCAGATCAATTCCGAAAACCGAAGCGAGAACAAAACCGATAAGAGTCCCATCAACTCAACCCCCAATCACACAGCTCTCAATCCAGCCGGCACAAGCGGGGGTCTAACCAGATGAACCGCCGCACCAGAATGCTGATTGTCTTTGGTCCCCTGGCAGTTTCCGCCACTGGGGCTCTAGCCCTGACCTATCCGGCATTTTTAGATAGTCAGCACGAACATGAAGAGCTGGCTAAACAAGAAATCGAATTGCAAGAAGTGAAAGGCAAGCTGACTGACAAAGCCTCCGCCGATGCCAGCCACAAAGCGCTGCAGGAAGACATAAACAGTCTTCGCAACGAAGTCCCCCACGCACCCTACCTCGACCTGCTCTTGCTCGACCTGGAACGCATGGCGCTGGCCTCAAGAGTCGACATAATCAGTGTGGAAAAACAAGACGAGAAGGGCGCTAATAATCAGACTCCCGCCGATGGCGCCGACCTGGAAGTGCTGGAAGCAGCCGGGATGAAAGACCGCAAGGTAAACCTGCCGGCTCCTCTGCAAAACCTGTCCAATCAGGTGCAAGGACAGGGACAGAACAAAGCAAAAGACGAGAACAAAGGCCCTGAACAGAACAACATGGGCGTCAAGCAGCTCAGTCGCAGGGTTTATATAACCGGCGATTACAATAGCCTGATAGACTTCATGAAACGCATGGAAGCCTACCAGCGAGTGCTCTCCGTAAATTCCCTTTCCATCGCCCTGGCCAGTTCTCCCAACGGTCAAAATAAGAGTGCCGCCGGGGAAAAGGCGCAAAAGTTGAAATTAAGTCAACCGGTGCTCAGTTTTATGCTCAACATTTACTACCTTCCCTGAGAATTGGGGCATGATAAATACAAGGCAGTCCGAATTTTCCACAGTGTTTTTCAAAATGCGTCTCGTTCTCATATTGGCAATTGGCTGTATTCTCATAGGCGCTACCTATGCCTGGAGTAACAACCTCGGCGGTCAGCAGGCAGAGCCTGATCCGCTCGCCCAACCGCTGCCGACGGCGGTCAGGAAGGCTAAAAATCGGCTGCCCGCCGTTCTCGGGGGCATGGACACTGCCCTGAGAGCCCAGGCCACACCGGCGGAACTGGTGCCGGCCCTGGCAGTAGCCAATGCCGACGGCATCGTCAGCCGCAAGCCGGAGCAGCTTGCGCAAAGTGAGGTGAGAGGTCCGGAAACCGTCACCAGTATCGAGTCGGCACGGCAATCTGCAAAAGCCGCCCTGGGAATAAGAGATCCCTTTGAGCCCTTAGGGCAATTGCAGTCCTTTCCCCGTCTACCGGCAGGCGCCGAGAATCAGCCAACGGTGAAAGATAAGAACGGCAAGCTCGTTAAGACCGCAATACCAGGCAAGAACGTTCCCCAGCTCGAACTGGTGCCGCCGCCCCCCACGGGTAGCGGCCTCGAACAAGATATGAGCGCCATGCCCGGACCACATAACGGCTATATGCCGCCACCCCTGCCAGGCGGGATGTCCGGCGGCGGACTGCCCAGTGGTCTTGCCCTATCCGACCTGCCCATGCCGCCGGAAAAGCCTTCCGTATTGAGATACCTGAGACTAAGCGGCATCATCGGCGATAAGGCCA
>Ga0268298_10005843_pt1 | contig 11389 bp, 10 predicted proteins | sample WWTPWeurt_MetaG_FD_194462 | JGI IMG/M metagenome (GOLD analysis project Ga0268298, IMG submission 194462) | Activated sludge microbial communities from WWTP in Nijmegen, Gelderland, Netherland - WWTP Weurt | ecosystem: Engineered > WWTP > Aerobic digester > Activated sludge | place... | reverse complement strand
CCGCCCGTCGGTGCCGATCATCGCCTTCTCGCCGAACCAGGAAGTGCGCCGCCGGCTCTCGCTCCTCTGGGGCGTGATGCCGCGCGTGCTCGAGCCCGTGCAGGAATCGGAAGAGATGGTGCGCCGGGTCGAAGAAGAGCTGCTCGCCCGCGGGCTCGCCAAGCGCGGAGAGCGCATCGTCATCGTCTTCGGCGCGCCAGTCGGTCAGGCAGGAAAGATCAACTCGCTGCGGCTGCACACGATCTCGATGTGACGCTCAGGCCGCCTTCTTGCCGGCGACGAACGGCTTCGCGGGCCGGCCGAAGAGGAAGCCCTGCATCCAGTCGACGCCCAGGCGCTCGAGCGCGGCGCGTTCGGCCGGGGTCTCGATGGCCTCGGCGATGAGCTGGCTGCCGAACATCTGCGAGAGCTCGATCATCGACGCCACCACCTTCTGTTGGCGGTCGTTCGCCTCGATGGCGCGCACCAGCGAGTGATCGAGCTTCACGAACTCGGGCTCGAGGCGGGCGAAGGTGGACAGGCCCGAGTAGCCGGCGCCGAGATCGTCGACCGCCAGACGAAAGCCCAGGCTTCGCAGCGCGGCGAGCTTTCCTGGGAGCCCGTGCACGTCTTCCAAGGTCGCGCGCTCGGTGAGCTCGAGCACGACGCGCGGCGCGAGCCGGGACAGCGGCGACTGCGGAGAGGACAGGTGCGGATCGCTCAGCTCGCGGGGGTGCACGTTGACGAAGAGGAGCGCTTCCTCCGGCAGGCCTTCGGCGTCTCTCGCCACCAGATCGCGCACCGCGCGGCCCAGCTCGTCGATGCGGTTGATGCGCTCGGCCAGGGTGATCAGCTCGATCGTGTTCTCGACGCCTTCCTTGCAGCGGGCCAGCGCTTCCCAGGCGAGCGTGTCTTGCCCCGAGCGGCGCACGATCGGCTGGTAGACCATGCTGAGCGTCGCGAGCGCGCGATCGAGCTTGGCGTGCAGCGCGACCGGCGCGGTCGACCACCGCGACCGAATCGCCTGGGTCACCGTGTCGATGAGCACGTCGACGTCGAACGGCTTCTGGAGCAGCCGCAGCGCGCGCAGCTCGATCGCCTTCATCGCTGCGTCGATGGTGGGTTGGCCCGACATCAGCACCACCGGAATGAGGGTGTCGAAGGAACGGATCTGCTTGAGCAGCTCGACGCCGTCGACGTTCGGCATGCGCACGTCGCTCACCACCGCATCGAAGCGGCCGGCCTTGAGCGTGTCGACGACGTGCCGCGCGTCGCCGAGCCCTTCGACCACGAAGCCCGCGCGCCTGAGCACCGCCGAACAGACGCGGAGGAAGAGATCGTCGTCGTCCACGACCAGCACGGTGCCGAGCGTCGCTTGTGGGGCCGCGGTCATGAAGACACTCCTCGAATCGGAGGAACGAGAGAGCAAGGCCGGTGCCCGCGGCGAAGCGACGCAGTTTCGCGGATCTGGAAGTGGTCGCCGGAGTCCCTCTGGAGTGCGAGGTGCGCCTCGACCCGCCAGCCAGCGCCCCACCGATTGACTCGACACCGTCGGCTCGGGCGGCTAGCAGTCGCGCGCCATGAGTGAACCCGTCGAACGCGATCCCCTTCGTCAACGCCTCGCGGCCCTCGAGCAGCAGGCCGAGCAGGGCGGCGGCCCCGAGCGCATCGCCAAGCAACACAAGGACGGCAAGCTGACCGCGCGCGAGCGCATCGAGCTGCTCCTCGATCGCGGGTCCTTCACCGAGCTCGACAAGTTCGTCACCCACCGCGCGACCGACTTCGGCATGGCCGACAAGAAGATCCCCGGTGACGGCGTGGTGACCGGCTACGGCACCATCGACGGGCGGCAGGTCTTCGTCTTCGCCCAGGACTTCACCGTCTTCGGCGGCAGCCTCTCGGGCGCGTACGCGCAGAAGATCTGCAAGGTGATGGATCTGGCGACCCGCGTCGGCGCGCCCATCATCGGCCTCAACGACTCCGGGGGCGCCCGCATTCAAGAAGGCGTCGAGTCGCTCGCTGGCTACGCCGACATCTTCCTCCGCAACACGCTGGCCTCGGGCGTGGTGCCCCAGCTCTCGCTCATTCTCGGGCCGTGCGCGGGCGGCGCGGTCTACTCGCCAGCCATCACCGACTTCATCCTGATGACCAAGGCGTCGTCGTACATGTTCATCACCGGGCCCGACGTCATCAAGACCGTCACCCACGAAGACGTCACCAAAGACGCGCTCGGCGGCGCGCTCGCGCACAACCAGAAGTCGGGCGTGGCCCACTTCGCCGCCGACACCGAGCAGGCGGCCATCGCGCTCACTCGGCAGCTGCTCGCGTTCCTCCCCTCGAACAACGCCGAAGATCCACCGGTGGTGCCGACCCAGGACGACCCCTCGCGGGAAGAAGCGGCGCTGGCGACCCTGGTGCCCACCAACCCGAACAAGCCCTACGACATTCGCGAGGTCATCAAGCTCGTCGTCGACGGCAAGCAGTTCTTCGAGGTGCAGGAGCACTTCGCGAAGAACATCGTCATCGGCTTCGCCCACCTGAACGGGCGCTCGGTCGGTGTCGTCGGCAACAACCCGGCGGTGCTCGCGGGCTGCCTCGACATCGACGCCTCGGTGAAGGCGGCGCGCTTCGTGCGCTTCTGCGACTGCTTCAACATTCCCCTCGTCACCTTCGTCGACGTGCCCGGCTTCCTCCCCGGCACCAACCAGGAATGGGGCGGCATCATCAAGCACGGCGCCAAGCTGCTCTACGCCTACGCCGAAGCCACCGTGCCGAAGGTGACGGTCATCACCCGCAAGGCCTACGGCGGCGCCTACGACGTGATGGCCTCGAAGCACATTCGGGCCGACGTGAACTTCGCGTTCCCCACCGCCGAGATCGCCGTGATGGGGCCCGACGGCGCGGTGAACATCATCTTCCGCAAGGAGATCGAGCAGGCGAAGGACCCCGTCGCAGAGAAGAGCCGGCTCGTCGCCGAGTACCGCGAGAAGTTCGCCAACCCCTTCAAGGCCGCCGAGCTCGGCTACATCGACGAGGTCATTCGCCCCGAGCAGACCCGCCTCAAGGTGATCCGCGCGCTCGAGATGCTCAAGGACAAGCGCCAGGACAACCTGCCGCGCAAGCACGGCAACATTCCGCTCTGACCGCCGAAGGCGTGAGCCTTCCAATCGCAGGGTGTAGAACGCCTGCATGAGCCGGCGTGCGCTGAACGTGGCCATCATCTTCGGGGGCGTGGCCCTGCTCGTGGTGGTGCCGTGGGTGCTCCCCGCGCAGGCCGTCTTCGTGCTCGCCGGCATCGGGTGGGGCGTGGGCGTCGCCGGCTACCTGGCGCGCGGGCGCTATGGCGCGGCGTTGTCGCTCATGAAGAAGCAACAGTGGGAAGCGGCGTTCGACGAGCTCCTCGCCTTCGAGAAGCAGGTCTCGGTGGAGGGCTGGCGACGGCGCCTGGCTCCGCTCGCGACCGGCTTTTCGACCTTCGACCCCGTCGCGCTGGCGAAGGCCACTCAAGGGGCGGTGCGGCTCGAGCAGGGGCGGTTGGCCGAGGCCGAGCTGCTCCTCGAGGCGGCCGTCGCGCTCGACCCCGAGTACTCGCTCGCCTGGGCCAACCGTGCGCTCGCCGCCGCTGGGCTGGGTGACCTGGAGAAGGCGAGGCTCCACGCCGAGCGCGCCCGCGCGTTGGGTGTTCGCAGCGCTTCCTTCGAGGCCGCGATGGCGCGAGGGTCGGCTGCACGAGCCAAGGAGTGACCGATGGAGCTCTACGTCGTTCGTCACGCGATCGCCGAAGATGGTGAGCTCGACGATGCGCGTGCCCTCACCGAGAAGGGGAAGAAGCGCTTCGAGAAGATGGTCGAGCTGCTCGGCCGCCTCGACGTTCGTTTCGATCGTCTCGTGCACAGCCCGAAGCGCCGCGCGGTGGAGACGGCCGAGCTGCTCGCCGGGCTGGTCGATGGCGACCTCGAGGTCAGTGAGCTGCTCACCGAGGCGCCGTCGAAGGCGTTGCTCGGGTTGCTGCATGGAGCGCGGGTCGCGATCGTCGGCCACGAGCCGCACCTCTCGGCGCTCGTCGCCTGGCTGCTCACCGGAGCTTCGGCCGGAGCCGTCATCGAGCTGAAGAAAGGCGCCATCGCCCGGCTCGAGGGCGACCCCGTTCCCGGAGGGATGCGGCTGTGCGCGCTCCTGCCTCCCCGGCTTGGTCGCGCATGAGCTCGGCGAGGCCCGAGCTGCGCCGACTCTCGCGCGCGTTGGACGGGCTGCGCGCGGGCCCTTCGGTCGAGGCCGTGCACGACGTGCGAGTCTCTTGCCGTCGCCTCGACGTCTTCTTGCGGCTGGGCGGCCGGCGCGCGCTCAGAGACGATCTCCGGTGGCTGCGCAGCTCGCTCGGGGCGCTGCGCGATCTCGACGTCATCCGCAGCCTCGGGGTGCCGCTGGACGAGGCGACGACCCGGTTCTTGGCGGAGGAGCGAAGGCGCCTCGCGGTCGACGCCCGGTCCCTCGCTCGTCACCCGCGCACGCGCGCGCTCGTCCGGGCGTTGGCCCAGCTCCCGCCGCTCTCGGAGGAGGTCGCCCAGCGCACGGTGCCCAGGCTGTCGAGGCGGCTCGGCGAGGCCGACGGCGCGCGCACCTTCACCCGGCTTCACGACGAGCGACGAGCGGTCCGCCGGCTGCGCTTCGCCAAGGAGTGGCTCGGGCTCGACGCCTCGGGCGAGCGAGAGCGCCAGGCCCTGCTGGGTGTCGTCTGCGACGTCGACGCCTTGCGGCGCTTCGCGGTGAGCCGGAAGGCACGGGAGGCGGCGCGCCTGCTCTCCCGCGCGGTGAATCAGTTGGTGCGGCTGCTCACCAGGTGACGCGGCCAGGCGCGCCCTGCTCGCCGAGCTCGGTGTGGCAGACGTTGCAGTCGCCGTTCATCTGCGGCGTCGTCATCTGCTTCGTCACCGTTCCGTTCACCTTCACCTTCACCGTGTACGGCAGCCAGGTCGGCGCGGTGAGCTGGGCCGGGTAGTAGAAGTTCCCCGAGGCCGCGTACGGCGTCATCGCGAAGCGCAGCGTGCCCGCGTTGTCGTAGATCTCGACGGAGACGGTGCCGGGGCGCGTCACCGCGTTGCAGAAGTCGCGCTCGTGCTCGCCACCGAAGATGGTGCCCGCGAAGTAGTAGCGGCGGAGCGCCGGCGCGCTTCGGTTCGACGGGTTCTGGTTCTTGAAGTTCTGACCGACATGGCAGGAACGGCAGGCGAGGCCCGGGTTCATGTCGTTCGACTCCTGGTAGCGGAGCGCGGTCGGCCAGGTTCGCGTGCTGGTGCACGTCACCGTCGGGGTGCCACCATCGGTGGTGCTGCAGGTGCCCATCGGCGCGCCGGCGTTGAGCCAGGACTCGAAGGCGGCCACTTCGCTGGCCGGAGGTACTCCGCTCGGAGGCATCGGGGCGCCGCCGGTGTCCTTCATGCGGGCGAGGCTCCGGCCGGCGAAGGTGCCACCCAGCGGCGAGGCGGCAGTGAGCTCGGCGTAGCTCGTCAGCGACACGTCGGCGCCGCCGACGGGCGGGCTCGTGTGGCAGGTGATGCAGCGCGTGCGGAGCAGCGCGGCGACGTCGCAGGGGAGCCCGGTGAAGCCTCCGTCGAAGGTGCTCGCGGTGCCACCACCAGCCGAGCCGCCGCCCGTGCTCGACGTGCCACCGCCAGCGCCCGAGCCTCCAGTGCCGCCATCGGTCTCGACGCCAACGACTTGCCCACAGCCAACGATCGCAACGATGACGGCGATCAGCCCAAACCGACGCATGAAATCACTCCTCCGGCCTCTTCGACGGGCGCGCTCTACCCGAAACCCAGACCTTTGAAAAATCGAACGGTCACGGGCCTCCGTCGGCGCCGCCGTCGGGGAGCACGACGGGCGCCGGGGTGAAGGGCGGCGGATCGAAGGCGCCAGTCCTCGTTCCCGAAAAGCCGGTGGTGAGGGTGAGGCTCGCGCCGGCGAGAACGGGCCCAAAGGCACAGCCGCCCGCGAAGCCGACGAGCACGGTGCCGTCCTCGAGGCCCGCGACCGGCGCGTTGGGCGGGGCGACCAGCCGAGTGATGGTGGTTGGCGCGCAGGTGAAGACGACGCCGCCGTCGGCCGCGCCTCCATCGGGGAGCATGCCAGCGTCGAGGCGCACCCCGCCGTCGAAGCCGCCATCGAGCGGGCAGGAGCGGTTCCGTTCGGTCCTCCCCTCGAGGGTCGTCTCGGTGCGCTCGCCCACCCGACTGAAGCGCCCGCCAGCGAGCGAGAACGCCAACGCGAGGCACGCCTGGTTGGCGCCCGCGTTCGCGCCGAGCCCGAGGAGGAACCGATCGTCGTTGGCGTGATCGACGAGGCCGCTCAAGGAGGCCGCGCGCACGCCGGCGTCCAACGAATGCACGGTGTCGTCGACGACGGTGAGCTGCTGGAGGTCGAGGCCGTTCTCGAGACGGTGCGGCTGGGTGATGGCCACCTTCGCCCAGAACGACTCGCTCGGACACTGCACCTCGGGCCGCCCGCAGAAGGCGGTGAGATCGAGGGTGACTGGCGAGCCGTTCACCACTCCGAAGTCGACGACGCCTCCGTAGCCTGCGTGCGTCACCTCTCTCACCAGGCCGGCCACGTCGAGCCGGGCCGTGAGCCGATCGTCGTAGGTGAGCTGGTAGTTGCCGCTCACGTCGCGCGGGTCGAACTGCGTCGGGTCGGGCTTCGCGCCACAGGCCGTGAGGAGGAGGCTGCTGACGGCGAACGCCGAGGGCCTCACGGAAAGGCCGGCTTCGACACGCCCACGATGACGGCCGGCTGGGTGTCGTAGTCCACCACCAGCTTCGCGGGCGGGGGCGGGCTGTTCGGAATGACGACGACGACGTGGGTCAGCACCGAGACCGGCTGGCGCGCGTCGATCTTGCTCTTCACCGCCTCGAGCGCGGCGCCCGAGAGGGTGACGGTGGTGGGCAGCGAGGCGAGGCTCGACTTGTCGGCCACCTGCTGCCCGTTGATGCTCAAGGTCGCGCTGGTGATGCGGGTGTTCACGTCGAGGGCCATCGCGCCATCGGTGAACGAGAGCTTCTTCACCTGGAGCTCGATGCGCTGCACCAGCGAGGTTGCCACCTTCAGCTCGGGGATCGACCCGTAGTCCTGCGCGGTGAGCAGCGGCACGTCTTTGTCGAAGGAGAGCTCACAGCCGCCCTGCACCACCTTCGTCTGCACGGTGAACTGGCCAGAGGTGATCGGCATGCCGCAGGTGAAGCTCGACAGCTGAATCTCCTCGGTGCCCTTCACCGGCGGGACGCCCTTCGTCTCGTCGACGCGGACTTCGGTGGAGATCGGCCCACAAGCGGCGACGGTCAGCAGCAAGGCGAAGAGACGAGTGTGCATGAGACCTCGGTGAGGGTGGTGCCCATGGGGGGCAGGGTGATTCACGTTCGTGGTGGGACTCGGGCAGTGTACGCTCATTCGACGTTCCGCGGCTCACGGAGCGGCTTGGGTAACGTGGGGACCTACCAACTCGGCCGAAGATTGATCGCCGCATCAGGGGTCGTCGAGGCCCACCTCGGCGCCAATGACGGTGAATGGGTGGTGCTGTCGCGCCTCGCCTCACCTTGGGCGCACGACGCGACCTTCACCGAGCGCTTCGCAGTGGCGGCGCGGGCGGTGGCCGAGGTGCAGGCTCCGGAGCTCATCGAGCTGATCGAGTACGGCAACGGCCCCGACGGCATCTGGTTCGCCGAGCGGGGCGGCGACGGCGAGCCGCTTCGAGCGTTGATGACCTCCAACGGCGGGCAGCTGTCGACGCTGGAGAGCCTCGCCATCGTCGATCGAGTCGCCCACGGGTTGAGCGTGCTCCACGATCGCGGGCTGGTGCACGGCGACCCGTCGCCTTCGTCGATCTTCATTCGCTCGTCCGGAGAGGTCGGCCTGCTGCACACCGGCTTCGCTCCCGTCGCAGGGCACCACGAGCAGCGCGGCCCGGCCCGGAGCGAGCCCCACGCCATCGCGCCCGAGCAGCTCGAGGGGCGCTACGAGAGCGCGACCGACGTCTTCCGCTTGGGCCTGATGCTCCTCGAGATGCTCACCGGCCGCAGCCTCTTCGTCGCTGCCGACCCGAAGCAGGTGCTCGAGAACGTGCGTCGCTTCCAAGGCGCGACCGCGAGCGCGTTCGCCGACGTGCCGCCGCCGCTCCAGCCCGCCCTGGAGTGGATGATGGAGGCCTCCCCGGCGAAGCGGGCGACGATCTCCGAGGCCCTGTCGGCGCTCCAGCTCGGAGCGGGCTCGTTGGGTGAGCTGCCTCCCAGCTGGGAACTGGCGCGCACCTTCCAGCGGCTGATGGGCGATCGCCAGCCGCCGATGGCCGCGCGGACGACGGAGCTCCGGCTGAGCCCTCCTCGCGCGGCGCAGCCGCCACCGCCCGTTCCCCGGCCCTCCGCGCCGACCGGCGCCGTGCTCGGCCGCGTCCGCCCGAAGACCTCCGAGCTGGTCGCCCCACCGAGCCCGAGCGAGCCTCCACCCTTGGGCACCCTCGATCGGCCCCAGTGTGCGCTCGTCGAGGCGCTCCTCCCTGCCTTCGGCGAGGCCGGGCACGAGGGGGTGGCGTTGCTGCAGCTGTGCGCCGATCTCGTCGGCGAGCTCGGTGGGTCTCCGCTCGACGTCGGCTACGCGCGCTTCGTCTGCGCGACGGTGGTGAGCCACAACCTGCGGCGAGGCGCGGCCGCCTTCGCGACGCCGGCGCGCGACGCGCTCACCAGTCAGGAGCACGCCCAGCTCGAGCGCCACGCGGCCTTCCTCTTCGACGCCCCCGTGCCCCCCGCCAACACCTGGGCGAAGGCCGTCGACGGCGCCCTCACCTTCGCTCGCGCCGGTGACTCGACCTGTCCTGCGCCATGGCAACCCGTCGTCGCCTCGCTCGCGGGCCGCGTTGGCCCCGACGTGCTCGCTGCCCTCGAGCGGGTGTTGGCGCGCTGACGTTCACGCAATCGCTGCGACGACCGTGGGGCACGTGCAGAGGTTGCGGTTTCGCGCGCCGCGCCGTTCGAGCCCTTCGGGCAACCGGTTGGAACTTCCGGGCTCTCTCGCTCGGCAGGTCTCGTGGCCGGTCCGCTCCTTGCTTTGCTCGCTCACCGGCGGTCGCCGACCGCTCCTGGAGGTCGACATGGCCATCGTGTGTGGCATCGATTTCTCGACGTGGTCGTCCTCGGCTGCCGTCACCGCGGCGACGCTCGCAGGGCGCGCGAACGAGCTGTTGTACCTCGTGCACGTGCTGGAGCCGCAGGTGGAGAAGATGGACGCCGAGGCCTTCGGAAAGGTGCAGGCGCTCCTGCACGAGCGGCTCAACGGCGAGGTGAGCCGGCTCCGCGCGTACTCGAAGGCGCCCATCGAGGCCGTCGTGCTGCCCGGAGAGGTCTCCGAGGCGCTGCGCACGTTCGCGAACAACAAGAAGGCCTCGCTGTTGGTCGTCGGCTCGGCCGGCCATGGCGCTGGGGCGCTGGTGAAGCTCGGCGGCAGCTCGGAGCGGCTCGCGAGCAGCTGTGAGCTCCCGGTGTTGGTGGTGCGCGAGCCCGAGTCCTTCGAGGGCTGGGCCAAGGCCAACGGGCTGCGCGTCATCGTGGGGGTCGACGAGAGCGAGGCCTCGATGAGCGCGCTTCGGTGGGTCGAGCGTCTGCGCACCTTCGCCCCCGTCGACGTGGTGCTCGCGCGCGTCTACTACCAGGACGAAGCGCATCGGCAGTACGGGCTCTCGCGGCGGTTCTCGTACACCGACCCCGACCCGCGGGTGGAGGCGCTCATCGAGCGCGATCTGAAGGCGCGAGTTCCCCAGCTCGAGGGGCGCGGCGAGGTCTTCTACCGCGCGAAGCTGGCCGTCGGGCGGGTGGCCGATCACCTGCTCGAGCTCGCCGAGGCGGAGCGCTGCCAGCTCGTCGTCGTCGGTACCCACGGGCGCCAGGGCCTCGCGCGAATGTGGAGCGTCTCGGCGGCCGCGCTCCACCTCTCGCGCATGAGCGTCGCGGTCGTGCCGCCCGACGGGAAGCCGGCGTTGATCAGTCAGCCGCGGGTGCGGCGCGTCTTGGTGACGACCGACTTCTCCAGCGTCGGGAACGTCGCGGTGCCCTGGGCCTACGCGCTCGCCGAGCCGGGCGGCGAGGTGTACCTCACCCACGTGACCCTCACCTCCGGGCTCGCCGGAGAGCTGCTCGAGCAGTACCTGCCGGCGTCGGAGCTGCTGCCGCAGGCGCCGGCGAAGGTCGAGCTCGAGGTCGCGGCGCGGCTGCGGGCGCTGACCCCACCGCTCGGAGCAGAGAAGCACCTCATCACCCGCACCGAGGTGGTGCGTGCTCCGACGGCCGCCAAGGCGATCGTCGAGGCCGCCGAGCGCGTCGCGGCCGATCTGATCGTCATCTCGTCGCATGGCCGGTCGGGGCTCTCTCGATCGATCTTCGGGTCGGTCGCGGAGGAGGTGATGCGGACGAGCCACAAGCCGATCTTCGTCGTCCGCAGCGGGCTGGCGGCCTAGCAGCCGACTCGCTTTCGAACGCCAACGAGCCGCGGCAGGAAGCGTTGCATCGGCGGGCGACCCTGGCATCGTCCTCACGTGCCCCACGACGAACACAGCGCAGTCACGCAGCGGGTCGGCTTCACGGGCGCACGCCTCCGGATCAGCCGGCTCAAGCCCGAGGCGGATCTCCACCGCACCTTGCTGCGGGTCTGCGAGATCTCGGCGCACGCGCTCGGGGTCGGGCGGGTCGGTGTGTGGCTGGCCGATCGGGAGCACGATCAGCTCCGCTGCATCGCGATGCACGTCGAGGGCGAGGCCGAGAAGCTGAACACCCTGACGATCTCGACGCACCCCAACTACTGCAACGCGGTGCTGAACAACCGCTTCCTCGCCATCGACGACGCCACCACCGATCGGCGCACCGTCGAGCTGCTCACCGACTACCTCGCGCCGCTGGGCATTCGCTCGATGCTCGACGCGGCCATCTACCGCGACGGGGTGGTGATCGGCGTCGTCTGCCACGAGTCGGTGGGCGAGCCGCGCGCCTGGAACACCGAGGAGCACCAGTTCGCCTCGACGGTGGCCGATCTCGTCGCCTACTTCATGGAGTCTTCGGCGCGCACCCAGGCCGAGCGGGTCGCCCACGCCCTGCAGGTGTCGGCGCTCGAGCGCGATCGGCTCGAGCTCGTCGGGCGGTTCGCCACGGGCGTCGCGCACGATCTCAACAACCTCATCGCCGCGGCGCAGATGAACGTCACCATGCTCGAGCGCGACCAACGGCCGGCCGCGCAAGAAGCGGTGAAGGAGCTCGCCGACGCGCTCAAGCACGCCCAGTCGCTCGCCCGTCAGTTGATGGCGTTTCAGCGCGGCGAAGCGTCGCCGGTGCTGCTCGGCGGAGAGGACCTGAAGGCGAAGCTCGAGCCGCTCCTGGCC
>Ga0268298_10005841_pt1 | contig 11390 bp, 9 predicted proteins | sample WWTPWeurt_MetaG_FD_194462 | JGI IMG/M metagenome (GOLD analysis project Ga0268298, IMG submission 194462) | Activated sludge microbial communities from WWTP in Nijmegen, Gelderland, Netherland - WWTP Weurt | ecosystem: Engineered > WWTP > Aerobic digester > Activated sludge | place: Netherlands... | reverse complement strand
GCCCCCAGCAGTTTTGGCGGCGTCGACTGGTCGGCCCTGCCCCTCACGATCCAGGAAATCGAGCGCATCGAGGTTGTCCGCGGCACCAACTCCAACGCCTACGGGGCCAACGCCTTTCTTGGCGTGATCAACATCATCACCCGCCACAGCCACCAGGACAGAGGCGCCTCGGGCCAGATCAATGCCGGCAATCATGGCATCATCGACAGCCACGCCAGTTGGACCGGCGGCAGCAACGGACTCGGCGTGCGCCTCTCGGCCGCCCAGACCCGCGACAACGGATTCACCGGCGTGCGCGACTCGCGCCACAGCCAGACCCTCAGCCTGCGCAGCGACTATCGCATCAACGCCCTTGACGAACTCACCGTGCGCGCAGGCTACAACCGTATCGAACGCGACCAAGGCTACCCGGACTCGACCTTCGGTAATAATGCCGAGCGCACCACGGGCACCGAGGGCAGCACCATCCACCTCACCTGGCGCCGCACGGTTGCCGACGACGAGGAGTGGCTGGTCAGCTTCTACCGCAACCACGAATCCGGCATCGACCGCTGGCTGGCGGCCGGACTCGGTTACACCAACGTTCCGCTCAACCGTAATCGAACGGCCGACCGGACCAACGTCGAATTGCAGCACCGCTTCGCCCTCAATCCACAGGCCCGGCTGGTGTGGGGCCTGGAGAGCCGGCGCGACCAGACCACCGCGCCCTTCCTGTTCGCCGGCGGCAACCCGCCGGCCATGAACCTGTACCGGGCCTTTTCCAACCTCGACTGGCGCATCACGCCCGACTGGGCGCTCAACCTCGGCGGCCTGCTCGAGAAGAACGGCAGCGTGGCGGCGCAATTCATCCCGCGGGCCTTCATCAACTGGCAGGCCAGCCCCACCGACACCTTCCGTGCCGGCTACGCGCGGGCCTGGCAGCAGCGCAACCTGTTCGACCTTTACGGCGACGTGCGCGCCTACAACCCCAGGGTTCCCGGCGAACTGCTGGCCTGGCCTTACCAGCCGAACCCCAACCTGCGGGTGCCGCGGGTCGACACCGTCGAGCTCGGCTATCTCGGGCGTTTTCACACCTTCGACTCGACCCTCGACGTCCGTCTATTTAGCGAACGGATCACTGATTTCGTGATCCGCGGCACCGCCACCAACAACGGCACAATCCTGCCGCTGCCGAGTTCCCAGTTCATAAACCTGTCCTCGCCCGTCGTGCTGCGCGGCATCGAATACCAGTTCCGCACCAAGCCGCGGGCCGGCACCGAACTCCTGCTCAGCCACACGATCATCGACCGGCGCACCGACGACCCGGAAGTCGCCAAGCGCACCGCCCCGTATTCGGCCAGCCTCACCTGGCTGCAGGACTACGGCCACGGCTGGACGAGCACCGCCAGCGTGCTGCGCATGGGCCCGCTGGCCGGCGGCTATGGCTACGTGCCCGGCTGCGACTACAGCGCACGCCCCTATACCAGCCTCGACCTGCGCATCGCCCGGGCCTTCCGGCTCGATGGCCGCAAGATCGAAGTGGCCCTGAACGGCATCAACCTTGGCAGCAGCCACCAGGAAATCGCCGACCGCTCGGAGCAGTGCCTGCAGGCCAACCCGACGAAACCGGTCAACCCGGCCTCGAGCATGGGCTGGCTGTCGCTGGCGGTGGAGCTTTAGAGCCAAACACTCCTGAACGGAGAAAGAAAAAACGAGGGGGCGTGACTGGAATTCCAGCCACGCCCCCTCGCTGTTTCAGGTTCCGCAGCTTCAGTCGCTGCCCGAACTCACCGTTTTGCGGATGAACACGGCCCGCTCGACCTCAGTCACCCACACCAGGCCATCGCCGGTCTGGCCTGTCGTGGCCACCTGGACGATGTGATCGACCAGCACGTCGACCAATTCATCCGGCGTAATGATCTCGACCCGCAACTTCTCGGTAAAGTCAGTCAGCTCCTCCTTGATGCTGTTCGGCGTGTGGCGGATGGTTGATCCGCAGCCCGCCGCTTTACTGATGGTCATGCCCGGAAAACCCGGCACGGCGCGGAGCACCTCACGCAGCCGGGGCAGTTTCTGCGGACGGATAACGGCGTGGATTTCCTTCATTTTCATCTCCTTGCTTCAGGCACGGGCCGCGCTCGGGCGGCCCGCCTTGATCAGGCTTCGTAGGGGGTATCGTCAAACCACTTGTAAAGGGTGGGCAGCACCACGAGGGTCAGCAGCGTCGAGGTGATCAGGCCGCCGATCACCACGATGGCCAGCGGCCGCTGCACTTCCGAACCCGGCCCGGTGGCGAACAGGAAAGGAATCAGCGCCAGCAGGGCCACGGTGGCGGTCATCATCACCGGGCGGAAACGCTGGGTGGCCCCCTGCACCACCGCGATGGCCAGCGGAATCCCCTCGGTGCGCAGGCTGCGAATGTAGCTCACCAGCACCACCCCGTTGAGCACCGCGATACCCCACAGGGCTATGAAGCCCACCGAGGCCGGCACCGACAGGTATTCACCCGTCACCAGCAAGCCGAGCACCCCGCCCACACTGGCAAACGGCAGCACCAGGATGATCAGGCTGGCCAGCTTGAGCGAGCCGAAGAGCAGGAACAGCAGGAAGAAGATCGCCCCCACCGTGACCGGGATGATGATGGTCAGGTGGCCCATGGCGCGCTCCAGGTTCTGGAACTGGCCGCCCCATTCCAGGTAATAGCCTTCCTTCAGCTCGACCTTGGCACCCACGGTTTTCTGCAGTTCGGCCACGAAGCCACCCAGGTCGCGGTCCTTGACGTTGATCGCCACCACCACCCGGCGCTTGGCCAGCTCGCGCGAGATCTGCGCCGGGCCGTCGACCACATGGATGCGGGCCAGGTTTTCAAGCGCCACCTGCACGCCGCCCGGCGCACTCACCAGGATGTCGCCGATCTTCTCGAGGTTGTCCCGGAAGCTCTCGGGCAGACGCACCACCGAGGCAAAGCGCCGTTCGCCCTCGTAGATCTCGGTGGCCTGCTTGCCGCCGATGGCCGCCTCGATCACGTCATTCACGTCCGACACGTTGAGGCCGTGGCGGGCAATCGCAACGCGGTCGATCTCGATGGACAGGTACTGCTGGCCGGTCACCCGCTCGACGCGGATGTCGGTGGCGCCGGTAATGCTGCCCGCCACCCGGGCGATTTCATCGGCCTTTTTCTTCAGCACGTCGAGATCGTCACCGAACACCTTGATCGCCACATCCGAACGCACACCGGTCACCATCTCGTCCACCCGGTCGGAAATCGGCTGGGCCATCACCACCTGGGCGCCCGGCAACACCTTGAGCTTTTCGCGCATGGCATCGGCGATGTCGTCCTGGGTCCAGCCTGCAGGCCATTCGTCGCGGGGCTTGAGGCTGACAATGGGCGTCGATTCGTTCTGGCCCTGCGGATCCGCCGGCGATTCGCCACGGCCGACGCCGGAAATCGCGGACTTCACGCCCGGTACTTCCATCACCAACTTCATGGCCTGCATTTCCATCTTGATCGACTCTTCGAGGGAAATATTGGGCACCCGGTTGATACCCGGCACCACCGAGCCTTCCTTCATCTCGGGGATGAAGGCGGTGCCCAGCAGCGGAAACGCCGCCAGCGTGGCCACCAGCAGCCCGATGCCGCCCACCACCACCTTGCGGCTGTTGGCCACGGCCCATTTCAGCATCCGGAGATAGGGCGCCTTGAGCCGGGCGATCAGCCAGGTGTCATGTTCTGCGCCGCCCTTGAGCAGGTAGGACGACAGCACCGGCGTGAGGGTCAGCGACAGGAACAGCGACACCGCCAGCGCGATGGCGATGGTGTAGGCCAGCGGCGCAAACATCTTGCCTTCCATGCCCTGCAGCGTCATCAGCGGCAGGAACACCAGAATGATGATGCCGACGCCGAAGATCACCGGCGTGGCCACTTCCTGCACCGCGTCAAAAATGATGCGCGCCTTGCTCTCGCCCTCGTTGGCACGGCCGAGGCGCTCGAAGGCGTTTTCAACCACCACCACCGAACCGTCCACCATCAGGCCGATGGCGATGGCGAGACCGCCCAGCGACATCAGGTTGGCCGAGATGCCGTAGTAGTTCATCGCCATGAAGGTGATCAGCGGTGTCAGCACCAGCGTGGCCACCACGATCAGGCTGGAGCGCACGTCGCCCAGGAACAGCAGCAGCACCACCACGACCAGCACGATGCCTTCCATCAGCACCTTGGTCACCGTCCACAAGGCCGCGTCCACCAGCTCGGAGCGGTCGTAGTAGGGCACGATCTTCAAGCCGTCGGGGAGCATGCCTTTATCGTTGATCTCGGCCACCCGCGCCTTGATGCGGCCGACCACCTCCTTGGCGTTGCCGCCGCGCAGCATCATCACCACGCCGCCCACCGATTCGGTGACGCCGTTCTTCACCACCGCGCCCTGACGCACCTCGTGGCCAAAGGCCACTTCTGCCACGTCACGCACGAAAACCGGCGTCCCACCCACTTCCTTGAGCACGATGCCGCCGATGTCGGACAGGCTTTTCACCAGCCCGACGCCGCGGATCAGGTACTGCTCGGCGTACTGGGGCAGCACGCCGCCGCCCGAGTTGGCGTTGTTGCGCGCCACCGCCTCGTACACGTCGCGGATGTTGAGCTGGTAGTGACGCAGCCGGTCAGGGTTCACCAGCACCTGGTACTGGCGGTTGTAACCGCCCTGGGAGTTGATTTCAGCCACACCGGGAATCGAGCGCAGCAGCGGGCGCACCACCCAGTCCTGGGCAATCCGGCGTTCGGTGAGTTCCTTCTCGGTGAGCTCGCGGTCGCCGTCGTCCGGGTGATCGAGGGTGTACTGGTACACCTCGCCGAGGCCGGTGGACACCGGGCCGAGCACCGGCACGATGCCTTCCGGCATGCGGCCGCCCACTTCGAGCAGGCGTTCCATCACCAGCTGACGGGCAAAGTAGACGTCGGTGGCATCGGTGAACACCAGCGTGATCAGCGACAGGCCGGGCTTGTTGAGGGACCGCATTTCCTCAAGACCGGGCAGGCCGGTCATGGAGATTTCCAGCGGCACGGTGACAAAGCGCTCCACCTCCTCGGGTGAGCGGCCATTGGCTTCGGTGGCGATCTGCACCTGCACGTTGGTCACGTCGGGAAAGGCGTCCACAGACAGCTTGCGCGCCGCGTTGAGACCGAAGGCGAGCAGGATCACGGCCACCACGACAACAACCAGGCGCTGCTGGAGGGCGATACGAACGAGGGATTGGATCATTCCAGTTCCTTCCTCTTGCGTTCGTTGTTCAAATGGAAGGCGCCCGAGACGAGGATGCGCTGTTCAGGCTTGAGGCCGGACAGCACCGGGCGGCGCCCGTCCACATCCGGGCCAAGGCGCACCGGCGTAAGGCGGAACTGCTGCGGCCCGATCTCGACGAACACATTGTCGGCGTCAGCGTCACGCACCACGGCCTGGGCCGGCACCACCAGCCGCTCGACCGGTGCCGCCTGGATCAGCATCGTGGCCAGCATGGCCGGCTTGAGCTGGCGGTTGGCGTTGGCCACCGCGCTGCGCACGGTCACGGTGCGGGTTTCGGGGTTGACCGTGTCGGCCACGTAGATCAGCTTGCCGGTAAGGCGCACGCCAAGGGCCGGCACCTCGATGTCGACGCTCTGGCCGGACTTGACCAGCGCGGCCTGCTGCTCGGGCACCTCGGCGGTCACCCACACCTGGGACAGGTCGGCCACCATGTAGAGCGCGTCGGCAGGCTGCACGACCTGGCCCGGCGCCACCTGGCGCTCGACCACCGTGCCGGCCATCGTCGACACCACCGGCGTCACCGAGTGGATCACGCCGCTGGTGCCCAGCCGGCCGATCGCCGCCGACGACATGCCCAGCACGCGCAGCTGGTCGGCCGCGCCGCGCTGTTCGGCGGAGGCAATCGCCAGCTCGCTCTCACGGCGCTGCAATTCGGCCTTGCCGATCACGTCGGCCGCAAACAGCTGGCGTGCCCGCTCGACGCTGCGCGCCTGCAGGTCGGCCTGGGCGCGGGCCTTGAGGAAGGCGAGCTGGGCCTGGCCCAGTTCGGTGCTGTTGATCACCGCCAGCGCATCACCCACCTTCACCTGTTGGCCAAGGTGGGCATGGATCTCGATGACCCGGCCGGTCACCGTGGCGCCGATGCGGGTTACGCGGTACTCGTCGAAGTCCACCTTGCCGGCCACCCGCAGGGTGTCGGAAAGCGGCGTGGCGCCCACCGGCGCAACCTTGATCTCGGCGCCGAAGTTGGCCGGCACCGTCACGGCCAGCGGGTCGGCCACCGGCACCTCGGTTTCTCCGGTGGCAGCCTCGGTGAGGGCGGCGGCCGTGGGTGCGCTCGTCGCACCGGGTTTGGGGGAATCCTTGCAGCCGGCAAGGATCAGGGCGGCCGTCAGCACGGCCAGGGCAAGAGCGTTGGGTTTCATAAGCGGAATCCGGATCACGGTGCAGCGCGCAGGCGCTCGATTTCGATGACAGCCAGCTGCAGTTCGTAGCGGGCGGCGATGAGTTCATTGCGGGCAGCGCGAAACACCCGCTGGGCGTCCAGGTAATCAAGGATGCCGCGCTCGCCGAAGCGGTAGGCCGCCTCGGCAACCTTCATGGCCGCCTCGGCCTCGCGAAGAATGCCGTTTTCGAGGGCATTCACCTGGGTGCGGGCGATTTCGTATTCGCTATAGGCGATTTCGAGCGACTGCAGCAGACCCAGCTCCTGGCCCGCCTGCTCGCTGCGGCTCTTCGCCAGCAGCGCACCGGCCTCGGCGATCGGCCCCTTGCGGCGATCCCAGATCGGCACGCTGAGCACCACACCAAAGCGCGTGTCGCGGATTTCACTGTCGCGATCCTCGGTCACCTTCAGCGCCAGTTCGGGCTGGCGGCGCAGGCGCTCGAGCTCCAGCTGACGCTCGGCACGGCGCACCTCGGCCTGGCTGCGGAGCAGTTCGGGGTTGCGGGCCAGCACCTCGGCGCGCAGCACATCCAGCGGCGGCACCGGGGTGCTGCCCACCGGGTAGGCAGCCAGCACACCTTCCACCTGGAAATCGGCCGGCAGGCCGGCCCCGACCACTGCGCGCAGCGCGGCATGGGCCCGGGCAACCCGCAGCCCGGCGCTTTCAAAGGCCTTCTGGGCGTTGAGCAGTTCGGTATCGGCCTTGATCAGTTCATAACGGGGCGCTTCGCCGGAGTTCACCCGCACCGCCACCTTGCCGCGGATCTGCTCGGCAAGGCTCAGGTCTTCACGGGCGGCGCGCACTTCGGCCTGTCGGCGCAGGACTTCGAAGTAGCGCTGATCGAGACGCGCCAGAAGATCGTTCTCGAAGGCACGCCGCTCGGCCTGGCGCGCGTCCAGCCCGAACGTGGCCGCATCGATACGCGCGTCCCGCTGCCAGGGGTTGTCAATCCGCTGCAGCAGCGAAAGGCTGCGGGCACTGCCGTCGGTGGCACCGGGCACCCGGGCCTGGGTGCGGCCGGCAAGAAACTCCACCTCGGGGTTCGGGTAGGCCGCGGCACTCGCGACCTGGGCGCGGCTGGCCTCCACCTGGGAACGGGCTGCGGCGAGGGCCGGATGACCAGCCCGCGCCACATCGCGCAGCGCCTGCAAGGAATACGGCGCAGGCGCGCCAGGCGGCGCCGAGAACACAGGCACGGCCGTCACCGAGAGGGCGACAGCCAGACATAACTTGGTGAGCATGTTGATCCTTCAGCGTTACAGAAACGCTGTTTTTCGATTCGCGGAGACAAAGAAGTGTGACGGAGCTCCGTCACATCGTACCGGGCTCCCCGGACGGGGAGCACAGAGGATCAACTGCGCCGCGGAGGCGGCGACGTGGCGCGGGGAACGACCGAGCGAAACTCGGGCAACACGTCGTCCGGGCGGACTTCGAGCAGGAACAGCTCCGGCAAGGCGAAGCCGCTGACAAAAGCCGGACAATCCTGCGGTTCTGAGGTATCAGGCTCAAGACCGCCCTGCGTCACCTGGTCCACCTGGACATGCTCGACCAGTTCCGCGGCCGATTCATAGGCATCTTCCGCACTGGCAGCCCCGGCCCAAACCAGCACGAGGCAGGCCAGAGCAAGGGAAAGCACACGGGAAATAACGCGGGACAGGGATCGATGGATACGTTGCATTGCAACAAACAAGACCAGACAGCGGGCCGGGAGTTCCCGGAAAATCTGAAAATTCTGGAACTTTATCAGGGTGCAGCGTGACTATAATCGCACTTTTTTCGCTTTTGCACCCCATCATGCTGCGTCGCATCATCCTGCTTCTGCTGGTTCTTCCGGCCCTCGCCTTTGCCCAGATGACTCCTCCGCCGGTTGCCGCGCGGGCCTGGCTGCTTCTCGATGTGGGCTCCGGACAAGTGCTCACCGCCGAACAGCCGGACCAGCGCATCGAGCCGGCCTCACTGACCAAGCTGATGACCGCCTACCTGGCTTTCTCGGCGGTCAAGAACAAAACCCTGACGCTGGATCAGACCATCCCGGTTTCGCCCAAAGCCTGGAAAGTGCCCGGCTCCAAGATGTTCATCGAGCCGCAAACCCCCGTGACCGTGAAGGAACTCCTCCACGGCATGATCATCCAGTCCGGCAACGACGCCTGCGTGGCGCTGGCCGAAGCCATCGCCGGCTCGGAAGAAGCATTTGCCCAGCTGATGAACAAGGAAGCCGCCCGTCTCGGCCTCAAGAACACTCATTTTGAAAACGCCACCGGCCTGCCCCACCCCTCGCACCTCACCACGGTGCGCGATCTCTCCGTGCTGGCCGCGGCCATCATTCGCGACTTCCCCGAGTTCTACCCGATCTATTCCATCAAGGAATACACCTACAACAAAATCAAGCAGCCCAATCGCAACCGCCTGCTCTTTCTCGACCCCACCGTTGACGGCATCAAGACCGGCCACACCGACAGCGCCGGCTACTGCCTGATCGCCTCCGCCAAGCGCAACGACCGCCGCCTCGTGTCGGTCGTCGTCGGCACCACCAGCGACAGCGTGCGTGCCCAGGAATCCCAGAAGCTGCTCAACTGGGGCTACCTGGCCTTCGACACCGTCAAGGTGTATTCCGCCAACCAGGCCGTGAATGAGTTCCGCGTCTGGAAAGGCAGCGAAAACGCCGTCAAGGCCGGTTTCCTGAACGATTTCGTGCTCTCGCTGCCCAAGGGTGACGCACAAAAGCTCAAGGCCGATGTGGTCAGCCAGCAGCCCCTGCTCGCCCCGCTCGCCAAGGGCCAGCCCATCGGTACACTGCAGCTGTCCCTCGACGGCAAGCCGATCGGCAGCTACCCCATCGTGGCCCTCGACGAAGTGCCCGAAGCAGGCTGGTTCGGCCGCATGTGGGATGCAATCCGCCTGTGGTTCAAAAACCTGTAAGGAAAACCGAATGACCGAAGAGCGCACAACCCTGCTCGAATTCCCCTGCGAATTCCCGATCAAGATCATGGGCGCGCGGGTGGATGACTTCGCCCAGGTCGTGCTGGAGGTGGTGCTCACCCACGCGCCGGATTTCGACGCCGCCACGATGCAGATGCGCCCCTCGGCCAAGGGCAACTACCTCGCCATCACCTGCACCGTAAACGCCACCTCCCAGGCCCAGCTCGACGCGCTGTACCGGGAGATGTCCTCCCACCCGATGGTCAAAGTCGTCCTGTGATCATCCGCCGCCCGGGCCTCGTGCCCTACGAGCCCACCTGGCGGGCCATGCAGGAATTCACCACCCGCCGCGACGCCTCCACGCCGGACGAGCTGTGGCTCGTCCAGCACCCGCCGGTGTACACCCTCGGCCAGGCCGGCAAGCCCGAACACCTGCTGCAAACCACCGACATTCCGCTGGTCAAGATCGACCGCGGCGGCCAGATCACCTACCACGGCCCCGGCCAGGTCGTGGCTTATCTGCTCATCGATCTGCACCGCCGCCACCTCAAGGTGCGCGAAATGGTCAATCTGCTCGAACAGTCGATCATCGACTGCATTGCCGATTTCGGCCTCGACGCCCGCCGCCAGGACGGCGCTCCGGGCGTCTACATCGACGGCGCCAAGATCGCCGCCCTCGGCCTGCGCGTGAAGAACGGCTGCAGTTACCACGGACTGTCCCTTAACGTCGATATGGACTTGACACCATTTACGTGGATCAACCCCTGCGGCTATAGTGGGCTCAAGACCATACAACTCAAGGACTTCGGCGTGACTGAAGGCCCCGACGAAGTCGCCGAACGACTTCTCGGCCACCTCCAGCACCACTTCCCCGCCGTCGCCTCAATCTGACCAAAGGACAGCAATGGACTCCACCACTACCCGCAAGCAGCGCGGCGCCGAAAAAACCGCCCGCATCCCGATCAAGATCGTTCCCGCCGAACGCCTCAAGAAGCCCGACTGGATCCGCATCCGCCTGGGTGCCGGTGCCGAGGTCGAACGCTTCAACGAGATCAAGGACACCCTGCGCGAGCACAAGCTGCACACCGTCTGCGAAGAAGCCTCCTGCCCCAACATCCACGAATGTTTCGGCAAGGGCACGGCCACCTTCATGATCATGGGTGACATCTGCACCCGCCGCTGCCCCTTCTGCGACGTGGGCCACGGCCGCCCCGAGCCGCTAGACGTGAACGAGCCGGCCAACCTGGCCAAGACCATCGCCGCGATGCGCCTCAACTACGTGGTGATCACCAGCGTGGACCGGGACGACCTGCGTGACGGCGGTGCCGACCACTTCGTCCAGTGCATCAGCGCCACCCGCCAAGCCAGCCCCAAGACCAGCATCGAAGTGCTGGTGCCCGACTTCCGCGGCCGCATGGAGATCGCCCTCGACATCTTCGACCAGGCCCCGCCGGACGTGATGAACCACAACCTCGAAACCGTGCCGCGCCTCTACAAGCAGGCCCGCCCGGGTTCCGACTACGCCTACTCGCTGGAATTGCTCAAGCAATTCAAGGCCCGTCACCCCGATGTGTCCACCAAGTCCGGCCTGATGGTCGGCCTCGGCGAAACCGACGACGAGATCCTCGAAGTGATGCGCGACATGCGCGCCCACAACGTGGACATGCTCACCATCGGCCAATACCTCCAGCCCTCCGGCGGCCACCTGCCGGTGCTGCGCTACGTGCATCCGGACGTTTTCAAGATGTTCGAAACCGAAGCGCTCAAAATGGGCTTCAAAAACGCCGCCTGCGGCCCGATGGTCCGCTCCAGCTACTGGGCCGACCAGCAGGCGCAAGGGGCAGGGGTGGTGTAAGCCTCGCCGGCCGGTTATCTGCCAAGAGGGCGTCCTGCGGGGCGCCCTTTTTCGTTATCGCGTCAAGCCACCCCGCCAAATACAAAAGCTTCTTTGCACAAAGAATTCTTTGCACTATATTTTCTTTGCGCAAACACCGAGACCTACCCATGGACAACATCGCCGGCTCTCCCG